>Ga0210019_1000664_pt1 | contig 42233 bp, 67 predicted proteins | sample CryGeyCG2114_020_2_FD_183969 | JGI IMG/M metagenome (GOLD analysis project Ga0210019, IMG submission 183969) | Groundwater microbial communities from aquifer - Crystal Geyser CG11_big_fil_rev_8/21/14_0.20 (SPAdes) (version 2) | ecosystem: Environmental > Aquatic > Deep subsurface > Groundwater ...
CTCTTGAATTACAAACAGAACTTCCAAATTCTGAAATCGTGAGAATGTTTTCAGTGATTCGATTTTTGTTACCTGAATCGGTAATCAAAATTTCTGGAGGGCGAGAATCAAAATTAAATGATTCAGGCGAGGAGCTATTACAAAGCGGAGCTAATGGAATAATCACCGAAGGGTATCTCACTATGGGCGGAAACGAGGCTCAAAAAGATCGTGAATTAATAGAAAGAATTGGCCTCAAAACATAATCTAATTTTTGTAGATGCCGAGATTGAAAAAATTAAAACAAATAATCTCTATAGAAAATTACGATACGGGAAGATAAAAGAAGGACACATCACAATTAATCAAAAAAAACTCCTTAACTTATGTTCAAATGATTATCTTGGAATTCCCAACATCCCAATAGACATTAAACAACTACAAGCAAGTTCTAGACTAGTATCTGGAAATGATGAATCTTATAAAAAACTAGAAGATAAACTTGCAAAACATAAATCACAACAAAATAGTTTAATCTATCCGACAGGATACATGGCAAATCTTGGAGCAGTTTCCACAATAGCAAAAAAAGGAGACATTATTCTAAGTGATGAATTAAATCATGCTAGCATAATAGAATCTTGTAAACTATCAGATGCTAAAGTTTCAATCTACAAACACAATAACATGGAGGATCTGAATAAAAAATTAAAACAAAAAGGAATTAACAAGTTTGTAATAACTGAAGGAGTATTCAGTATGGATGGAGATTTATCATCATTAAAACAAATTACAGAGTTATCTGAAAAAGTAAACGCAATTACAATTGTAGATGATGCTCACGGGGATTTTGTAATTGGAGATGATGGAAGAGGAACTCCAGAATATTTTGGTGTTTCAAAAAAAATTGATTTGTACATAAGTAGTCTAAGTAAAGGACTTGGATCATTTGGAGGATATGTGGCATCACAAAATAATGTGATTGATTTATTCATAAACAAATCAAAATCATTTATCTACACATCAGCACTTCCATCATTTTTAATTGATCATTCTTTGAAAAGAATTGGATCAAACAGAGAAAAACAAAAAAGAAAATTAGAAAAAAATGTTGTTCATCTCGCGGAAGGACTCAAACAGATTGGGTACAACATAACATCAACTACACAAATCATCCCGATAATCATAGGCGACGAGAAAAAAGCAATGATTTTTGGAGAATTTTTACTCAATAACGGAATATTTGTCCAGCCAATAAGATATCCTACAGTCCCTAAAAATCAAGCTAGATTGAGAATTTCAGTTACAGCATGGTTGTCAGACAAAGATGTTGATAGAATACTTGGAATTTTTGAAAAGGCATATAGAAAATTCAGTTAGCGCATCATATCAAACCCACCAAGTGCAGGTGAGCCAATAATTACAGCAAACGTGATCACAATACCTAAAACTATCCCAACAATCACAAATCGCTTATTCATATTAAAAATACACATCATCCCAGTTAAAAATTCACTGCATATCATTGGGGAAAGATGTGGAAGAAGTCTTTAAAGGAAAAATAATAATTTTAAAGTATGGCAGATCCAACTATTCTGATAGCATTTGCTGCAGGTCTGAGTTCGTTTGTTGCACCATGTATTTTACCTATGATTCCAGCCTTTCTTGCATACATATCTGGAACTACAGTGACAGAGATTGGATCTAGAAATGGATCTGTTCTATCAATTAACAGATTAAACATTGTGTTTAATACAATATTTTTTGTTTTAGGATTCTCAATTGTATTTTCGGTATTAGGCGTCTTAATTAATGGCGTATTATCAAGTGCTACAAGTGAAATTACAGAAAGCCTCAACATAGTAGGAGGGGCAATCATAGTTACTTTTGGAATATTTTTACTATTGTCTACTAAAATTCGTTCACTAAACATAGAGAAAAAATTCTTTCCTAAAAAAACAAAGTCTAGCTATCCAATGTCATTTGTGTTTGGATTGGCATTTGCTGCAGGATGGACACCATGTGTAGGTCCAATACTAGGAACAATACTAACTTTAGCAGCTACTACTCCATCCATCTCATTTAGTTTGTTACTTGCATATTCGTTTGGTTTAGGAATCCCATTTATCCTAATGGGAATATTCTTTTCTAGAGCAACAAAAATTATTCGCTCAATGACAAAACATCTAAAATATTACAATGTGATATTAGGTATGTTCATAATCATTTTAGGAATTCTCGTATTTACAAATCAACTTGCATATATTGCAAATTTTCCTCTTCTAAATGACTTGGTGTTGTTGGGATGATAATATGAATTCGGAGATAAAAGCAGGTTTAACACTGGGAATAATCATTGTTGCAGGACTAGTCATACTGGGTATTGTATTTTCTACATTTGATCAACAAATCCAACCTGCAAAAACCACAGATGATACAATGAATGCAAAAATTGACAAATCAAGCTTCAAAAAAGCTCCAGAATTAACAGGAATATCTGATTATCTGAATACAACACCTGATGAGTTGAAAAAAGAGATGAATGGTAAAGTTGTATTGTATGACATTTGGACATATAGTTGCATTAACTGTGTTAGAACATTACCATACATCACCGCATGGGATGACAAATATGCAGATCAAGGACTATTAATAATTGGGATTCATTCACCAGAGTTTGAATTTGAGAAAGATTCTGAAAATGTAAAATTAGCAATTGAAAAATATGGAATCAATTATCCAGTAGTGTTAGATAACGATATGAAAACATGGAAAGCATTTGAAAACAAGTATTGGCCAAGAAAATACATTGCAGATCATGAAGGATATCTAAGATATGATCACATAGGTGAAGGTGGGTATCAAGAAACAGAGAAGATCATTCAACAACTTTTAGAAGAAAGATCCAATGCACTAGGAATACAAACAGCCACATCTGTTCCACTTGTAGATATTGAAGAATTTCAACATACAATGTTTAGAACTCCAGAATTATATTTTGGATACAAGTTTGCTCAAAATAGAAATCAACTAGGAAACGATGAAGGATTTCAACCAGGTAAAATTATTTCATATTCAGAACCTAAAAACACAGATTTGCACAAATTCTATCTAATTGGAGATTGGAAGAATTACGAGGATAGTATGGAATTGGTATCAGATACAGGATCAATCAAATTGCTATACAATGCAAAAGAAGTAAACATTGTAACAGACAAACATGCCGAATTAGAAATATTCCTAGACGATTTACCAGTATCACCAGATTATTCAGGAAAAGACATCACTGAAGGCAACAAAGTAAAAGTTACAGACGCAGGACTTTACAACATCATCAATAGCGATAATAGCTCAACGCATCTGATTGAGATAAAAGTGAATGGGAAAGGTTTTCAGATATTTACATTTACCTTTGGGTAACATGTACCCCTTATCCTTGTAACTCTAGTGACACCATCAGTAGTGACAAATCTGTTTAAAAGAAAAAATTCAAGAACATTCAGGTAAATTAAGAATGATCAGCAACTCTTGGAATAAAGCAGAAGGCGAGTCAATATCTCAAAAAGTAATGGGCAGAGTAAGACCTGATGAACCATTGCGAAATAAAATAGAATTTGCACAAAAAAAATTACAATTCCAAATTTCAAAACTAGAAGGTATAGATGAAAAATTACGAGTAAAACACGACATGATATTTGAAAAAATAGTAACTGCTCAAAAAAACAACAAACCAAGTTATGCTAAAGCATATGCAGGAGAATTAACACAGGTCAGAAAAATGAAAAACATGGTGAGTGGGGCAAAATTATCCATGGAGCAGGTAAAACTTAGATTAGATACAGTTTCAGAATTAGGAGATGTGGTAGTAACACTAAGTCCATGTATGTCAATCATTAAAGGACTAAGCCCAGCACTAAGCGGAATAATGCCAGAAGCAAATGCATCTATGCAAGATTTATCAGAAATACTTGGAGATGTCATGTCCGGATCATCGGTCGGAATGGTAGACAGCTTAAACGTCGGAACAGTAACTAACGCAGACACATTAGCAATTCTAGAAGAAGCACACAGTGTAATTGCAAATAGAACAAAATCCACAATCCCGGATGTGCCAGAAAATTTCAAACGCGAGATTGTTGAAAGAAAATCAGACATATTCATCTAAAAATCAAATAGAAAGAAATTGCTGTTTAAAATGTAAACAAATCTCAGTTATTTGAGAATTGGTTTGTAGAGGAATATACGAGTGATATAGATCAAAAATAAGGAGTGTGACTATGACACAATTTGTAAAAATGGGTATTCTATAAATCACATTTGTTTTATATTCTTAGAATATGTATTGAGAATGCACATCTCATTTAAATTAAAACTTTCAAGTTTAGCGTCAATGACAAAAGTTACAATACTAACATTTGTACTGACTTCTGTATTACTTGGTGCTGCTTTTTTGCAATCTGTATCAGCGGAATCCTATCAAGACAAAGCCGACTTTGCTTCTTCGCTTGAAGAAACACTGGGACATTTTTGGGCATTAGAACAAAATCTTGATGATAATAATGCCGAACTTGCATTGATTCATGCAACACACCCAATTGCAGAACTGTATGATTCAATGAAACCTGTACTCAAAGCATCAGATCCTAACCTTGATGTCAAAGTTCAAGACACATTGATGAAATTGCAAGACAGGGCAAACACCAAAGTATCAAGAGCACAAGCTCAGCAAGCAATTGATGATGCAAAAGGCGTAGTTACCATTGCACGTTCAACTGTTGTTGGTGATAAGTTAAGTGATGAAACTGCATTCAAGGTAAAATTGATGCAAGTCTTGCTTGAAACATCCATAGCTGAATATGGTGAAGCAGTATCTGATGGAGTCATCGGAGAGATGGCAGAATTCCAAGACGGTTCTGCATTTGTATGGAGATCACAGCAGATTTTTGCAGAAATAGAATCTGACATCCCTACACATGAAGCCGAAGAGATTGAAGAATTATACGTAGATCTTTGGGCAGCATATGATGCAAGAGCAGACCCATCACAAGTTGGAGTGATAGCCAATGGTATCATTCACGAACTTGATGAATCTAATGAATCAAAAATAGAATTTGCTTCTTCGCTTGAAGAAACACTGGGACATTTTTGGGCATTAGAACAAAATCTTGATGATAATAATGCCGAACTTGCATTGATTCATGCAACACACCCAATTGCAGAACTGTATGATTCAATGAAACCTGTACTCAAAGCATCAGATCCTAACCTTGATGTCAAAGTTCAAGACACATTGATGAAATTGCAAGACAGGGCAAACACCAAAGTATCAAGAGCACAAGCTCAGCAAGCAATTGATGATGCAAAAGGCGTAGTTACCATTGCACGTTCAACTGTTGTTGGTGATAAGTTAAGTGATGAAACTGCATTCAAGGTAAAATTGATGCAAGTCTTGCTTGAAACATCCATAGCTGAATATGGTGAAGCAGTATCTGATGGAGTCATCGGAGAGATGGCAGAATTCCAAGACGGTTCTGCATTTGTATGGAGATCACAGCAGATTTTTGCAGAAATAGAATCTGACATCCCTACACATGAAGCCGAAGAGATTGAAGAATTATACGTAGATCTTTGGGCAGCATATGATGCAAGAGCAGACCCATCACAAGTTGAAACACTTGCAGGTGGAATCATTCATGAGATAGACGAAATCTTGGGTGAAGAATCTGAAGAAGCCAATCTTCTAGAGTATGTGGAAAACATCAAAGTGCTATTAGAACAGACAAAGCAAGAATATGCAAAGGGAGACACTGACTTGGCACTAAGTCTTGCAACCAAAGCATATTTGGATAACTTTGAATTCCTTGAAGGACCTCTAATTGAGTTGGATCAAAAAGAACTCATGGAAGAAGTTGAAATCATGTTGCGAGAAGAACTTCGAACTATGATCAAAAACGGCGAATCAAGTTCCAAAGTCAATGCTCAAGTAGATGCAATTCTTGAAAAAATGGATACTATTGGTACAGTTGTTCCAGAATTTGGTACAATTGCAATGATGATACTATCTATTGCAATCATAAGTGTAATTGCTATCACTGCAAAATCTAGAATCAGTCTAAGAGTTTAGACTACTCTTTTCTATTTTTATTTACTAGTATTAAACACGCGTATCTTCTGTCGTATTATAAAAAAATAAAAATTTCTATCACTTTGACAAAATTGATAGAATTGGCATTGCATCCCATTGATACATTTCATATGTTAGAATTCCAGAGCAAATGTTTTCATATTTTTTAAAAAATTCTTTTGCTTCTTGTTCGGTTGCCTCAAAAACTGCCATTGATGACACTTGATTATCAAATGCACCAGACCACATGATTTTCCCTTGTGATTGCCACTCATCCACAAGAGACGAAATTTGTGGAGTAATCATTTCAAGATCAGATGATTTTGTTTCCTTTTGTATGCTGCTTACCAACACCCAAGGCTTTGTTTCGTGACTCATGTTTTTGATCAAGTATTTCTCATATTAAACATGATGATTGATTTCTTTTTTTGTTCTATGCATATGAAATTAAATTCAAATATTTTTGAGTCTACTATTGTAGAATATGAAAATGTAATTTCAGACATCTATAATACTTTCATAGTTTTAGTAATGTTGGTCTTGCATGTTAGGTCTATCATACCTTTACAAGCCATACAAGATCAAAGTCATTGGAAAAATTGGAATTACAATAGTCTTCATACGTCCCGACCAAGGAAGTATTTCTATTGGCATCTTCTGGTCAACGCCAATTTTCCAATGATTTATTTTTTCAGTATGTTTATGTCATGGTTCACAAAATGGAATCAAAATTTTAATCAGTCACTTTGACTTTTTTTTACTTTTTTGAACCAATATTTTCTTTATTCGAGAAATTGTAGGATAACTGTATCCACGTCGTCTATAATTTGCAATCATCATCTTCCAGTTCTTTAATCTCCATTGAGCTTGCTCACTAGTTACAGAGTGAACTTCTTTTTGGATTATGCTTTTACGCCCCACTTTCAGAGTACCAGCATCTTTTGCAGACCATCGATTTTTTGCAAACTTTAAACCAGAAAGAATTTCCTCAACAGGCATTTCTTTGAAATATTCTTTTAATTTCTTTAATTCCAAGTCAGTCGGCATGTTTGAAATTGTTAATTCAATAGTAGGTTTTATCATAATTGTTATAGTTTGTTATGACTTAAGAAAATCATGCTAAATCAGAATTAGCTAAAGTAGGAAAAATCAACACATCATGTATAATTTAACAATTAATTGGAATGTTTGAATTCTTGCAAATGGTATTAAACATCCCAAATCCAATAATTACTGCAGCAAAAATAGCTAAAGGAATCAGAATAAAGAAATTAGTTTTACGACCCACAAGATAACGTAATGAAATGATTATAAAATTGTCACAGTTTCATTCAACAATGATGGTAAATGTTCCCTGTGTCTTTGGATTCTGTAATAATAAGACCATCTCTCTTGGAAGTAGATCAGATGCTTTATCGCATTTTATTGCTAGTGTTCTAGGGCAAATAAAATCACTCTTTCTAAGCACGATATCTTCTTCATGAGTTAAAATTAGACCAGGATGACCGTGTCCTACGATTATAAATTCATGTGTATTGACAGAAATTGAAAAAGTTACTTTAGAATCAGGATCTCTTAGCTTATCCTTTATTTCTTGAGGCAAATCATTACAACTAGACGTTGCACCAACACCCACAATACAATCTCCTCTTGGAGTTAAAGAAGAGTCTTTTGTAATTTCTATAGTTTTTTGATGATTCGATCTGATATTTTCATGTCCTGAAAATTTAATTTCGTATCTCACGGCAAAAGTGATAGGCTAGACTTAAATTAAACTTTCAAAGCATCGATATCAAATGCTTCCTGCACAACAAGGTTACGACCGAGCAATCACAGTGTTTTCACCAGACGGAAGACTGTACCAAGTCGAATATGCAATTGAGACAGTAAGAAGAGGAACAATTGCAGTGGGGATAAAATGTAAAGATGGCATCATTATTGCAGTTGAAGAAAAAGCAAGAAAATTACAAATTTCAAATACGGCTCAAAAAATATTTCAAATTGATGATCATGTAGGAGTAGCAGCAGCAGGATACATTCCAGATGCCAGAAGTCAAGTAGACAACGCACGATTCTTTTCTCAGAGTAACAAAATGATTTATGATGAACCAGTTGAAGTTGAAACAATTGCAAAACATTTGGCTGATCAATGTCAACAATATACACAATATGCAGGAGTAAGACCATATGGTGTTGCGCTTATTCTTGGTGGAGTTGTAAATAATACTCCTCAACTATATCTAACAGATCCAAGTGGAACATACATTTCTTATGACGCAATTGCAATCGGTTCAGGTTCTGAGCAAGTAACAGACTTTTTAGAGAAAACTTACAAAAAAGATCTTTCATTGGAGGAAGCAGCAACATTAGCTGCTGCAGGAATTTATCTTTCAAGTGAAGATAAAGAAGGAACAAACCACATCAGAATGGCGAGTATGAAAAAAGACACTGGACTCTATGAATTGGTCTCAGATGATCAAATCGTAAAATATGCAAATGATGCTAAAACAAAATATCCCCACGAACAAAAATAATTATTCTAACTGCCTGAGAGATTAAATTACATTGAAATTATCTGTTGCAATTCCTGAATCTGCGTTATCAGACGAATCACTCAAAATAGACAAGACTAGAAAAATATCAGTACTTGCCAGAGCTTGTGCGATTTTCAAAATAGATACAATCTATGTGTATCAAGAAGGAAATACAAAATCAGATGGAAATCTCATGATTATGATTTTAAAATTCTTAGAGACACCACAATTTTTGAGACGAAGATTATTTCCGAAAATGAACGATTTAAAATTTGCAGGGGTGCTACAGCCACTAAAAATTCCAAGCCACGTTACACCAGCTAATGCTAAAAAAATTAACACAGGCGACATAAGAGAAGGGATAGTAGTTAGTGTGAAAGGTAAAAGATTTGTAGATGTTGGAATTAATCAATTAATACCATTTTTTGGGAACACACCAGTGGGTAAAAGGTTAACAGTTAGATTCAAAGAAGGATATCCACGATTATCAGTAAAAGAGATCGAACGTAGCGAGGTTCCAGCATATTGGGGATATTCGGTAAAAGAAAGAGCAAACTTGTATTCACTACTAAACGAATGGAAAGGAAGTATAATCATTACATCAAGAAAAGGAAAAACAGCTACGAAGGAACAAATTTCAAAATATACCAAAATAGACAAGCCCATATTGGTGGTGTTTGGATCACCTGAAAAAGGCGTACATGAAATCATCGGGGGCAATATGAAGAATGTACAAAATGCAAGATCTCTGAATTTTTTTCCAAACCAAGCTACTGAAACAGTTCGTTTAGAAGAAGCACTATTAGGAACTTTGGCAATAATTAATGCATACAATACATCATAACATGCCAGAAAGAAAAAATTTCTTATTATTGGCTGTTGGAATGGGCATCATTGGAATTATTATTGGTGCAGTAACAATTTGGAATTCAGTGTCAGAACTATTTACGCCATAAAAATAGGCGTATATGGTTAACCAAAAAATTTTATCAGGTTAACTATATCTCACATGGTTTAATAGAGGGCAATCGAGAGTCGATTTCATCATGGGAGCTCGAAAGCGTCATCAACCACGTAGAGGAAGTCTTGCATACTTGCCAAGAAGTCGTGCAAGAAGCATGGAAGCAAGAATTAGAGCATGGCCAAAATTAAATTCAGAAGAGCCTAAAATTTTAGCACATTGCGGATTCAAAGCAGGGTGTGTACAAATCGTGACTATTGATGATCGTGATAAAGTGCCAAATGCTGGAAAACAACTCGTAAGTTTAGGAACTGTACTAGTAACACCACCAGTTTTGATTTTGGGAATACGTGGATATTCAAAAGATCATGATGGAATGCATGCAGAGTTTGATGTATATGCTGAAGATATACCAAAAAGCATCGCCAAAGAAATTACAATAAAAAATGTTGCAGGTTCAATTGAAAATGCAGAAAAAAGATTAAAACAAATTAAAGAAATTTTTGCAATAGTTGCAGTCTCACCAAGAGATGCAGGATTAGAACAAAAAAAGCCATATATTTTTGAAGCATCTGTTAGTGGAGGAGACATACAAAAACAATTCACTCATGTTAAGGAATTACTTGGAAAAGAAATCAAGATTGATCAAATTTTTGAAACAGGTGCAAGTGTAGATGTTGCAGCAATCACAAAAGGTCATGGATGGCAAGGGGTAATTACAAGAATGGGAGTAAAAAAGAAACAGCACAAATCAAGAAAGACGGTTAGAGAAGTTGGTTCGTTAGGTCCAATTTCACCACAAAGCGTCATGTTTACAGTTCCAAGAGCAGGACAGATGGGATTCCACCAAAGAACAGAATATGATAAAAGAATTATGATAATTGGCAACACAGAATCAGATGGGATTAAAATCAATCCAGATGGAGGGTACAAACACTTTGGGTTAGTTAAAGGGGATTTCATAATTCTAAAAGGTTCAGTTCCTGGAACATACAAAAGATTGATCAAACTAAGAAGTCAAATACGAAATGTTCCAACCAAAGTTATCAAACCAAATATTTTGGAGGTAGTGATATAATGAAAATAACAACTTATTCAATATCGGGAGTTAAAGACGGAGAAATAGAACTTCCAATGATATTCTCAACCCCATACAGAAGAGAATTGATTCACAAAGCTTTCACCAATTTAACATCTCATAAATTCCAAAGACAGGGAAGAAAACCAACTGCAGGTATGGATGTAGTAGCAGACTCAAACGATCCACCAACAGGTCAAGGAGTTGCTCGTGTTGCAAGAATGAGTGGTGGTGGTGGCGGAAGACAAGGTCAAGGTGCAGAAGTGGCATCCACCAGAGGCGGAAGACAAGCACATCCACCAATTGTAGACAAAGTAATTTACAAAAAATTAAACAAAAAAGAAAACAAATTAGCATTATGTTCTGCAATAGCTGCTACAGCATCAAAAGAATTGGTGGAATCAAGAGGGCATAAAATTGAAGGTATTGAGTCATTTCCAATCATAGTATCAAATGATATTGAATCGATTTCAAAAACAAGTGAAATTACCAAAGTTTTAGATTCATTGAAACTATCACAAGATGTCAAAAGATTAAACGCAAGAAAACCTCGTTCTGGACAGTCAAGATTGAGAGGCAGGAGTAAAAAAATTGGAAAAAGTGTTTTGTTTGTAACATCAGATTCTTCCAGTTTATCTAAAGCAGTTGGAGCATTACCAGGAGTAGAAGTAAGAAATGCTAAAGAGTTAAGCGTGTTGGATTTAGCTCCAGGTTCGGATCCGATCAGACTAACAGTGTATTCCAAATCAGCTATAGAGGAGATCGGAAAAATAAAATCAACACATCTAGAAGTAATGGTGAAAATACAATGAATGTAGATCAAGCAATGAAAATAATCATCAAACCATACATTACAGAAAAGACATTTGCAATGGTAGAAAAAGAAAGTAAAATTTGCTTCATAGTAGAAATATCTGCAAATAAATCTGAAATTTCAGAAGCGGTAAAGACACTATACAAAGAAAATGTCAAAAAAGTAAACACCGCGAGAACAATTTATGGTAAAAAAGCATTTGTTCAGTTTGAAAGTACAGAAAAAGCAAGAGATTTGGCCACAAAGATAGGAATGCTATAATATGGACCGTAGAACTCGAAGTACATTAACAATGGAGAACAGAAATGGTTAAAGAATTTTCATATAGAGGCATTCCACAAGCAGAACTGGATAGCTTATCACTAGAAAAATTATTCTTATTATTCAATTCAAGACAAAGAAGATCCCTAACAAGAGGAATCAATGACGGAAAAAGAAAATTAATTGAAGAAATAAAATCTGCAAAAGCAGGTAAAGTAAAAAATCCTATCAAAACTCACCTTAGAGATTTGATTGTTTTGCCATACATGGTAGGAGTTACAGTAAACGTATTTTCTGGAAAAGAATTCTATCCAGTTACAATGACATCAGAAATGATTGGACATTATTTAGGAGAATATGTAATAACAAACAAGAGAGTTTCACACGGTGCCCCAGGTGTAGGTGCATCAAGATCCAGTCTCTATGTACCATTGAAGTGATTATTATGGGTAGATTCGATTACGCTTTCCAAAATTATGATGCAACAAAACATGTACGTTCATCTTTAAGAGAAAAAGACATTTCACACAAACATGCTCGCGAAGTTGCAGTGTCATTAAAAGGACTATCAATAGAAAAAGCAAGAGACTATCTACAAGCAGTGATTAACAAAAAAAGAGCAGTTCCATTTAGAAGATACAAAAATCAAGTAGGACACAAGTCTGACCCCGGAGTTATGTCAGGACGTTATCCTCAAAAAACAGCAAAAGAATTCATTAAAGTTTTAGACAATTTAGAATCAAATGCAGAATACAAAGGAATGGATTTAGATAGATTACGAATTATCAATGCAACAGTTCACAAAGGAGTAATTGTAAAAAGATTCATCCCACGAGCCATGGGAAGAGCAACTCCTAAGAACAATGTACTAACACATGTCGAATTGGTAGCAAAGGAGGTTTAGAAATGTCAGCAGTAAAAAATGTAATCAAAGACAACTATAACATGATGTTACTCAAAGATTATCTAAGAGAAGCTATCAAAGATGCAGGTTTTTCACATGCAGAAATTTCAAAAACACCAGTAGGCACAAGAGTTGCATTACATGTAACAAGACCAGGAATTGTTATCGGTAGAAAAGGATCAGGAATAAGATCATTGACAGATACACTTGCAACAGATTTTGGATTAAAAAATCCACAAATATCCGTAGTTGAAATTGAAAAACCAGAACTAGCACCAAGTGTTATGTGTAATAGAATGGCTGCACACCTAGAAAGAGGCACTGCATTCAGAAGAGCAACAATGTGGACATTAAAGCAAATAATGGAAGGGGGGGCTATGGGAGTTCAAATTACAATTTCAGGAAAACTGAGAGGAGATCGTTCAGCATTTGAAAAACATACACAGGGAATTTTACCAAGAGCAGGACATCATGCAGAGATTATTGTTGATGAAGACATTGCACATGTAAAAACAGCGATGGGGTTAATTGGAATTAGAATAAGAATAGCTAGAAAAGAAAAACTCATCCCAGAATTTGAAATGAGGGATGAGAAAATTAAAAAGAAAATACAAATTCAAGACAAAGATACAGGAAAGATGAGAGATGAGACTGCAGCAGAAACCAAAGCAAGGACAGAATCAGAATTAATTGCAATTGAAGAGGAAAAAATGAAAGAACTTGAAACATTAGAAGAGGAGGAGGAACTATTCAAATGACCAGATTAAGCATGAAATCAATCAAACAGTTAAATGAAAAAGACATTCAAAGTAAAATTCAAGAATCACGAAGTGAACTTGCTAAACTAAGAGTTGATGCTTCTAAAGGGACACTTAGAAAAGAAAGCGGTAAATTAAAACCAATTCGTCACGATATTGCACGAATGTTAACAAGAATAAACGAGATGAAAAATAAAAAATGATCACTGCAGACAACATAACATCACATGAATTCATAGGATTAGACACAGAGATCATAGAATCAAGTAATCCACAAGTTATAGGATTAAATGGAAGAATTGTCAATGAAACAAAATCAATGTTTACAATAAATACAATAAAGGGCATGAAACAAATTGCAAAATCCACCAACAATTGGAAATTTTCAATTGCAAGTAAAGATGTAATAGTAAGAGGCTCAAGTATTGCAAAAAGACCATTTGACAGAATTGGAGGCAAAGCATGACTCAAAACATAGGATTGAAAGTTAGAGAACCAAAAAGAGAATGCGAAGACAAGCATTGTCCATTTCATGGCGGTTTATCAATCAGAGGGAAACTGTTCGATGGTAAAGTAACAGGAAACAAAGCAAAACAAACAATCACATTACAAAAAGAGGCACCAATTTATTTTAGTAAATTTAAGAGATATGCAAGAGGTACAAGCACTATTCATGCACACGTACCTGGTTGTATTGATGTAGAAGAGGGAGATCATGTCCTAACTGCAGAATGTAGGCCTATCTCAAAATCAGTATCTTATGTTGTTGTGGAGGTTAGAGAGTAATGGCAAAACAAGCAGGTAAAGGAGTCGAAGAATTCCGTCCATATGTTACTAAATCAATTCCAATTGGTGCAAATATTGTATGTGCAGATAATTCAGGTGCAAAAATATTAGAGATAATCAACGTTCCAAGACATCATACAAGATCATCTAGACTTGCATCAGCATCAGTGGGAGACTTTTGCAATGTTGTAGTAAAGAAAGGTCCAGCAGAATTAAGAAAGCAAGTTTATGGCGCAGTTATAATTAGACAAAAATATGCAGTGCGCAGATTAAACGGGGTAAGAGTTTGTTTTGAAGATAATGCCGCAGTGTTAATTACTCCAGAAGGAGAAACAAAAGGCACAGACATCAAAGGACCAGTAGCATCAGAAGCTTCAGAGAAATGGCCAAGAGTAGCTAACTTGGCATCAATGGTGGTATAATAAAATGAAACCAACAAAAATGCGCAATAATTTGATTTATCAAGCAACTTTCCAAACAAGAAGCAAACAAGTTGCAAGTCCATTATCAAAAGAACTTCATAAAAAATATGGTAAAAGAAGTGTCAGAGTGATAGAAGGAGACAACGTAAAAATTCTAAGAGGAGAATTCAAAGGAGTAGACGGTAAAATTTCAAAAATATCTACACAGAAAAATAGTGTTGCCATTGAAGGAGTAAAGAAAGAAAAAACAAAAGGAGATAAATTTGATGTATATATTCACACATCGAATCTAGTAGTAACTTCACTTAACACTGAGGATAAATGGAGAATTTCAAGGTTAGAAGGAAAGGATCCAAGAAAACAACCAAAGACACCAGCAAAAGCAGAAACAGTGAAAACAGAACCAAGCAAGGAAACTCCTAAAGAAACAAAAGGAGCAGAAAAAGTCAAAAAAGAGGAAAAGGATGAATAATGGTAAGCATTTCAGGCAGTAAAAAACTCAAACGTCAAATGGCTCCACAATTTTGGGGAATTGCCAGAAAAGACAAGAGATTTGTAGTTACAGTAAGACCAGGTCCACATAAAAAGAGTGACTCTGTACCAACGGCAGTATTTCTAAGAGACATGTTAAAAATAGTTACAAGCCTTAGAGAAGCAAAGACAGCAATTTACTCAGGTAGGGTAAAAATAGATGGTGTTGTACGAAAATCACTTCACCATGCAATTGGATTAATGGACGTTGTAGAATTAGAAAACGTGTCAGACATTTATCGTCTTGTTCCATCTGAGGACAAACTTCTCAAACCAATAAAGATCAAAGAATCAGAAAAATCAAAAAAAATTGTAAGAGTAATCAGTAAAACTACAATATCTAAAGGAAAATTACAAATTGGATTTCATGATGGACGTTCAATAATTTCAGATAGTAAAGTAAACGTTGGAGATACTTGTCTAATACAAATTCCAGAACAAAAAATTCTTGAAATAATAAAATTAGAACCAGGATGTCAAGGACTAGTTACACGTGGACACAACACAGGACAAATCGGTAAAATTGAAACTATTGAAGAAGGAACATTCATTCTTCCAAAAAGAGTAATTCTTTCATTAGAAGATAGAAAAATCGAGATTCCTGCAGACATTATTATGCCAATTGGAAAAGAGGGGCCAATCATTCAATTAAAGTGATCATATGTCTCAAATAACAGAATCCCCAATGAAGAAGATTTCTTTAGAGAAAATTGTACTAAACATGGGAGTTGGGAAATCAGGAGATGTGATTAACATCGCAAGAAAAGCACTTGATCAAATATCAGGAAAAAAATCATCTGCACGTAACGCAAAAGAAACACAAAGAGATTGGGGAGTTAGAAAAGGAGAACCAATAGGTGCAGCAGTAACAATACGAGGAAAAGATGCAAAAGAATTACTTAAAAGATTGCTTGAAGCAAAAGGAAATATTGTCAATGGCAAGTCATTTGATAATTTTGGTAACTATTCATTTGGAATCAAAGAACACATAGACATTCCAGGTGTAAAATATGATCCCCAGATAGGGATTTTGGGATTAGGAATTTCAGTTACATTGACCAGACCAGGATATGGAGTTAGAACTAGAAGTAAACACAAAGCGAGTATTGGAAAAAAACATATCATTAAAAATCAAGAAGCAAAGGATTATCTAGTAAAAGAATTTGGAGTGACCGTAACATAATGGCAAAAGATAGATCATACGAAGCCACAGGAAGGAAGAAGCACGATTTTGGACGAGGCTCAAGATGGTGTAAGAGATGCGGAGACTATACAGCAGTTATTCAAAAATACGATTTAATGTTATGTAGACGATGCTTTAGAGAAGTAGCAACATCTTTAGGGTTCAGGAAAAACAAGTGAGATATCATGCCAGCAACTAACGTATTAGCAAATTTGTTTGTAACATTATACAACAACGAAGCAAGAAGAAAAGGAGATTGTATAATCCTTCCAACTTCAAAACTAGGCATAGAGGTTCTAAAGACACTCCAAAAAGATGGATACATTGGAGAGTTTGAACATATTGACGATAAAAGAGGTGGGAAATTCAAAATAAAATTATTAGCAAAAATAACAAAATGTGGAGCAATATCACCAAGATTCAAAGTAAAAACGGATGAATTCAATAGTTGGGAACAACAATATTTGCCAGCATATGATAGAGGTATGCTTTTAGTTACTACAAATCAAGGAGTGATGTCACATCATGAAGCAGTACAAAAAGGAATTGGGGGATTTTTGATAGGTTATGTCTACTAGTCAAATTGAAAAGTTTCAAGACGAAGTAGCAATCCCAGAGGGAGTTACAATTACTTTAAACAATCACATGTTAGGATTTGTAGGACCACTAGGAAAGACATTCAAAAACTTTCGTGCCATACCAGTAAACATAGAAATCACAAATGATAAAGTACTGCTAAAAGCAATAGGTACAAAAAAAAGAGATTATGCAATTTTACATACTGCTAGATCGATCATCAGAAATATTTGTGAGGGTTTAGTTACTGGGTATACAATCAAAATGAAAGTAGTGTATGCACACTTTCCAATTACGGTTAAAGTAGAAGGAAAGAAAATTCTAATTGAAAACTTTCAAGGGGAGCGTTCAGCAAGAGTTACACATATTGTTGGAAATACCAAAGTAGTTCCAAAAGGAGAAGATGTAATTCTCACAGGAGAGGTGTGGACAGACATTACACAAACAGCAGCCAACATTGAATTAAAAACTAAAGTAAAAAACAAAGATCACAGAGTTTTTCTTGACGGCGTTTATTCTTTTGAAAAGAAAAAAGGCATAGAAAAGTAAAACTTTCATTTCATGACTCTAGACTCCGAATTTGCAAAACAAACAACAGACCTAATTCTACAGACATTAGAATTGTACAAGTCAGCAGGAGCATCACCGAGAATAGGTGAAACTTGGAATTGTGCAAACATTGGGGATTTTTTATGTGGTTTTTTTGTAGGAGAAATGGTAGGTTCCGCACTTAGTGCATTCCAAATAGTACACAAAAGAGAACCAACACCTGACGAACATTTGGAAATCATTGAATTAGTTGAAAATCATTCAAAAGAAATTAGAGAGTTTTTTGCCAAATTCAATTGATATGATAATCAATTTTAGTCTAAATTGAATCGTCGCAAAGATTAAATCACTTTTGCCAAGGTACAATCTTGTGCCTCCCTAGCTCAGCGTGGTAGAGCAACCGGCTGTTAACCGGTTGGTCACCAGTTCAAGTCTGGTGGGAGGCGCTTCATATTTCTAAACTCGAGTTTTGAAACAAGGTTATTCTTCAATAACAGATAAAAACACATTCAAGATTTCTAATATTTCTAAATTCGAATTTAGAAATATTGATCGGTTGTTAGTAATTGGTTTACACAATTAGACAACATAGATCTAATAGATGATCGCATATTTAGAATAATGCAGGAGGTTTACATTGGTCCGAACTAGAAGGGCCAACAGATATTGTGTGGATTGTGGAGCAAGACTTGTGTATTATCCAAGATTATCTAATCCAAAAGCCCCCAATGAACACAGAGTATTAGTCTATGCATGTCCAGACTGTACGGAAGACTTTGAAAAACCCAAAATGTTCTCAATTAGACGAAACCAAGTAGAGGATCCATTAGAAACAGTTGAAATAGAAATCACACAATTACAGAAAAAAACAATAATTGCAAAATAATAGTAAAAATAATGTCTTATCCAGTAAAATTAAGAAGTAATGCATGGTTTTTGTTACCAATATTTTTTGGAATTATTGGTGGAATCATAGCATTTTTTGTTTTACGAAATGATGATCCAAACAAGGCCAAAAATTGTCTTTATTTGGGAATTGTGTTTATGATAATAGGAATTGTTTTCAACATCTTTGTAGCAGCGTCAATTCCAGGTATGACATCTGGATTTAACGTGAATATTTGACACAGATGATGTTAGTTTACTAGTAGAGATAATCAATATTGCTAAATTCGAATTTAGAAATGTATAAAAAATAACAGGGCAATCATTTGAATTTAGAATCATATAGAACTAGTCTAAGTGGACTAGTATGAGTATGTCAAAAATGCGAGACAATGTTGAGAGATGGGTGATTCATGAAGGGCTTTCTTTTGAAGAAGTAAAAAATCCTGAAAACACATTTCAGATTTTAATAAAACATGCAGGTCAGTATGGAATTCCTGTAGAGGTATTTGAGCCAAAAGGACAACCAGGAATTCTAGTAATAGGTGCCAAGGTAGTGATGAAGAACAATCAAATTGCAAGATATTTGGGATTTAGTCCAGAAGAAAAGGAAAAATTTGAGAAAAAAGTAAACGATTTTTGTTACTCTGTACAGGCAATCAACAAGATCATTACAGAAGATGGGAAACAAAAAGTTGGAGTGTATGTGGTAATGGATGATAAAGAGAATATCAATCAACAGACAATGCTTGAGGCAATAGACAGTGTTTCTGAAAAATATGATAAAACATCACGATTTTTGATGAAGACTTTTTGAAAAAATGGATAATTTATCAGTTATACGCGGTCCTTATATCAAAAAGTCACTACAAGACAGTATGAAATCAATAAAAATTACAACAAAAAGAAAATCGAGAATTGGTTTCATAGAAAGCCAAATTCTCAAAATCAAGGCTTCAAAAAACAAGGTTTTTGTTTTGACAGTCATTGCAACGTTAATGGTGTTTGTAAAATGAATTTTTTCAACATTTTTTTCAAGCATACAACAAAGAACTTTGAGTTCAGTGTCAACATCAACGTTAACAAGATTAAGCTTGAAGACACAGCTACAAAATGGGAGGTAATTCAAAATTGAACATCACTGAAATGATAAACGAAGTTCTAGACACATACAGTATGAAAGAGGTACAATCCGATGAATAAATTATTCAAAGTAATTGGATTGGTATTGGCAGTACATTTCATTGTAAAGACAGTTCACAGCGAATTAAAGCAACAATAATCTAAGAAGGGTGGGGCTTTTAGAGAAATAATCCCCCCCTATTGGACACAAAATGTGTGTTCAAATGCACAGCCATCCAGTAAAATTAAAACAACCACTTAAGAAGACATGATAAAAACAGCTTTACAGTTTAGCGAAACTGCCATAAACGAGTCATTTGAGTCAACTAACAACATCTTTGATCAATTTAGATTATTCACATCAAGTTTGTTTTCCCAGATTATTGATCAAATAACAATGCAATTACAAAATTTAGCAAAATAACCAATTTAGCAATAATATGCCTAAGCGTTAAACCCCCCATGAAAAATATGTACTTTAGTCACATTGTGAAATTTTCAAAATCAGACATTTTTGAGGGGGGTTTTACACTTGTGCCTAGATACTAGATGCAATGCTAATTCCACCAAGCTCTCCCAGTAAAACACCCCCAAACTATTATTGTTGTGCGTAAAAGCTAAACCCCCAATTTTTTGGTCAAAAAATACCAAAAATAATCAAATATGATCAATCTATTTTTAGAAAATATCTAATCTCAGACATCAGACAGTGGATTGTGTCAAATGTGGAATTAATCAAAAAATTCTACGAGGTATTTGCAAACAAAGACATGTAATAATCAACCAAGATCATTAAAATAATCATCAATATTTTGATGATATTTTAGCATGATTTGATGCCAAACAGGGGGGGGGATTTTTGAGCATATTTTGGCATCAATAAGGCGTTTCAACTATATACCAAAATATTTCACAGAATTCATGGCAGGACTTGGAATTATTGTGGTATTTGGCGCAATAATTGCATCAATGGCTGCAGGAATCTATACCTATACCCAGTATCAAACAAACTATATCGAATCAATTGAGGGAGAGATGGTAAAAGTGGGACCAGTTGAATACATCGTAACATTTGAGGGAACACATCAAGGAAATAAAGAAAAAATGCCTGAAAACACATTTGTGATGATTGGAATTAACGCAAAAAACATCAGTGACAATACAACAATCATTTCAGGAGGGCAATTTTACATTGTTGATGAAAAAGAACAAAAACATGAAGCAGTTTTTGGAGAATTTTCTCCAAGTGATTTATTTTTAGAAGCATTAGAACCAAACAAACCAATACAAAGAACAACACAATTTGACATTCCATTTGACGATAAAAAACAATACAAAGTTATCATCAGACCTCAAAAAGAACAATCAACAACAGACACAGCATCAATTTGTATAACAAATTGTTGATCGGATTTTTGTAAAATCAAAAAATGTGTCAAATTTTATTATGGTTTGCATAGTAATGTGTGACTTTTACCATATAACACACATGATTTTCGAAAAATATCATGGCAACATCCAAAGCCAAAAGAGCTGAAGCAGCTAAAAAAGCAGCAAGAACTCGAAAGAGAAATGCAGCTAAAGCAGCAGCTGAGGCATTAAAAGTAGCAGCAGCTCGAAAGAGAAAGGCAGCAGCAACTCGAAGGAGGAATGCAGCTAAAAAAGCAGCTCCAAAGAGAAAGGCAGCTAAACGCAGAGCCGCTCCAAAGAGAAGAACTGCAGCTAAAAAAGCAGCTCCAAAGAGAAAGGCAGCTAAACGCAGAGCCGCTCCAAAGAGAAAGGCAGCTAAACGTCGTCGTTAAGCTGTCCCGCTATCTTTTTTCTAGTTTTTTATCTTGATTTAATTATATTTCTAAATTCGAATTTAGAAATATCCTAAATTTCTACTCGGACATCTTTAATTCAGGCAAAACAAAAATTTTATGCGGTTTAATCTTTAGAATAATTCTTTTTTCATTATTTTGTTTGAACGGATAATGTTCTCTGTTCATGTATTGTTGAGTCAGTTTGTCTGCGTGTCTGTAATCATAATCTGGAATTAATTCTTCTACAACTCCGCGAATAGTAGTCATGTCAAGAGGATTGTCTTTTGATACAACGGATACTGCAACACGAGGATCACGTAAAACATTTTTGTGTTTTATTCTTCCTTCCGCAGTATTAACTAAAACATATCCATCATCATAGTTTGCCCAAACTGGAGATACTTGGGGAGAGCCATCTTTCATTAATGTGGCAATAAAGACAAGATTTTGCTCTGAAAACAATTTTACTATTTTTTCATCCATAATAGTCACATCATACCATATTGCAGATATTTTTGTTCTGCAACAATAACTGAGCGTTTTTCACGACATGAATCAAATTTTTATTTGATCGCACATATTGAATCATCATTTTCCACTCAACGTGTTATTTTGTGCTGGATTTTTCAAGCACATTTGTCATTGCCCTATTCATAATCTCCATTACCAAGTATTGTGAATAGTCTTCAGATTTTTTACCCTTTGATTTTCCAGTTTTTGGGGATAATCCTTTGAGAATTTTTTCAATTTTTGTAGAAGTGTTGGTAATCACTTTGGAGTATGTTGAATCAAAATCATCAGGAGTCTGAAAATCCAACAGTTTGGTGGATGTGCTGTAAAATTTTGTGATAGCTCCTCGAGACTCTTCAATTCTTGCAATTTCAATCAATCCAGATTCTTTGAGAATTTCCAAATGGTGACGAACAGTGGTGAGTGCTTTTTTGTATCCTGTTTTTTTCAGAGCGTTGGAAATTTGATCAGCAGATAGCGCCTGATGGTATAAGATTTCAACAATTTTAGCCCGTGCAGGGTCGTCAATTGCACGTGCCTGACCAACACTTGTTGTAACGGTACGATTAACTTTGATTTGTTTTTCTAGTAATGTAGACATACAAAACTACCTTCCCAACCGATCTAAAAGTTCCGCGTATCATATTTTTTTGTCTAATCGCATCAATTTTTGTTTACTTTTACATATTTCGTACCGGTATCAAAATGGTATAGACCAATACAAGATACATTGTAATGTATTCGATATTATTGATAGCACTACAATGAATATAGTATAGGATGAATAATTATTGTAACGGTTTTAGAAATTTCAAAAAATGCAAATTCTGAAAAACAGATTGTCAAATCACCTGTCAGGATGTGTGTCATGGAGATGTTGAAAATAGAATTCGAGTTGAGAGTTAGTTTCTAGTCGACATCATACAGAAATGTAGAATTACAAAGAGTGTCCAGTTAGTTTCTCATATGCAGTAACGTAACGTTGTGTCATTTTTGAAATAATCTCTGCAGGTATTTCTGGAGCCATAGGTTCTCGTCCTGCATCACGTTCATCATCAAATTGTTTTTGATATCCGTTTGCAGTCAACCAATCACGTAGTATCTGTTTGTCATACGCTTCTTGAATTTTACCTACCTCAAAGGAATCTTTAGGCCATAGTCGATATTCATCAGGACCAATAGAATCACCTAACGTAATTTTTCCATCCAGTAATCCAAACTCTAATTTTAAATCGGCCAAAATAAATCCTGCAACATCTGCAATTTTGGCCATTGTTTTGTAAATGTCAATTGAGGTTTGTTCCAACCAAGAATATTGTTCTTCTGTAACTAAATTCATCTCTAATGCTTTAGATTTGTTTATTGGAATATCATGTTCAGATTTTGTAGTAGGATCAAATATTGGTTCTAATAATTTTGCAGCTAGTGCAGTATTGGTTCCATCAGGTAAGACGACCTCACCTTTTTTCCACCTACTTACCAGGCTACCGTAAAAATAGCCTCTAACAACGCACTCTATTGGAAGCATTGTCATCTTTTTTACTACAATCTCAGTATCAGATTCTCTTCTGATGAAATGATTTGGTACAGATAATTCATTGAACCAAAATTCTGCAAATTTGCATAAAACTTCCCCCTTTCGCGGGATATCTTGTTTGAATTTGACATCAAATGCTGAAACCCTGTCTGAGAATTTGAATAAAATGCTAGATTCATCCACATCATAAAGATCCTTTACTTTGCCACTTGTAAGAAACTTCAACTGATTATAACTAATTTTGATAGAATTTAACTGCTAGGGCAATTAAACCAAGTTAACAAAACTTGCCACCGGTATCATAACAAAAGAATAGTGTTGAACTGAACTGGCAAATCCCGATGAGAGATATTCAAAAATAACGCATCATATAACGGAATAATGCATGAGTAATCTAGATGAATCAATAGGGAAAATATTACTAGAACTTCAAAAAGAAGATCCAGATACATTCAAAAAACTAATGAAAAAGGCTCAAGAAGATCATCCCGAACTTTTTGAGGCAGATGTTGACAAAGACAACAAGGAGATTGAAAAATACAATCTAGAAGTGGACGAATATAACAAAAAGATTGATGAGGATTAAAAAGAGGTAAGGGATTTCAAGAACCCATCATTCCAACCATCTTAGGCATCTCACGATAGGCTTTATTTACAAAAATATCATTATCGGCACTAACCATTACAAACTCCATCGGGTTTTCAGGTGGTGGAGAAACTATTATTTTTTGTCCAGATTTCAGAATTCCCAAATCTAGTGTGTCTCCTTCTCCAAAATTTACATGAATGTTTGTCAAGGGTTGCGAACCAGTGTTTTGTATAGTAACACGGCCCATTACAAACATATTTTGTTTGTCTAAGATAGGATCAACAAAAATATCATATTCTTGGATAGATATAGATAGTTTCAAAATATCCATGCCAAAAATTACCGCCATGATTGTAATTGTCACAATACCAATGCCAATAATTACGGTATACTGTTTCACAATTTCTCTAGATGTTTTCAGATAATTAAGAATGATTATTCCACTTTAACGCCATTCCAAAACGCAATTCTTCCCTTGATTTTTTTTGCAGCATCATTTGGTTCGGCATAGTACCAAGCACAGTCTTTGTTTGTCTTACCATTAACAGTTACAGAGTAATAATTGGCCATACCCTTCCAACCACAAACAGTAATTAATTCAGTTTTCTCAAAATATTCTTCTTTAATAGAATCATATGGAAAATATGCATTTCCTTCCACAGTGACAACATCATCACTTTCAGCAATTATAACATCATTCCATATTGCTTGCACAGATATAGAATAAGCCAAACCATATTTAATTAAAGCTGAAATTAAATTTAATTTGTTGCCTTGACTTGCTCGCGTTTACTAAAATCAGGTTTTATTCCCAAAGAATCATAGTTTCCTGAAGAACATGTAAAACACATTGAATCCTTTGGGATTCCAACTGCATCGGCCAGATTATCAGCATCATTATACCCTAAAAAGTCAACACCAATACTTTGTCTGACCATCTCAGTAATCTCATCACTAGTCAAAGTTTTGCCATTAGTGAATGTAGCAAGCTCTTCTCTAGAAGGAAAATCAATTCCAGCATAACATGGATAGTTAATTTGAGGGTACGTGATTAACATGCTGATTTTTTTGGCACCTGCACGACGAAGAGCCTTGATAATAGCTTTGGAACTAGTACCCCTTACCAAACTATCATCAATTACTACAACATGCTTGTCTTTAATTATTTCACTAATGGGGATTATCCAGCGATTAATTTCAACCCTGTCGCTTTGATGAGGTTCAATAAAGCTTCGCAGTGGGCCTTTCTTGCTATATCTGTCCTTTAGTAAACCTTCATCAAAAGATACACCAAGTTCCTGAGCATATCCCAGTGCAGCAGGCCTTGCAGAATCAGGTACTGGAATCACCAAATCTGCATCTTTGATTGGAAACTTTTTTGCCATAAATTGTCCAATTCTTTTTCTTGAAACGTAAATGTTATGTCCTTCCATTTTGCTTGAAGGATGTGCAAAGTAAGTAAACTCAAAAGAACAGTGTGCACGAGAAGTATCAGTTGAGAATAATTCAGTCTCAATTCCGCTTTGACTTAATTTGATCAATTCGCCAGGAACTACATCTCTTTGAAGAGTTGCACCAACTGCAGTAACTGCAGCTGATTCTGATGTTACAATGTATGTATCATCAGATTCTTTATGTCCTAATACCATAGGACGAAATCCTTTAGGATCACGTGCTGCATAAACGGAATTATCATCAGAGATAAACGTAAAACAATAAGAACCAACCATTTCATTTTTTAGAATAGATAATGCTTTTCCCATTTCACCATTTTCAGAAATTAGTGAAACAAGTCTTTGTGCTGCAACCAAAGTGTCACTTGCATTTTGTGGAGTAAATGAACAACCTCCAACTAAATTAGATAGTTCTTGGGCATTGGCAATTGTTCCATTATGTGCAATGCAAAGATCTTTTACTTTCAATGGTTGTGCATTTTCTAGTGTACTAGTACCCATTGTAGAATATCGAACATGCCCAATTACACATGGTGATGCATATTCGTCAGCAAGTTTTTTAAAATCAGATGAAGAGTGTGAAACCAATCCTACTCTTTTAAATGGTGGTTTGTTTGGAACTGCAAATCCCCAAGCCTCTTGCCCCCTATGTTGCAAAGCTCGCAATGCATCAAAGACCATTGGAACAACGTTAGTTCCAGTTAAACTGTAAATTCCCACGACACCACAGTTTTCCTTTACTTTAGGCATTCTAGGCATACTCCAAGACAGATGCCATCAAAAGTTTAGAAAAAGTGTAAAACTTAGCTGAAAAATCAGTTAATGTCTTCATCCCCTGTTCCATTACCACTGTGAACAATAAAAATGCTGATCACTTTAAGCGATCAAATTTGTATATACACAGATAGACAAATTGCAGATGTTTGACTCAGACACACATCATTTTGTATATTTTCTGACGCTCTTTGATTTTTTTGCTTGTTTCTTTAATTGCTGATCACTTTTGTATTTTTTAATTCGCTGTTTTGCTTCAGCAGCCTTTTGACCTTTTTGTTTTCGCCCATCTTTTTTCTTTGGTTTTTTCTCAGTCATACTTTGAAATTCCTTGTTTTCTTATTCTTTTCATTAAATTAAACACACCGTAAGTTAAAATCATTGAACAGATTTTTTGCCGTGCAATACTAAATTCGGAAGGGCGTGTAGCCAAATTCTGTGTGTTTTTTTCAAATCAAGATTAATTATAGATTTTGAACCGTAAATAAATTGAATTTTCTCATCACCAAACTGACCTATTTGTTTGAATGAAACCTTATTCTTTTTGAGAAGTTCCTCAATCTTTGAAAGATTTTTCTTATCAAAAGACAAAAGATATCTAGAATGACTTTCAGAAAACAAGATTCTATCAACATCTAGTTTCTCACCAGGAACTTTATCCAATGAAACTTTACAACCAATTTGATTAGTCATGCAAATTTCAGACACTGCAATTGCCAGTCCACCTTTAGAGCAATCATGTGCAGATTTGATGAGATTTTTATCAATTATATTAAGAACAGATTTCATATGTTTCTTTGAATCCTCAAAGTTAACTGTAGGACATTTTCCTCCGATGAATTTGTGAATATATTCAAAATATTCAGAACCGCCAAGCTCATCTTTAGTATCGCCAATAATTAGGAGACAGTCATCTTTTGAGATTTTTTGAGGAACGGATGGTTTCTTATCAATTAGTCCAATGACTCCAATGACAGGAGTAGGCTTTATTGAGCCTGCAGGAGTCTCATTATACAGGCTAACCTTACCTCCAACACATGGAATTTCAAATGATTTTGCAAAAGCAGTCAAACCCTTTAGAGATTCTAAAAAGGTCCAGAAAATTTCAGGATCCTTTGGATTGCCAAATTGCAGATGGTCAAGCATTCCAATCGGTTTGGCTCCAGTACATACAACATTTCTACATGCTTCCTCAAAGCAACCAATTGCCCCTTCTCGAGGATTGATGTAACATTGTTTTGGATTACCGTCAATTTTTGCAGAAAGATATTTTCCATTATCTAATCGCAACACAGACGCATCAGTACCAGGTTTCACCACAGTTCTAATTCCAACTTCATGGTCATATTGTCCGTAAACCCATATCTTACTTGCAATGTTTGGAGATGCAATTAACTTCATCAAAAGTTTAGAGTAATCAGAAACAGGTTTGAATTTCTTTTCAATTTCAATAGTTTTCAAGTATGTGGGTTCTTTTGATGGTAAATCAAGTAATGTTGCATTAGCTACAATATCAGCAGCCAGATTAGCAACGGTCTTTTTCCCTTTTTTGATATGAACTTGATTATCGGATTTGACTTGGCCAATCACAGAGCAACCAATACGGAATTTTTTACAAATTTCTTGTAACTTTTTTAATTTAGCAATACTGGTAACAATTAACATTCTTTCTTGAGATTCAGATACCATGATTTCATCAGGATGCATGTCCGATTCTCTAGTGTGAACTTTATTCACATCCATCTCAATTCCTATTTCTAAAGCATCAGCAGTTTCAGAAATTGCACATGACAGCCCACCACCGCCAAGATCTTTCATAGCATGAATTAATCCATCATTTCGTGCCTGTAAGACAGCTTCAATGATTAATTTTTCAATGAAAGGGTCAGGAATTTGGACTGCAGAACGATCTTCAGATTCCAAGGAATCTGAAGCAAATTGAGAACCACCAATACCATCTCTGCCAGTAGAGCCCCCCATCAATACAACAATGTCACCTTTCTTTGCGTGGTTTTTGATCAAATGTTCTTTTTTGCCAAAACCTATTGCAGCAACATCTACCATGGCATAATTTTCATAGCATTCATCAAACTCTACTTCTCCGCCAATTGTTGGGATGCCTAGACAATTTCCATAATCAGCAATTCCGGTGACAGCATTTTTGAATAGCCATCTTGCATGGATGTCTTTTTCAATATCTCCAAATCTTAATCCATCAAAAATTGCAATAGGTCTAGTTCCAGCAGATAAGATATCTCGGATGACGCCACCAACACCTGTTGCAGCACCACCGTATGGTTCTACAGCTGAAGGGTGATTGTGACTTTCAATGTGTGCAGTTACAACGTATCCGTCACCAACATCTAAAACTCCAGAATCATATCCTTTTTCATTAATTACACGCGGACCTTTCATTGGAAGCATTTTTAGATGTTTTTTAGATGATTTGTAAGAACAATGTTCAGACCATTCAGCAGCTACAATTTGTAGTTCAGTAGAAGTTGGATTTCTACCAATTTTGTATTTTAATTCATCTAGTTCTTGTTCTTCTAGACTCATTTGCTAACACCCATTTTTGTCAATAATGATTCAAAGATAAGAGAAGAGGGTTTGTTATCAACGGGATTGATGTCAGATTCAACTGCTCTTTCTGGATGAGGCATCATCCCAACCACATTTCCATCCTCATTACATACACCTGCAATTCTATTTGTAGAACCATTTACCACCTCAGAATATCTAAAAACGATTTGATTTTTTTTCTTTAATTCTTTCATGGTGTCATCATCAACATAGTATCGACCTTCCCCATTAGCTATTGGTATTGGAATCTTCTCATTTAGTTTGAATTGGTTTGTAAATGGAGTCTTGTTGTTTTCTACAATTAGATTAGTCCACTTACACATAAAATTAAGAGATTCATTTTTGAGCAATACTCCTGGAAGTAACCCAGATTCTACAAGAATTTGGAATCCATTACATACACCCAAAACAGGAATGCCTTTTTCGGCCATTTTTCGTACATCATTAATTATTGGGCTATGGGCTGCAATTACACCAGCTCGAAGCCTATCTCCATAGGAAAAACCCCCAGGAAGAATAACGGCATCAATATTTTTGGGCAGTCCTTTTTCATGCCAAAAGTATTCTGCATTGATGTTAAAGACGTCAGTCAGAACATGATACATGTCACGATCACAATTGCTGCCAGGAAAGACTACAACCCCAACTTTCACAATGGTATTATCAATGAGAGATTATAATACCCTATGATTAATTAGGTGTTTTTACGATCAGGTTTTAAGAGTATTGTTGATTTTCCAGTGTTTTTAAAATATAATTTTTAATCTTGTCAGATTGGATTATTTCTCAACAGCAAAGACATCTATTGTGACTTTACTCACCATAGGATTGTAAATTCTTAGTTCATCGCAAATCTCTTGAACCTTGGATTTGGCAGATTTTTTGTCTTTTTCTTTAATTGTAAATTTTAACATCTTTGCAGCTTTGATTTTAGAAACAGTTTTGTGAGTTCCTTTAAGAACTAAATCATTTAGAATTGTATCTCCTTCAGGGTCATTGATGCCAGGTTTATTTTCGATTGTTACATGAACAATAAATGATGCCATTAACAAATGTAAAAACAAAAGTGAGGTTAATCTATCTTCCGAATAATTTCATATTTTTATAGTGATTTTTAGAGACATTTGATTTTAAATTTAATTCAAGAACATATAAAAAATGATACCGTAGACAAAATAACATATTAGATAAGAAACCACAGATTTCAAAATTTGTAGAATTTAGCGTCATGTCATCAAGTTATAAAAAAGTGCACATATTCACCACAAAACATGACATAAAATCCAGTCACACAGATATTGGAATTTATACCAGAATAATTCACAATAATATGTCATGGCAAAAGGCAGAATGAGGTATTGGAAAATTACTTCTGAGGAATTAGCAGGATATGCATATGATGAAAAGAATTTACTAAATTGGGAAATCAAGTGTATAAGAGCGCCAGAAGTAGAGGCTCATTTTATCGGAGTTTTCATGTATAGACATGGAACTGCGTATGACTATGAATCAGTCAAAGGAATATGTTATTTCCACAATAATATAGATAGAAAAGAATTACCAACAATCACTAGTTTCTTGCAAGAAAAATTTGGCGGTAAAGAGATGGAAAAAGGAGACAGGATATTCCTAAAGGGCTCAAAGGAAATATTTTCATCTACAGATATTGCATCATTGGCAAAAGACATGGAATCAAAATTCAACACAAAGGCCATAATTTCTTTAGAGTTTGAAGGCATTACTGCAGACGCACTAAAAGCAGCAGGACTTCCAGAATCAAAACTATTACCAATTCCCACATAATTGATATAGTTTAAAACACAATGATATCAGATGTCTGAATTAGAAGATATTGGCAAGCATTTAGAAGAATTAAGAAAAAGAGTAATCAGAATAGTATTAGTTGTTGGAATTATTAGTGCAGGTCTTTTATCGCTTCACATTGAACCAATCCAAGTAGAGCAAGTCACATTATATTATCCAACACTTGACCCGCTAAACAATATTTCAGCCCAGATTACAAATTACATGAGAACAAATCTGGTTCCAGAAAACGTGCAGCTGATTCAAACAGCTCCAGGTCAGGCATTTTTTGCTCAAGTGTACATTGCTGCATTAGTTGGAATCGTAGCAGGAATGCCAGTAATCATTATTGAACTTGTGAGTTTTATCAAACCAGCATTAAAAGAGAATGAGATCAAGGTTAGTAGAAGTATTTCTCTTCCAGCACTAGGACTGTTTATTGCAGGATGTGTTTTTTCTTATTATTTTGTCATCCCATATATTTTGGAATTTCTATACAGATATGGGGAATCTGCAGGACTAGTAACTTTTCTCAATATTATGGATTTTGTTACATTTGTTTTGCAATTTTTATTAGCATTTGGAGTTTCATTCCAACTTCCAATTGTAATGTATGCTATCTCGGTATCAGGAATAGTAGATTCAGATTTTTGGAGAAAGAATGTGAGATATGCTATTGTCATAATTGTGATTTTTGGTGCAGTGGTTACTCCTGATGGGAGTGGAATAACAATGTGGTTTGTTTCAATCCCTATGATGATGCTCTATGTTGCAGGCATGATAGTTATTGAGCGTAAAGAACGGAAAAAGTCTACACTTAAATCTTAAATCAAAGAATAGTCAACATGCAAGGAACCGAGATCATCATAGTAGTGATTGTTATAGGAGTATTGATTTTTGGTGCAAAAAAGATTCCAGAACTTGCAAAAACATTTGGAAAAGCTAAAGGAGAGTTTGAGAAAGGAAAGATCGAGGGAGAACAGGAACTCAAAGAATTCAAGAGTGATATTGATGAATCAAGCAGTGATAAAAAAATCAAATCAGACTAATTTTCAATAATTTTCACAAAATCATCTAAAATCTTGCTATAATCTTGTTCATAGTTATTTTTTTTTAACATACTAGAAACCAAAGACTTTCCTTTTAATTTCAAATCAATGTCAAATATGACTTTTGTAGTATTTTCAAATTCAATGAATTGTTGTTTAAAATAACTCCCTTTGATATCACCACCAATTACAAAAACTTCATGAGATACAGGATTATCAGAAACATGTTTTGCCATGATCAATAATTCTTTATTACCTAAATTCAGATATTCTTCTACAACTGCCACATTATTACGAATTGAACGAACTCGTACAGATGGGAAATGTTGTGGAAGTAATTTTTGATAATTTTCAAAATTAGAAAAAATATCAAACACTAATTCTCTTTTTGCGTTAATAGTTCTTTGTAAAGAAAACTGTGGCAAGAGTAATCTAAAAGGTACCCCATCGAGGGTATAAATTATGTTCTATGCCAAATTGATCCAAACATTTTCCAACACCGTGATTAACAATATCATCAATTGATTTTGGTTTGGTGTAAAATTCAGTTACTGGAGGTAAAATAACAACGCCGATTCTAGATAGTTTCAGCATATTTTCTAAATGAATTGCAGATAGAGGAGTTTCACGAACCATTAACACTAGTTTTCTAGATTCTTTTATTGTGACACTGGCGGCTCTAGACACAAGTGTGTCATCATAACCATTTGCAATTGCAGATAATGTTTTCATGCTACATGGCGCAACAATCATTCCATCAATTCTATGAGTACCACTAGAAACACTTGCAGCCATATTTTTTTCATCAGAAGTATGTGTTGCAAGTGATTTTACATGATCAGAAGTGTATTCGGTTTCCATGGAAATACATTTTTCGCCCCATTCAGACATTATCAAATGGGTTTCAATGTTTAGTTTTTTTAGAATCTCAAGCATTCTAATTCCATAAATCACTCCAGTACTACCGGTGATTCCAAGTACTATCTTCAATAGTTAATCAGTAAACGTTGCGGTATTTTATGTATTAGATGGAAATCAAGAGTTAACACTAGATGTTTGTAGGGTCGGTATTTTCTGCATCAAATAATTCTTGATTTGCTTTTTTCCGTTTAAACCACACGAAAATGCCTGCAGCAAGCATGACGGGAAGAAGAATTACACCAAGCATTTGTAGTTCAAAGTGATATAACACAAGTTACATCAAACACTAGTTGAAAAAAGTCTATTGATCAACCGATCTGAATAATCAAAAATTAGCTATATTAGATCCCAGTATTTAGGCATAATGTGATTAAAAGTTCTGAGATAAAGAAAATTGTCAATGATTACTCTGATGTAAAAATTGGTGTCCTTGGTAGTCACTCAGCACTAGAAATAATGGATGGTGCAAAAGATGAAAATTTTCAAACTAGAGTCTTTTGTCAAAAAGGACGAGAAGGACCATACAAAAGATTTGGTCGTATTGCAGATGAAATCACTATTTTGAACAAATTCAAAGACATGGCATCTCCCAAACATCAGAAGGAATTGCGAGATTCTAGCACAATCATTGTTCCTCACAGATCACTTACAGTATACCTGGGATACAAAACAATTGAGAATTCATTTAAGGTGCCAATTTTTGGAAACAGAAAATTATTCCAAGCAGAAGAAAGAACTGCTAAGAAAGGACAGTACTATCTATTAGAAAAAGCCAAAATAAAATATCCAAAATTGTTCAAGGATCCAAAACAAATCAGTACGCCATGTATTGTGAAAGTCCAAGAAAAAAAGAGACCGCTAGAGAGAGCATTCTTTACAGTTTCATCATACAAAGATTATCTAACAAAATCTGAAGAAAAAATCAAACAAGGTGTAATTGCACGACAAGATCTTCAAAAAGCAAGTATTGAAGAATTAGCGATTGGAACATACATGAATTTTAATTTCTTCCACACTCCAATTTCAAATCAGGTTGATTTTATTGGAATAGAGAGAAGACTACAAACTAACATTCATGATTACAATGCACTTCCTGCAAGAGAGCAATTGGAGATGGATATTGATTTACAAAATATCGAAGTAGGACATACTCCTGCAAGCATCAGAGAGTCATTGCTTGAAAAAGTACTAAAAATGGGAGACAAATTTGTTGCTGCAGTAAAAAAAGAATACGCACCTGGAATCATAGGGCCATTTTCATTACAAAGTGTCATCACCAAAGATTTAGAATTAGTAGTGTATGATGTTTCATTGAGAGTGCCAGGAAATCCAATTGTTGCAACTACCAGTCCTTATACAAAATATCAATATGGACAAACATTTGGAGTCGGAAGAAGAATTGCAATGGAAATTAAACGTGCTCAGGAAGAAGGACGCTTGGATGAGATTGTCACATAGAACACATTTCTAAAGAAAAGTAAAGGCGCATGCCCCTAACTGCAGAACTATGAGAGATTCCCTCTCGTGGTCAAACGTCTAAACGTCTGATTGCCTTTTTTGTTCTGCGGAGCAGCGCAATCTAATCGCCAGATTTTACAACTAACGACATCATAATGTATAAGACAAATAACTATTTAAAATTTAGTGTGATTTATTTTAATAAATACAAAACAATATTGTAAATTCTATATCAATTAAAATCATATCTAGTTACAGATACTAAAAATGACAACCAACAGATCAAAAAACAAGTAATTTACAAAAACATATTTTTAAGAAAATCCTCAAAATGATGTTAATTGGTTAGATTGGAAATATACTGAATACCATTCGATCTAATTTTGAATGATTAAAGCGGTTTGACATTCAAAATGGATTGCTGATACCAATTAGCAACATGGTTCTTTAGTCGCTATTCTAAACAAGAAGTATGGGAAAGACCATTTTCATCAAAGAAATCATTACAATTTCTAAAGAACCGATACTTTGCCCCACATGCCAAAGACAAGATAGATTAGAAAAAGATATTGTAAGAGAAGAGAGATCAGGAGGAAAGACAATTTTGTGCTCTAGATGTGAGGCATTAATAGTAGTAACAAATCATAATCTCAAACAAGTAGAATTGTCATCAATTAGAGGTGACATAATTATGTTAAAAGAGCCACACCTGATAAGAAAGGTAGAATACTAGTTTTTGGATTTTCCAAGCAATTCCTTGATAACATATCCACGAACATTAGCAAACTCCCATTCTCGGAGATTAGCATTTTGACATTCTTCTTTGATAATCAGTCCGGCCAAACCGTGGCTCCAGATATGGCGTTTTGTATCATATACTTCAATAATTTTTCCATGTTTTGTGATTTTGATTGCACCATGACATCTCTGAATTACTTGCAAAGCTACCATTTGGTAAATTTTTTCAAAGTTGACCATATTATTGGATTATCACATCACATCAAAAATGTTCTGATTTCCGTATTAAATAATAATATACATTAGAAATTAAAAGGCAAGGTGCTGATGATTAACCAACAAACTAAGCTATAACTGATAGATGATGAGTTTGCCGAATTATGAAGCAATTTTAAAATTTAAGAAATAGAGTGGTCTATCCACGTAATCGTACAAAAAGTGACGACAGATTGCACGATAGGGGGTTTTTCAATCCAGATAGCATAGTTATGAATACCATTCTGAATGAGGTTTAGCACTTTTGACAAAATAGGAATGAGGAGTGTTAACAGATAATTTTTTAGATGAGTTTGATTATTTATTCATGTGCATGATCATGACCACAATCACACTCATGATCATCACCCTTTAGAGACATTAATTGTTGAACCATTTCATCACGAATTTTAAGTAAATCGCCAATTTGTTGTTTCATAGATTCAGAACCCCAATTCTCCTGTTGTAGTTCCCTTACAACATCAATAATTTCAAGATCCACATTTAGCAGATTATCCATCAATTGTTCTTGTTCGTTCACAGAAATCTTCTAGCACACTAGAAGAAAAACTATTCGAATCAAATCACATATGTTGTAATGCTATGCTTCCATGCTTTCTTTTAACAGATTTTTTCTAACCAAAATTGGAATATTGTAAAATGCTCCCAAAGCCATGGCGTCAGATGCTCGATAATTTCTCAATACAAGGTCTTTTTTGCCGGTAAAATAGAGATTTGCTCGCAATACCTCACCGCTTTCATAAATTTTCACTTTAACTAAAACCAGCTCATTTTGTTCACAAATATCTTCAATCATTTTGTAAATTGATGGAGCCGTCTCACCGTCACGATCACCAAAACTTGAGATGTGTTTTGCTACTTCACCAGAAAATGCACGCATATGGAATTCTTTACCATTATCAGCCTTTAGAACAACCATTCCTTCTACAGCATATGGGTCAACAAATCCAACATAATCAATTTTTACAGAGTCATAATCAGGCTCTTGTGCTTGATCAATTTCCATATTATTACGCATAAACTAGTCATTTAGTGCTTATAAAGATAACAAAAAGTGAGATCATTCTGAAAAACGAATGATCATTTTGAGACAATCAGGATATGCCTGACCCCAAATTATTTAAAATCCCCAACTGTGTTTAGCGTGATGTCAACTAATCCAGAACAAGCCGTATCGTATGTGCTTAACAAATATGTTTCAATATACATGCATAAAGATTTTCTAACCCTAAATCAAAATACTCAGACGCGAGAAGCTGCAAGGATGTTACGACATTATGAAACAGACGACATTATTGTAACTGATGAAAATAATAATCCAGTAGGGATTGTTACCGATGATGATATTCTAAGTAAAGTTAGTGATGCTTCAGTGTTTGCAGAAAACACGATATTGAAAGACATTATGAGTGTCCCATTAATTACAATCAATGAAAAAGCAACACTGCAAGATGCATTACATAAAATGAGAGATGCTCACATCAGAAAACTTCCAGTACTATCAAAGAAAAATGAGGTGGTTGGAATGATTTTTCAAACAACAATTGCAAATGCAATACGAGATGCGACCGCAACCAATCCACGTCATTTAAGCCCTCCAATAAAAGCGGTATTAGGAAATTTAGGATTTGTATTACAGTTTGCAGGAGTCTTGTTGTTAGTACCTGCAATTGTTGCAACAATTTTAGAAGATCCAGTTATAGCTACAGGAATTTATCTCACTACAGTTCTTTTACTGGTAACAGGGTTTTTTCTAAATTCGTATGGGGAGAAAACAGCACTTAATCTTCAGCAGGCATCGATACTGGTGTTTTCAAGTCTATTCTTGCTGATATTGTTTGGAACTGTTCCTTACCTGTATATTCAACCAGATGGTGTAACAGGAATAGAAAGCTTTGCCAATTCATTTTTCTCAAGTGCTGCAGGATTTACAACTGGCGGAATATCACTTTATGACGAACCAGAAAATCTATCTCAAAGTTTCACGTTTTATCGTAGTTTTACTCAACTAGTAGGAGGGATGAGTTTCATCTATTTGGTAATCACTGCATTTTATCCAGAATCAAAATTACGATCAATGCGTGGTTTTATTTCTGGAAGAACCCTCCACATGAAAGAGCTTTTCTCCACAATTACAATAATTTTTGCAGTGTATATTGTCATTGTTGCTGTGTTATTGTATTTCTTTGGTGAAAGAGATATTCTTGATAATTTTTCATTAGCAATGAGTACACTTGCAACAGGAGGATTTGTGCCTTCATCAACTATGTTAGATAATTTGTTGTGGCAAGAAGAGGTGGTTTTGATGGGAGCAATGATACTAGGTGCATTACCATTTACATTCCATTATGCATTTGTAAGAAAAAAATTCCTATCTCCAAAACTTGGAAAAGAGGTTTTAATTTATTTTGCAGTATTAGGTAGCGCAACAATTTTGTTCATTACAATCAGTGAGCTAGAACCATTACAAAGTGCATTTTACTCAGTGTCAGCAAGTACGACTGCCGGACTTCAAATGGATAGTCTTGCAGGACTTAATGGCGGAGCTCATGCTATTTTGATAATTCTGATGTTGATTGGAGGATGTGGATTTTCAACAGCAGGAGGCTTGAAAATATTTAGAATCATGCATTTGAAAGACTGTAAAGCGTTTTTTAGTAAAAAGAGAAGAGCAGGATTATCAAGTACTGCAAAAAAAGATCTTACTGCAACTCTTATCATCATTGCTTTGTTACCCATTATTGCTGCAGTAACAGGAGTGCATCTTGCACATACAGAAGAAGTGTCATATCAAAGAGCATTTTTTGAAGCAGTAGGGGTAATTACAACGGGAGGACTATCTGCAGGAGTAATTGATATGGACACAGATCCTTCAACGAAAATAATTTTATCATTTTTGATGATATTTGGAAGATTGGAAATAATTGCACTAGTATACATTTTTGTGCCCAAACTTAGTTAGAGCATGGTTTAATTTTGTAAAAACAAGTTCAAAATTATGAGCAATCCCAGTAAAAGCAACAACAAAGGAAAAAGATTAATCATTTTAGGATTTACAACAATTGCAATTCTCTTTCTGATGTATGGGCGATATCAAGATCCAGAGCTTTTGACGCCTAGTGCAATCGAATCAATTCAAAGAATCGCGTATTGGTTTTACATAATTTTAGTAGTGTCATTTGGAGGCATTGCTTTTGGGATGTATCGGTACCATAAAGAAAAAGTAGAGAATAAAGGAAAAGATCTTTCTACAATAATTGCACTTACAACATGGAACTCAAAATCTCGCAAAATTTTTGCTGCTACGTTTATTGGGTATGGGGTATTTTTTTCACTTGCTTCTGGAACCCTAGTGTATCAACCTGAAGTTAGTTTTTCGTATCATTATGGAGCTACAATTCCATCTGGATTTATTGCTCCATGTTGTGACGAGCCAGGATACATGCCAAAAATAATCATATATCTGACAGAGCATGTAGGATTGCAAATAATTCCAATAAACCTAGTGTTACAAATTATTGTTTCGTATTTGGTGGGGTTAAACGCAGCAATTGCTGTAAATGCATATACAATTTCTAAGAAAGGCAGAGGGGCAAGCACTGTTGGAGCCATAACAGGACTATTCATTGCATGTCCAACATGTGCAGGATCATTTTTATCAATATTCATTGGAACTGCAAGTGGAATAGCATTATCAATTGCACTGACACAATTACAAACACTGTTCATCGCAATTTCAATACCAATATTACTTGTAACACCATATATCTTGGCAAGAAAATTACGAAATGCAGATGGAAGTTGTAAAGTAAGTTAGAATTTCTTCACTTCAGGAATTTTATGATTTCCAATATCATAACCGTCACGTCGTAAAAATTTTAACGTGAGTTTGTACATTATTTCATCATGATCTACCATATCAAGTATTTCAGTCCACAACACTTTACCGTTTTCTTCAATGAGTTTTTTAAAGTCAGGATTCATTGATTCAGCATCATTACGAGATTGATCAAATGTTTTTCCATTTTTGTAGGCACGTATACGCCTATCACAACTATCCATATTGATACAATCATCAAAATCGTAAATAAACTTAATTTGTATGACTTCAAACAAATACTAGGTACAAAAATAACTCGCATGACAATTAAAACAATTCAAGAATATGTGGATTTTTTCATAAATCTAAACATGGGTGAAAATGTTCCACTTTTGAGTTTTGTAAATAATGAAAAAATGGTATTAAAACAAAAATTAGAATACAAGAATTTAGAAAAAAAACCAATTAAAAAAGGAATAAAGATTCTAGAGGAGATAGTAAAAGAGATTAATGAAATAGGACAAAAAGCAGTACTGGAAAAATATCAAACTGTAGGAGAAAACAATGGATAAAAATTCAGAGATAATCAAAACTGAAATCATTAGAATTTTAAATGAAAATGGTAAAACACGCGGCACGGATCTTGCTAAAAGGGTGATAGAAAAAGTAGGTAATGAAAAAACAGTATATCGTGAAATAAGCGCACTAGTAGAAGCCGGAGAAATAGAAAAAAAAGTACACAGTAGAGCACACATAGAATATGAATTGATCAACCTATCAGAATCGGTCAACAATCAACTCAAAAATATGCATAGTGAAATTGAAATGATTCATGAGGAAATAGAAAATTTTGATCAGATCATAAAAGAAGAGAAATTCTCATTTCATCAAAGATTAAGATCAGTGATTCATCAAATACACATAGTGCAATCAACTGATGGAATTATGAAAATGCTATCATACTATCCTGCATTTAAAAAAGACAAAATGTATTCGCAGATAATTAGAAAGATAAATGACTGTTGGGAATCAATTATGAATAACATTACACATCAGCAAGAAGAGAATTTTCTAAATGAGGTTCTAGCTAATTTGAGAATCAGACACACAGATTCGAAGAATTTAAACTAGTAATTTTTCAGTTTTTCTAAAACTAGTTTAAAGATTTCATTATTATCTAACAAGACATATGGTAATCCATTCTCCTCACATGCTTGTCCACTTTCAGTATCACGAGTTACAAGGATCATGCTATTTTCTTTGGCATAGGTTATGACAGAATAATCAGTCCTTAGTTTATGACCGTCTGTTCGTAATTTTTTTACACTGTAAGCATCATAGCCCAACTCACAAAGTTTGTCATCCCAACCATCATCCATTTCATCAATTAAAATTTTCATATTTTTTGTTAATTTAATTTCAATATTAGTGTAAACAGATATCAGTGATCAAGTACTTATTTTCAAAAAAACCATGTCAACTATGGATGTAAAAGATGAAGACAGATCTGAGGAATCAAAGAAAAACCATATTTCATATTACAAATCACTAAGTAAAATTATTTTAGAAATTCAAGACGAAAAAGATCAAGAGTCAGAGCCTGCTATCAAGGAACATCTTGAAAACAGGATAAATGCAATGGAAAAAGACAAAAAACGAATCAGAGACATGTTTCCAGACATCAGAGAAGAGGAATGGGATGGCCACACCAACTGAAAAAAATCACAACAAGCATCTAGATTTACTACATAACTACAAAATTCATTTAATAAAATATGTAGAAGTGTTAGAAAGAATGGATAAACAGTCAGAATTTGCAAAAGAATGGAATAAAAATACAATCGAAGAAAGAAAACAAGAGATCCAGATAATTGATAAAATATTAAAAAATTTGATTCGATTTTAATTTAGTTTTTCAATCAGATCATAAAGAGTGTTGCAAAAATCATCAACATGTTCAACAGGTATGCCATCAAACCATGCAATTTCTTTATCAATATTGTATCCAGCAAATGCATATTTTGAGTTCAAATTTACATAATCAATCTCAATTTTGATTAATTTATCAAATTCATCTTGGGCATCTTTTGACAAGTTATAATCACACGTCATCAAATCCACTTGAACAAAGTAATTTTTGTGAATAGGATTAATTTTAGCTTTGATAAACGGTTTGTTTTGTTGCTTACAATCACGATAAAATTTATCAAATTCAAACATTTTAGAATCACCAAAATATTTGTTAGTGGTCATAAGGTAAAAGTTTATGGTTAAAGATCAGATGTGATTTTTTTAATTTTTGTAATTAATCGAATTTTTGTATTAATTGGCATTTCAGGCTCCATTGTAAAATAAACAATGTTTCTTTTTGTATAAATTACCATTTGAGAAACCTTTTCTCTTTCAACATGAACGTATCTTACTTTACCAAGGGATTTGTCAAATTCTTTTCGCATAGCTCGTCTTTGGGCAACCTGTTTGCAAAAATGTTCCTCTTCTTTTTGAGTTTTCAAACTTGTTTTTCCTGTTTTCATTATTGCTTCTCGAATCTCACCTTTAGGATCAATGATGGCTGCAAATCTCATTTTAGAATCAAGTTTAATGATTTTTTGAACTATTAGTAAAAGATCGACTTTTTTAGCTGCCATGTGTGAATGAAAAATATCTGCTAAATATAAGCTATCAAATGGTTAAAAAAATAAGTCATCAAGATAAAGTTAAAGTTCTTTGAAAAAATTTAGATCGTATGAAAGAATCCATCCTTAAGATTCTGGAAGAATTAGAAACACAGTCAGCTCTGGAAAAATCAAGAAAAGTGAACATTATACCAGAAAATAGAATGCTAGCAATAACAAAGGAAACCGGAGAATTATTAAACATGATTTTACGCCTAAAAAAGGCAAAAAACGTGCTTGAAATAGGGATGTCAGTAGGATACTCTACAATATGGTGCGCTGAAGCAATAATTGAGCAAAAAGGGAAAATCATTACAATTGAGCAAAATCCTGAAAAAATTAAAAGAGCAAAAGAAAATTTTCAAAAAGCTGAGATTTCAGAAAATGTTACAATTAAACAAGGAATGGCAATAGAAATACTAACAGAACTTAGCGTGCAGCAACAAAACAACAATTTTTTTGATTTTGTGTTCATAGATGCAGATAAAGAAAGTGTTACAAAATATTTTGATTTAATATACCCAATGGTCACAATTGGTGGAATAATAATTACAGACAACATGCTTTATCCAGAAAAATACAGACAAGAAATGAAGAAATTCTCAGAACACATAAAAGCAAATCCCAATGTAAGAACAACAACATCCCCAATAGGAAACGGGGAAGAAATTACAATTAAGATCAAGTAACTATTTTGCTTTTTGTGTTGTGGGTTTTTTAGCAGGTTTTTTTGCAGTTTTTAAGACCAATTTTAACTCTTTATCTTTTTTTTGG
>Ga0210019_1000668_pt1 | contig 42042 bp, 51 predicted proteins | sample CryGeyCG2114_020_2_FD_183969 | JGI IMG/M metagenome (GOLD analysis project Ga0210019, IMG submission 183969) | Groundwater microbial communities from aquifer - Crystal Geyser CG11_big_fil_rev_8/21/14_0.20 (SPAdes) (version 2) | ecosystem: Environmental > Aquatic > Deep subsurface > Groundwater ...
TGCTTGAATCGTTGAAGCATCTTCCTTTGGCTGTCATCATGGAGATTCTCCTTGTCCTTGAAGTTCGATATCGCTGTGCAGTATATCAATCTGTCAAGCTCAGTGTCTGTGATGATGCCTGGTCTCTCTTTTAAGATGAGGTGTGCCATCTTCTCATCATGGCCGCGATTGTATATGGTTGGAATGAATTTGTCGAGGGTATCATCAAGATCAGCAAGATAGATGCCCACTGATACTTCAAGTGAATTGTATAATTTAAATCCACCGACGATGCCGGAATTATCAGAACCGCCTTCGCCTTTTTCTTCTCTGACATAAGCAGAGATCATCCTGATGTTTGACTCGATATCTTTTCGGATGATGACGCCATCTGTTTCCAGCTGTGTTATCTGTTCTTTGGTGTGCGCCATGTTGGCAAGACCTTCGATGCTGTAATAGAAATTTTTGCCCGTCGTTTCTGCCATCTCTTCTAACTTGAATCTATCGACAGCGACACATTGTCCTCCGCCCATAGATTCAGCGCCTTCGTCTCTTAGGATCTGGGAGATCCGTGATCTTCTGTCATAATTATCCATAAGGCCGCCGAGAGCAAGACCTTTTAGAAGATCATCTGATTTGGCTGGGTCGACTTTCAACTTTTTGAAGCAAGTGATGCCACCGATCGGTTCGCCATTTGTGTTCTTTATCTTTTTAATCTTGTCCCCAGCAAGTATCCGGTGTACAAGATCTTCTATGTCATCAAGAATATTCATCCGTTCCCTTTTGATATGTGAAGGATCGAATCCCAAAGCGATACATACATCTTCCACTTCGACTTCAGGTAGGAACATGTTTGCAAAAGCATAAGCACCATGGCCGTTCTGGGCGTGACCAGATCCACTTTGGATCAATAGATTCCGTTTGGTATTTTCGGTCGCGTCTATCTTCCACTTCTTCATCATGTATGAGAAATCGTTGATAGCGACGCTTTCGAACTGGCTCCACTTCATATTATAGCTTTCTCTGAATCTCTCTTTCCTACGGTTTAGAAGTTCCTGTTGGGACATGTTAGCTGGGGAATGATGCTCAGATTTATAAACGTTTTGGTAGTGTCAAAGAATCCAGTACCCACCAGTCTTTTTGCTGCCTTTTCTTTCGATAATGCCCCTTTTGACAAGTTGCCTGATTTGCTTGTCAATAGTGTCTAAGGGTCTATTGAGCCTTTTGGCGATTTCATTGGCCTTTGACCCCGGATTTTGTTTGATGAGCTCAAATATAGGTGCAAGGGGTTGATTTAATCCGCCACTTAATCCGCCACTTTTCCTATAAAATATCACCGAAAACCAATGTGCTGATATATCGAAGCGTATTGTTAATCCATATGCTTTTATTGCAGTTCTCATTCGTTGTATGCCAGAACCAACTTTCTCTACTTTCCTAATCCTAAGCAATAGATCCATAACTAGTGGATTTCGCGGGAGGCTTCGTTTTCCTAGGTCTTTCATATCAAGGCCGGGCATTAGTCCACCTGGGTTAGAGATCTCTAATCTATCAATAAAAAGATCCAATTGTATGTGCCCGTGCGAATAATAATAATCTCTGTGTGCAATCGCATTGATGATTGCCTCTCGAAGCGCTTCATGCGGTAGTTCAAGTTTTTCAATTCTCTGTTTTTTGATTATGTAATTCGTATTCAATTTAGAACATATGTAATCAAAAACACAATCAAAGTTTGACAGAACATCACTATGGAATTCTCTCCGATCGATAATATTTTCTTTTGTTATTCCTTCATATAATACACAACAAATAGTAGCACAAAGAAAAAATGGACGCACATCCCTGCAAAAAAACAGGACTCCTGCATTTTTTAGATGTTTTCCATCAAGTAAAGATAGATTTTTCAATATGTTTATTCTTTTCATTTGATTGTTGATGGATGTCCCGATCAAATATGATGTGACTTTCCTTTTATCAAGATCATAAGTCAGATCAAAAGAGGTATTTGGTATCTCATCAAATACAATCAATTTTTCTTTTTTGAAAAACATCCGTATTTCATCACGATTCATCTGTTGCGAATTTGACCCGATCCTTAAGTAGAATCTTCCATTGATGGAATAAGGTTTTTCTTTACCTTCTGGTACAAGTATGATAAATACATTTTCAATTTTCCGAGTTAGTACTGAAAAACAAGGATCCATATTCCTTGCAAGGTCCTGTATCTGCGAAACTAAATGGTTTTCTGCATTGCATCCTTTGATTGTTCCATCATCTTTCACTCCAAGAAGTATTCTTCCGCCAGACCCATTTGCAAAGGCGCATATCTCTTTGCTTATCGAGTTCCTGAAGACCTCTTTGAATTCAACAGTATACCCTTCTCCAGTACTTATCAATTCATCCAGTTCTTTTTTATTCATTATAATCTTGCATTTCCACTCGTCTATTGGCGAGTGGTGATTTAGTGGAAATGCAAGGGTCCGAGAAAACGACCCGGAGCGAAGCGGAGCTAAGTTTGCTAAATTCTGCTAAAGCAGAATTTAAAACTGCTTTGCAGTTTTAAGCAAACTTATAATTCGCGCAGCGAATTTAGCCCCTGGTCTGTGACTAGGGGTGGTCGTTTTCGATTGACAAATTAAATTTGTTGCAGTTTATAAGTTTCGCCTGAGCATGTCCAGTGACCAGTGGGCTTAATTGCTAGGATCTTTGAATTCTATCATGTCAGCTTCTATCGAAAAACTTCCGAAATGTCTAGTGAAAACATTCGGGTTTTATCGTCTGGAGAACACGTTCTTGATTATGATCAAGAGCGGGAATATCTCAAGCCGTCCAAAGAGCATGAGCAGGATCAAAATCAGCTTTCCAAACAGCGGGACAGTCGTAAGCGACATTGTGGAGAGGCCGACAGTCCCAAGCGCGCTCGTGACCTGGAAGCTAGAATCAAGAAATCCATACCCCATCAATAGGAATGCGATCGTGGCCACGACGATAAGCAGGACATATGTCGTTATGAAGACATATGTCATCATCATCTGCTCTTCTTCTATTGGCATATCTTTCTTCAGCTTGAACGGGACTACTGCTGTTGATGGATTAGTGAGCTTTCTCATTATCCATGGCACAGATTTCAATACCATGTAGAATCTCGAGATTTTTATCCCGCCGCAAGTGCTTCCAAGCATGCCTCCGATGACCATGAATATCACGACCAATAGTGTGAATATAGGCGATAATGTATTGTTGTCTACAATAGAAAAACCTGTGCCCGTTATCGCCGAAGTGAGCTGGAATATCGCGGTGCCTAAGTTTCCACCAGAGACTGTGACGACCAAGATGCCTATCACAATTGTGGTCATCAGGACGATGAATCTGTAATCGAAAAAAAAATCTTTCAATTTGCCCTTGAACAGTTTCCCATGGATGACGAATGAGCTTGCTCCGAGTATCATAAGCACAATGATTATCCCAAGCTGTAATATGTTTGAATAGAATGCTTCTGTGACAATGAATCCGCCTGTGGCGATCGCTGTGAAACAGATAGTGATGGCTTCGAATATAGGAAGTCCCGACAGGAACAAAAGAGATATTCCGACTAACGTGTAGATGGCATATATTCTCAGGATCTCTTTTGCTGATCTTTTGAGGGATGGCTCTATCTTCTCTGAGAATCCTTGTGAAAGATATAATCTGATATATGATGAGATGAGTTTGTTGGATTCACCGGGCCTGTCTTTTGCGGTCTTATATTTCGTGACAAGGAACACGAACATGATGACGATGCCTATGCCGCCTATCCATTGTGTCTCGGCACGCCAGAAGAGGAGCGATCTTGGAACAGCCTCGATGTTTGTCAATATGGTGAGGCCTGTGGTCGTGAATCCTGAGACTGATTCGAAGAGCGCGTCGATGGCTTTCTGTATTATTGGTTCCCGTATGACTAATATATACGCGAAAGAGCTTACCGCTGATAATGACAGGAGGGCTGATGCGGACAATATCAATGATTCAGTGAAGCTAAGAGAGAGATCGGCCTGCTCGCTGACTATCTTCTCTATGCCTGCTATGACTTTGAGGATGAATCCCACCATGAGGGATGCTATCAGTGGTACAAGGAAAGGTGTCAAGGATTCGGCATATATCAACGCCACTATCATCGGCGGGATATAGAATGTGGCAGAGAGCATCATCAGGATGCCTAGGTAATTGAGTATCCTTGAAAGCATGATATCTTTATATCAGTGCTTTCGATTTAAAAGGGTTTCTGTGATTACGGCTTTGTCACATCTCACAGAGCTTGCTCTGGTCAGATAAGTTAATCTCCAACATCTCCGTTGAATTATGGATTATTGTATCCCTTCCTGCCTTTGCCGCCACCGCCGCGCATATTTGGTGCGGCTTTTTTCAGCAAGGCGAGCTTTCCATCAAGATATTCATGGATCGCATCTTCGACTGACATGCTTGGTGTATAATACATGTCTATACCATGTCCTTGCAGCATGCTGAATGGATTCTGGCCGATATATCCGGTCAGGAGCGTTTCGATGCCTTCATTTAGCGCAAGTTGCGCCATATGATTGCCCCTGCCAGGATTCGCGATGAAAACAGAGTATGCTATGCTTTTCTTGTTCTCATCTACATCAGCGACGCATAGATATTTCGCGCTGCCAAAACCCTGCCCGACGATTGATGTCAGGTTGTCTCCTTCTGCACATATTCCTATCTTCTTCATTTCTCTTCACCTCATCTTTGTGATCGCCATCTCTGACGCATTGACCAATTGATAAGCTATCGGCGATGCAGTCACGGCCGGGTGAGTCCCGAGCTGGAATGTCGCGATCTGATCCGCAGTCATCTTATTGAGTATACAGATGCTTATCGCATTGATAAGCTCGCCAGTGCTTGGACCGCCTCTGACCTCTCCGCCGATGATGACCCCATTTTTCTTGTTGAAGACAAGCTTGACTTTCATCTTGCTCATGCCAGGCATACATCCTGGATGTCTATCGGGTGCCTCCGCTTCGCCCGCAACTGCGTCGAAACCCGCTTCGATAGCAGTCTCGATGCCGTTGAATCCCACAGCACCGATGACTAGATCGCCTGCTTTGGTCGAGAAGACCCCGATGGTTCCAGGATTCTCCCTTCTGTTGCCATAAAGATTCGCCCCAGCGATGCGTGCTTCTGTAGTTGCGATAGAAGCTAGTCTCAATGGGCAGGGTTTTCCGGTAAAGAACGATTTTTTCATGGTGCAATCACCACAGGCGAATATATCCGGGTCAGATGTCCTCATCCTCCGATCTACGATGATACCTCCTTTGCCTGTCTTGAGGCCTGCGGATTCAGCGATCTCGATATTTGGCTTCGCACCGATGCATACAAGTAAAGCATCCGCGTCGATCTGGGTCCCATCTTCGAAACGGATCCCCTTCACTTTTTCATCGCCAAGTATCTCTGCGACTTTCACATCACACATGAGCCGGATGTTGTTCTGTCTTAGCACTGTCTCTGCCTCTTTGCAGAAATCCTCAGTGAATGCCATGGAAAGACAATGCTCCTGCATCTCGACGATAGTTATCTCGATGTCACGGTTCTTGTATAATTCATCAGCGAATTCCACACCGATGAATCCTCCCCCAAGCACGACAAGCTTCTTCACATCCTTGAACTTTTCGATAAGGGCGCTTAGATATTCTGTGTCTTTCTTGACAGTGAAGACATTTTCTTTGTCAAGTCCCTTGATCTGGAGGGCTATTGGGATAGAACCCGTCGCCAGGATCAGCTTATCATAGACGACATCATCTGAACCCTCTATCCCTATTCTTTTCTTATCTCGATCTATCCCTGTCGCAGTGCCGACCAGAAGATCGATCTTGTTCTTTTCGAGAACAGCATCAGGTATAAGGTTCTTCTCAGGAGATCCGACTGTCCCGAATATGTATGGTATGCCGCACGGGATCTGTACGCTTTGCTCTTTTCGTATGAGCAATATGCGTTTCTCCGGATAGTGCCGTCTTGCTGTTATCGCGGCCGATATGCCTGCTGCGCTGCCGCCAATCACAACAATATCTGCGTTTGTCATAAATAACACCCCCTATCTTAATGATCATGTCCTGCGCATGCGTTCTCTAAATGGCTCAGATTTTCAAGATTGTCCAGCACTTCACCGACTGTATGGAAGTCACCTGAACGCACCTTCACACCCAGAGAATCGAACTTGTTCACTGCGCCCATGCCCATACCTAAGACAAATATCATGTCTGGCTTAAGTTCCATTATCTCATCTACTGCTGCGCAACCTCCACCACCGTGCACTGATTCTCTTCTTTTGATGGACAGTTCTTCTTTTTCAGTGTCATAGACTGCCCAGCTTGGTGTCTGCCCAAAATGCGTGCACACAATCGACTCTTTGCCTTTGTCTTCTTCTATTGGTATTGCTATTCTCATTTTATTTACCTCCTTTCTATAATCTTCATCTCTTCTAACTTGTCTACTATCCCTTCAAAAAGTGGTTTGTAATTTGGTTGAAAATCGATTATTGGCGTCCTTTTCACCAGTGCATCGATAAAATCTTTGTCATATCCTATCTTTGCGAGGATCGGTGATCTTTTCTCTTTGGCCAAGGTGATGATCTTATCTGAGATCATGGGGTTTATCGAATGCTTGTTTATGATGATGCCGGATGGCACTTTCAGGATCTCAGTCATCTCTATGGCTCTTTTCATGTCTGAAAAACCGCTTGGTGTCGGTTCTGCGACGATGATCGCATAGTCGCTTCCTGAGACTGACGCAATGACTGGACAGCCTATTCCTGCGGATGAATCTGAAAGCGCAAGATCGCATCCTTCACCGATCCTCTCAGCCATGAGCCTGACTTTTGTGACTATTTTTCCAGAGCCAGATTCGCCTGGTGCAAGTTGGCCAGCGACGATTTTGAAACCATATGCCGTTTCTATGCAGACCGCTTCTCCATTCTGTATTTTTTTACGCTGGATAGCATCATTTGGGCATGCAAGTGAGCATGCTTTGCATCCTTCGCAGATATGTCTGTTTATCATGGCTTTTCCTTCTTCTATCGTTATGGCTTCAAATGTGCATGCGTCTTTGCATTTACCACAGCCATTGCATTTTTTCTCATCGATGTCCGCTTTCATGCTGGTGCTCAAAGCTTCTCTTTCTATCATGTTGTCTGAGCCTAGCACAAGTGCCAGATTCGGTGCGTCGACATCACAGTCTGCGCAGATTATCGTGTGTCTTTTGGAGATCGCGATCGCAAGAGAAGCAGTTATGCTGCTTTTCCCGGCACCGCCTTTTCCAGATAGAACAGAGATCCATCTCATCTGAGCATCCTCTTTATTTTTTCTGCAAGGAGATCAATAGACTTATCTTGTACTGGTTTTCCGTTGCAATAAGCTTTACATATAGACTCAGAGTATGGCACTTGGGCTACGACTTTGGATCCGCTCCTCTTTGAGAGTCTGATGATGTTTTCTGTTCCTGCAATCGTTGACCGATTGATGATTATCTCTGTCTTGATCCCGAGCCCTGATGTCACTTTGAGTATGAGATCAAGGTCATGCTCTCCAAGGGGTGTCGGCTCTGTGACCGCAAAGGCGGTGTCTGTGTTCATCAGGCTCCGGACTACATTGCAGTGTGTTCCAGCTGCAGTGTCAAATATTATGAGATCATAATTATCTTCAGATTTGTGCGCATGCTTTTTTGTCGCTGTGACAATCATTGCAGATTCAGCGTGTCCGATGTCCATGTATCCAGAGATTACTGTCAGGCCACCCATCATTCCCTTGTGGATCTCGCCGATCTTTTTTTTGCCCTTGCTTATATTTTTGCATGCTATCGTGCAGGCTCCACATCCATTGCAGAGTTTCTCGAAGAATTTTGGGTATCCACCCTGTATCTGGACGATGGCGTGCGATGTGCATGCATCCTTGCACTTCCCACTTCGTGTGCATTTTTCGTTGTCAAATATCGGCACCATCTGATGGACATCATCTATCTTTCTTTGTTCTATGCCTAGGATCAGGTGGTCGTTAGGACATTCTGTATCCAGATCGACAAGAAGCACTCTTAGATGTTTTGAAAGTTTATATGCTAGTGCTGTCGCTATCATGGATTTGCCGGTCCCACCTTTCCCTCCTGTGATAGCGATCTTCATCATGTCAGATTCTCTTGAGCTTTTCGTCTATGAAGTCTTTTATAGCGCTATTGATGTCGCAGGTGGCTGAATATGCCTGGATACCGAAATGGGAGAGAGCCTCTATTGCGTTCGGTCCGAGCCTGCCTGTGATAAGCACTTTCGCTCCTGTTTCTGCGACGATCTCTGCTGCTTTTGTCCCGGCGCCATGTTCGAGCTCTTTTGCGGTGTTCTCGATTATTTCAATGCTTGTGATGACCTTGTTTTCAATATGCGCGATGATGAAGTATCTGCATCTTCCAAAACGCGGGTCCACTTCGCTTTTGATATCGTTGGATTTAGCTGAAACAACTACTTTCATCTTCTTCCTCTACCGCGTCCAAGACGTCTTGGTCTTCCATTACCGCATGGTCCTAATCCATTGTTGTCTTCTTCTATCTGAGCACACTTTCCTTGTCCTCGGCCTGTTCGTGGTCCTTTTCCATCAGGTCCTGTTCCATCTTCATTTGGCATCTTTTATCACCTTATGAATATATATTCATAACTTATTTAAATCTTTCGGGAGAGTTTTATATACTATCGCATATTTATAGCTGATAAATGCCACGACCAAGGAAATGCAGGAAGATAGGATGCCAGCCTGACGTCACATTCTTCAAGCCTCGCGGAATCCCGATCTGCGATCTTGAGATATCCGAATTGAGCCTTGAAGAGCTTGAAGCAATTCGTCTCAAGGATTTTCTTGGCATGGACCAGACCGAAGCGAGCCAGAAAATGGGCGTTTCCCAGCCGACATTCCATAGAATCCTTCTAGAAGCGAGAAAAAAACTTGCCAAAGCCCTTGTCGAGGGCCAGGCGATAAAGATTCAGTCGTAATTGCCTTTGCAGCCACCATCGCATGTGCAATCGTCACCACAATTGCCATCGCAGTCACATTCATGCTCTTCTGGTTTTTTGTAAGTTTCGAAAAGATTGGTGATATATTTTTTGATCGTCTTTCTTTTCTGATACAGATGCACTGCAGAAAGCGTCATGAATGTTGTGCCTGACCATCGTTTGAATGGATGTCCGCCCCTCAATAATCTTGATGCAGCGTGCGCTGCGAATGTGCCAAGCAGGCCATAATTCACCTTCTTGTGGTTCTCTGGCTTATCGATCCAGCTCTTTTCGATTTTTGTCTCTAATTTTTCTTGTGTCATAAAAATCACCTTTATCTATTGATGTAGTTGTTCTATAAAAACGTTATGGATATTTATTCATAACTACCCTCTTTTTTTCAAGTTTTGTACGAAAGTGATGGACCTTATAGATAGAAATCTTAATAAATGATTATAGAATTCCCCCTATATCATGAAATATGATTACATGTGCTCGAAATGTGGCATATTCGAAGTAGAGCATAGCATGAACGATGATGCATACACTCTCTGTTCTCAGGTACGTGATCGGCTGATTGAATTGAATGGACTTGAAAAGATGGCTGAGAAAGAGATTAAGGCATCTGGTATCTCGCTTCCAAAGAAAGACTGCAAGTGCAATGTCACGCGTGATATCACCGGGGGAAACGGTTTTGTTCTTGAAGGCGATGGTTGGTATAAGGATGGTTACGGAAACAAGAAATCATCAAGTGATGACAAAGAGTGAATGCTTTTCACTTCCTTCTCTCAAAGACACTAAGATCGATCGCGAATGCCGCTGCGAGAACTAGATGTTTATGTTCTTTTATATTGGCGTAATTTATCTGAAAATTATCTGCGTCTGTGAATGCTTCTTTTCCAATGCCGCTCCATTTCTTCAATATCGTTCCGACATGCATCTCCTGCTGGAATATCTTGAATGTCCATAAGTGCGGAAATTTCGCTGTGCATGTGTAATATGCCATATCATCTTTGTCGCATATATCGAATGATTTTGTTATGAACCATCTTCTTTGCCTGATATATCCGATTATGTTCTCTTTATTGTCTTTGACCATATATCTGGCTTTCAGGAAATGGAATGCTTTTTCAATCGTCATCTGGATATTTTTATCATTGTCTACAATCACCATCTTAAGTGGCCTATGTTTATTCAATAGCTGGTTCATGAAGAAATTCGATACTTCATATGCGTAATACAATGGTTTGCTGTTCTGGTCTTCAATCTCATACTTGTTCTTCGTGCTTATGGATGTGAATATCTCTAATGGCTCGATGATCTGCTTTATTGTGAGATTTGATTCCTTGATCTCTATCATAAGAGGTTCACTATGGGGCTGGTCATATAAATCTATCGTGGTGTATAGCTTCTCGTGGATGTTGTCTTGTTATTGGTCGTGTTATTTCTGTATCTCTTGAAATAGTTTCTTCGTGTGGAAGACTTTAAATAATTCAAGACAGATTATATCTCTTACAATGGACAAAATCACATCGACAGCATATTTCGATGTACAATCTAAGATCGGGGTCACAAAACACGTCGGTGGCGCAGGCGCCACAGATAGATTGATGGAACTATGTGACATCGGCCCGGATTCATACATCCTAGAAGTCGGCTGTGGAGCCGGGCTTGCGACAACTTACATCGCGAAGCGATATGGTTGCAGGATCATGGCGATCGATATACGAAAAGAGATGGTCGAACAGGCAAAAGCGACAGCAAAAAGAAGGGGTGTTGAGGATCGCATCGAATTCCGTGTCGCAAACGCAGAGCATCTGCCATTCAAAGACAACACGTTCGATGCTGTCATCACTGAATCAGTGACTGCTTTTACAGACAAGAACAAATCGATCAAAGAATACAAAAGAGTCGCAAAGAAAGGCGGCTATGTGGGTCTCAATGAACTCACATGGGTCGGAGAGACATCTGAAGAGATCAAAGATTATTTCTATCGCGCGACCGGTGGCGTGAAACCTTGCGATGAAAACGGATGGACTTCTCACATAAAAAAAGCTGGCTTGACAGACATAATCGCGGATTCTTGGAAAGTGAAAGCATCAAGACAGTTTTTCATGGAGATGCGTCTCATCGGTTTTGGTAATCTGTTCCGTATAATGGGCAGAACGATAAAATACATGTTCACCGACAAGAAGTTTCGGCAAGAGATAAAAGAATTGACAAAGATCACAAAAGATATGCCAAAAGGCCTGATGAAGACTTTCGGTTATGGTGTGTATGTCGGCAGGAAGTGATTTTCTATTATTCTTAGTAGAATGGCCTGCTTTTCGAAAACGATGGGACTACCAAAGAATATTTAAAATGTATAAAGATTCTATAACAGATGCCACTACTCACTAAATCACGTTATATGAATGGCCTTCAGTGCCCAAAGCTTCTTTGGATAAAATGCAATCGGAAAGATCTCATCCCTGAATACAAGCCTTCTGCGCAGAAGCGATTTGAGCTTGGGACTGAAGTCGGAGTATGGGCAAAGAAGCTATATCAAGATGGCGTTGACATCCCAACAGATGATTTTAAGCATAATATCGAGATGACAAAGGTCCTGCTCAATAGGCGGGTCCCGCTCTTTGAGCCAGGGTTCATGATCAAAAATCTGTTCTCAAGAGTAGATATCCTAAAGCCAGCGGAAAATAATCAATGGGATCTGATCGAAGTCAAATCATCGACAAAAGTGAAGCCGGAACATATCCCTGATGTGGCATTCCAGTCGCACTGCCTGAGAAGTGCCGGGCTAAATATCCGGAGATGTCTTCTCATGCATATCAACAGCGATTATGTGCGGGATGGAGATATCGATCCAGAAGGGCTTTTCTCTATGCAGGATGTGACTGATGCTGTCGCAGGCGATATGCAGGAAGCCATAGATGATATGCTCGTCACGCTATCTAAGAAGGAGATGCCCTGCATCAGCATAGGGAAGCATTGCCATAGTCCATACGAATGTCCTTTGGTCGACTATTGTTGGACTGACGTCCCGGAGAATAGTGTTTTTGACTTGATTGGGACTATCGGATATAAACTTGCAGAAGAGAATATTGCCCTGCTAAGAGATGTCCCTGGAACTGTGAAACTCAATGAGAAACAGAAGATCCAGGTCGATTGCGCAGTCTCTGACACTGTGAATGTGAATAAAGATGGGATAAAAGAATTCTTAGGTACACTGGAATATCCGATCTACTATTTCGATTTTGAGACCTGTAGTTCTCCACTGCCATTCTATCAAGGCACTAAGCCATATCAGGCGATACCATTCCAGTATTCTTGTCACATTGTAAAAGAACCCGGTGCAGAACCAGAGCATGTGTCGTTTCTTGCAGAAGGGAAAGATGATCCTCGCCCTGCTATTTTGAGACATATGAAAGAGCATCTTGGGACAGAAGGCAGCATAGTCGCATATTATGCCTCATTCGAGACAAGGATCCTGACCCAGCTTGCAGAAGCGTATCCCGAATACAAAGAGTGGGTTGAAAGCATCATAAAAAGGATAGTCGATCTCATAATCCCATTCAAAGCGTTCCATTATTATAACACAGAACAGAAAGGCAGCGCATCGCTAAAATGTGTCCTTCCTGCGATCACTGGAGAGGACCACTATGGAAAACTCGATATCAACAATGGTGATGATGCAAGCGGTGCATTTGTCGCTATGACTTTTGGTGACATGTCTGATGGTGAGAGAAAGAAGATCCGAGATGACCTAGAAAAGTACTGCGGACTCGACACAGAAGGCATGATCTGGATCGTGTATCGGCTGGTCGAGTTGAGCAAGTAAAACCATTACATTTAAATACTTATTAAGGTACATAACAATTACAATGGTAATGCAAACACTTCAAATCCGTTTATGTCATGGTTTGGTTGAAAGGATAGATGATCTAGTAAAAAGCGGTATATATTCAAATCGTTCTGATGCAATAAGAGATGCAGTCCGACGTTTTGTGTGGGACAAAGAACTTGGTTCTATGACGGTGGATGGATCCAGTGTCGAAGTTGTTAGAGAAGCCAGAAAGAATCTTTCGAAAAAAGGTGTTGATCTTGATGAAATAAATTCTCTATAATTCTTCTGGCTTTGCTGCTATCACTCCATAGCTTTTACAATGACCTAATAGCTTGTTGTCTCTTGTTACAAGTATCGCACCCAATCTTTTTGAAAGGATCATATGCATGATGTCATAGAAGCTGATGTCAAAATCAATCTCTGGTTCTATTTTTCGTGCATATCTATAATCTTCATCTGTGACAATCACTTTCTGGAAGTTAGGTGTATCATAGAATAATTGTCTTTTTCTATTAAAACAAATTTCATCAAGAATGTATCTCAGCTCTTTTATGATAAATCCAGAATAATAGAATATGCAGTCTTTTTGTTCATATTTCTGGAAAAATAATTTTGCCAGTTCGCCAAAAGGTAAGTTAGTGACTTCATTCTTCCATAAATTGATGTATATACAAGTATCGACATAAAAATTTATCTTGCGCATTAAGAGAAATATGTATCGGTGCTTAAAATAATGCTATCACTTTTTTTCGGAAGATTTTCGAAATGCAATAGAATATTCATCCCCTCAGTTTTATCGTTGATCGGCTGGTCGAGTTTTCGCATTGACAAGATATAATCGCAATACTTCTTTTATTTACTAATTCCTGATGGTTTCCATATGGTTTCCAGTGACTTCTTTTATACTTGCGACGTTCTACTCCTTCTTGCATTCAACGCAACAAAAATGACGGAGGTGCGATAGAATGGACATGATGAAAAGATTTGTGATGATGTTTGTGCTTGCCATGACAATGATGGTATTTGCTTTGACAAGTGTTGTGGCAGATGATACAAACCAGACAATGAATGGGACAGTAGTAGATGATGTATATTCAGGAAACGAGACCTTTCCACTGAATGAGACCACATCAAGTGATGGGGCTGATTCAGAGAATGAGACAACGCAAGACGATGACGTCTCAGAAGTTTCAGAGACTTTGTCAGGCAACATGACACAGACAAGGCAACGTTTCGCCCTTGGATTCCAGAAACTTCCAAAGATGGTTGAAGATGATGAAGTCGATGAAGGAGAGCTTGAGAGCATCATAAGAAGCAATTCTTTGAATCCTGGTGTCCTCAACAGATTGATCAAGACTGGAAAACTAGGGAATGGTTCGATCAATGCTGTCCTTGAGACACAGAAGAGGCCGATGGGAATCTTCAAGAAGTTCTTGAGTTACATAGGGTTTGCTCCTGCCACGCCTGCAAGCCTCATATATGAGACTTACAATGTGTCCGAAGAGACTGAGCAAAAGCTTCTCACGCGCGATGACTTACCAAAGAGATACGCAAATAAGCTCAAGAATAAACTGAAAGAAGAAGTCAAGAATGAGGCAAAGACCTCTGAGAACAAGACAAAAGGCAAAGATAAGCTATCTGTCGCAAGTCAGGGCAAATCAGGTGATGTTCCAAAAGGAAACGCTGACAAAAGCCAGCTTAAAGCGACTGGAAATCCTGGTGCTGGTCTTCAGAAGAAAGACGGCACTGGAAAACCGGATAAAGAAGATGACGTTCCTGCTGGTCTTCAGAAGAAAGACGGCACTGGAAAACCGGATAAAGAAGATGACGTTCCTGCTGGTCTTCAGAAGAAAGACGGCACCGGTAAACCAGATAAAGAAGATGGTACGCCTGCTGGTCTTCAGAAGAAAGACGGCACTGGAAAGTCTGACAATGGCAATTCCAAAGGCGCAGGGAATTCTAAGGCCAAGAAATAAGCATCTATTTTATTTTTTTTAATTTAAGTCTATTTGTCTTGAAATGCGTCTCTTTCTCAAGAAGTCCCTTCTCTTCAAGCTTCCTGATGACTTTTGATATCTTCGACTTAGAGAATCCTAGTTCCTGCGCGATTTTTTTCTGTATGTCTATCCCCTCTCGGATCTTTCCTACGATCTTCATCTCATCTCCAGATAATGTGTCTGTGATGATCCGATGTGTTCTTTTTCTCAAGACAAGATAAACGATGACGACAATGAGCAGGATCATAAGGATTCCAATCATCAAGTATATGCCAAGTCCGGAAGGCCCTTTATAGAACAGGACAATCAAAGGGATGTCTGATTCAGCGAATGACCAATGGATGGTGATCTGCCGGCCATCTGTATTGATCTCCATCGGCACATGTGTCTTTTTAGGCGCGGCGTCTGTCATGATGAATCCTTCTGGGAGCGTCACTGATATGGCTGCGTCATCTGCGATGCTCGCAGGGAATCCTGTATGAAAGACTCTTGTTTTCCCCTGTCTGACCACAAGATCATCAAATAACAATATGAAGCTTATTTCATTCTCTCCTGGCAGGATGTCTTTTATGAATTCTATTGTGTATTCGTCTTCATCTCTAGTGATTGTGTAATCTCCATCATATACTATGCTTATCGGCTCAGACAATGTCGTGAATGTGAATACATCGAAACTGTTCTCTGAATAGAAATCGAGCGCGATCTTCTCTGTCACCAAGTCGTTCGTAGATAGTTCGATGTCTGCTTTAAGCGTAGCTGCAAATGCTATCGGGAGCATAAGGAGCAGGCCAAGCACCAACGTGATGATTCTCATATCTATCGGTGGATCTTTTTGATATATAAATCCTGCTTGTCAGGAAGCAATCATTTCCCTAATCTCTCATCGAGCTCTGCCATCTCTCTGTCGAAGATCTCTTTTCGGTGTGTGTGTTGATATGTCTTGTCCATCGCAGTCCAGAACACACGTCGGTCGATGCAGAGTGGATTGGATGAATCCTGGCAATCCTTGTTCTCGAGGATGTTTCCGAACTTGATGAATCCAAGGTTCTTGTTATCAAGGTACGGGTTCTCATGGACCTGCTGTACTGTGAGCGCATGTATCTGCTCCTGGGAGAGATCCGGGCGTGTCTCCATCAAAGCCTGACGTCGTCTATTGTATGCGCGGGCCAATCCAAGGAAAGCCTGTTTTTTCGCTTCGTCCTGAAATGAAGTCAAAGCATAATCTACGACAGTGACAGCCATCATGGCAGTCCCTGCGACACCTTCAGCGATATCTTTCGCTTTAGAAGTCAATTCCTCAGTCATCTTAGACTTCGCACCTTCGACGATAGTATCGCCTAATCTATCCATCCTGCCTTTTTTCAGGAAATCTATCTCTGCCTGTCGCTCAAGCATCATCTCATAGACTGCTAATGAATCATCAGCCTCTGCAAGCTCTTTTCCGGATTCAGTCTTCGGCCCACCGAAAATCGAGTCTGATATCCGATCATATAATCCTTTCTGCAGTATCTTGTCGACAGGCATGTTCTGGATATCCATCGATGGATCATATGAATCTAGGAAAATGCGTTTCAATTTCTGCAGTGTCTCGATATCTGTCTTCACATTGTCCATTGTCTCGCCTGCTTTCTCAAGGAACTCTTTATATTTCTGGAGTCCGCGTAATTTAGCCGGATCAGTCTCCACTTCGATGCTCGCGTCGAGAAGCACCATATATTTCCCTTTCGCCGCATCTTCTATTGTCTCAATATCATCGCTGAATTTATCTGGGATATCATCATCGACTTCTTTGCAGAATGGATTGAGTCTCTGAAGACCTGTGCATTTTATCTTCTCAGCGAGGCAGACACCGCTCTTGCATCCGAACTCGCACATCTTCTCTGTCTTCTTGTCATCGGCGCAGGATTCGATAGTGACATCAGATATGCACTTGTCATATGTGCCTTTGCATTCTGGTTCAGGCTCTTTCTTCTCTTTTAGACACTTTGCGTCTTCGCAACCATTCGGACATGTCTTTGTGGTCATTTTGTCGTCTTCGCAGAATTCAAGCGTTGTCGAAGACACACATAGCTTGTCTCCTCTCTTGCATTTCGGCGCGGCCACACACTTGTTGTCATCGCAGACTTTTTCAGCAGCGCAGTCTCCATCAAGCAGACATTCTTTGTCTTTTGCAAGGCAGGCGCCTTCAAGGCACTTCTGGTTCTTTTCGCAATCTGTATCTTTTTTGCATCCTTCATCTGCATCCGGAATACAATCACCGAAGAAACAGAATTCCTCTTTCTTGCAATTGCATTCAGCATCATCTTCATCGGCGTCGAGTTCTACCTCTTCCACTGCATCGGTTTTATCGTCCTTATCCTTCTCTTTCTCGATATCGGTCTCGCCTGGTGTGTCTCTGCATGCAGCTTCAAAGCAACCATTCTCACAAGTCGATATGCTCTTCTTTCCGTCAGAGCATGTCAGCAGCTGGTCAGATGTCATGCATTTCGATGTGAACGATGGGTCTGCGCATTCTGGATCCGCTGCGCTTTCACCCTGCACACATTTGCCGTCTTTCTTCTCCCAACCATCACCGCAGTCGCCAGTTGTCAAAGAGACTCTGTTTCTGCATTCTGCTTCAGTTGGAGAACCTTTGCAAAGATCAGCGTCACCGCCAGCAGTGGCAGCGCTTGTATAGCATTCGTCTTTTGTGTAGCTCATCATGCCGCCTTCTATGTTTTCACAAGGCTTAGGGTCGCCTGTGTTCTCTGCGATCATCAGATAGCATTTGTCTTTTGGAGGGTTTGATCCATATCCGGAGAATTTCTCTGCCTGATAGACCTTCTCGCATTCATCAGGTTCTTCGGATTGCACAGCGAACCATTGATAGCAGTGCGGGCCGCTTTCTCCTGCGACTGCGCATAAGAAAGATACCATCTCGATGCAGCCAGACAATAGAAATGAACTTATGATCAATATCGCGATCAAACCATATTTAGAGACACCCTTCATCAATACACCCCAGATATTCTGTCTTTTAAGCCGCATTTATATAATTTACTCAAATTTAACATAAGAACATTTCACAAGTCCTAGCTATAGACCGCGCAATCTCACGCACTTTCTCGATTTGTAGCTTCTGGTTGATCTCTATCTCGATGCCCGCATACTTTCTATATCTCTTCCGAAGAGAAGTCACATGCCCATCGCCAATGCCTGAATATGGGTAGTTCGATCGGACCAGGAATCCAGACAAGCCTTTCTTTATCGCAGTGGCTATTTCTGTCTCTTCTTTGATGGATGGATCATAAAGTACACCAACATCAGCATTTCTCTTCACTTCTCTAAGGATCGGTGTGAATGAATGTATCGAAAGATGCAGTGTGGAATCCACCATTGCTTTGTCGACCATTGTCCTGAACGGATCATAATATCTCTTTTTTATCTCACCATGCAAAGCGCTATCGATATATGCTGAGAACTGATTCTTGTGGCCAGGCGACCGGTTCAGATCGACAAGGAGGCGGCTCCATCGTCCATAGAAGAGCGGTGCGCATGTGATCTTCGCGATCAGCCGCGCTGCTGGAAGTGCCTTCTTGTCATAGCCTCGATGAGTCGAAAGCAGGCTTTTTGGTATCATTCCAGAGAATCTTTTAGGTATCTTGTTAGATGCATGCTCGCATGTGACCAACAGTTTACGGAACGAACATCCTGCCATCAAGAAGGCACCCCGCAAGCTTTTTGTATGTATCGGTCAGGCCTCTCTTGGCGACGGATTGTCTTATCCTTGTCGAAAGGCTTCCATTCTTTATCATCCATGCAGCCGTTTCTCTCAAGATGCCTTGTGACCCAAGTTTTCGTATGAGCCGTCTGAAAAATTCTTTTGCAGGCATCCTCTCTTCTTCAAATCCAAATAACGCAAGGTACTTTTTGTTTTTTATGACTGCAGTTTCCGCATCTTTGATTGTCGTAAGGAATATCTTCCGAAGTTCTGTTGTCTTGATATCCTGTTGGCTTTTTAGGTCGCCATCATATACGAGTCTCTTCAACATCTCGACAACCATCCATGCTATCGCGATATCCGCTAGTGGACATTCCTGGATATCAAGCACGCGTATCTCGATAGCGTCCCGCTCGAACCTTGAGATCGCGCCTCTTGAATTTAGCCATTCATGCTGTAGTATCTTATCTGGATCATGTGGCGCTATGTCTGAATACATCTTAGCAAGTATAGCCTTATGATAATGCGGTATAGAATCGACTGAGTCTGGGATGACTCCACCGCAGATGCTTGGTATCGATTGGGAATTGCATCTGTAGAACTTCATCCTGTTGTCGGCAAATCCAGTCTGACGTCCTTCGACAATCGGAGAGCTTGCCGCGAGCGCAGGAAGGACAGGGAGCAATATCCGTATCGCCTCATGCAATCGCACGAACTCATCCTCATCAGCGAAAGGGAGATTGATATGTGTGCTCTGGAGATTAGACCATCCATGTCCTTTGCATGAGAAGATGCGGTCATATGTCTTATAGACCTTGTTATATTCATGCGGCCAGATAATGGATTCTTCTGGCTTCATGGTCGGATGCATGGCTGATGGAAGCAGTATCGCATCATGCGCCTCAAGTATCCGACATATCTTTCGCACGTCGCGCTGGAAGAGATCAGAAAGTCCATCAAGAGATCTCGCGGGTCCGTTTGTCTTAAGTTCGATCAGGTGCATGATCAATTCGTTCGACCATGCTATTTTTCCATGTTCTATCTCGGATCCGATTGTCCCATCTTTATTTTTCAGGAGATGTTCTGATATCGGCAGGACTTTCAGGTCGTCTTTTCTAACGATCATATATTCAAGCTCAATCCCGATCGCTGTGAAGAGATGTCTTTTTCTGGTCACTCTTTCTTGCCTCGTTGCTTTCGTTCTTCGATTCGCTTCTGGAACACTTTCATAACTTCTATGAATAGTTGTTCTTTCAGCACCTTGCCTTCATATCCCAGTTCGAGATTCGGGTTGTCATTGACTTCTATTACATAGATATTATCTCCTGATTGTTTGAGGTCAACACCATATAAGCCATCTCCGATGGCATTCGCGGCGCGCGCGGCGACATGTACCACTTTCTCTGGAGCCTCCTCGACAGTCATTGTCTCGACTTTTCCATAGCGTGTGTTTCCACCCTTTGTCTTGCGTTGGATCTGCCAGTGTTTATCGACCATGTGGTACTTGCATACAAGAAGCGGTTTTCTATCAAGCATCACGACCCGCCAGTCGAATCCAGTCGGCAGGAATTCCTGTGTTATTATCAGGTCGGATATCTTCAGCAGGCGATCCATATGCTCGTTCAACTCCTGTTCTGTATTCGCCTTGAATACGCCGGTAGAGAATGATCCGTCTGGCTCTTTCAATACACAAGGAAGCTTTATCTTCTCAAGCACCTCGGATCTGTTGGCTTTGTATGCGATTAGTGTCTTTGGGTGCGGGATGTGATGTCTGCTGAGAAGCTCTGCTAGGAACACTTTGTTCGCGCATTTCTCGATAGAATCAGGGTCATCTATGACAATAAGCCCTTCAGCCACTGCTTTTCTTGCGAAACGGTATGTGTGATGATTGACTGAAGTCGTCTCTCTGATGAAAAGTCCGTCATATTGTCCAAGATCTGGATAATCCTCTTTTGATATCACTTCAGCATGCATTCCAAGTTTCTCTGCTGCTTTTATGAAATATTTTATGTCATTCTCGTAAGATGGGGGACTGTCTTCATCTGGATTGAACAGTATCGCTATGTCATATTGATGCTCTTTTCTCCTTGATCGGAAGAAACGTTTGCTTGAGAAATATTGTTCGGCAGCAGATATCACGAACTCATGATGGGATTCAGGGATCTCATTCGCTGAGATTGGCCGCAGACTTTGTATCTGCCATTTATTATCTTTTTTCCGGAACTCAGCTCTCATGAAAGGTATCGGGAAAGTGGCATACAGGACTTTTGCCAGGGGGTCATATTTCTTGCCAAGATTCTTTCCAAAATAGATGCTCAATATGAATCTATCTGGTACCACTTGCTTTAGGCTTTTATGCAGCAGTTCATCTATGTCATCATTAGCGATCTTGACTATTGAGACATTTTTCATCTCATTGATCGTCGCTATGCTTGGTATGGGTTTGTGTCCGCGTGCAGCGGCGAGAAGTGAGACATAATATCCATATGTCTGATAGCCGTATGATCTGCAGAGATTGAAGATTCTTATCTTGTTTGAATAATCATATTCTTTTCCAGTCAGATATTCTTTTGAGCTGACGACTTCCACACCGTTAATATGCAATGGCCAATTATCTAGCTTGTCTACAACTATCACTGTCCTCAAATTATTCCCCCCTTCATCTATGTCTTTTCTTTTCCTTTTTTTCGATCACTAACATATTCGCATCATAACTAAGGACGCCAAGCATGATCGATGATATAAGCCGATTGAGATTCACAAGATAATATTTTTTTCGATCAAGCTCTTTTGGCATATATGGATCAGCTATGTAAGCCTTTCTCTGTTTTTTATCATAGCCGAAAATGACCACGAAATGTCCTGCTGAGAGACCTTTGATATCATCATCTTTGCCGTCGATCTCTCGCTTGCTTCGATATAGATATGTCGAATTCAGCCCGGTCAATATCGGGACTTTTTTCTGCATATACTTCTGTATCAATGGAATAGTCAGGTCTTCTAGTATTATCTCTCCTCCAAGATTCAGAAACTGTATATAGCCTTTGCTTGCGATTCTCAGTTTTTGAGATGTCTTATATCGCATCTGCGCTTTTAATTTCTCGATCAGGTGCTTGCTTGTGTTCCCGAACCATGTCGGATCGAATACATGCATATTATATGTATATAGTCTGGCTTTGTAGCCTCTCTTGAGGGCATGTATCCCCATGAACACAGCAAGAGTGCCCCCTTTTGGCAGCATCTGCACTTCGTCGATAACTCTGTCAAGCTTGATCTTATCGTCGAATGATTTATATAAAGCCTGAAGGCATGTCGGACCGCAAGTCTCATCGGTCGGCTGCTGCTGTATGTGGAAATCTTTTACCAGGTAATCGACATTATCTGGTTTTTCCATTTTTCTTTTCCGTGTTTTCATGTGTCGATCAATAAGATTCAATGTGCGATATTTGGAATATAAATCTATCGGAGAAGAGTCAAAGCTCCCTATCAAAAGATTCTTAAATATCGTGTTCTTTTGATAATCTGGTGATACAATGCAAGAAGAGACTATGATCAATAATATATTGAAGAAAGGGTGGAGCATATTCAGGCAGAGCTATGTGACACTCATAATCAGTACAATAATCGCGGCATTGATGATGCTTTTGGTCGTCACTATTCCACCGATGATATTCGGATTGTTCTATGTGGCTATACAGCTTGCCAAAGGCAAGAGCGTCAGGGCAAAGGACGTCTTCAAAGGATTCGACCATTTCCTCAGAAGCTGGGGACTGACTCTGCTTATGTTGCTTGCTGTCGGACTTGGACTTGTGCTTCTCGTGATCCCTGGGCTGCTGTTGCTTATCTTATACCAGTTCGCGTTCGCGATCTCGCTACTTGAAGACCGAAAAGCATATGATTCACTAAAACGGAGCTATGAGCTTGTGAAGAAGAATTTCTCGTTTTCGCTTGTGTTCTTTGTGATCATGATGGTCATAAGCGCTATCGGCGGGCTGACGCGTTTTGGTGTGTTTCTGACTGTACCATTCACGATGGTATGTTCGGTTTTGGCAGCCATGGAGCTTGTTAAGAAGAAGTGATTTTTTTTACTTTTTTTCTTCATACAAAGTGGGTCTGTGATAGATTTTTGATTCCAAAATAATATAAAGCACATCAATATTCTTTCGCAACATGAAAAAAGGATTAGTCGCTGTGCATCTGGTGGATGACTGGAAGTGTAAGAAGAATAATTCTCGGATTTTGGAACTCGCAAAAGATTATTCTCCATACATATACCAGATGGATTCATCTACTAAAGAGCCAGACTATGGGATCGGGGCAAGGATAGTGATTCCAAGTCTACAGATGATAAATCTCAGTTTCCAACTGAGTGAACTTGAACGGGTCTTAAAAGCTGACCAGATCGAAGAAGTACATGTGGTGGGTTATTTTCGCGACTTATGTGTCGCAAGGACTGTACATGTGCTTACAAGCAATTTTTATGCTAAGATGCTTGATGATTATTGCCCACTCTGAATCTATTTTCCCTTCTATGAAGTACAAAAAAATTTAATATCTGAAAAAAAGTGCATATCCAATATGAAGAAGCGTATACTCGTCAATGATAAGATGCAGAATGGTTACATCTATTTTCTTACTGAACCGATCGGAAAGAATTTTTATCCAGACTTCAAACCAGAACTCACACCAAAACAGATGCTTAAGATGGGTGTATTTGGCGGGAAGTATATGACTGATTGCAGAAAAGAGTTTCCAGAGGATTGGTTTTCAGATGCCAGGCTTTGTTCGGAGTTCCATGACCCGACAATGAATTATTTCGGAGTTAACGCATCAAAACCATTATCTTATTGGCAAGATAGGGGGTGGATTTATCCTGAAGATCCTCGTGGCTGGTTCCAGTGGTATTGCCGTTACTATATGGGCAGAAGATGTCCTGATGATGAAAGGCAGATTAAGAGATGGAAAGCGATGAAGCGGCACATCGCCCAGATAACGAAGAACTGTCCTGAAGGTTTTCTGGAATGCAGGAAAAAACAACGACAAGCTCTTCTTCATTGGGCATATGACAGTCGGAGATTCTAGTTCAATATCGCGATCGTCGCATTTAGGATGGACGCGAATGTCACCCATAAAACATATGGCACAAGCAGATATGCGGCGGCGTGCGAAATTGGATAAAAATTTATGATCGTCACAAGTATCGCTATCCACAAGACGACAATCTCAGCGAACGCGATCCATGGCATGTTGAGGCCGAAGAACAATGGCGTCCATATCGCGTTTAGGAACAGCTGCACTGCGAATATAGCTATCGCGGCTTTATTTCCGCCGATGTTCCATATAATGTACAAAGATATGCCCATCAATGTGTAAAGTGTGATCCATGCAGGGCCGAACACCCAACCTGGCGGGTTGAATGATGGCTTGACTATGCTAGCATACCAGCTGCCTGTGCCGGTCCTTGTGAATAGCGCGCCAAGTATACCCGCAAGCTGGCAGATGACGATGCTGATGATGAGTCGAGTGATGTTCATGATATCTTTTTTTGATATTCACCTATTTATATTATGTGTTATCGGCAATTCGATCTCTCCATAATTTTCTTAGTTCGATCTTCTGCTTAGAGATATCTCCTAAGAACTCTTTATATCCAAGCCATCTGTTCTCGCCTGTGTATGTATAGAAATACTTTATGTCATCATCAGTCATCATGAGCGAGATATAGTTACTTTGCTCTATCTCTTCGTTGTCATCATATACGACAAGTCCACTTCCAATTGAGCTGAGGTAGTTGCCTTTCTGCGGTTCTATGAGTGCTGCATCTTTCAATGAGGGATATATCTCTGATGTCGAAGATATCGCATCATCTGTCAGGGCCACGACACAGTGTCCGGTCGACTGTCCGAGGAATTGTCCGCAGACAGGATACATGTATGTGCCAAAAGATGTGACTTCTATTGGCTCTGTGTCTGAATAATAGAATTTGTTGTGATATGTCAAGAATGTGTTGTGTCCGGAGCTTGGCTGGAAAGAGAATATCCTTATCTGCTTACGGTCGTATTTCAGTTTCATGCATCTTTCTACTAAGTAATTGTATTCTGCTGTGAAAAGAAAAGCAGTGTCCTCGCAGTCACCTCCCTTGTTTTTCCAGATCTCGCTTAGATTCTGCAGGAAATCAGACTTGTTGACATTCAATGAATCGTATTTGTAGATCACATTGTACTTATATGAATTCGTGAATGGGATGCATGTTAATTTTATGTCGCAGCTGTCTTCATCATATGCCAGGCAGTCTGAATACAGATCCAATTTGACGTCTCTATATTCATTTAGTTCGCTTATGTCACGCTGGTCACGGAACCAGTCGATTGATGCCTGTATATGTGTCTCGAATATCGTGAGGTTGCCCATCAGGTCTGTGAATTCATTGACATAAGTCGTTGATAAGTCGTCGTATTCGGATTCTAGTTTGTCTGTCTTCTTTTTTAGGGTTCCATGTGATGCCGCTAGCGATTCATAGCTCTGGTTCAGTTCATCTGATATCTTCTTCAGCGATGCGAACTCGCGCGCTGTTGAATCAAGCTTGTCCTGTATACTGTCTCTTTCGGTCTCAAGTGTTTTTATCTCTTCAGATTTCAGATCGAGCGAATTGTTCACATCTATGATGATGTTGTGTCCATATATTATGGTTATGACAAGGCAGACAATCACGCTAATATACACGATGTCTTTTAGGGATCTCATAAGAATTATTATCTTGTTATGGCTTTTTCAATCTTTCGGACCGAAAGGTATAAATACATAAGTGTATTATTTACACTAAAATGGACCACATACTTGAGATTGCGGTTGAAGCGGCCCACGAAGCTGGCGATATAATGAAGAAGATGAGATCCACATTCACAAAAGAGATAAAAAAAGACGGGACACCAGTGACTGATGCAGACAAAGCCTGTTCAAAGGCGATCCGTGAGATGATTCTTGGAGCATTTCCTGATCATGGCTATCTTTGCGAAGAATCCGGTTTTGTGAAAGGCACATCTGAGTTATGGTGGGCGACTGACCCGATAGATGGCACTTCTAGTTACATAAACGGAGAGAAGACAGCAGTTGTCAGCATCGCGATGTTGAATGGAAGTGAAATCGAATTAGGCATCATCTATAATCCATTCACAGATGAATTCTATGCTGGCGCAAAGGGTATGGAGACAAGATTGAATGGAACTCTGATACACACAAATCATGAGACAGAATTATCTGGCGCGGTTGTGAACTTCCAGATCTCCGATACACATCTGGATGATATCATCGGACTATACAAACTGAGCGCAGATGACAAGATCGGAAAACTGGTCAGCCTGAAAGGGTCGACCGCATATGCGTTCTCGCAGATAGCTGATGGGAGCCAAAGCGTCTACATCGCGCATTCAAGAAGGCCTGCCAACGCATGGGATATCTGCGCAGGCATATATTTCGTAAGGAGCGTCGGTGGGATTGTCACTGATTGGAAAGGTAAGGACATTGTATCTCCATTCGAAGTTGATAATTTGGTGGTGTCTGCGAATCAGGATGTCCATGAGCAGGCGCTCAGCGCCATTGCTGATATCTTGAGATAGCTTCAGCGTCAGAGAGTATCTTCACTTTCTTGTGTTGTATATCAAAGCGCTGGTACGCGATATCCACAAACAGCTTTTTTCTTATGTCTCTTTTTGGATAGACCACTGCGCATGCATGTCTCACTCTTTTTTTCTGGAAATCTTTTATCACTGAGACATATGATGAACATAGTCCGATGCTTCTTGTCAATGCGATATATAGAAATGCCATCTCGCCGCAGATCCCTTCTCTGTTCCTGAAGACTTCTAATGAATTGCTGTAGCCAAACTCTTTCTTTGTCGTACCATAACTGATGTGTTCCATGCACCAGTCGAAGATGCTCTTTGCTTTGGATCGTTCAGACTTAAGCGCAGAAGTTCGCCTGTTGACCAGCCGCACCAGTTCGGAGTCGACAGCGAATGGGTTCATGACTGATTCATCTGCAAGTATGACTCGATAAGATAATCCTGATACATCGACAGATGATTCTTCTTTTCGCTTCTCTTTAAGCAAAGTCGCAAGATCTCCCATGAAAAGTGGTAAGTTGAGGTGCTTAATATAACACGATGGTCATTTTTCGGAAGATTTTCGGAAATTCATTCCAAAGATATATAAATAACTTAGTCTTACTTAAGCTTACCATGGAATCCATAACCATCAAAGTCGAAAAACGCTTCGCTCAGGAGATCGAGAAAGCGATGCATCCGTATTACAGCACTAAGACTGAATTCATCAGAGAAGCGATAAGGGAGAAATTGAAACGACTTCATGATGATTCGTTAATGCGTGATCTTAGGAAAAAACTCGGCGCGGCGAAAACCAAGACACCGCTTCATAGGGATCGAGAGATCCGAGAAGAAGTCGGCCGAAAAATGCTTGCAGAGTTTGAAGAGGAATTAGCTAAGGAAAAGTTAAATTAAACTTTCTGGGTTAGTTACTTGCGTGATGTCTACTAATCGCTCAAAGTGATGGTCTCTAGTGATTAAAACTGCATGATTGTCTCTTGCTAAAACTGCATGAAGCGCATCTGAGAATGGGACATCATGCATTTGGCAGAGCTTTCTTGCTATTTTTCTTTGATTATACTTTACATCTACTTTGATCAGTCCTTGTTTCTCTTTTGCGATGCTGAAAATTTCAGTAATTTGTCTACTATCGTATTCTTTTTTTAATTCATCTTCTACAACTTTGGAATAAAGAATAAAATCATGGTTTCTCAATATTGCATAAATTGCTTGTAATGCAAATTCTCCAAGTGGCCTTATCCCATCATCTCGGTTTTCATAATAATCTCTCCAGATCGCGGTGTCGAAGTAATACCTTTTTTGCATTGATTTTTGGGTGGTTCAGGTGCTTAATATAACGCGAGGGTCATTTTTCGGATATTATCCGTCTTGAAACATGCTTTTTTCGGTTCGCAACCAATGCCTTTATATTCTGCTATATGCTGGATTGTTGTATGTCAATGGAACTTGCAGTCGAGGAAGCGAAGAAAGGCATGAAGAGAAACGAAGGCGGACCATTCGGCGCAGTCATCAAAAGGAACGGAAAAATCATCGCGATAGCGCATAATACTGTTCTCAAGGAAAAGGATCCGACATGCCATGCCGAGATAAACGCGATAAAGAAAGCTTGCAAAAGATTGAAACGCTTCGATCTTTCAGACTGCGAGATATATTCAACATGCGAACCCTGCCCCATGTGTCTTTCTGCGATATTGTGGGCGAGGATAAAAACACTACATTATTCTTCAACTAGAAAAGATGCAAAAGAAGCAGGCTTTGATGATTCTGAGTTTTATGATGTGTTTAGCGGGAAAAAGAAAAGTAAACTAAAAGTCATCAAACAAAAAACAAAGAACTCTTTATTTCATGAATGTATGGAAAAGGAAGACAAAGTGCTATACTGATTCTTTTTTTCACGCTTCCATCTTCGAGAACAGATAGCTTCCTAATGCCATGAACACGAATGAGAGTATCATGAGTACAGAAAGATCTAGTAGGATGCCAAAGTGCGATGTTCCGATGAGAAAGAACCTTAGCGCGTCGACGCCGTATGCTAACGGATTTAGCTTAGTTATAGTGATCACAGCAGACGGCAATCCTTCAAGCGGGAAAAGTGCGCCCGACATGAAGAAGATCGGCATGATAAGGAAATTGACGATAAGCTGGAATCCGTGCATGTCTTCCATGCGGGATGCCATGGCAGTCCCAAGAGCCGTGAATATTATCGCGACAAGACCCATGACAAGTATCGCAGGTAGCATCATAAGGATGCTCATCGGCCGGAATCCAAATATCATCGAGAGCAGGAGGATTATTCCGCCCTGCGCCATCGCTATGGTGGCGCCGCCAAGAGTGCGTCCAAACATGATGGCAAAACGCGACACTGGCGCGACAAGAGTCTCTTTGAGAAATCCGAACTGCTTGTCCCAGATGACCTCGATACCTGTGAATGTAGATGTGAAAAGTATTCCCATAGAGATAATGCCTGGCGTAAGGAACTGTAGATAGTCGCCGCCGCCAGCTTTCTGGAATATTGGTCCGAAACCAAAACCAAGAGCGAGCAGGAAAAGGAGCGGCTGGCCAAGAGAGCCGATCATGCGCGGCTTCGATCGGAAATATCTTTTCAATTGCCTAAGCCAAAGCACATAGACGACACGGATGAAGCTCATCTTCGCATCACCCGGCGTCTGAGTCTCATGTTCTGGATGAAACTCCCTTCTTCTTCCCGAATACCTTTTCCAGTGAGTGCGATGAACGCGCTTTCAAGATCTTTTTTCTTTGTGCGTTTCAGGAGCTCTTTTGTCGTGCCGATAGTGATAATCCTGCCGTGGTCTATCACTGCTACGCGATCTGCCACATGCTCTGCTTCTTCCATATAATGTGTTGTGAAGAATATCGTTATCCCTTCGCTTTTGTTGAGTTCAAGTATGTGGTTCCATATATGATGCCTTGTCTGAGGATCAAGGCCAATCGTCGGCTCGTCAAGGAAAAGTATCTTTGGATGATGCAGAAGTCCCCTTGCTATCTCAAGCCGTCGTTTCATCCCGCCTGAGAACTGTTTTACAAGATCGTTTTTTCTATCCCATAGTTCGACGACTTTCAATAGCTTTTCCATCCTTTCATTTAAGAGTCCTTTCTTTATATCATACAATGCCCCATGGAACAGAAGGTTCTCTTTTGCGGTCAATTCATCGTCGAGGCTTGGATCCTGGAACACTATCCCAAAATTGCTCCGTGCACCGTTGGGATCGATAGACGGATTATGGCCTGCGATTCTCAGCTCGCCAGCAGTTGCTTTTAGCATCGTCGTGAGCATCTTTATGGTCGTTGATTTTCCTGCGCCGTTAGGGCCAAGGAACGCGAAGACTTCGCCTTTTTTCACAGAGAATGATATACCATCGACAGCCTTTATGCTCCCAAAGTGTTTTTGGAGATTCTTTACTTCTATGATGGGGCCCATAGAACGTGTCAAGGGCTCATCCGGTTTAAATAACTTATGGAATAGATGTCTCAATCCAGCTTGGTCGTTATGATGGGTTTCTCTGCGACAATGATAGAGTGCTCTGCCTGTGAGACAAGACCCTTTGCTCTTTCGTTCAGTGGCGGATAGCATCTGATGATGTCTTCTCTGAGAAGCTGCATGAGTGCCATGCGGACAGCTAGCGGATTGAACTTCTTCACAAGCCATCTTGTCGTGAATGGCAGTGTGCTGTATTCGCGTTCTATGAAACCGAGTATCTTTCTTGTATCTGGCAAGCGCACTGGTTTTTTTTGTACAAGAGAAAATATGTTTCCCTGCTCAGCTTCTCTGATATATCCATCCCCATATGTGGCGAATGGCTCGATCGCGATCGTCTGTCCCTCATATAGTTCTTCCTTCTCGCCAGTGTCATAATTCGGTATGCTTGGTCTCACATGTATCAGAAATTCACCAAGGCCATGGCCGGACAGGTTCTTAATCGGCACGATGCCTTCATGGGCTGTGATCGCCTCATTTATCGCGCGTCCGATCTCACCAAGGGTCACTCCAGGACGTATGAGCTTCAAAGCTGCATTCAAGCCATCCTGTGATGCCTGCACAAGTTCCTTGTTGTCGCCAAGGTCTACAGTCGTCGCAGTGTCTCCGATACATCCATCTACATGGACACCGACATCGATCTTTGCGACATCGCCTTCTTTGAAGATGACTTCATCCTTTGGTTCTGCGCAGTAATGCGCAGCTGTCTCATTAAGCGAGATCTGTGGCGGGAACGCCATCTGTCCGCCAAGAGAATGTATCTTATCTTCGACTGCTTCAGTGACTTCCTGAAGCGATGCGCCTACTTTGATTAGCGATGCACCATAATCGCGGGCCTTGGCCGCGATCTCTCCTGCTTTTTTCCAGTTATCGAGATTTTCCATCTTTTTTTGTTCTCTTTGACGCTTTTATAAATCTTTTCCTGCAATAGATCATGCCGCCGATCCCTATGAAAACCATCGGGATGCATAGCCATTGGCCCATGGTGAGGTGAAATAGCAGGTAACCGACCTGTTGATCGGGCATCCGGAAGAATTCCACCAGGAAACGAAGAGATCCGAACATGAATATATATGCTGAAGTCAGGAAGCCAGAAGGCCAAGCCTTGCGGTACAAGTATATGAGGATACAAAATATCAGCAGGTTCTTTGCCGCTTCATAAAGTTGCGACGGGTGTCTATATACCAATGCGCCATTGACCATCTCGCCACCGAAGTTTACTCCCCAAGGTAGATCAGTGACACGGCCCACTAATTCTCCATTTATGAAATTAGTGATACGTCCAAGGAACATCGAGAGTGATATCGGTATCAATGCAGCATCAGACAATGTCAGCACGGGGATGCCTTTTTTCCTTGCGAATATGTATCCTGCTGTAATTCCCCCGATAAGTCCGCCATGATAAGACATCCCTCCTTGCCAGATATAAAATATCTTTATCGGATCCATCATGTATAATTTGAAGTTGTAGACAATCGCATATGTGAGTCTTGCGCCAAGGACAAGCCCGATGAACACATAGATCGCGAGATCCGTGACATCATCTTTTGTCAGGTCTATCATCTTGTATTTTCCGATCAGATAGCGCATGAGAAATATGAATATCAGCAAAGCCAACGCATAATTTATTCCATAATACCTTATGTGGAATGGGCCGATAGATAGGAGGACCGGATCTATGTTGTGTATGAACATGAATCAACTAGGGCAGCCATTATATATATAGTTTTCAGAAAGTGTCATCCATGAATTTCATGATGGATTCTTTCACGCGCTCTTTCAGAGGCATCTGTTTCCTGAAACTGAGGTGGTTATTTATGGGCGCCTCTTTCTTTATCGAGAATTTGAGCACTTCAAGCATGAGGTCAAGTTCAGAGATCGCGCCGAATATCTGGTGCTGCTTCGAAAGATTCTTGTTTGTCCGTACGTTTTCGTGGTAGAGCGCAAGCATCTTACGTTTCCGTTGCTCGAACATCTTGAGCATATCTGATTTATCCATGGCCCTAGGGATTTTCTGGTTATATTTAAACATTGCGGAGAATGCTGATCTGGAAGGCATTATCATTTAACTGAGATTCATCTGTCTTTTGAATCTCTAAATACTTCTTTTCTCAGACGTCCATAAGGATCGAAATTATTCCTGATCGTCAATGCAAGCGACATGGTTATGCTGATAGTCATGGCGGCAAGTATTGCTATCATTATGGCGATCTGGTATTTGATCGCCACCATGGGAGATGAACCCCCAAGAATCTGGCCAGTCATCATTCCCGGAAGCGCCACTATGCCCATTGTAGCGACTGTCGCTGTCATTGGCAGTATCGCGTCTTTAAGGCCCTGCCGGATATAAGGCAGGCATGCCTCGAATTTGGTCGCACCAGCGGAAAGACGGTATAAGTATCTGTTCTCATTCCTGCGTATCCTGTCATAGAATGAATTGACTCCGATGATGTTTCCTCTAAGCGAATTTCCAAGGAGCATACCGGCGAGCGCTATGATGTATTTCGCCTCGAATATATTGTCAAGCCTGATAACCAGGCCGTTGAAATAGAGCAGGACTGTTACTGTCGCGACAGCGAATGAAAGCATTGTCGGGAAGAGAAAACATCTCCAGCAAAGTTTACTTTTTGATATGACTGAATGTGTCGCGAACAACACCATCATCATGAGCCATGCGAACGTCAACCATAGATTGTCCAGATCGAAGATGTATACTAAGAAGATGCCGACCAAAAAAAGCTGGGTTATCATCCTGATAACGGATACAATGATCTCTTTTGAGAGCTTGAGTCGAAGGTACCACGACACTGCAAGCGGGATCACGACAAGCAGGAGACAGTATCCAAGCGAAAACCATGAGATATCCTGTGCGCCGCTCATCTTAGTCTCACCACTTTCTTCGCTTTTTCTTTCCAGCCTGGATCATGCGATATCGCGATCACGGTCGCATCGTTCCTACCAAAAAACTTTTCTATCACTTTTTTCTTGAGCGCAGAATCAAGGGATGATGTCAGCTCATCTAGGAGGAAAATGTCTCGCTTCAGAAGTAGCGCGATGATTATCGCGATGCGCTGCCTCTCGCCGCCGGAGAGTTCAGTGATGTTTTTTTTCAATATGTTTCTGTCGAGGGAGAATTCCTTGAGCAGCTGTATTGGATCCGAAAGGTTTTTATTTGTCTTGAAGCTTCTGATCTCATCTATTATCTCCTGGACAGTCCCCTCGCCAAGATCTGTGTCCTGGCTGACGTAAGCGATCTCTTTTCGTGCCTGCCATGCAATTTCTGGGGTGAGTGGCTTCCCTTTGTAGATGATGTTTCCAGAATCTGGACTGATAAAACTAAGGAGAAGTCTAAGTATAGTCGATTTGCCGATACCAGATTTTCCGTACAAAAGGATTTTGTCTCCTTTCTCGATCTTTAATGAAAACTCTTTTAGAATTGTCTTGTTTTTATATTTGAGATTGACTTTATTAAAATCGATCATCATTTCTATCTATGCGAATGCATTTTTTAATCTTTCGTATCATCACAAATAAATACTACTGTTCCCTTGGAATCGCATATGCGATCAGAGATACACACAGAGACACGTCATGTATGGGGGTTCATCTTCTCTATAATGCTTCTTCCATGGCACTTGATCATGGTGGTCCTTGGGAAAAGAGAGGCAAAGATCCTGTTCGAGCCAATCATTCGGGCATGGAGATTTGTCTGGGAAGCGAAGGCAACAGCATGGCTTATCCTGTTGAACGTGATCGCGTTCATACTTATCCAGATCGGGTCGATAACTGGCATCATCACAGACAGTTTCACAACATCGTATCTTCTTGACGGTCCATCGCAATTGCTAAGCTTTAATATCATTGCGTTTGTCGCGAATTGGTTTGTCCATTTCTCGATAGGTCACTTGATGGGCAATATGATGTTCCTTTTCATTCTCGGTAGGATAGTTGAGAAAGAATTCGGACCAGGAAAGATGCTGTTCATTTATTTTCTGTCTGCAGTCATAAGTGGCATCGCAGATGATGTGTTCCATCTTACGTCCATGGATTATTTCGCGAATGGCGCTTCTGGCGCTATATCAGGCCTCTCTTCTGCTGCGATGCTAGCAAGCCCGTTCGCGTTCACTTATCTGGTTTTAGGCATCCCTATACCTATATTTCTGATTGCCTGGAGTTTCCTTGCATCCGATATCACTGGTGTGCTTGCGTCATCACAAGGGGTCGCAAACATGGCTCATCTTGGTGGGTTTTTCGCTATTCTCATAATAGCTAAATTTCTGACACCACGAGATAGAAACAGGCTTTGGAAAGGTTTTTTACTGAATCTAGGCACTTTAGTGGTGCTTTTGGCGCTTTATCTCTTGTTTATACACTGAATAGGAGCTGAATTCAAGGGTTTCAAGTACTTGTTTTCTACACAATAAAGCTTCCCAGCACATATTTACCACAACAAAGTGATAACAATCCGAAAGATTTAAATATTCTAACTACTATAAAATAGTAAACTGTACAAGGGTGGTGATCGCATGACTGAACAAATACTCACTAATTCGCTTGATATCCTAAAGCAGCTACAGCACCCAAAAGGGCTGTTTGTGGCCGCACTCGACAAAAGGACCCATTATTCTAAGCAGGCATGGATTAGAGATAATATATATGCTGCTCTTGGCTTTGAGGCTTCTGGCAATACAAAAGATGTTGTCAGAGCGTATAAGGCACTTCTTGATCTATTCAGAAAACATGAATATAAGATCGATCTGGCCATCGTAGAGAAACCGGTCGCAGATTGGCAATATATCCATGCGAGATGCGATCCAGAGACACTTGATGAATTTCATGAGAACTGGGGCAACAAGCAGAATGATTCTATCGGCGCTTTCCTGTTCAAGCTTGGTGATCTGGAGCTAAAAGGCATAAAAGTGATGTGTGACAAGAATGATCGGAGGATTGTCCAGAAACTTGTCTATTATCTCGCTTCTTTAAAATACTGGCAGGATGAAGACAACGGCATGTGGGAAGAGAATGAAGAAGTGCATGCTTCATCAGTCGGTGCATGTGTCGCTGGTCTTAAGATGATATCGAAGATTGTCGATGTGCCGCATGGTCTTGTCGAGAAAGGAGAAGAGACATTGAATCGGCTTCTTCCAAGAGAATCCCTGACAAAGGAATGCGATCTCGCATTGTTATCACTGATCTATCCCTATAATATCGTCTCAATTGAACAAAGAGACATGATCCTCAAGAACATCGAGAAGATGCTTGTCAGAGAAAGGGGAGTCCTTCGTTATCTGGATGACGCATATTTCAATCGTAAAGGAGAGGCAGAATGGACATTTGGTTTTCCATGGCTTGCCATTATCTACAAACAGATGAACAAGCCAGACAAGGCAGCGTATTATATGAGAAAGACATTGAATGTCCTAAACGACAAAGGCGAACTTCCTGAATTATATTACGCAGGCACTGATGAGCACAATGAGAACACTCCTCTTGGCTGGGGTCAGAGTTTGATGATTGTTGCGCTTAAGATGAATGCATGAGGTGAAAAGATGGACCATAAAAACATAATAAGAAAGTATCCTGATATTATCGCTGAAGCAGAAAACTATAAGCATAGGGGCGAACATAGTCTTGCCGCAAGATCATATGCTGAGGCTGTACATTTTTCAGAAGATGGTGGCGCACCGCAGGGACAACTTTTGTTGCTTGCAGCGCTTGAATGTTATTCTGCTGGCGAGATCGATGAATCAAGATTCTATGCTCAATGTGGTCTTTCGCTTGCAGGAGACAAAGGGCTTGAACAAAATTTATCTTTTATGGTCAGCCTCGCTGATGAAAGAATCAAAGATAAAAAAAGACCAGCTATCATGGACCTGCGATCACTTGTGTCTTTGGATTGTCTGGTGGGGTGAACATAATGAGTGAAAATGATAATTATTATGAAAGTCTTGAAATGATTGTCGGCCCTGAAGAGAAAAAAGACCTGGTCGGTAATATCAAAGAGGCAGGAAAATATTCTATCAAATTCCTTGCAGGCGTGCTTCCTTCAGATATACAGGATCATGTGCACAGAAAACTAGATGGGAAAGAAAAAGACAATTTCACATATGCGGGCTATTCAGCTTTCAATGGTGTTATCCAGATGGCAGCAGGGTTTACTTTGAACGCAGCGAATGGTGATATGTCACTGGCTGGTATCGTGCTTTTGGTGCATGGAACACTGACAACAGTAATAAATATGATGCCGCAGAAGACGATTGGCTCGCCAGTTGTCGCAGTCCCTTATCATGTCGGTAAGGCTATAGTCGGGACAGTAAAAGAGGCCGGTGCTTTCTCTGTAGAAGAACAGACCGCATATAGAGGTTAAAAATGATGATAAATCCAGAAGCATTGAAACTTATCAAGGATGCAGTGGCATATCAGGTCGCGCGAAGATACAAAGACGCAGCAGATACATTTGGCCAGCTTGAAGGCTTGTTGGAAGAAAGGCCAGAAGATCGGCAGTTGGCTCTTGAGCACGCCGCAAGGATGTCTATAAAAGCGCAGGATTATGAAGGTGCCATGCGATATGCAGACAAAGGGCTTTCACTCGGGCTTGATAATGATCATGTCTCGGTATTGATATCACATAGGAATATCGCAAGGCTTAGATCAAAGCCGATGGATTTTGATGCGAAGAAGGCATACGCCCATGAACTTGTGGCTATATTGAAGAGGCGAAAATGAAAAAACGGATTATTTTGATGGTGAATTCTGATTGCAATCAGTCATGCGGGCATTGCTATCTTGGTTATAGTGGCAAACGCAGTCCGGAAAGTACGCTTGAGCTTACACGTGATTTCAAAGAGCGAGGTTATGATATCATTATCGCAGGAAGTGAGACTCTGCTTGATACTGGATATTTAGAATCATACAGAGCAGCAGGACAAAAATATATTTTGACAAATGGGAAATTGATTGCTAAGGATCTTTCGCTTTGCGACAAATTGATTTCATATGGGATCAGAGAAGTCCGGATGAGTCTTCTACATGGGCTTGAGGCCAGACTTGGTTCTGTGAGAAAAGACATAATAAAAAAAGCAGTGAGAACTGCGCTCAACGCAGGGCTCAAAGTCCAGCTTGCTGCTGTGATCTCGCAGGATAATTATCAAGATATTGGTGCAATCTGTAGGGAAGCAGTTGAACTCGGAGTTGATTCACAGGAGTTCCTTAGGTATATGAAAGTCGGACGGGCGAAAGGCACTGATGTGGAAACGATCACAGAAGAACAAAGACAAAGTGTATTCGACCAGATCCAAGTTGCAAGAAGGATATTCAATAAGACGTTGAAAGTTCGTATAAATGGCAACTTTGGCCCAAGAAAAGGGACACTTGGAGAGAAGATGGCTTCGCAGGGAAAGTATTGTCCTGCTGGAGAACATATGTTTGCGATAACACCAAACAATCGAGTATATGGTTGTCCTGGACTGACTGAATGGCCGATCGGACGTCTAGTCGATGGCAGGATAATGGTGGTCAGTGATCTTCCAAAAGAGAGGAAAGATTGTATCGCGGATAAGATCTGATAACGGATGATAAGGAAAATATTGGCTGTACGGTCATCTTTTCTTTATCACGAACACTTTATCATTTATCCTGACGTCTTTATCAACTTTGAGGGCTACTGGCTGGCCTTTCTCTGCAGCGTCGATCGACTTATGGTTGAGTTGAAGCGATCCAACTGTCTGCTCGAATGCGCCCGTAGTGACACCTGTGATAAGTATCCTATCTCCGACTTATATAGTGCCGGTGTTGATCTTAAGTTCCGCGACAGATATCGCTTTGTAGAAATTCTTGATTTTTCCGACAAACACTTTCACATTTTTTGATTTGGATCCATAGTCATCAGTGAAGTCAGGCACATTGAAATAGTAACCTGTGGTGAATCCGCGGTTGTAGACTTTTGATAATCTCTCTTTTAGCTCATTCTTCAGGGCATCGTCGTATCTGCCATTGTTATGCGCATCGATCGCTTGCCTGTAACATGCAGTCACGGTCTTGACATATTCAGCAGGACGGTTCCTTCCTTCGATCTTGAATCCATCGATGCCTGCGTCGACCATCTGATCGATTATCTCGATAGTGCAGAGATCCTTTGGCGACAAGACGTAATTATTCTCAAGCTCAAGTTCAGAACCGGTCTCGATGTCAGTCACTCTATATGCTCGGCGACAAGTCTGGAGGCATTCGCCTCTGTTCGCGCTCTTGCCGTATTGATATTCACTCATGAAACACCTGCCTGATACTGATATGCAGAGCGCGCCATGGCAGAAGCATTCAATCTCGATATCTGTTTTCTCGCGGAGTGCTTTGATTCGATCAAGCGACAGTTCACGTGCGAATACTATGCGGCTGATTCCTTGGTTTTTATAAAACTCAGCAGAGACAGAATTCGCACATGATGCCTGCGTGCTCAGATGGATCTCATGTCCTAGTTCACGCGCGATCGAGACGACCCCCATGTCCCAGCAGATGATCGCGTCCATGCTGGCTTCTTTTGCCACGGTCAGTATCTTCCGCACTTTATCTAGCTCATCATCAAACACAATGGTATTCACAGTCAAATAAGCACGGACCTTATTTTCGTGACAGATAGAAACAATCTTCGGCAGTTCAGACATCTCGAAGTTCTTCGCGCCCATGCGCATATTGAGCTCTTTCACTCCGAAGTACACTGAGTCACAACCAGCATCGATCGCGGCCATGAGATTCTCCCAATATCCGACACCAGATAATAGTTCTATTGCCATATAAGTTCCAGGGAATCAAGTAATATTATATAAATTGATACTGTTCATTTAAGCAGTATAATTTATGTATTTAATTATTACATAATTCATCCGCTTCTGGAAGGAGAATCACATTTGGCGATTTTAAGGGGGAGTTGAGGTTTTTTCGTTTTATGCGTTTTGGCAGTGGAACAACATGTCCTGCTCCTGAAATATGAATCAAATTTTTGTAACCAGTAAATTCTCTGATTCGATCTGCCATATATCTGTCCCGATGACCAAAAAAAGGTTCACCTAGTCTTTTGAGAACACCATAGATCATATCTAATCCATATAACTTCTCATCAGATCTACGGTGGATTATTAAAGGCATTGTTCCAATTTTATAAGCGAATTGTGGATCATCTATTGGGTGTATCTGGATAGAATGTTTTTTCGCGTATTTTTTGGAAACATCCCATTCATAATGAAATCTTTTATGCATTGACGATAAATTGGGTGATAATTGCTTTTCATGCTTCACTAATTTTTGATATATTGCAGAAGATTCAACTGTGATAATATCTGGAGATAAATAATTTAGAAGTGTCTCTAGTCGTTTAGGACCTTTTGGGTCATAATGATTTGTTCCAATATATGTAATCATTTTTTTGGGAAAATCACATCCCAGTATCAAAATCCAGTTCCTTTAGGCGATCTTCATTCTGCGATGGGACCATCATAGCTTTTTGAAGTTTCTTCTCATGATATGTATATGGCACATATATCTCTTCGCCGGTCTCAGGCACCATGCCTGTCCAGTACATGCAGGTAGACCGTGTCATCGGTGTCGGTGTGAACAGCTGGCATTGCTCGGCTTCGCCATGCTTCTCGACAAAAGCCATGAGCTCTCTCATTTCCCTGATGTCGCATCCTGGATGCGCTGCCATGAAGTAAGGCAAGATCTCTGTAGTCGTATCTATCTCGGATACAAAAGAGAGGAACTTCTCATAACAATCAATGGTCGGCTTCTTCATAAGCGAAAGCACTTTGCCGCTCACATGTTCCGGTGCTACCTTTATTCGGCCAGGCACATGATCGCGTACAATCTTTCGGATATATTCCGGTGATTCCATGGCAAGGTCATATCTTATCCCTGAGCTGACAAATACATTCCGCACATCCGGAACTTTCTTCGCAACAGTCAGGAGGCTTATGAGTTTCGCTCGATCTTTTTTTCTTTTCTCACAGGAGATGCAATCATTGCCGCATGGTGTGGAGCAATCCATCCCATACATGTCAGCAGACGGACCGCCCATGTCATCGATTGTGCCGCGATATCCTTCGAGCTTCGTTATCTTCTGGATCTCTTCGATTATCGATCTCTCTGATCGTGATTGGATTATCTTTCCCTGATGGAGCGCGAGTGCGCAGAATGAACAGTTACCAAAACAGCCCCTGTGCGTCACGACAGAGAATCGCGTCGTCATGAATGCTGGGATCTTCTCATGATACCCTTCTTTTCTTGAATATGGCAGATCATACACTGCATCTATCTCTTTCTCATCCATCACATGCATCGGGTATTGGACCAAAAACCAATCTGTATGCTGCTGAGCGATCTTCTGATTTTTCGAGTATAAGACAAATGCTTCACAGAACTTCTTCTTGTCATGCTCTACTTCTCCAAATGACGGGATCACGATATGTCCCTCTGGCGCTGTCTTCAATTTCACGCAGGTGTTCATGATGCCAAGCGGCGTATCTTTCTTTGTGTGGTCCTCATAGAACTTCGCAAGCTCAACTACCGCATGTTCGCCCATCCCATATACAAGCACATCCGCTTTCGCGTCGAAAAGCAATGATTTGCGGACAGAATTCTTCCAGTAGTCATAATGCGCAAGCCTTCTTAGTGAAGCCTCGATTCCGCCGATCACAAGTGGCACATCTTTGAAACATTCACGCAATCTGTTGCAATATACTATAGTCGCCATGTCTGGCCGCTTTCCGATGATGCCATCGCGGGTGTATGCATCATATTCACGCGGTTTTTTGAGAGGCGTGTAATTCGCGACCATCGAATCCATATTGCCTGCTGTGATACCAAAATATAATCCTGGCTTCCCAAGCTTCATGAAATCTGTCTTCGATCTCCAGTCTGGCTGTGCGATGATACCGACAGAATATCCTTTTGATTCAAGCACACGAGCGATCACCGCAGTCCCAAAAGAGGGGTGATCTACATAGGCATCGCCGCTGACGATTATCACGTCGAATGGCCCGTCTTTTTCTTTAGTCGAGATCATACAAAACAGGAAATGTGTGTGATATTTAAACCTATCTCTCTCGTCGGAAAACTTCCGAAAAATGACCCTCACGTTTAATTAAACACCTTGACTATCCTGTATTAGATGGAGCAGAAAATAAAAGTGGATTTTTCAAAAGAAGCAGAGATGGTTTTTGATTCTTTGAAGAATAATTCTACTCGGTCCAAAAAAGCAAGGATGATCTATGGCGCTGTTTGCAGAAGCATTGAATTGATAAAAAATGACACACACCATGGTTGTCCAATTGCGAAAAACAAGGTTCCGCAGAAATACGTAAAACTGTACGATGCCAACAATCTATTTCGTGTTGAGCTTCCTTGTTATTGGCGTCTACTCTATACTATGACCAATAATAAAATCGAGATAGTCGCCTTTATGGTGGATATAATCAGTCATATAGAATACAATAAAATTTTCGGATATAAGAAGAGATGATCAATGCCTGGTTGCGTTTTGTAATGCTTTCTGCATTTTCGGACTTGGATTATATACATACGTTATCCCTTTCACACTTGTCACAATCCGATGGATCTCTTCTAGATATTCAAGGATCTCAAGCAAAGTATTATGGTTCACTTTTCGAGGCAGGATCTTCTTAAGCCCAGCAGTAGTTATCAGGCTTTCATCCATATCTCGTAAAGTCTCTTCAACCATCCGGATTGTTTTCAATGTCGGCGAATGCACCATATTTATCACAGATTAATACATATATGTATCTATTTGGTATATAAATGTTGCGTCAGAAATATATGGATAATAAGAAAAAACCAAATCACTTGGCTTCGATCTTGACTTCCTGCACAGGGCAGCAGACAGAGCATGCGGTGTAGCCTTTCTTTATCGCTTCTTCCATGTCATGGATCAGGACTCGTTTCGCTTCAGGTATCCTCTGCGCGACCATACAGTTAGGGTTGTGAAGCTTCTTTCCCCCAGTGCTTGCGATGAAGACTTTCTTCTCTTTTTTCTTAAGATAGTCGATCTCCTTCTTGACATCAGAGATGCTTGCTTTGACATTCTCATCGACTCTGTCCATCCTGCTGTCCATCTTGAGGTTTATTACTTCGATCTTGTCGCTTATCTTCTCATCGTTCTTCCTTAGCTCTTTAAGATCGCTGTCATCACGTGGTTGCTGTGTGCTGTTGCCGTTCGCATCGACGTTGACATTGACGATGTTAGGATTCACCATCTGCTGCTTCGGTGTCTCTGAGATCTCTGATCTTCTTATGTATTCTGCGAGCTCTCTCTTGACGACATCTGATTTTGTCTCGACAGCAGGTGTCTCTTTTATCACTGTCTTATGTGTGACAATAG
>Ga0210019_1000669_pt1 | contig 42034 bp, 36 predicted proteins | sample CryGeyCG2114_020_2_FD_183969 | JGI IMG/M metagenome (GOLD analysis project Ga0210019, IMG submission 183969) | Groundwater microbial communities from aquifer - Crystal Geyser CG11_big_fil_rev_8/21/14_0.20 (SPAdes) (version 2) | ecosystem: Environmental > Aquatic > Deep subsurface > Groundwater ...
CTATGAAAAATGATAGACTTTGTTAATAGCTAATTAGGAAAGCCTGACCCTGTTCTCTTGTTAAAAGAATATTTTATTCAAGTATTTAGGCGTGCGCTAAAAGTCACCGAATATAAAGCGGAAAACAGGGATTTAACTGGAGACGTGGTGATTGTGAGCATACCTACCGTCAACACGGAAGCGAGGCGCGCTGAATTTGATATAAATTTGAGAGAAGAGTTGGACGGAAACAGTGTCAGAATGGTTGCAATAGACGAGGTTCATCATCTGGAAGCTGCTGCGAGAGGAAGCAAGGGAAGTTGGAGGGAGCTTTTAAAAACGCTACGCGCAATTTCCCCGCAATTGTATCGTGCAGGATTTACGGCAACTCCAACAGGGCGCGAAGGGGCTTATATAGCGATGGTTAAAGAGCTTTCTTTGATAAGAAGCGGCGTTTTGCCGAGAACGTATGTTGTTAGAGTAGATAGCGGAATTGATTTAAGCGCCGTCAAAGTGAATCGCACAGGTGAAGAGTTTAGTGCCATCGATCTGGAAAATACGTTACTTGCGCATCCTGACAGAAATGCCCGTATATACCAACAGTTGGAAGCGCATGGCATGCGAGACGGTCCAGGAGACGGCAGAAAAGCGAATTTACGCGGTACATTGGTATTTGCCGTCGATTTGAACCACGCAAAAATGATGGCGGAGGGTTATGCACAGTATTTTGCAAATAACGGAGGCGGAGATTTAAGAGGCAGACGTTTGACACTTATTGGTGATAACCGCGGGAAGATACACAAAAGAGATTTTGATGCAACTCTTGAAAAATATAGCAACGGCGAAATAGACGCTATAGTAGCTATCGTATCGGGAAGCACCTCGCGCGATATATTGAAAGAAATACTATCTGCTGTGGAACGCGGCGAAATAGAGGCGGTTTTCAATGTGGACGTTCTTTCAGAAGGCGCTGATTTGCACATGTTTTCGCATTTAGTTGGGGCTCGGCCGACATTTTCAACGATAAGAAAAGGGCAGGAGCGCGGGCGCGTTAATCGTAGAGGGCCGGAAGATGTTACGCGAGATGGACAAATACTAAACGACAGGCCGAAGATAATTTTTGATGTTGAAGATAGGTATTCGTCGTTCGGACGCAGTCCGATATATTATCGGAACCTGATGGGGATTTCCATGTCAAATGTTGCAATAGGCGAGCTCTACGACGTTGTTGCCGGTAGTGTGGCTGATAAAGTTGACGAAAAAGGAGAAGGCATAACGCGCGAAACTGCAAGCGCGGTAGCTACACCGCCGGCAAGACAGTCTGCAAACGGCCAAACCGGGCTGGTTGGCAAACTTCGGGAGATTTTAGAGGCAGAATATGCAAGCGACACGTATCTTATGGCGCTTGCTTTAGGAATAACTGAAGAAAATTTGAAAGGCATGCTTAAAGGCAACGGTTGGATTAACGCAAGATGGTTCTTAAGGAGGCTGGCTACGCTTTTGTATCAGGAGAGAGTGGCGTTTGTTGATATCTACAACGCGATACGCGAGTTGGGAGACGAGAGTGTTACGTCTGACGACATAGCAATTGTGAGAGGAGCGATAACACTTTATAGGGAATGGGAAACTGGTGATGGGGAAATAGTGATTAATGGCGATGATGGATTTGGCGAAAGGGAAGAAAACATTACGGCAACGACGTTGCATTTTTTGAACATAAACGCTGTTGGTAAACAGCAGTGGAGAAGCATGGTTGCCGGCTTATGCCTATACTTTGGGATAAAGGCGGGAGAAGGCGGAGAAAATGGAGCTACTGCAAATCAGAAGTCCACAGAATTAACCACGCACGTATTTAAGAAAATGGGTTGGGAAGAAACTGCCGCTACCGCCAAAGCGCGTCTGCTTCTCGAGGCTAGAAGGCGAGCCGCGGCAAGATTTGGCGGCGTGTTGCCGCAGGGCACGAAAATCGGGGGTGTACCCGTGCAATATAGAAATAGTCTGCTCACCAGATTTATCAACGGTGAGGGAATTGATTACAACAATCGAATGACACCCGACTCACTTTATTCTCAGCTGAGGTTATTTTTCAGAGGTTTCGGAATGGCCGAAACCGAAATAGATTCTTTAATAGAGGCCGCGGTGTTTGAGGAACGAGGGTGGGATAAAACTGCCGCTACCGCCAAAGCGCGTCTGCTTCTCGAGGCTAGAAGGCGAGCCGCGGCAAGATTTGGCGGCGTGTTGCCAAGGGACACGAAAATCGGGGGCGTACCCGCGCAAAATAGAGATACTCCGCTCACCAGATTTATCAACGGTGAGGGAATTGATTACAACAAGAACATGACACCCGACTCACTTTATTCTCAGCTGAGGTTATTTTTCAGAGGTTTCGGAATGGCCGAAACCAAAATAGATTCTTTAATAGAGGCCGCGGTGTTTGAGGAACGAGGGTGGGATAAAACTGCCGCTACCGCCAAAGCGCGTCTGCTCCTCGAGGTTAGAAGGCGAGTCGCGCTAAGATTTGGCGGCGTGTTGCCAAATGACACGAAAATCGACGGCGTGAAGACGCAAGTTAAAGGTTCGACGCTCACCAGATTTATCAACGGTGAGGGAATTGATTACAACAATCGAATGACACCCGACTCACTTTATTCTCAGCTGAGGTTATTTTTCAGAGGTTTCGGAATGGCCGAAACCGAAATAGATTCTTTAATAGAGGCCGCGGTGTTTGAGGAACGAGGGTGGGAAGAAACTGCCGCTACCGCCAAAGCGCGTCTGCTTCTCGAGGCTAGAAGGCGAGCCGCGGCAAGATTTGGCGGCGTGTTGCCGCAGGGCACGAAAATCGGGGGTGTACCCGCGCAACATAGAAATAGTCTGCTCACCAGATTTATCAACGGTGAGAACGTAAAATATAACGAAGTATTCTATCAACAAATCCGAAGCTTCCTAATCGGCACGGGTCTACCATCAACAGAAGTCGACACAATTATCCAAGAGGCAAATCAGGAAATATCGCGATGCCCGTAAGCCCTCCGCATCAGCATTTTGATCTTGTTGTTGAGGGGACTGATAGCCCACAGGGGTTCTATCGTGGACGCGTCGTTCGTTGAAGTTCCACGCCAGCGCAACACGCGGGATGAGAACGAAGACATTCGCAATGTGGAAGTTCCCGAAGGTTGGAAAGACGACCCCGATAAGCTGAGGCAGTAAAGACATGGATGCCCGCCGGACCAAAAAGAACGGGCTTAAGTTTTTTGGGTATAAGAATCATGCGAAGGTTGATGGGAAGAGCAAGGTGATCACGAACCATGATGCGAGTTCTGCGAACGTTCACGATTCGCAGAAGCCGGGCGAACTTCTTGAGGGCACCTCTATAAACCCATTGTTATGTCATTGCGAGGAGCGTCCAGCGACGAAGCAATCTCCATAAATCAAGTGTTTGCGGGAGATTGCCGCGCCCCTTCGGGGCTCGCAATGACAGAGTGAGTAGTTTATGAGGTGCCCTTGATCAATTCATTTGAGATTTTGTGTGGTTTCATGTAGGTTTCATGTAGGTTTCATTCCAGATCTATGAAGAATCTCGTTGTAATAGCCGTTGGTGGCAATTCCCTCATAATGGATGATAGACACCAATCTATCGCCGATCAGTATTCTTGCGTGGCGGCCACCGTAAGACATATAGCCACGATAATAGAAAAGGGCTATAGGGTCGTTATAACCCACGGTAATGGCCCACAGGTGGGGTTCATACTCTTAAGATCTGAGCTGGCAAGGAGCAAGATCCATACCGTTCCTCTTGATTCGTGTGTTGCCGACACCCAGGGGGCCATTGGGTACAACTTTCAGATGGCGCTTTACAACGAGTTAAGGCGAAGGGGGCTAAAGCTCCCCGTTGCAACTGTGGTGACCCAGGTGGTTGTCGACAGGCACGACGAAGCCTTTAAGAATCCCTCAAAACCGATAGGCCTTTTTTACCCCAAGAAAGAGGCCGATGAGAGGATGCTACGGGATGGTTGGGAAATGATGGAAGACGCCGGCAGGGGATGGAGGAGGGTGGTTGCTTCCCCAGCCCCAAAGGAAATAATCGAGTTGAACGCGATCAAGAGCCTTTTGGATGGCGGAACGATAGTTATAGCCGTCGGAGGAGGAGGCATCCCGGTAGTTAAGGACACTCGCGGTAATCTTCATGGTGTTGAGGCTGTCATTGATAAGGACTATGCGTCAGCGCTCCTGGCGCGTGACCTGGGGGCCGATATTTTCTTGATATCTACGGCAGTTGAAAAGGCGTTCCTAAATTTCGGTAAACCCAACCAAAAACCGCTGGATAAGGTCTCGTTGCGGGAGCTTAAGCTGTACATAAAGGGCGGTCATTTCAAGAAAGGTTCGATGTTACCCAAGATAAACGCGATAATTTCTTTTCTTGAGAAAGGTGGTCGAAAGGCCATTATCACTGACCCTCATCATATCGATCTGGCAATTGGCAGTAGGGCCGGGACACAAATAATAAGATAACAAATGGGCAAGGCCTACGTAACAAAAGAGAGCTTGGGGGAGAAGGCGCCAAAGTGGCTCGATTCAATAGACAGGAAGAATACCGGCAAATTTCCATTTGATATCAATAACGCCGTCCTCTTGGTGATTGACATGCAGCGATATTTTCTGGAGCCTAGCGAGCATGGATATTGCCCCGCGGGTGTGGCCATAATAGATAATATAAAAAGGCTCATCTGCCATTTTAGGGAAAATAAACGGCCCGTGATTTTTACGCGTCACGCGCACAAAGATGACGGTAGCGACCTTGGGATACTTGGAAGGTGGTGGGGAGATATGCCCATGGACGGCACGCCCGAGGCGGAGCTGGATGAAAGGTTGGGAAGGAAGCCGGACGAGGTTGCGATCACCAAGAATCGCTACAGCGCCTTTTTTAACACGAACCTTGATAAAATATTAAAGGAGCAGAGCGCCTGCGATGTCGTTATCACAGGGGTGATGACCAATCTTTGCTGTGAATCAACGGCAAGGGATGCATTCTTCAGGGACTATACGGTCAGGTTCATGGCCGATGCCACCGGTGCGCCGACCGAGGAGATGCATCTGGCAACACTTAGAAACCTTGCTTATGGATTTGCCTGCATATTTATGATGAACGATATTTTAGGGTCGTCAGTTATTTAACAACTTCAAGTTCCTCCATTGGAACAGTAACAGATCCTTCATTCAAACCCTTTTCCAGCTCTAACTTTGCCACCGCTATCTTATTGAATTCAGGATCGTAGCTTTTCATTAAAGCCTCGATCCTTTGGTTCTCCTCCGGTGTTGCGTCTTTTTGCTTTTGGGCAAGTTCGAACACCTTTTCTCTTATGCCCGCGAGGTTCTCTTCATACATAACTGCCATATCCATAAGTCCCTTTGGCACTATTACGGCCACTGTTTTAGTTCGGTCTACGCTCGGTGCTCCGCTTGGTGAGCATGTTAGATCCACCTTGAGAAGTAGTAGAAAATATTTATTGCCCTTATAGTATACTATATCATCCGGCCTGAAGGATTTTGTGCCATCAACATTGTAATGTGACACGCTTCGTATGGTTTCGACATATTTGCCTAGGTCGTTGAACCTTGTGGGGTCTATGCCGTTGTAGATGATCGTATAGTTGGGTTCGCTGACAAATTCGTCCGCAGTAATCGTTGTCTGCGAATTGACTATGGCAAAGTCATCTTTTTCGTCACCGTTCACGTCGACAAAACCGCCGCATTGGGTGAGATTTAAGGATATCTGGCAGTTATCGTTCAGTGAAAGTCTTTTACAGTTGTTCTCTGACATGGCTGTTATCCTCCTTTATTTTGTTAAGGTTCTTAAATGGGTCGTTCCTTTGCATAAGATGGGCGGGAGAGAGATATATTATCAGGCCATCGCTTCCGTACCCGAGCCACAGGTTCATCCCGAAGGCTGAAACGCCGCCTGCCACTCCCCACTTGAAGCTGTTCCCAAGCATATATGACTGTGCACCGATGAGTATGGTCACTTCGTCACATACTGGCTGTTCGAAGACCACGCTTCCGCCAGCAACGTAGCTGGCCATATCATTTCTGGCCTTATATAGGCTTATTGGAAAAGGTGCTCCGGCACTAAAAAGGCTCATCTGTTCGAGATAGGGGACCTTGCCAGACTGGATCCCTCCACCGACACGAAACTTTAGCATTGGGATATATTTTTTATTCCCCTGCTTGGTGTCGGAGACGTAGGACTCCTTTGCTTCCTCCACTTCTGATGCGTCCAGATAGATCACGCCGAGGGGGAGCCTGTGCTCGTAGAATGTGCTGATCTCCTGATAGTTTGCCGCGCCAATGCTGACCGCACCGCTTACACATGCCGTATTCCTTGAATCTTCATAGCAAAGGGAGAAATTTGGTTTTGCCCTTACCGGGCCTTTTTCAAAGCCGTAGGTCTGGTTCTTTTGTATAAAAGCCTCAAATGTTGTTCCAAGGCCGATGGAGAAGTTCTCTCCTATCATCCTTTTATATTGCACATCAGTTCCCACTACAGAATGTTTTTTGCCTCCAAAGTTCGTGTGGAATCCATAGACGGTTATTCCTATTGAATCTTCCTCTGAGAGGTCCTTATTCACGAAGAGCCTTAAGGAGAGCTGGGTTGTGTCCCAGTTCTTTGGGTTCCAGCTATCTATCTCACCGTTCCATTTTAGTTGGCCTCCGACCAACAGGCCTTTTCCGGTGTCATATGCGTATCCTAGAGAAACGACCGCCCCAAGAGTGCCATAGCCTATGTTTGTATCGGACATATCGTGTTCCGGCTCTCTTGGTTTTGCGACGAGATTGATTATTGCCTTTCCATCTTCTTCGGTTACGACCGGTTGTATCGGACCTGTATATATTGATCTGCTAACAGCAGCACTAACTCTGCCGATGGTTTCATGACTTATATATTCACCCCGGCTGCCATATTCCTTTTTCACCGATTCTATTGTCTTTTGGAGCCTCTTACTTCCTTTCTGCATCTCTTTTTCCGACAAGGCCTCCTTTTCCGGACTGACGATTATGAGCCTTCCCATCTCCCATTTTGCCAGTTTCAAGCTGATCGATATGTTTTCACCGGCAGGCTCAATGCTTAGCTCATTGATGATATAACCTTTGTTGAGAAGGTATGCCCTTACGCCAGCGATACCGTAAGGGACCTTTGCCGACGGATCTCCGTAGAGCGAGTCCATTCTGAATCCGCCTTCAGGGGGCTTGCCAAATGCCTTGACTATAAAATCCGTCTCATCTTCAGGGAATTCGCCGGTAACGATCATGGACTTTGGCTCATTTGGGAATTTCACGACATCCAATATGACGGTACCATTCTCATCGAGCCTTTTTGTGGTGGCTATTGCGAAACCTTCTTTTGCGAATGTCTCCTCAATATTCTTTAGCTTTTTGGAGTACGCGTTATTGCTTAAAGGTTGATCGGTCATTGCTTTAAAGCGTCCCTTCTCTTCTTCGGTAAGGGTGTCTACCGATCCAATACCGTGTGTTACCGGACGCTCTATTTTTACGAACACCCTAAGCATATCCCTGTCCGAGAGATCCAGGTTCCAGTTCTCTATATTATAATCATTTCCGGTCTTTTGAATGTCTCTATCTTTTGCAATAAGAGCCTCTATCTCTTTTTTAAGGGCAGGGTCGTTGGCGCAGAACTTTGCCATTTTCTTGGGGTCTTTAAGTACGTCGCCAACGATATCCCTTATTGCAATTAAAGGGAGATCAAGGCCTTTTTGGGGGTCTTCAGCATCATATATCTCTACAAGTCTGGGAAGAGGGGATGAGAGTATCGTGATGTCTATCCTGCCGTTAACTTCTGCGATACTTGTTATAAGGATCACCCTCTTCATTTCTTTGGAAAGTTTGGAGAGCTTACTTTGAAGATTTGCGAATTTCTGAAATCCCCTTTCTTTTCCAAAATCATCGCACTTTTCAAGATCGGCGCTATCAACGGCATCTTCGATCTCTTCTTTGATCTTTGGATCTGCCTCCAGTATCTTTACGGTCCCCACTTCTCTTGTGTCGGGCTCAAGATTTACTCCCATAACTCTTGCGTCAGGGTATTCAGCGAGCACAAGCCTTTCTGCGAGCCTCTTTTCTCTCAATACGTTCTCTTCCAGCATTTTCTCGTATTTTTCTTTTGATCTAAGCTCGGGCTTGTCGATCCTCTCTCTCTTAAATGATCCGTTCAAAAGTGTGGCGATGCATGTCTTTCCCTTCCCCGGCAGGGTAAAGAAAATGTCGTCGGAGCCGTTGATAAGCGCGCCTGAGAGCGAGGACTCGCCGAAATCGGCGCTTTCCTCGCATTTCACTCCTGCAAGATAGCTCCCCTCATTTGTCCTTAGTATGACAGATCTTACCTCTGACATATTCTTCCTCCCTGGTTCGACAACACCTCCGCCATGACGATGGCGTTCCTCTTTTCCCTGTATATTCTGAGCTTTTTAAGGAACTTGTTCACCGCCTCCAGAATGTTTTTTTTGTCCTTTTTGTCGATCTCTATATTCTCGATGATATCCTCTATGGCTACCGTGTGTCTTGTTGCCTCAAGGACCTCGTCGTTGCTCAGTCTTACCGCGGTCGCCAAATAATCGCACCCCTTGCCGCAGACCGGAAATTCTCTGGGAAGGCCCTTGTAAAGATAAAATAGCCTTTTCATGTGATCGTCAATTCTGGGGTTCTTCAATCTCTTAAGCTCATCCTGAAGCTCGAACAGAGAATATTCAAATAGCTGATAGAACTTTTCATACCTTCTTTCGGCATCAGCCAGGAGTTCAGCTGCACCCTGGCCGCTTAATAGATCCCTCACCATCACCCTTGCTGATTCGTAGATCTCTTTTTCATCCTGTGTTACGAATTGCCAGCCCATCTCCTCCAGTTTAAAAGCTGCCGCAAATATTGCCGACCTGTTGTCGCCTTCGGGGAGCCCGGCCAGAACGTAGACCTCTTCTACGATGTCGAATATGTTCTTGATCTTATAGTAACTTACATACGATTCCTCTGCTTTTTGGGATCTAAGCGCTGTTTCGATCCTTTCCGGATCGGCAAGTTCTATCGCCAGTGAGGGTTCCTTTATTCTCCACTTAAGTATCTGAAAGCGCTTGTTTCCATCAGTAATAAGGCCCTTTACGTTAGAGATCCATATTGTGTAGGCGTCGAGCCTGAATTTTATGTCAGATATTGTATCGGTCGATCTCTTATCTTTTATTGCATCAAAGAGCTCATTTGAGATCGAACCCTGTTCTTCCACTATATATTTATAGATTCCCGAGTCCTTTGATGTTAAAAATCCAGAGAAGACCGCCATTGTCTCCATGTACTCCTTCTCAAGACCATCAAACGATACCGGAGCCGATGCCTTAACGATTTCACATTTATCATTCTTCCTCTTCTCTGTGACAACGGGGAGCTTTTGTGCGGCTACAAGAGAGGCGGTCATGTATTCCTCAATCTCGTCCCTGCTTGGAAAACCATCGCCTTCTTCGAGCCAACCTTTATAGTTGCTGTGGAACCTCTTCATCATGAAAAGTGCCCACTTGAGGTTGTCATCGATGATATCCCTTGGCAGGTCGCTTCTGTTGAGCTCCCTCATGGCTACGTCATATTGATTCAAAAGTTCCGCCCTGACGATCGCAGGCGCGTGACCCTTGACGGCTGAATGGTAGAGCATCCTCGAAACTTCCAGCGCCTCCTGGGCCTTATTTGCCGACATGGTCTCGGAAAGAAGACTTATCGATAATGCCGCACCCATCTTGGTCGAAGGGTCGGGGAGCTTTGGGGCATCGATCTTGCCCCTGAATATATCCTCCAAAAGGCCTATGGGGAGAGCTGCATAGAATATGTTCTTAAAAAGGTTGCCAAAGATGTAGTCGCGAGGGTTCTCCATCTCCTCTATCTTTTCGGCGTTCTGTATTATGCCCGGGAAGGTCTGAAGGGCGCCTATAATGAGTGGGACGTAAAATGGGGCTACACTGAATCCTTTTGGGGTGATGTTGAATATTCCGATCGATGCCCCGTTGCCGTAAAAATATACGCCTTTATATCCAACGGCCGGCATTATCGACCCATTGAACATTATTCCTACTCCAAGGCCGCCCACGGTTACCATCCCCGATACATGCCCGTTCCCAAGTATGTTGGCCTTGACCCCGTAAGACCTCCCCGTTGCCGGGTTCGACCTTGAAAAACCGAGATTTCCGCCCACTTCACCGCCCACATACATAAACCCAAAAATAGGCTCGGTAGCGGTTTCCTTGAAGCAGAGCTCTTCTGTTTGGGTTAATACGGGTTCGGTGGGAACTGCATGGACCTTCGTGATGCCAATTTCGCCACCCATGGCGCCCCTTTTCTCTCCCCCATGGGTTGACTACTCACATCCTCCATATATATTATCGGCAAAAAATTAGAAAAGTTGTGAAATTTATTTTCATCGTATGAAGATATTCTTAGCAACTTTTGGAAAAAAATGCCGATAATGTGTAAGGCACCTGTCGGAAATTGAACACATCTGAACAGTTCGTTTTAGCCCCCCAATTAAAATACCTTTAAAGATTAGCGAGTTAATGTTTGGGACGTCTTGGCACGCTATATGCATTAGCAATCCTTAGGGTAAAAAGAAAAGGTCAGCTGACCGGGCATTTAACAAACGAAAGGAGAACAGTATGAAAAAACTAGCAGTGGTCTGCCTCGTCCTCGGACTCTCCGTAGGGCTTTCGCAGACGAGTCACGCATGGCTCTTCAGCGCCAGCGCGAGTAGCAACTACAAACAAAGCAGTGATAACAAGTACAGTAGCGACAATGACAACAGCATCCATGACAGCGCGGTCATTTTTGACACCGGTGTCAAACAGTTGAATTCGAATAACAAATACGACAGCAGGAGCTACAAATATGATGACTCCATAAAGGAGAGTTTCAACACCGACAATCGGGCATTTGACTCGTCCGATAATTCCGACAGATCAATAAAGGATAGCTACAATACTAATTTTACAGGAAATACTTTCGAGGACAGTGTCGGCAAGAGGATTGCATCTCATGATATCGGCGGTAGCGTGAGCAATTCTGTGCTCGGAAATTTCGATCAGAAGGTAGGCTCTGATTTCAGCGGAGGATTCAGCGGCAATCCTTCATCTATAGAAGCAAGTGTCACGAACACGCAAACGTTCGGCAATGTTAATGTAGGCGCCTCATCTGAAAAATAGCTCCGGAGCGTTTAATCTTTCGACCACCTTTTGCCCCGTCACAATTTGTGGCGGGAGCAAAAGTGTCGGACGCCTTATGAGAAAAAAAGGAATGATATATGAAATCAAAGATTCTGATCGTTTTATTTGCTACAATATTTGCCTCTCAATATGCCCATGCATTATGTCTGGAACACTGTAGCGAAAATGCAAAGACGGGCCGCGCTCTTGAACACAGGGACTTTAGCTACCGCGACAAGAGCCACAACACAGGCGATGTCAAGAATTCGGTGATGGGCGATGTCAATATACACGTTGGCCACAAGAAGATGGATGTAAAGATAGATCAGGGCTCCGGCAATAACACTGTCAACGCCTCGGTCAGCTCAACGATAATCTTGGGAGATATGAAACAATGATGAAAGCCTTTTCGATAGCGTTGCTCTTATCTCTTTTCGTTCCTGCCGCCGGTTTATTTGCCGGAGAGGAGGAAGTTATGATCGTTGAAAGGCTTCATAATATGAGGCTCAAACAGCAGGATGAGGAGCATGCTATAAGAATTAATAAGTTCATTCAGATGAATAATACCACACAGTGCACTCCCGTTCAGCAGGTGAGACAGAGAATGAACGATATTAGGTCGCAAAAGAACGCCGGTGAAGGCATGAATGCCGAAAATGTTACGATAAATGCGGGGCACGAGAATCTTAACGTTACAGACAACCACGGCACGATAAATTCGGATGTCAATGTTCAAGTGATAAATGAGGGGGGTAGCGATATCCCTTGTCCATGAAATATATGAAAGGGCTTTTACACATGTCATTTTTACACATGTCATTGCGAGGGGCGTTAGCGACGAAGCGATCCTGTTTGCATAGTTATCTGATCTGGATTGCCTCGTTTACGCTCGCAATGACGCTGAACTTGTCCGTATTTGCGTCTTCGGCGCCGCTCACAAGTTTCACCAAGGACAGACCCAAGATGAGGGTCGCGGTTGCCAAGTTCGGCTCCACCGACAGATTTACCTCCGTTTATGGCGGCTGGGATATCGGCGGCGGTCTGGCCGCGCAGTTGGTAACCGATCTCATAAATACCAATAGGGTCGTTGTGGTGGAGCGTGCAATACTTTCAAAGGTCCTGATGGAACAGGAACTGGGTGAGTCAAGGCTCCTGTCGCCCATGACAAAGTCGCCGGCAGGGCATCTTTTGGGTGTCGATTATCTTATAGTAGGCGAGGTGACGGAATTTGAGGAGCGCCAGATGGGGGCTGGTATGGCCGCCGGATTTCTGGGAGCAAAGGTGAGTGGTGAGGTCAATGCAGCTCATGTGGGAATAGACATGCGTCTTGTAGATACAAGGACGGGCGAGATACTCTACTCTCACCGCGCCCAAGGGAAGGCGTGGGAAAAGGCGGCGGGCGGAAAGATCAACTACAAGATCCTCGATTTTGGCGGAGAGGCGTTCCACAAAACACCTCTTGGAATGGCGACCAGGCGCGCGATTGGCGACGCATCCGAATTCATATTGGACGTCATCGATAAACAGGTGGAGAACTATTCGTGGCTAGGGCTGGTCATAGAGTCCGATGGCGGGTCTTTCTATTTCAACGCCGGTAGCGATAAGAACATTGCGCTCGGGGACCGGCTTAAGGTGAGCACGGTAAGGAAGGTCCTGACCGACCCGGAGACGAACCAGATAATAGGGCTCATAGAGTCCGAACTCGGTCTGGCCGAAGCGACACAGGTGGATAGAAGATTCACAAAGGCAAGGCTCCTTGGCAATTTCAACCCAAGGCAGGGCGACATCGTTCGATTTGCAAGCGCCGCAAGGTCCGATGTAAGCGTTTCCAAAGAAGAGTCGGCAGGTTACGATATAATGGAGTAAAAGATGAATATGAAGAGGTTATTACGATCACTTTCCGCTCATCCTGAGCTTGTCGAAGGATGGCAGATATTGCTTATGCTTATCATGATATCCTTTTTTTCCTGCGCCTCCACCGGCAAACATATGAGAGGTCAAAATATGTTTCAGGATGAGGTCTTGGAGCTCAGAGAATCGGTCAGAAAAGGTTCGCCCGCTTCCGCCGTTCAAAACCTCTCCATGCTCCTCGAAATGGACCCCAAGAACAAAGATGCAAGGTTCCTAAGGGCGCTTTCATATCAGAAACTTGGCCAATACGAAATGGCGATTAAGGATTATGAAACGATCATATCAAAGGAAGATACCGATCCAAAGATTCATTATAACTTGGGTATGATCTATGCTTTCAAAGTTGATGACAGAAAACAGGCTCTAAAATATTTTGATCGATTTCTTTCTCTTTCACCGGAGAGCAAAAAGTCTTTTGATGTTGCAAAGCTTATGTGCTCCCTCGACCGGGGCCCAGAAAATCCGTCACGCGCAAAGGCGCTCTTTGCAAACTGGAGTCGAAAGAAGGCGGAGAAAGAAAAGAATGGAAAGGCGAGAAAGAACCTCTTAATGGGAGCCATAGAACTTGAACCTTCGAATAGAGATTCCTATTTTAACATGGCGCGTGAATTTGAAGAGAAGGGTGATACGGCCGGCGCCATTAAATTCTATAAAGAGGCTCTTCTAGCCAGCCCCACATTTTCGGAGGCGCATTACCGACTAGGGCAGATATTGATTCCACAGGGTAAAAAAGAGGACGGACAAATACATCTCCTTAAAGCGTCTCTTTTTAGCCCGAACGACAGGTCTTACATACAACAATAACGTCCTAATTTCTGAATTTTACCCTAAAAAGTGTTCGGATTTCCGAACGGTCCACATTAGCATTATCTAACTGGCTATTATTGCTTATCTTTTAAGTTGCAAAAATGGCACAAATATTGCTAAGGAAGAGAATAGACAAAGGCCCCTTGGCAAACTCGGGGCAAGGAGGGCACCAAGTATGTGGAAAAATCACCCGAAGGGCCTGTTGGTACTATTTTTTACGGAAATGTGGGAGAGGTTTGGTTACTATACAATGCTTGCGATCCTTGCATTGTATATGGATGAGCACTTTGCCCTTCCCAAAAACATCTCGGCCAATATTTACGGTGCGTTTGTTGCGTTCGTTTATTTTACCCCGCTCTTCGGCGGAGGCATGGCCGACAAATGGCTCGGATACGGAAAATCGATCATAATCGGTTCTGTTCTAATGGCCGTTGGTTACGTTGGCCTTGCGATAGATAATTTCCCGATGTTTTGTGTAGCCCTCGGAGTCGTCTCTTTGGGCAACGGATTCTTTAAGCCGAACATCTCTACGATGCTCGGGAACCTTTACGGCGATAACAATCCGAACAAGGATGCGGGTTATAATATCTTCTACATGGGCATCAACATAGGCGCATTCTTTTCACCGATCGCCGCCGCCTATTTAAGGAACAATTTTGGCTGGGGTTATGCGTTCGGAGCGGCCGGAGCGGGGATGATGATTTCCTTGTTCATATTCCTAGCCTTCAAAAAATATGTTCTTGTCGTTGTGAACACAAAGGCCAATAAAACTGCGGACGTTCTTAAGCTTTCTCCAAAGCAGGAAAAGGGCAGGATAGTAAGCCTCGTCATTATTTACGCGATCGTTATTCTGTTCTGGATGGCCTTCCATCAGAACGGACTTACTTTAACATTCTGGGCCCGCGACTGCACCAACACATCTCTAAGCCCCGAGCTCTTCCAGTCCGTCAATCCTTTCTTTGTGGTCTTCTTTACGCCTATTTTGGTCTGGTTCTGGGGTAAATTAAGGCTTAGAGGCAAGGAACCAACGACACCGGGCAAGATAGCGTTGGGAATGTTGCTTACGGCAATAGCTTTTTCAGTGATGATGATAGCAGGATTTGTGGGTGGCGATACCGGAAGGGTCTCGGTCCTCTGGCTCGTAACTGCATATGCCGTTGTAACTCTCGGCGAGCTCTGTTTGAGCCCGATGGGTCTTTCGCTTGCGAATAAACTTGCTCCGCCAAGGATGCGCGGACTTATGATGGGCGGATGGTTCTTGTCGACATCTATCGGCAACTATCTTTCCGGTTTTGTGGGAAGTTACTGGGAAAGGATCCCTCACAGCAAGTTCTTCGGTATACTTACGGTGACATCTCTTATCGCGGTTGCCTTAATGTATATGGTGATGAACAAGGTGAACAGGTCCCTGAACGCCCAGCCTGAGGCCGAAGAAATAGAGACTTCTCCAGCAGTTGTGACAGAAGAGGTATGATACTTAGCGAGCGGGCGTCTGGCTTTGCCAGTGCGAGCTCGAGTGGTTTGGGGAAAACAGCGAGGTTTGATTCTATGGTAAAATTCAATCTGGAAAAGATAATAGGGGACGTATTTGCCCCTTCAAAAAGCGATGTGGTGACGTTCTTCGTGGATATCCCGCACGGTGATATCAAAGAGACGGAAAATTGGACGAAACGCCGGGAGATGGCCAAGAGGACTTCATATACGCAAAAGGGAACCCGATAACGGTGAGCGACATAAAGATCCATTACGCCGACGGTAGGGAAAGACAAATCTGGGACGGCAGTTGGTATACGATCTAGGCACTAGACCTTAAAAATACCGTTCTCCATGAGCAGACACTTTTCCCCATCTATCGTCATCTCCACGGTGGGGGCGAGTATCATGCAGTCGTTGTGGGCGTCGCAGTCGTTCTCGCCGCCGGAACCGTCCGCGGCGTAGGAATCTCCGAATGCGATGTGTATCGTTCCTTCCACTTTTTCATCGTTCAAAAGTTCGCCTCGAAGTTTAAGCCCCGGGGTCGTTCCAATGCCGAATTCGCCGACTATCTTTGCGCACGGATAAATGTTGATCTCACCGTCGAATTCATCCAGTTGTTCCTGAGGGGCCGTTGATTCGCTTCTATTAAGAGTTCCGGCACCCTCTTTTATGCCTACGACGATCGTCCCCTTGATAAGCCCCATGCTGCCTATGGCGCCATCTATTACGAGTTTGCCGTTGAGGGTCTTGTGAAGAGGAGCAGTGTAGACCTCTCCTCCTAAGTTATTCCACCTGTCATCGTGCGTGTGCGGGTATCCTGCGGAGATAAGATATTTTCTTCGCGACGGGTCCCAGTCGAACGAGATGTCGGTGCCTCTGCCCGATGTTATCCTTATATGCGTCGATCGGGATAGAATAGCCTTCAGCCCTTCACCCCTTGCCAGCAGTTTCTTGGGTGAGGTGTTGGCAAGATCGGAGATAACATCCGGGTCGTCTGTGGCAAGGCTTATGGTATAACCGCAGAATTTGTCAGGGGATACGCTCACAACTTTATGCAGAGGCTGTCATTGCTGTAAAAAAAGATGAACGCGCCAAGGCGATAACTCTCATTGAAGAAGAGGCGGTCAAGATATCTGCCGAGCTCAAGACGATAGACCCCGACTTTAAGCTCTCCGTAGAAGAGGCCAAGGTAGGGGAAGCGATGAGCGGTAGTCATTCATCAAAATTCTTTGCGTATCTTCACTTGGCACCCAGCGGCGTCATAACGATGAGCTACGATATTCCCGGACTTGTTCAGACATCCACCAATCTGGCCGTTGTAAAGAATGAAGGCGAGAACATCAGCGTCCAGTATCTCTCAAGGAGCTCAAGCGCAACAGAGCTGGAAGCTCTAAAGAGCAGGCTAGTTGCTGCCGCCGAACTTTTAGGAGCGACATTCGAAGAACCGGGCGGATACCCCGGATGGCAACCCGACCTCAGTTCAAAGATACTTGCGGTAATGAAACAGAGTTATAAGGAGATCGCGGGAAAAGAGGCGACTTGCGCCGCGGTCCATGCAGGGCTTGAGTGCGGTATGATAGGAGAGAAGTTCCCCGATATGGATATGGTCTCTTTCGGTCCCGAGATCAAAGGGGCGCATTCGGTGGACGAGAAGGTGGAGATTGAATCGGTCGAAAGTTTCTATAAGGTGCTTATTAAAGCGCTGGAGAACTTTGCAAAGTCCTAATAAGAAGGGAGACCTTCTATAACGATATCATCCCCGAGCATGAAGACCTGTTCGGGGATTATCTTTACCGGGCTCTTAATGGAAACAGGCCCAATGTCGCGTGTCCACGGCAGGCCCTTGCCGCCAAGTAACTTGGTTGAAACGAAGACAACGAAACGGTTGACAAGTCTCTTTCTTATCATCTCGGACTGTAGTTCGCCTCCACCTTCAACAAGTATCGATTGAAATCCGGCGGCGCCCAGCTCTTTTAGAAGTTTTTTAAGATCAACCTTGCGGTGGAGATTGCCACGCCCTTTCTGGGCTCGCAATGAAACCACTATCGGCACGGGTTGTCTTCCTTTATATCCAGGAAGCCTTACGTTAAGTTTAGGTTTATCCTTCTTTGCTGTGTTATAGCCGACCATTACCACGTCAACCCCCGCCCGCAATACATGGGTATATGTCCTTGAGGACTCGTTCGTTATCCATTTTGAATCGCCTTTATAGTCCGCTATCTTTCCGTCAAGCGTTAAGGCTATCTTTGCCGTGACAAAAGGAAGACCCGTTCTTATATGTTTAATGAACGGGAGATTAAGTCTAAGACAAGCACCTTCTAGAATGGGTCCCTCTACCTTTATCCCGGCCTTCTTTAGTTTTTTAAGACCTTGGCCCGAGACCAAAGGGTTAGGGTCTTTCATCCCGTATATAACTTGTTTGATACCGGCCTTTATAATAGCGTCCGCGCATGGAGGCGTCCTGCCAAAATGGGAGCACGGTTCAAGATTTATATAAAGTGTCGCACCTTTTGCTTTTTTACCGACGCGGCGAAGCGCATTTATCTCGGCATGCGGAAGGCCGGACCCTTTATGGAACCCTTCGGCGATCACCTTGCCATTTTTTACGATAACGGCCCCGACCATAGGATTAGGCGAGGTGAGGCCGTAACCCCTAAAGGCCAGGTGTAGTGCGCGCTGCATGAAGGCTTCTGTTTTTAGTATATCTCTACTTTTGGGCATAGTGACTCCAGGATGTTTTTAGCCTAAGAATCTAACTTTGCTTTTTATTCAATACATCCTTCAGTTCATCCATGAACTCGTTTATATCCTTGAACGAGCGGTATACAGACGCATATCTGACGTAGGCGATCTCGTCCAGGCCGTGGAGGGCCTCCATGACCTTCTCGCCGACAAGATGACTTAAGACCTCCGTCCGGCCCAGCTCCTGTGCCCAGATCTCTATTTGATTAACGACCCCCTCGATGGTGTCCATGCCGATGGGGCGCTTTTCACAGGCCTTCTGCATGCCGTGAAGTATCTTGAGCCGGTCGAACGGTTCCCTTCGTCCGTCCTTTTTGACTATCATGGGAAGCTCCGCCTCGACGCGTTCGTATGACGTGAAACGTTTGTTACAGCGCTCGCATTCGCGCCTGCGCCTTGTGATATCACCTTCGGCGGAGAGCCGTGAATCAACGACCTTACTTTCTAGATTTCCGCAGTGCGGACATTTCATAAGAAGGGCCAGCAAGGTTTCAAGCCAGCAAGACAAGCAAGGCTATTCTTTTCTTTGCCGGCTTTGTTGGCCTGTGACTTTGCTGGCGGATTATACATATACCGGGAACTTTTCGCAAAGTTTCTTGACTTCCCTTTTGATCTCTTCGTGCCTCGATGTGTTCGTGAGGTCGGAAAGGACATCGGCCATCCATCCGGCGATCACCTTCATCTCTGTTTCTTTCATTCCGCGGGTCGTTATTGCAGGGGTGCCAATTCTCATGCCGCTTGTAATGAAAGGGGACCGTGTCTCTCTGGGAATCGTGTTTTTGTTGACCGTGATCCCGGCCTTCCCGAGCGCCTCTTCGGCATCTTTTCCGGAGTAGCCCTTGTCTGTAAGATCAACGAGGAACAAGTGATTGTCGGTGCCTCCGGAAACTATCCTGAAACCCTTCTCCGCCAGTGCGGAAGACATCGCCTTTGCGTTTTTCATTATCTGTTCGCAGTATGTCTTGTAACCGGGTTGGAGGTCCTCAAGGAAAGTAACCGCCTTTGCGGCAATGACGTGCATCAGAGGGCCACCCTGCATCCCGGGGAAAACGGCGGAGTTCAGCTGCTTCGCAAATTCGTTCTTGCACATGACAAGGCCGCCTCTGGGACCGCGCAGAGTCTTATGAGTGGTGCTTGTCACAAAATGACAGTGGGGAACAGGGTCCGAATGGAGATTGGTTGCAACGAGACCTGCTGGATGGGCGATATCGGCCATTAAAAGGGCGCCCACTTCATCCGCTATGTCGCGGAACGACTTAAAGTCGATGTCGCGCGCGTAGGCGGAGGCGCCGCAGACGATAAGCTTTGGTTTGTGCTCTTTGGCCATTTTACGGACAATATTGAAATCGATCCTTTCGGTCTCGGGATTTACACCGTAGGCCACGATCTTATATGTCTTGCCGGTGAAGTTGGCGGGGGAGCCGTGCGTTAGATGGCCGCCATGCGAAAGGCTCATTCCCATCATCGTGTCACCCGGTTTTAAGACGCTTAAATAGACCGCCATGTTGGCCTGTGCCCCGGAGTGGGGCTGAACGTTAGCGTGCTCCGCTCCGAAGAGCTTTTTCACGCGTTCCACGGCAAGTTCTTCGGCCACGTCTACGAATTCGCAACCGCCGTAATAACGTTTATGAGGATATCCTTCGGCGTATTTGTTGGTCATGACGGAACCAAGCGCCTCTAACACCGCCTTGCTAACATAATTTTCGGAGGCGATAAGCTCTAGCCCGTACTCTTCCCGGTCTGTCTCATTTTTGATGGCCTTTGCGATATCGGGGTCGAACTGTGATAATGGTTTTTTATTCATTATAGTTGGCCATTGCGAGGAGCCTTCATGCGACGAAGCAATTTCACGAACTGGATTGCTTCGTCCCAAGGGCCGGCGATGACATTAACTTTGGTCGATCTTGTTTACTCTTCCTTCGTGCCTGCCGCCTTCGAAAGGCGTTTCGAACCAGATCTTAAGGAGCTTTTCCGCATCTTTAAGGGAGGTCTTTCTGGCGCCAATGCAGGCAACGTTCGAATTGTTGTGTTTGCGGCTCATTTCAGCATCGAACTCGTCGCTTACGGTGACGGCACGAACGCCCTTGTAACGGTTGGCCGAGATGCACATACCTATTCCGCTTCCGCAGATAAGTATTCCGCGCTCGGCCCTTTTTGTGGCTATGGCCGCGCCTACTTTTTTGCCGTAATCGGGATAATCAACGGGATCTTCTGAAGTGGTGCCCAGATCTTTCAACTCGATATTCAAAGACTTCAAAAGAGGCTTCAAAGCCTCTTTCATCTTGAAACCTGCATGGTCGGAAGCGATTGCAACCTTCATGGAATTTAGCAACTGCGTCGTGAAACAAATTCGATAAAGTCGTTAACGGTGTCGAGCTGTTCGGCCTCTTCATCGGCGATCTCCATTTCGAACTCTTCTTCCAAGGCCATGACAAGCTCTATTATGTCAAGGGAGTCGGCTCCCAGGTCGACGGACAGCGAAGATTCGGGGGCGATATCGTCCTCATTTATTCCAAGCTGTTCGGCGATAATATCTTTTATCTTGGTCTCTACGCTCATAAAAGGCCCCTTTATTTGCCGCTCATTTTATGATCTCTTTACCGTTGTAAAAACCGCAACTGATGCAGACCCTGTGCGGAAGTCTGGGTTCGTTGCATTGAGGGCATTTGCTGGCGTTCGGGTTGTCCTCTTTCATGTCCTGGGATTTTCTCATGTCGCGTCTTGACTTTGAGATCTTATGTTTGGGTAGTGCCATACTCTTGTTCTCCTTTGACTATTTTACGATTCAACCAATTAACCATTTGACTTGCTTTGTCAAGCATTAGTGAAGCTTTTTTAAGACCGCAAAAGGCGAATCCTTCTCCTTTTTTACCTTGCATTTGCACGGACCGTTGTTGAGATTCTTGCGGCATTTCTGGCACAGGCCCTTGCATTCTTCATTGCACAGGTTCACCATCTGTTGGGCAAGCAGGATATATTCCTTTGCCACATCGCTCAAATCTATCTCGTCATTCTTATAGTAGCCAAAATCCTCGTCTTCGACATCCATTTCCACCTTTTTCTTTCCCTTTGTGTGTGCCGGCGCCATTATCTGATGAATGGGGACCTGTTCCTGTTTTGCAAAGGATGTCAGACACCTGTCGCAGGAAGGGTGGAACTTTAGGATTATGCCGCCTATGAGAGTTAGGTTGCGATCGCTACGAAATATCTGGAGGTCGAGCCTTCCGCCGTCCTCTTTTTTGAACTTGTCCGGGCCGAAGACTTCTATAAAGACCTTTTTCAGCCATTCGTCTTTGGACGAGCTGGCATTTATCTGCATACCGCTCTCTGCAGGTATATTGCTTATGTGTAATTTCATTTTTTTATCCTGTTAGATGCGTCCACAAAGACCTTGATAGGGGAGTGCTTTTTGGTCTCTTCCTCGTTGTATGAAGCAAAAGTGGCGATTATTATCCGGTCGTCTCTCTTAATATGATGTGCCGCGGCACCGTTGGCGCATATAACCCCTGAGCCTGGGCCACCTTTTATTGCATAGGTCTCAATTCTTGAGCCGTTCGTCAGGTTCCAGATGACCACATGCTCGTGCTCGATGATATTTGCCGCTTCAAGAAGCGTGGAATCGACCGTCAGGGAACCTTCGTACTTAAGGTTGGCCTCTGTTACTAAAGCGCCGTGGATCTTCGATTTTAAAAGAAAACGTTCCATTTTTGGTTGCGATTGATTTCCGCACGTCTAGCGTGTAGTATACCAATTGTCAATGAAAGACATGGAGTTGAGTTGCTTAATTATATATAATTATATTTAAAAGGAGGTTAATTATGATACGAAAGCCTGCCGTTGCCGGCCAGTTTTACCCGGCCTCGAAGGTCCATTTGGAAAAAGAGGTCAAAGAATATTTAAATACAGGACTTAAGCCGCGCGATGTTGTGGGGCTCATAGCCCCTCATGCGGGTTATATCTATTCAGGTGGTGTTGCGGGGGCCGTCTTTTCGGCGGTGAACGTACCCGACCGTGTGATCGTTCTATCGCCTAACCACACAGGTATGGGGACCCATGCATCTATAATGACAGAGGGCGAATGGGAGCTTCCGACCGGCAATATCAAGATAGATGGCTCCCTTGCAAAGGCGCTTGTTGAGGCCTGTCCTGAATTAAAACCGGACACCATGGCTCACACGAGAGAGCATTCTCTTGAGGTGGAACTTCCATTTCTTCAGGCAAAGAATCCGGCCGTTACTTTTGTACCGATAACGCTTGCACATATAAGGTTCGACACCTGCGAGAAGATAGGTAAGGCGATAGCAAAGGTGATAAAAGATTCCAAAGAAAAGGTCCTGATAGTTGCCTCAAGCGACATGACCCATTACGAAACTCATGAAACCGCCAAGACAAAGGACGGTATGGCGATAGCTCACATTCATGCCTTGGACGCAAAGGGACTCTTGGACGTTTGTGGGCGCGAGCGAATTACCATGTGCGGGGTCATTCCTGCGGCCATAATGATTGTTGCCGCAATAGAGCTTGGCGCCAAGAAGTCTGAACTTATAAAATATGCAACATCGGGAGATGTGAGCGGCGACTATGACGCCGTTGTCGGTTACGCCGGTTTTATCGTCTATTGAATCTTAACACACCTTCAAATTGCCGAGCCTGTTGAAAAAGTCATTGCGAGGGGGTATTGCCGACGAAACAATCTCGTGAAATCATCCGCTTGCGCTTACATTGTTTAGCCATCTGGACTCACAATGACGCCTAAATTGGCGCTTTTTCAACAGGCTCGTCAAGTTGTCTGTATTTTTTCAAGTTCTGCCCAGCGATTAAAAAGTCTTTCTACTTCTGTCTCAAGTCTTGCCATCTCCGGCATCAGTTCGGCAAGGCGCGTGGCGCTACTCGCGACGTCCGGAAGCAGGCATTCAGCCTTTAGTCTTTCCAGTTCGGCCTCGGCCTTGTGGATGTTCTCTTCGATATGGTCGAGCTCGAACTGCTCTTTGAAGCTTGATTTTCGTTTTGCGATCGTTCGGGGCGCATTTTCCTGTCTTTTGCGTGCCCCGCTGATCGTAGCGCGCATCGCCGTCCTCTCTTTTTTATAGGCCCGTTCCCACTGTTCAAGGGTTGCGAAGGGGGAGACCTTTCCTGCATTGGGGCCGGTGGGTTCGCCAAAGGCAAGGAGCCTGTTTACCACCTGATCCAAAAAATACCTGTCATGGGTGACAAGAATGACAGCCCCGGGAAATTCCAGAAGACATTGTTCAAGGACCTCAAGCGTTCCCATATCCAGGTCGTTCGTGGGTTCGTCGAGAACGAGGACGTTTCCCTCTTGGAGCATCAACTTGGCGATGAGAAGCCTGCTCTGTTCACCCCCCGAAAGGCGCCTTACCTCCATTCCCGTCTGCAGCTGGCTGAAATTAAATCGGTCGAGATAGCTTCTTATATGAATAAAGTTTCCGCGATACTTTACATGGTCGCCGGATGGACAGACCGTCTGTTCAACGGTAGCGTTCTGGTCCAGCGTCTCGCGGTTCTGCTCGAAGTAGATCACCCGAAGCTGTTCCGCCGTCTCAACGCTTCCGGTGTCGGGTCTTTCCCCTCCCAGGAGGATGCGTATGAGCGTTGTCTTGCCGCAACCGTTGGCACCCAAAAGACCTACCTTAAGGCCCGGAGTTATTAGCAGATCGACATCTTTAAAAATGAGACGGTCTCCGTAGGATTTTGATATCCCTTTTGCCCTGATCAGCTTCTTTGGATTTCTTTCGGCCGAGTGGAAGTCGAGCCTTGCGGTCCATGTGGTATTGCGATATTCAAGCTCGCCCACCTCTTGCCTTAACACCTCGGCCTGTTTGACCCTTGCATACTGCTTTGTGGTGCGCGCTTGGGCCCCGTGCCGGAGCCATTCGGTCTCGCGCCGGAGAGTGTTCTTAAGCACAAGTTCGCGCTGTTCCTGTCCGGCCATTAGGAGCGCCTTGCTCTCAATGCAGTCGGCATAGTCGCCTTTTATAGAAAGAAGTCCGCCCGGGTTCCTTTTGTCCAGATCCCAGATGCGGTTCGAGACGCGCTGAAGAAAAAGGCGGTCATGTGTTACGGTGACCGATGCAAAAGATGCGCCTGAAAGAAAATCTTCCAGCCACAATATGCTCTCTACGTCGAGATGGTTCGTTGGTTCATCGAGTAACACCATGTCGTGGTCGCCCACAAAGAGGCGGGCGAGGGCGACGCGCTTTTTCCATCCGCCGGAGAGGCTTTCAATTGGTGTGTTGCCGCTGATGCCGTTCCCCTCATCGAGCGACAGTTTTGACATATACTCTCTTACGCGAGACACGTGTTCGAAATCGTGAGCGCCGGTAACGCCATCGGTGATGGCGCTTTCGACCGTCGCGCCCTTGGCAAAGCTCGGGACCTGTTCGAGCATCCCGACCCTTATTCCGCGTTGCAGGGAGACCGTCCCCTCATCGGGAGTCTCCATTCCGGCCATTATCTTTAAAAGGGTCGATTTTCCTGCACCGTTCGGGCCTATAAGTCCTATTCGTTCGCCGGCTTCGATGGCAAAATTTATCCCTTCAAATAGAGGCCTTGCGGCAAACGCCTTCTTGAGCTGTGCACAACTTATGATAGCGGCCATGGGATGCTACTAGTGCATCGTCAATTTAATTTTTATCGACAAAGTCGGTAGAAATTAAATTGTTACGTGCACTTGTGCTAAAGACAACCAGTAAAAATTTAATAGACAATGTACTAGCCCAGTTGGGCCTCATTTTACCAGATAAAATATCAAGGGCACCTCTAAAAACCCATTGGCGTGTCATTGCGAGGGAGCGTAGTGACCGAAGCAATCTCCATAAATCAAGTGTTTGCGGGAGATTGCCGCGCCCCTTCGGGGCTCGCAATGACAGAACAAGCAGGTTTTTAGAGGCGCCCTCAAGATACTTTTTGACATGCGCCGAGTTTCTTATAGTATCCTTTGAACAAGTGAAAGGGGTTTGGGGGGAAACGGTGAGTCTTCGAACCGGTCGTTCCCCCCATCAGAAGATGAAGAAATAAGTGAACGAGCATCTGGCTTTGCCAGTGCGAGTGAAAGGGGTTTGGGGGGAAACGGTGAGTCTTCGAACCGGTCGTTCCCCCCATCAGAAGATGAAGAAATAAGTGAACGAGCATCTGGCTTTGCCAGTGCGAGTGAAAGGGGTTTGGGGGGAAACGGTGAGTCTTCGAACCGGTCGTTCCCCCCATCAGAATAGGAGGCTCCATGAAGAAGTCGTGTCTTATGCTTTTTGCGGTGCTCATGTCGGCAGCAACCGCGGCCTTTGCCGGAAGCAGGACCTTTGACGATCTCTTTGCAGATGATACAATGCGCATTGACTATCTGCACACCGGCGACTCAAAGACAGAGTTCATTACCATCGACACCATCTATAAGCAGGGGAGGTGGGCCGGGAGCGTGAAGAACCTGATAGATGAGAGGAATTTGGGCAAATATTATGCAAAGATCTACGATAAGGCATCAAAGGAGCTCATCTTCTCCAAGGGGTTTGATACTTATTTCGGCGAATACAGGACTACGGACGATGCGATAAAAGGGGTAAAGAAAAGTTATCAGGAGTCGATGCTGATCCCGTATCCAAAGGCCGATATCATCTTCACGATAGAAAGCAGGGGGAAGAACAATGAACTTAAGGAGATATTCAGGCAGGAGATAGATCCCAAAAGTACGAACATAAATAAAGAGGCCCTTTCGAGAGGCGTGAAGGTCTTTAAGACCGTTCATAACGGCGAACCTCATACGCACATTGATATTGCCGTTGTGGCCGAAGGTTACACGGCCGCCGAAGAGGGTAAGGTAGTAAAGGACTTTAACCGTTTTGCAAGGACGATGCTTTCGCAGGAGCCCTATAGATCTTTAAAGGATAAGATAAACATATACGGTGTCTTTAAACCCTCAGATGAGAGCGGGTGTGACGAGCCGAGCCACGGTTCTTTTAAGAACACCGCCATAGACACAACGTTCGATTCTTTGGGGTCGGAGCGTTATCTGATGACGGAGAACAATAAAGCGCTTCGCGACATCGCGGCCCATGCCCCCTACGATGCCCTGACCATAATGGTCAACCACAAGCGCTATGGCGGCGGTGGCATATACAATCTCTACTCCGTTTTCACTACCGACAACCAGTGGTATAAATATCTTATCGTTCACGAGTTCGGGCATTCTTTCGCTGGTCTCGCCGACGAATATTATACCTCTTCTACGGCTTACAATGACTTCTATCCCAAGGGCATTGAGCCGCTTGAGCCGAACATCACCGCCCATCCAAAGAAGAAAGAGCTCAAGTGGGAAGGGCTTGTCACTCAGGGAGTGGACACTCCAACGCCTTGGGAGAAGGAGGGTTTCGATAAGATGGACCTGGCCTACCAGAAAATAAGGCAGGAGCTGAACAAGAAGCTGGCCGCAATGAAGAGGTCCGGCGCCCCGAAGGCCGAGATCAGAGATCTCGAGAACGAGATAGAGCGACGTTCAAAAGATGCGGCCATGAACTCGGACGATTATCTTTCTAAGAGCAGGTTCAAGGGGAAGGTAGGAGCCTTTGAAGGGGCTGGGTATTCCTCAGAGGGTCTTTATCGACCGATGCTGGATTGCATCATGTTCACTAAAGGCGCAAAACCTTTTTGCAAGGTGTGTGAAAGGGCGATCGCCGATAATATAAAATATTATTCCGGGTTTTAGGTTCATTGGGCGATATCTATCTTTCAAGTTTGATCAAGATGTAGGCCTTGGGACCGTTCGTTACGGGGATCGCCTTTATGACCCTGTAGCCGCCGAGCAGTGAACCCTCTTTGAGATCATGCGAGGGGAACGGTCCTACGATCACTTCAACACCAGAACTGTGAGCGAGCGAAACGAGGTCTTCCGGGGATGCCGCCTTCCATGGGGATGTATAGTCGACATTCACGCCCAACTCACTTCTTAACAGCCAGACATTTCCCAAGTTGCCGCCTCTTGCCGTTGACCATACGGAGCCTGCCGAACCAAGTCCAAGATCCTTGGCGGCGGTTATAACCGGTCGCCAATCGGGCCATTGCCGGTCGATCTTCAGCGGTCTTGCCGATAGATTCAGAGCTGAAAAAATGATGACCGGTACGATTATATATTGCAGTTTCCGTGTAATTTCCGATATCCTGCAAAGGAAGATGCCGGCCGGGATCGATAGGAACATCACGGCAAGATAGAGGTTCCTGTTCATCGCGAAATTATTGCCGCTAGCTAGGTGATAAAGAATAATCGGGAACCCGGCAAAAAAAATGACGGTTTCTCCGAGGGCCAGATTTTCTTTACGCCATATCAGTCGATACGTGCAGAAGGACATTTCGGCAAGGGCCAATACCACTGCAGGGCCACCTCTCCAGAAGACCTCCTTTATTATGACGACATAAGAAAGTTTCGTGGCAAGGACCTGTAAGGCGTCGTTCCTTGCGTGGGCCACCGCTGCAAGGATGTGTCTATGTTCGAAGGCCCAGTAGAGACCAGAGAAAAATATCATCCCTCCCCAAAGATATTGAAGCAGCCAGTATCTCTTGTTCGTGTATGCGAAGTACAGCCCAATAAGGGCGGCAACAGGAAGGTAGAGATGTGTTACATAGCGTGAGGCGGCTGCCATGGCCAAAGAGAATGCCGCCAGGATAAGTGTCCTGCCAGAACCGCGATCAAACCCTTTTGCCGTAAGCCACAGTCCAAGGGAAAGGAGCATGAATGAGAGCGAGTCGTATCCGGCAATCGTGTTCGCAAAAACGACCGGGGCGGATGCAGAAAATATGATCGCGGCGTAAAACGCGGCCTTCCTTTCGCTGACATCTGGCGACGCTTTGCGTACGAACATGCGCGCAAATTGATATATAAACGCCGCGGTGGCCGCTCCGAAGATGGCCGAAAGAAGCCTTGCCGCAAGGAACCCCCCGGCGATGTTGGCAAGATTTGAGAGTTCTGGCCAGAGCCTTACGTCACCGGTTATATAAAAGACATTGCCGAGCCTTGGGGCGTAAGAGTAGAAAGATTCGTCGATAAAGGGTCCATTGTAATTGATGCCGGAATAAAATATTGTAACGAAAAGGAAGAATGCGACGATACCCGGGAGATGCCAGTCGATACGCCGCAAAAAAACTTTAAGGTGATTGTTCATATGCTGTTGGCCCTTTTTTCGGCATCTATCTTAATAGGAAGCCCGCTGATAAATGACATCATTACGGCTGCGGCATAGGGGACCGACTGGATAGTAAGAACGATTATCCACACATGCATATCAAAGGTCTGAATGCCTATCTTTACCGTTAATGCAAATGCCGAAAGGAGAAGGGCCATCATGAAGAACAACTCCTCCCTTGCGGTCGACAGCGCGTGAAGTACGGCGAAAGAAGCCGCTCTTTTAGGCGTCCTGAAGAAAGGTTTTCCCTTTGTAGTGAAACCCTGCAGAACGGCAACGGCTATTGTGTGTGAAAGTGCGGTTCCCGCGATTGCCGCCGAAATTGTATTTAAAACACCCTCTCCGATCCGCGTTCTGTAGATGTATACGAGCTTTACTATCTTGAACATGAATAGGACGATGGGGAGCATGGCGAATTCGGCCATCGGAGGATCTATCTTTCTCGGAGCCAGAAGCATTGCCAGCGTCCAAAGAAGAGCGGCGAAGTTGAAGATGAGATTGGCCGAATCCGCTATCCATGGGAGCCATCCTGCAAAGAAGTGATATTTCTGGCCCCGCGTCAGTGCGTTTTTCTCTCTACCAAATATCTTCCTTGCATGGTGCCTTAGTATCTGTATGGCGCCATAGGCCCATCTGAACCTCTGTTTCTTGAAGTCGATGAATGTGTCGGGGATCAACCCCTTGCCGCAGCTTTTGGGTATGTACATTGCCTCGTAACCATTTTCGAATATCCGAAGGCCCAGCTCGGCGTCCTCGGTTATGCACCATTCGGCCCAACCGCCCACCTCTTCCAGCACGTTCTTTTTAACCAGCGTCATCGTTCCGTGCTGGATAATGGCGTTTCTTTCGTTTCTCGTGATCATGCCTATGTAAAAGAAACCGCGGTATTCCGAATAGCACATCGCCTTAAAAATGCTCTCATCCTCGTCCCGATAGTCCTGAGGGGCCTGAACTATCGCGGTCCTTTTGTTCATGAACTGAGGGACAAGGTCCTTGAGCCAGTTCCTGTCCACATTGTAGTCGCTGTCGATGACCCCGATGACCGAGGCATCTTTGGATGTTTTGAGAAGCGCGTAATTGAGCGCTCCCGATTTGAACCCGGAAAGCTTGTCCTCGTGAAAGAAACGAAATCTTGGGCCGAGCTTTTCGGCATGGATAAGGACAGGTATCCAGACCACCTCATCCTTGGTGTTGTTGTCCATCACGATGACCTCGAACCGCGGATAGTCAAGGTCGGCAAGGGCGTTCAGTGTCTCTATTACCATTTCCGGCGGTTCGTTGTAGGTTGGAACATGTATGGAGACCATCGGCAGTTCTTCGTCCAGAAGTCTTGCGGGAACGAACGGTCTGCGTCTTTCTCTTACCCAGAGCGCCTCCGCCCATTCGTGGGATTCTGTGAATATCACGATGATAACGCCCAGCATTCCGGTGAACATCAGTACTCCAACTATGACCGAAGAGAAAGTGAGATACTGGAGGGTGTAGTCATAGGCGACCCAGACGGCTACGGTTGCTGCCGCGAACGATATTATCGCCAGAAAACCCCTGCCGCGGGTCTTTAGAGTGTGGCTGTCGACAAGAATGACCCCAAGGGCGATAATGGCGATCAGCATCGATATTCCGGCAAGGATGTGTGTTCATAGAGCTTTCAATAAACGCTTAATTTCGCGTATTGGGCGGAGAGGTTCTTCAGTTCGCCTGTTTTGAACTGGATGATCAGTTTTTGCTGGCCGATCTTTCCTTCTGTCTTTCTTATTATTCCTTCGCCGAAAGTGGGGTGGCGGACACGTTGGCCGACGCGATAGCCGGTATTCGGTGATCGGTTATCGGTGATCGGTGAAGAGGGGAGGGCAAATCGTGAAGAGTTGTTGACTATTTCCTGGTCCTCGAATGTTACCTGACTGAAGTCATCACAGTTGCATCCCTGACCGAAATCGTCCCTTTCAGCATTCTCTTTGCGCCCTAAGGCGTACGGCGTACTGCGCACAGAGCACTGAGTGCGCAGTACAAATTTTTCAGGAATTTCATCCATGAACCTTGAAGGGACGTTATAGCTGAAGCTCCCCCTTATCATCCGCTGGTTCGCGTGAGCAAGGTGAACCTTCTTCCTTGCGCGTGTCATCCCTACGTAAAAAAGGCGTCTCTCTTCTTCAAGTTCGGCGCTCTCGTCGAGCGCCCTTATATGGGGGAGTACGCCTTCCTCCATGCCTACTATGAAGATATAAGGGAACTCAAGTCCCTTGGCCAGGTGCAGTGTCATTAAGGGAAGGACATCTTCGCCTTCATTGTAAGAGTCTATGTCGCTTATGAGCGCCACCTGATCCAGAAAATCGGCCAGGGTCATTTCGGGTTGTGCCTTTATAGCTTCGCTCACCGCCGATATCAGTTCGTCTATGTTAAGGACACGTTCGTTCGTCTCTTCCGTCCTTTCGGCGACCAGATCTTCCACATATCTTGTCTTATTGACCGCCTCCGCCACAAGTTCGGCGGGGGGAAGGTCGCGAAGCTCGGTCAACTCTTTCACAAGAAGGGCGAACTTTAAAAGCTTTTGCCGTGTTCCGCTATTAAAGTCGGGAGGTTGAAGATGTGTAGTGATATATTCATAGATCGTTACGCCGGCGGCGGATGAATATGCCTCAAGTTTTTTGACCGTTGTATTTCCGATGCCGCGGGCGGGGATGTTTATGATCCGCTTGAGGCTTACGTTCTCGTTCGGGTTTATGACAAGTCTTAAGTAGGCGATGATGTTCTTTATCTCGGCGCGGTCATAGAATCGAATGCCTCCGTATATCACATAAGGTATCCGTTCACGGCGGAACTCGTCTTCGAACACGCGCGATTGGGCGTTGGTACGGTAGAATATGGCGATATCCTTATGAAGGATGCCGGAGGAGGTGAGGTTCCTTATCTCCTTAACTACGGACCTTGCCTCTTCGCGTTCGTCCGCTACTTCAATCATGTTTATCGGCTCGCCTTCCTCGTTATCCGTCCAGAGTGTCTTCGGTTTTCTTTCGCTGTTGTTGGCGATAACGGCGTCGGATGCGGCAAGGATCGTCTTTGTGGAGCGGTAGTTCTGCTCCAGCTTTATGACGTTCGCGCCTTCAAAGTCGCGCTCAAAGTCGAGGATGTTGCTTATGTCGGCGCCGCGCCATGCATAGATTGATTGATCGGGGTCGCCTACGACGGAGATGTTCTTATACTTATCGGAAAGCATGCGTATGAGCTCGTATTGCGAGTGGTTGGTATCCTGATATTCGTCGACCAGTATGTATCTGAACTTGCTTTGATAGTGCTTTAGCACCTCCGGATGTTTTCTGAAGAGCATTACGGTGAGCATGATAAGGTCGCCAAAGTCGACCGCACCGTTCTTTTGCAGTTCTTCCTGATATCTTTTGTAGACCTCGGCCATCTTTCCCTGATAAAAATCGCCGCTCGGATAATTGTCAGGAGTGGTTAAAGAATCCTTCGCCCTGGATATCTTTTCAACGGCGCCGCGTGGCGTGACGAGTCTATCGCTTATATTAAGTTCGATAAGTATCTTTTTGATGAGAGACAACTGGTCCGAACTGTCAAATATGACAAAGTGGGGCGAAAGGCCCGTATGCTCGGCATTGCGCCGGAGTATCTTAAGACATGCCGAGTGAAACGTGTTTATCCATACTTCGCGCGCTGTGAGGCCTATCGTGCGCTCGATGCGGTTCCTCATCTCGGCGGCGGCCTTGTTCGTGAACGTCACCGCCAATATCTCGGACGGGTGAACATGTTTGTTCCTTATGAGATGAACGACCCTTTCCGTAAGCACACGCGTCTTGCCTGAACCCGCGCCAGCGAGAATGAGCAAAGGCCCATTTTCATGCTCTATGGCAAATCGTTGTTGTTCATTTAGTTCCATAATTAAAGTCAATGACCAATTATCAAGTTCCAATGACGAATAAAATCACAATGACACAATGTTCAAACAAATGGTCATTGGAATTTGGACATTCATTCGTCATTGGGAAATTAGGCATTGGTCATTCTACGGTAACGCTCTTGGCAAGGTTCCTCGGCTGATCGACATCGGTACCTTTATGGTCTGCGATGTAATAGGCGAACAGCTGTAACGGGAGAGCATAAAGGATGGGGCTTGTGTACCAGCTCGTATGCGGCATATAGATGACATCCTTTGCCTTAGAGGCTATCTGCCTATCGCCTTCGTTGGCGAGGGCGATAACATCGGCGCCCCTTGCGCGTACCTCTTCGATGTTGCTCATCACCTTGTCGTAGGTGTAGCCCTTGGGGATCATGGCGAGAACTGGGGTGCCGTTCTCGATGAGGGCAATAGGCCCATGCTTAAGCTCTCCAGCGGCAAAGCCTTCTGCGTATACGTAGGATATCTCTTTTAATTTAAGCGCGCCTTCGAGGGCCACCGGAAAATGGACGCCCCTTGCGATATACAGGAACTGGGTCTTGTCCGAATACCTTTGCGCTATATCTTTTATCTTGCCGGCGCTATCAAGGAGCTTTTTCATCTGGCCGGGGAGCTCCAATATTTCGGCGACCCGGTGTTCAATGTAATCCGCATCTATTTTACCCAGCTTTTTGCCGAAACATAAGGCAAGTAGAAGCAGGGCGGTGAGCTGTGCGGTGAACGCCTTGGTTGAGGCAACTCCTATCTCAGGTCCCGCGTGTGTGTAGATAACGGCGTCGGAAACCCTGGCGACGGAGCTGTCAACAACGTTGCAGATGGCAAGGACCTTTGCGCCAGATTCTACCGCCATTTTGAGTGCGGCCAGAGTGTCCGCTGTTTCACCAGACTGTGAGATGGGGATGAAGAGGGTTTTGCTCGTTATAATAGGATCGCGGTATCGAAATTCGCTGGCAAGGTCGACGGCCACCGGTATGCGGCATATGCGCTCTATCCAGTATTTTCCGGTGAGGGCCGCGTGCCACGATGTCCCGCATGCCACAATATAGACCCTGTCGAACGGGAACTTGCCGTTCTTCCATAAGGGGTCGAGCTCTTTAAGGATGACCTTGCCGGATCCGGGGGCAACGCGTCCGCCTATTGTGTCTTCAAGTATCTTAGGTTGTTCGAATATTTCCTTGAGCATGAAATGCTTGAACCCGCCCTTTTCGGCCATTAAAGGGTCCCATGTGATGATCTTTGGTTCCCTTTTGACAGGATTGTGCGCGTGATCGCGAATAGAAACAGCGTCTGCGGTTATCTTTCCTACTTCATCGTCCTCCAGGAATATCACCTTGCGGGTGTAGGGAAGGAGAGCGGGGACGTCTGATGCGATGAAATTTTCATGCTCACCCAGGCCAACCACAAGCGGGCTACCGTGTTTGGCCATATAAACGGTATTTTTATCTTTAACGTTCATTATGGCAAGGGCGTAGGAGCCTTTTATCTTTGCAAGGGAGCGCGAGATCGCATCTTTCATTTGAAGCCCTTGAGAAACGAACTGGTAAATAAGATGGGCGACTATCTCTGTATCGGTCTCGGAGGTGAACTCGTGTCCTTTACTGATAAGTTGTTTTCTTAGCTCAGCATGATTCTCTATGATGCCGTTGTGGACGACCACAATATCGCCTGCGCGGTGGGGATGGGCGTTCTCTTCAGATGGGCGCCCGTGGGTGGCCCATCTGGTGTGACCTACGCCGATGTGACCTTCGGGTTTGCACCCGTTGACCATGTTCTCAAGATTGGCCAGTTTTCCAACGGAACGTTTCACGCAAAGCTCACCGTCAGACATGACGGCGATGCCGGCGGAGTCGTACCCGCGGTATTCAAGTCTTTTGAGCCCGTCAATAAGGACATCCGTTGCGTTACGATGTCCGACATATCCTACTATTCCGCACATAAAAACAGTGAACAGTGATCAGTAAATAGTGATTAGTGAACATCACCTATTTCTATCTATTGTTCACTTGTTCGATTTCCAGTCTCCCTTGATTACCTGACGAGACCTTGCTATTGCAAGTGAATTTTCGGGAACGCTCTCGGTTATCGTGGAGCCCGCGGCTATCGTTGAGTTGTTTCCAATTTCAACCGGTGCTACGAGCTGGACATCGCTTCCTATAAAGACATCGTTGCCGATAGTCGTCTTGTGCTTTTCTTTGCCGTCGTAATTGCAGGTTATCATGCCGCAACCCACATTAGTCCTTTCGCCGATGACGGCGTCGCCTATGTAGCTTAAGTGGTTGGCCTTGGATCCCTTTTTGAGGGTAGACTTCTTGATCTCCACGAAATTTCCCACCTTGGCCTCGTTTTCGATCAGAACCCCGGGCCGGAGTCTTGCAAACGGGCCTATCGTTGCGTTGTCCTTGATCTCTCCCTCTTCAATATATGAATAGGCGTTTATCTTTACATTATCGCCTATCTTCATGTTCTTTATAACGGCGCCGTTCTCTATTCTGCAGCCCTTGCCTATCTTGGTCTTGCCGGATATGAAGGCGTGAGGGTAAATGACCGTGTCGGCCCCTATTTCAACCCCGTCATCTATATAAGTATGCAACTCGTCCACTATCCCGACCCCCGCGAGCATCATCTTGTCGAGGATGCGGTATCTCATGTGCCTGTTGACTTCCGCAAGTTCGATGCGTGTGTTGACGCCAAGGACTTCCTCGTGTTCTTTTATGCAGGTGGCGCTGACCCTCTTTCCTTCTTTGGAAGCTATCTCGATTATGTCGGTCAGGTAGAACTCTTTTTGCGCGTTCTTGGGAGATATCTTCTTGAGCGATTCAAAGAGCCAATCCTTTTTAACGTAGTATATGCCGCTGTTCACCTCTCTCACCATAAGCTCGGGAGGTGAAGCGTCCTTGGCCTCTTTTATTCCGGTGACCATCCCTCTGTTGTCCCTAAGTATCCTCCCGTAGCTTGCCGGGTCCTTGAGGTCCATTGTAAGAAGGCCGCAGATGGCCTCTTTGGCGTGCGTGTCGGTTATCAGTTTTTTGAGTGTTTCGGGCCTTATAAGGGGCACATCGCCAGGGATGATGACGATATATTCGGACTCTTTGTTGATAGGATTTTCGGCGGACCTGACCGCATCTGCTGTTCCGAGCTGCTCTTTTTGTACGGTTAGCGAAACATTGTCCTGGTCGCCGAACAGTTCCGTGAAGCGTCCTTTTTGTTCCTCGCTGATGACCACTATTACCTGACCCGCGCCGGCATCGAGACACGATCTGACCGGATAGGTCACAAGGGGTCTGCCTGATACCAGATGGAGCACCTTGGGAAGGGTGGACTTCATCCTTGTGGATTTGCCCGCGGCCAGTACAACTGCCGTTGTATTTTGCATAGGGTCGGCTATCTAGCCCTTTTGGCACTTTAAATCAAGAAAATCTATAGAATGCCCGCAAATTGGCATGCAGTTTGCTTTACCAGTAAGTAGCGCATGCGCGTTCTTTAAAAAGAAGCTTAAAATCGGACGGTTGGTGCAAACCGGGATGACCGCGGCTGACGAATTTTTGACGGTTTGGAACCTTTAGATTTCCATTATGGTAATCTTGAGCCGTTCGCCGATTTTATTGTTTGATTTATGGGGATAAATAGGGTTAATCTGGGCGCGCATGGTTCTACATCCTGAGCTTGTCGAAGGATGAAAATGTTCATGGTTCGACAGACTCATCACGAACGAAAGGATCGATATATGAGAAAATATTTGATCGTTTTAGCCGTTTTTTTAACAGTGCCGGCACTGGCCTCTGCGACCCAGACGAGGTCAAATGTCCCTTTGGAACGGATGGCAAATGACGCCTGTTTCATATTTTCGGGCAAAACCACCGATATCTCTTCGTGCAACGATCCAAGCCTAAAGGTCTTGGGGTGCAAGGTCTACACGGTCGTTCTCGACAAGATAGTCACCATGTGTGTCCCGAAAGCCGATGGAACAGAGTGGAAGAGCGGCGACAAGTTCACATACAAGGTCGCTACCGCGGTCAAGGGAAATGCCTATCCTCGCGGCGATTTCTTTCAGTTTCTTGCAAAGCCTTCAAGGCTTGGCCTCACGGCTCCGATCAATTTAAGCGAAGGCGTACTCCCCGTTCAAAGGCCATCAGAGGGGGTAAGCCTTTTAAGGCTTTCAAATTCCCGCGAAATGTTCCTGAAGAACATCAAGAACGTGAATCTTTTAAGGACGCAGATGCTTTTACAACAGCCGGTAGCGAAGCCGGTTCCTGGCCAGAGTAAGGCCGTCCTTGAGAGGGCGCCGGTAAAGGTGGAGAACGACCAGATAGATATCGATGACTTTATAGGTATTGTGAAACAGTTGAGGGAAAAGCCTGTTTCCAAGTAAGAGGTGACAATATGAAGAAGCTCATATTAATTCTTTCACTCCTTTTTATAGCATCCAACGCGTTCGCTTACGGAGCATTCTACTCCTATCCCGAAACCACCGGTGGCGAGCCGTACCGCTGGAAGAATGGCAAGACATTATGGAAATATGATATCGGGCGTTTTTCAAAAAAGGTCCCCGTTGAGCCCGAAGCCAGTCATGTTGAGTTTTGCAAATCCGCCACTGTCGACCCATGCGGCTCCGAAATGATCAAGTGCGGCATTCTTAAATGTGTCGAGAAAAAGTTCAAGGAGTGGAGCGATGCAAAGATGCTAGCCGGCACCAGCCCCACCAAAGAGGTCAAGGTGGCAAATCTTTCATTTATAAAAATTGGTCCAATGAGTCACGACGTAGAAAGCTCCGTGCTTGATTCTGATAGAAATATCTATCAGGAATATGATAAAGGGACCGTTAAGAACCCAATGACACATATCATCTTTGATGAGGATGGTTCGATACTTCAGGATATCTACGGCGAAGGAAATAAGCCTCCGCTAGGGCTTACTTTGCTTTTCAAGGACGCAAAGTCTCCTTATTATACGGGTGGAATGGTCATCCTTAACGGCCTTGCATTTGACGGGGAGACAGGGGGAGATGTAAAGGAACTGGCATCCGCCAAGTATGTTTCCGGAACTATACTTCACGAGCTCGGTCATTTGATAGGCTTGGACCACACACAACCTCTGCGTGACATTTTAGGGGCCAGCGAAACCTCGGCGCCAAACAAGCCGAACTTTGTGCCGACCATGTACCCGTCTAATATCGATGAGGAGCAGGCATCCCTTAAGAACGACGACAAGAGCGGCGTGGCGTACATCTATTGGGATGAAGGGACCACACAGGAATTCAAGGATGGTTTTTGCAGGATAGAGGGGGAGGTAAAGAACGCGAGCACCGGCGAATCTTATCAGGGGGTAAATGTCGTTGCTTATACGGATGGGGACAACATTAAAGAGAGTGAAAAATATGGCGGCCAGATCTCCTTTGTTAGCGGCTCTATGTATTATCCTGATGTCAAGGACGTCCCTCTTGGAAAATATGTGATAGTTGGGAGAATGGGCGGAGTTCCGACAAAGGTTGTGATGCAGGCGATCATGTCTAAGTGGGCGGGTAGTTCGGAAAGTGGATTTGCAGGGTCTATCAACCCTTACGGGGTAGGTGAGAATTCGGATGATTGGCTGGATGGTCCCTCTGAGGCCCTGTTTGCCAAGGACGGCAACACGGTGGTCTCCGAAGGTGGAAAGACCTGCGTGATATGCGATCTTGTCAAGGACGGAAGCCCGAAGTCATCTGATGCCTACAGCGCCTATCAGGATGCCTGCGAGATAAAAGAGGTGAGCCTTATGACAATGAGGGCGACCGATGCTCCTGCCCCTGCCGAAAGCAAGGAACAGGAGGAAAACTCTTCCGACAGCCCCAAAAAAGGCTTCTGCATGTCCCTAGCGGCGCCTTATAACCCCGCATGGGGAGCCGTTCTCCCGGTTCTTGTAGGCCTTTTGTTCGCGACCCGAAGAAGGCTTCAAAAATAGTTAAAAAAACGAGCAACTTTTTCCTTATCCTGCCGAAAATACTTATACACGATGAAAAAGCCCCTTTTTGCCATTATCTTCTTTTTATCCCTGTTGATTACCGATAACCGGTCACCGTTCACCTCTGCACATGCCGGTGGTCCCTTCTTCGTCACAAATGACGGAGTTCCCCTAAAATGGAGCGATGACACATTAAAGTGGATTACCGACGGCGGAGACCTTAACGCAAACGTCACCTCTTTAAAGGCCGCGGAATGGATAGGGGGGCTTTTTGGCATCTGGGGAGGATCTAGCCTTGCAGATCAGAACGGAGCCGCCATAGATGTCGCAGATATTGACTTTGAGTTCGCGGGCACACTTCCCGAAGATGTTAACGAGACCAACTATATAGATATTATCAACGACCATAGGGGCGAGGCTGTGATCGTGTTCGATGAAACGGGAGCCATCATAGACCTTGAGCTTGGAGAGAAGGCAAGTAGCTACGTGGTAGGATTTGCGTCGCCTTTCAGCGTTGGAAAGGATGAATTTGCCGGCGGTATCATCGTGCTTAACGGTCTTTTCATTGACGGCAACAAAAGTAATGGAGTGGAAGTTAGTGAGGACGAATTTAGGGCGGCCATCCTTCATGAGATAGGCCATCTCCTGAACCTCGATCATACGCAGGCAAATATAGAGGCGGTCAAAAGAGTTAGGGACGGCGACGATTCCCTTATCGATGAGATCCCGACGATGTATCCGATACTTTTTTCCAAGGAACAGCTGGTTCTTCACGTCGATGACGTTGTCTCTCTTGCCGAGCGATATCCTGCACAGGGCTATTTGGACAGCTTTTGCAGGGTAGAAGGAGCCCTAGAAGACACCGACGGAAAAGGTTTTCAGGGCGCCGATGTCGTTGCGAGGGCCATCGATCCACTATATCAGTGGGAGGATATAAGAACCATCGTTTCAGGCGTCATGTACCCAAAGGGTACAAAGAACGGTTCTTATGTCCTAGGTGGCCTTGTCCCGGGTCGCGAATATATAGTCGGTTACCGTGGCATAGACAGGTCCTTTACCGGCGGCTCCAGCATCGCGCCATACGACCCACCAAGAAGCGGCGTTGTGAGCGCTATCATATCCGAGAGCATTGTCGCCTGCGGCAGGGGTGGGGCAAGTTACGAGATCGCATCTTCGGGAAAGGTAGAGTCCAAGGACCCCCTTACTGCCAACTCTTCGGAAGACGGATCGGATGGAAACGGGACCTTCGATACCGATGCAACCGCTCCATCCGGCGGATGTAGCCTTATACCAAGATCTTTTTAGTCTTTTCTTTTTTCTCCAATCTGTTAGAAAAGCGCTCATGTCAGTCGGATACGTTTGGGAAGATCTGTACACTAGGCACAACATGGGTGAGTACCACCCGGAGTCCCCCTTAAGGCTCAAGGCCGTGAAAAACGTTATCGATGATGTGAAGGTTGCGCCTTTCCTGACGAGGCTCATTCCCAAACCTGCCACCAAAGAAGAGCTTTCATGGGTGCATGACGGTCATTACATAGATCGCATTGAATCTACTTCAGGTAAATTCGAAGATCTTGACCCCGACACCTCTACATGTCCGGCAACATGGGATGCGGCGCTTCTTGCCGCCGGCGGCGTGATCGCGTGCGTAGATTATGTGATGGAAGAGAAATATTCCCATGGCGCGTTCGCCTTTGTAAGGCCGCCCGGGCATCATGCAGAGCGTACCCATGCGATGGGTTTCTGCTTCTTTAATAATATTGCGATAGGGACCGAACATGCCATAAATAAGTATGGGCTGAAAAGGGTCGCCGTTCTTGATTTTGACGTTCATCACGGCAACGGAACACAGAACCATTTCTATAACAGGGGAGATGTCCTTTTCGCCTCCGTCCACCGTCATCCATTTTACCCGGGAACCGGCGATGCGATAGAGACCGGTAAGGGCCTAGGCAAGGGACTTAATATCAACGTCCCGTTAAATGGCGGCGGAGGAGACGAAGAGTTCCGTGCCGCTTGGGATAATATTCTGGCAAAGGTCGAAGGGTTCAAGCCGGAGCTTATAATGGTATCTGCAGGGTTCGATGCCCACGTAGAGGATCCTCTTGGAGGTATGAAGTTGACGACCGGCGCTTACCGGCGGCTTGCATCGAAACTTGTCTTGCTTTCCAAGAAGGTGTGCGGCGGGCGCCTTGTATTGGTCCTCGAAGGCGGCTACAGTCTTTCGGCGCTTCGCTCCTGCGTCAAGGCCGTTCTTGAAGAGATGATCTAGGTCAAAACTCCAGGTCGTCCTCTCCGCCGTCGGATGCTTTTGGAGCCGGAGGAACGTACGGCAAAGAGTCCTGCGGCGCCATATCCTCATCGAAGAAGTCTATCGCGCGATCTGTGACGCGTCTTTCAGAGCTCAAGCCTTCGCGAAGCATACTGTATCCCTTGAAATAAACGGCGGAACCTCCGCTTATGCTGGCAATACGCTCTTCTTTAAGCCCGTTTGGAGGTTCGAATTTCCTTGCCTCCATATTCTTGGTGGCTTCCTTCATATACTCAAGGAATATCGGGGCGGCGGTGACCCCTCCCGTTTCTCTGGAGCCGATCCGGGTGATGTTATCAAAGCCTATCCAAACTCCGGCGGCGAGGTCGGGGGTGAAGCCTACGAACCAGCAGTCTGTCTCGTCGTTCGTTGTCCCTGTCTTTCCGGCCACGGGACGTCCGAGCGCCTTTACACGTATTCCGGTCCCTCTATCAACGACACCGGTCAGAAGCTTGGTCATTAAAAAGGCGGTTTGCGGGGTTATTACATGGTCCTTTGGGACGGCCTCGCCGTAAAGGACCTTAATGTCCTCCTGGCTTAACACTAGTTTATCGGAGTCGATATATTTTTGCCCTTCCTCAAAGAGTTTGTGGTTCAGGTCCTTGAATTTGGATGCAAGTTCTTCAGAGACATCGAACGCCTCATCGGCGGTCTTGTTGGCCTCGTCTATCTTTTTCAGGTCTACCTCTTCAAGAACGTTTCCATCGGTGTCCGTTATCTTTGTTATATAGATAAGGTTGGGTCTTATCCCTGCGTTGTCGAACGTAGAATATGCCCTGACCATTTCTGAAAGATAGACGCCGTTGGAACCGAGCGCCATCGAAAGATATTTGCCGATCGGAGTTGTGAGCCCCATCTTGCGAATGTAGGCGGTAAGATAATGAAGCCCGATATCGTTCGCTATTTTTACCGTTGGGATGTTCCGCGAGTGAATGAGGTCGCTTTCAAACGTGGTGAGGCCGGCATATTTCCCGCCGTAGTTCTTGGGCGCCCACTGAGGCTGATTTATGCCTACGGAATAGATCACCGGACCGTCGAGGATCGGAGTTGAATATTTATAACCTTTATCCAGGGCGGCCGAATATATGAACGGCTTGAACGATGAGCCGGGCTGACGAAGGGCCTGGACCGCGCGGTTGAATTCGCTCTCCTTGTAATCGTAACCGCCTATCATCGCCTTGACCCCGCCTGTATGCGGGTCCATCGAGAATAGGGCGCCTTCAACAAGCGGTCTTTGCGTAAGAAGGAACTCGCCTTCTTTTTCTGAAAGCTTGACAAGTATTATGTCGCCGGTCTTGAACCTGGTCTTTGGGTCGTTCAGATAGCTGGCATCTTCGTAGCCTTGCGAGTCGGTGTTGAAGGTGCGCGCCCATTTATAACCGCTGTGGGTGATCACGCCTCGCCTGTTCCCGACAAGCACCTCGATATCCTTATCGTCGAAGCCTGTTATAACTGCCTTGTAGAAAACGCCGTGTTCAAGCGGCGTTTCTAAGGAGCTCTCTTTTACGGCAGGAATATATATGTTTTCTTCGTCGAACGC
>Ga0210019_1000672_pt1 | contig 41817 bp, 28 predicted proteins | sample CryGeyCG2114_020_2_FD_183969 | JGI IMG/M metagenome (GOLD analysis project Ga0210019, IMG submission 183969) | Groundwater microbial communities from aquifer - Crystal Geyser CG11_big_fil_rev_8/21/14_0.20 (SPAdes) (version 2) | ecosystem: Environmental > Aquatic > Deep subsurface > Groundwater ...
GGGAATGGCATCCACCGCATTATTCGCATGCAAGGTTGAGAGCATAACGTGGCCGGCCAACGCTGCCTGCGTTGCCACCTCTGCCGTATCTTTATCGCGAATCTCCCCAATCATCACCACATCGGGATCATGGCGCAAAACAGAACGCAAACCGCCAGCAAATGTATATCCCCGCTTCTCATTAATCTGGCTCTGCGTAATACCGCGCATGTGATACTCCACCGGATCTTCCAAAGTAATAATTTTGGTCTCCGGCTGATTCAACTGGGATAAAATGACATAGAGCGTTGTAGACTTACCCGATGAGGTCGGGCCGGTAGTTAGAATCATTCCCTGGCTCAGCTCTGTTGCGCGCTGCAACTTTTCCAGCGCATTATTTGAAAATCCCAAATTCTCAAAGCTGCCGAAATCTTTTTCGGTATCTAAGATGCGGCAGACGACCGACTCACCGTACTCTGTAGGAATCGACGCAACACGCACATCGACTTTTTTATCATTCACAAGAAAATAAAAACGGCCGTCTTGCGGTTCGCTCGTCACATTCAGCTTCAACTTGGCTTTATACTTGAGTTGATTAATAAGGCGGCCGTAGAGCTCTTTGTCGAGCGTCGCAACTTCGTACAAGACTCCGTCGATTCTAAATCGCAGCGTTGCATCCTTTTCTTCAGGCTGAAAGTGCATATCCGATGCGCCGGCCTTAATTGCAGAAACATTGAGCTCATTCAGCGCCTCCTCCGCAGAGAGCGGGCGGATTTTTTCAATGAGGGCGGTAAAATTTTTCAGCTCTGCTTGGTAAGTTTTTTGAGAAAGATCGATGATATTTTTTTTCTCCTCAGTGGGCTTTTGCTTTTTCAACTGATATGAATCGTATAGTTCGGCAGCCTCGTAAATTCCGGCATCAGAGGCAATATGCACCTCAACTTCGTAGCCGGCCTGCTGAAGTTTTGCGAGCAGCTCTTGCGTTGCCGGCATCTGCGTGTCGTGCACCGCGAGTTTTAGTTTTGTGCCGCTGCGATAAAAAGGCACCGCGTGAGCCGATGCAGCCAGCGGTTTTGGCACGGCCTTTAAAATATCGGGATTAATTGGAAAGGCGCCCACGTCGATGTAGGGCAAATTGAGCTCTTTAGCCCGAAGCCGCGCGGCCTTCTCTTGCATGTCGCGATTGATCTTTGCCAGCGCCTCATCTTTATTTTGGGCACCGGTTGTAGAGGCTGCGCCATTAGCCGCGCCGTTGTTACCACTAGCGGCGGGCTTTTTTTTGCCGACATCAATAAATTTTTGCAGATCGCCCATCCAGACATTTTACCATAAAACAGGTGGAGTGGCGAGGTGCCGCAAAGTTAATCTCCCACGTGGCTACCGCAAAGAATATTTTTGCAAAATGGCAATCGTCCCGTAATAGTTCAATAGGTTTGAAACACTGTCCAGTTGCGCATTACTAATTTTCATTGTCTAATCGGGCCCTTACCTGTAATTTCGGCGCCGAAATTACTAAAACAACATAAAATATATCTTAATGCAATAGTTGCGAACATGCAGGAGAGATCAGGGGCAGCCGCGCTTTGGCACAGCCGCCCCTTTTCCGACGTCGGACCCGCCTATTGCTAGACGGGCAAAGTGCTTCCTGGTAGGGAATTTACTACGTGGGGATACTCGTCGAATCCCCGTTATTGCCGAAGTGCACGACGCGGTCATCGCAGACCGCGTCGCTATCGAGATCTTCCACCGTGTCGCGGCGACCACAGCACGGACAAGCAAAGACCGGAACCTCAACGGGCGCATCTGCGTCCGAAAGGTACCGGCTCTGTGTTTCGCTCGTTTTCACAATCAGCTTGTGCGGGCCGGCGCTCTTCGCGCCGACCACATACCCCGACTTTCCGATTGTTTCGTAAACCGCCTCTTGAATCATCATCTCTCCTCCATCACTCCCCTACCAGGAAGCACTTCTCGATAGAAAAGAAAGCACGGTGCCCGAGCGCCACAACAACGCAACCCCAGGCCCATACATCTACAGTTCTACCGATAAGACTTCCTGTTAGCGCCGCCCATGGCGGCAAGTTAGCGCCTAATTATCAAAGAACAAACAAAAACGGCCCCGTTGAGGGGGCCGTCGCAATTCTTTGATACAAAAAGCGCTGTTCCCTCAACAATTATTTGAGCATGAACAACAACACATAACTGCAACAAATTTTTGGGGAGGGAATGTCATAATCGGGCTCATTTTATCGAGCAAATAAATCTTGTCAAATTATTGCACCTCATTTCACTTTTCTAATCGCACTCACAATCGTTGCTGCCGCCTCATCATCAATACCGTCAATTGACGAAAGATCTTTAGCCGTCAAACCCTTGAGCTGCTCGATCTCGGTAATATTCACCGCAGCCAAACTTGCAATCATTTGTGGCGTGACACCCTCTAAGTTTTCGAGCTTCTCAACATGCTCGCGCTCTTTCGGAGCTTCCGGAGCTGGAGCCGTTGCGCCTTCCGGCAGATCTTTTACATCGAGAATGTCGATTTCATAGCCGGTAAGATTTGAAGCGAGACGAACATTTTGTCCCTGCTTACCAATCGCAAGCGGACGCTGATCGGGATTTACATAGACCGATGCGCGCTTTGTCTTCTCATCGAGCAAAATTCTGTGAATCTTTGCAGGCGCAAGTGCAGCCTCAATAAATTTCACCATATTATCTTCCCACTGAATCACATCGATACGTTCGCCATTCAATTCCTCAATAATGTTTTGCACACGTACACCCTTTTGACCGACACATGAACCAATGGGATCCACTTTCGGATCGGTCGAAGTAACTGCAATCTTGCAACGCACACCGGGCAGACGGGCAATCGATTTAATCTCAACTAAACCGGCCTTAATTTCTGGAATTTCAAGCTCGAGCAGTTTGCGCACCAAGTTTGGATGCGTGCGGGAAATAAGAAGCTGCGGACCCTTTGTAGTCTTAATAACCTTATCGAGATAGATCTTAATACGCTGACCGCCAAAGTAGCGCTCTCCTGGAATTTGCTGATCGCGCGTAAGGATCGTGGTGACTTTATCGAGATCGATAAAGACTTGGTCGCGCTCAACACGGTGCACGAGTGCATTAAGGAGTTCATCTTCGCGCTCTTTAAATGTCTGATACATAAGATCACGCTCTGCCTCTTGTAGGCGCTGAATAATTACCTGCTTTGCCGATTGCGCAGCAATGCGGCCATAACCGACTGGCGTCACATCGATGCGGATTTGGTCACCCTCTTTTGCATCTTTCTTATACTGCTGTGCATCTTTGACAAGAATATCTAAATCTTCATCTTCAATTTCTTTTACAACATCTTTCACTAAATACACCGTAATATTTCCGGATTTTTCGTCGAGATCGACATCGACGTTTTGATTGCGATTTCCATAATCTTTCCGGTACGCAGCGCGAAGTGCAGCCTTTACCGTTTCTAAAACAACATCGCGAGAGAGATTCTTTTCATCGCAAAGTTGAGAAATTGCTGCAAAAAAGTTTGATTGCATGGGGAGGAGAAATTAGAAAGATTAAAAATTAACAGAATATGGAAAAACCCAAGATCGATTGATCTTGTGGGCTTACTATAGCAGCCTCGAGCGCTTTTGCAAAGCAAAAATGCTAAGCTCCCGGGTGACACAGTTAGCTAGAGAAAAAATACAACTAGATGAGATCATTAACTACTTCATAAATAATATTTAGCGCAAAACCTCTACCAGCCAAAAAATTGGCGAGTTTTTTACGCTGATATATGAGTAGCTCCTTTTTTCGATTTTCGGCGGGTCGCGAAAATCGCTTAATACGATCTTCAGCAAGCTGCCGTGCCAAAATCTCTTCATCAACATTTTTGTTATTCCAAGCAAGCTCAGCCTGAGCAAAATCGATTCCTCGCTGACGCATCTTCTGCAAAAATCCATACTTACCGAGTGGCCGTGCGGGAAGTGTGTACTCTAAATAGTTATCGAGGATGCGAGCATCGTTTATATAGTTAAGCTCACGGAGACGAACCAAAATCTGCGTAATCAAATCGTCTGCCGATTCAATACCAACCTTCTTACACCGCAGCACGAGCTTTGTTGTAAGCTCGCGCTCGGTATACCATTTGCGTGTAAGAAGATTCAGCGAATATTCAAGCAGTGCTTGATAATCACTTTTTGGCTGTTGTCTTTTTTTCTGCCGCGACAGGCGCTTCTGACTTTGTGCCATTTGTACCATTAGACATAAATTTACGAAGATCACTCTCAATCGATTTCAAAATCTTTTCATTGCCTTCCAAAAAGCCTTTTGCCGCCTCGCGTCCCTGACCAAGCTTTAAATCGCCATACGAGTAGAAAGCACCGCTCTTATGAATTCGGTCATACTTCACAGCAAGATCAAGTAGATCACCGGCATGCGAAATACCTTTGTTATACATAATATCGAACTCTGCGGTTTTAAACGGCGGAGCAATCTTGTTTTTCACAATTTTCACACGCACACGATTTCCAACACGCTCTTTCTCACCGCTTATCGAACTCGCATCTTCAATTTTTCCAATTGAACGAATATCCATACGCACAGAAGCATAAAATTTTAGTGCGTTTCCACCGGTCGTAGTCTCTGGATTTCCAAACATCACACCAATCTTCATACGAATTTGATTAATAAAGATGACAGATGTTTTAGATTTGCTAATACAGCTTGTAAGCTTGCGAAGCGCCTGACTCATGAGGCGAGCCTGCAAACCCATTTGCGGATCTCCCATGTCTCCCTCGATTTCTGCCTTTGGCGTAAGGGCCGCAACTGAATCAACAACGACAACATCGACTGCATTTGAACGTACTAAGGTCTCAGCAATCTCCAGTGCCTGTTCGCCGCTGTCCGGCTGCGATACCAATAAATTACTCATGTCGACACCGATACGCTTTGCATATTCCGGATCGAGCGCATGTTCGGCATCGATAAATGCACACTGCCCACCACTCTTTTGCGCCTGACTAATAATGTGGAGCGTCAGTGTCGTCTTGCCTGAAGATTCCGGACCATAAATTTCGATAACACGACCGCGGGGAATACCGCCGCCAAGTGCCATATCGAGAGAAACGGAACCAGTTGAAATGGTCTCGATTGCAACTTTCTGCTGATCGCCCATCTTCATAATTGAGCCTTTCCCGTAGCTCTTTTCAATCTGAGCCAGCGCCAGCTCGAGCGCCTTTGACTTTTCATCCGCCATATATATAAAGGTTAAAAAATATACAAATCAGATTTTGTGGCCGAACTATATGTGAGCGTGCACTCATAGTCAATCCCTTGCTATTTACAGATTAGATTTTATTGATATAATTCTGGCTTCTGTACAGACATCAGCAGCGTATCAGCCCGACATTACAAATCCATAAACTTTTTTGGACAAAAAGATGAACGGAATCCCAAATTTGCCGGAAAACTATGAAGAAGCCATGTTCGGTGAATGCGGGCTCAATGAACTAGAACAACGGGCAAAAGCAGAGGGACGATATAGAGAAGTGGAAGTGGAAGATGACATACCGGCTAACGAAATATTTACTGCAAAAGAGCTCCTTGCAATTGAAAATGCCCTGAGCGAGGGGCGGTATGATTACTGGGGAGAATTTGTTCCTAATCGGCGTCACGGCATCCAAGCAGAGACGCGCAAATTAGCATGGCAAATTACACAAAACAGAGAAGTACGGAAGCGAAAGCGAACGCAGGCGACAGAAGCCGCTGAGCGCAAAGTAAAAGCACGCACCTTAAAATTAGATGCCCATCCTAAAATCAGCCGCATCGAAATAGCCTTTGAAGCGTGGCGAGTACAAGCAATTCGGAAAGATTACGGTGAATTGTACCGGTCAAATAATCATCCCTACACCGAATATCCATCTGAGGAAGCATATGAACGCTTGTTGCAAAATATCGATGGCGCACAGAACCGCGATTATCGGTATTGTAACACCGCCCACTATCCGCACCGCGGCTACTACCGTGAAAAAATTCTGCCTGCTGTTTTAGCCCTGGCGCAAACACCGGCAGAGGTAGAAAAGATCAGTAAAGATGCGATCGACTGCCTGGATCTTATTATGAGGCAAAGAACAAGGCTCTCGACTCCAAAAAGCAATCTTGTACAGCATTTTTTTGATGAAGCGGATTACCTGAATGATACTTGGGAAGGCAGCAACGGACTCTTTCTCGCAGCATACCGTGCCGGCGGACCGGATTTTGCAAAGGCGCTTGTGATGTTTCAAGCACGCCAATGCGATGCTCACTATGACGGCCTGGATTATTCCTACAAGCCGTGGAAAATGAAGGCTAATTTTTTCGATCCTCTCGTGCAAATTCCCGAAACACATCGCGCGGGTGCGACACAAGCTCTTTTATCTCAAATGGAGAAATCCCACCGCCATGCAGCAGAAGGATTTTGGTTATATGTACCGGCAATAGTGCGAACACTCGAAGCTGCAAAGTGCAACATAAATGATTACTTTCGCTTAGCTGCGGCATGCGCCTGCGATTTTATCGATCAAGATATAAAGTGCTCTCAACTTGCAATTCTTGACCACAAGCAAATGCCCAAAGAACTTGCGGCACTCGCTGCAGAGCCGGAGTTCAAAGACGATCTTATTGAGTTAGCATGCGCAATTCTCAATGCAGAGCAAATATGGAGCAGATTGCGCGGCACCGGCATTACGTTTATTGATCCGGGCGGCACTACAGATTTTGGCCTTATGAAGGTTAATCCGCTTGCCATATTGCACAAGCTGCGCGATGCAGGTTACAACAATACAGAGCTACATAAAATTCTGCAGCTACCGCAGCGTTATCCATGGCTTGGGAAAAATATTGTCCCATTAATTACTGCCTATACGGAAATTAATGAGCGCTTTCCCGGAGGAGTTCCTGCGCTTCTTGTACAGCTTGAAAAGATGAAGGGAGCAGAGCGCTCTTCTCGCCATCTCATTGAACAAGCCGAATGTCCGCCATTTTGCAATGAAGAGCAATGGGATGCATATTTAGCTGCCGGTCAGCGCTTAGTTGAAAAATTCGGTGATGCAGCTTATCCATATTTTCATCTCTCAAATGCACCAGGCAATTGGAATAAAAAGCTGCCACCCGGTACCCAGCGAGTTTTTCGGCCGCTCGAAACAAATCTTCGCGAACTTATAAAAAATCCGGAAGAGTTCGCTGCCGCTATGCAGCAGATGGAAACAACAATCGCACAGCTTACGGAAGGCACGGGAGTTACACGTGCAGGACACGAAAGCATGATACGCGCATATCTCACGCATATGCGCGAACCAAAATTTTTAGAGTTTTCAGCAGGCCTGCAACTATTATTGCAGCGTATGCAGACTGCCGGAATTGCACACCGGGACCGGGATGACAACGTATACAATGAAGCCGTCCGCTTCTTTGCAGAGCTTCCAATGCAAATTGGAGGAATTGAACAAAAAACACTGCCGGAAGACATCAATTATATTACAATGGCAAGAATCGCGGCGCACTTTGCAACCGATGCTCCGCTTGAAGGTAATGGAGCCTCAGCTTTTTCTCGGGACAACTTTTTTGGAATGATACGATCAGGCGTACATTATAGTGTGGCCGGTTCTCTGCATTTTTTTGACCGCCAATTTGGAGAGACTGCAACGCCGGATGGACGTGTTGCCAGGCCGGCAGATGTTGAACTGCCGGTAAGCGATGAAGAGCTGCAACGATTGCTCGACTGTGTTCTTGAAGCGCGAGCAATAAAGGCCGCAACAACCGGCGCAACGATTGTCAATGACAGATGCTATGCAGCACTTTCGGCTCGAATTGCAAAGCATCGGGCCGAATTAGAAGCACTTTGCGCTCAGCCGGCTTTTCAGCAATTCATTGGCGATGCCTTTCTCCACGAAACTCGCTCGACAGTTGATGGCGCCTATGCACTGCTCAGCATGCGCCGCGTCCTTAACGCCGGATTTATTCTGAGTGATAAGGGCAAAGATCCCGACTCACCGCTGCTCCGTCACGGCAGCGAACTGACACGCTCTCTCATTGCGGGAGCAACCTTCCTTGGGGCTATTGGTGCCCTGGAGCTTAAAGGCATAACTAATACCATGCCCCACCGGCAACTGCTTATAGACTCGAAAAAATCTCGTACTGGGCAAGCAGAATTGCTGGCCGTTACACAAGCAAAAGGTCCTATAGCCGATATGCTGCGCGAAAATCTCAATCACATTGCACCGCGCATCGACCGGGCCATTATGCAGCAGCGTATGAGCATGCTTGGACTCATGGCGGTTGGCGGTAAACACCATGCACGTCTTCCGATTGACCCCAATATATTACAAACAATTTCAGATATTTTTGGACTCACCCAAACTCCATTTCATCTTATTCATGCGAATGAATCACTGGTACTGGCACCCATGCCAACTGCATTTGAACTCGAACTCATGATACGAATTCTCGATGCATTCGGCATAATCGACAAGTTGAATTTGCAGATTGCAGGGGCCGGACGCCTTACAAATCAGCGTGCGGGCATTGTAGGTTCGACAGTCATCCTCTCAACAATAGAAGGCGGTATTCCAAAACCGGGCGCATTTACAACAACACACAACGGTCAAACCGGCGCACGCATTATGGCCTACGATGCAGGCATCAAAGTGCGCGGCCTGCCCTTTGACATTCCCCAGGCAGAGGGACGGACCGACAAACTCGGCAGTTTAACAACCGCAGATACAATGACTCACCAAGTAGTGCACAATCTCATGATTCAAGAGCAGCTGGGCACCGGGCCGCTCGCTGATCTCGCCGCAGAATTCTGCAGAGATCATGGACGAATTATGGAAGCGCACGGATTGAGAAATGTCGTGCAAGAATCAGCGTGGGTATATGGCACCGGCTCAAAAGACGATTCACTTGAAGCACACGAAGCAATGGTGCGGCGCTTGGCAGAAACGTGGCATGCGCACTCGATGCAGAATCGCATGGGTGTCATAGCAGATATGAATGCATTAGTCGCGAGGACAATACGCGCCATTCTTGAAAGACGTGATGCCACTATGGATTCGCATCCAGAAGAAGTCGATAAATTAAAAGTTGCATAAATGAAAGATCGATCAGAGTTATTTTCAGAAACAGAACAAACTGCAATTGAAGTTGCACTGAGTGCGCACCAGCATCCGTGGTATCGCCGTAAACCAGAAAAATATGACCGCAACGATATACGAATAAAAGAGAACGATGCCTCACTCGAGGCGCTGACACGCTATCTTCCGCGCATTCCTATACAGTGGCGCGCACGGGCAATCGCAGTCTATTTCAAACAGCAAGAAAATGATGCTGCCGCCGCAGCGTTTTTCCGCGAAATTCCGCACATGGTACGAGAGCTTCAAGCGAAAAATTTGGATATCGATGCATTTTTCCAGCTGGCTGAAGCTGCGCTCCCCCTCCGTTCAAGCGGCGAAATTGGACACGAACAAATCTGCCTGACCGACACAACAGAGCTCGAATTATTGGAAAGTGCCGGCGAATTCAAACAAGATCTTATCGATTTCACACGACTTATATTAAGCGGCGAATTTGCCATAAAACGCATGATTAGCTTTGGGAGCAGTGAAGGCACATATCATCAAAATTCAATCTATTTTTGGCCAAATGAAATCCTGCGCAAACTTCAAAAAGACGGATATTCCGCAAAAAAAATCCACCGAGTCTTTGGACTGGTGCATACACACGCTTGGGTTGGTGACCGATTAGGCCTTCTCATTAATTATTATGCAGAAATAGAGAAAAATTTTCCGGGCGGCTGTGCAGCTCTATTAGAAGAACTAGAGGCGCTGCAGCACGCCAACAAAGATGCCTACAACTCATGCATGCGCCACCTTATCGAATTAGCGGTCACGGCGCCTTATAGTCCGGCGCAGTGGCGTGTTTTCCTTGCTGCAGGGCGCAAACTCACCGCAACTTTTGGGAATGCAGCAGATCATTACTATTTTAGAATAAAAAATCAGCATCTCTATGGCAGCGACGATGCTCGGGATTGGGATACAAGCGAAGCAGAAGCAGTTGATCGCCTTTTAGAAGAACCAGAAACATTTGAAGCGCGTCTCGAAGAGTTTAGCCAAAATATTGCAGCACTTTGGGAGGGATTGCCGCTGAATGAGCACCGCAGCGGTCAATTTGTATCCATGTGCCTCGCGCGGATCGACGATCCTAAATTTCCCGAGCTACTGGAAGGATTAGAAAATGCTCTTGCAAGACTCAAAGCCGTCTGTCCGCCCGAAACACTTACAAATAATAAATCATATAGAAACCCATACGAAATTATCGCAAACTTCTTCTATCAACTGCCGCGCACAAATCCCGGCAGACATTTAGGACCGCTTCCAGATATAGATTTAATCGCTGCAGGCAAAGCAATTGGGTATGTGGTGGCATGTGGAATGCCAGAAGAAAAATTCCAAAACTTATTAGACAGCGGTTTTAATTTTGAGACTGCTTCAGCAATCCTTATATACGACACATCCGAGACACCCCGCTTTGCCATAGAGACTCCAGACGAAGCAAATGAGTTGCCTCTGACATCTGAGAGAATCAAACATATCGCCGCTCTTTATTTTGAAGCAAATACTATCTGTAGTGCGGTCACAAAAGTAAACACCAGTGATACTGCAGCATACCAAGCAGCACTCGAACACCTTACAAAATATGCCGATGAAGTTGCGGCTGCTCGCGAAGAAATTACGGCAGCAAGTAATGGCAGTAGTAAATTGCACGATTATTTTGATACAAAAATACAAATCGCTTTCCGCATGCTTGCAATGCGGCGGGTAGTGCAAGCCGGCTTCATTCTTACAAAGCAGGGCGATCTTCCTCCCCTGCCACTGCTTGAACAAGGCGGAGAAGTTACGCAAAGCATTATTGCAACAGCGAGTTTTTTAAGTGCTGTTGGCGTACTGCCGCTTAAGGGAATCAACGACGATATACAACCGCTGCCCGCCGGACATAATTTAGATGACGTTCTTGATCTTGCACTGCGAAGACAATACGAAACCGTGCTCCGCGCAAATATCAGCCGCGTTGCGCCGCGCATAGAGCGGATGATTCTAAACCACCGCCTTGGCATGCTTGGTTTGCAAGGCATTGGCGCAAAACATCATGCAAAAATTGCAATCGATGAAGATCTTTTAAAAGTAATTCGGGATATTTTTGGCCTCACCAGCACACCTTTTCATCTCATTCATGCAAATCAGTCGCTGGTCTTACCTCCGGTTCCAACCGCATACGAGCTGGAACTCTTTATTCATATTTTGGAGACGCTTGGACTCATACAAGACCGCCAGCTGCAACTTGCAGGTGCGGGACGCATGGATCGTGAATACGCAAGTACACTTGGCTCAACCGTATTACTGGCGAGCATCGACTGTCGCGTACCGGAGCCGGGAACTTTTTCTACAAATAGTGACGCCCAAACCGGGGCACGGATTATGACATACGATGGTGAGCATGGAGAGCACTTTAGAATTTACGGTGGCCCGTTCGATGTACAGCCGGCGCCAGGCCGCACCGATCAACTGGTTTGCTACGCCACTTCTGATGCGGTTACTTTTCAAGTCGCGCAAAATTTGGGAGTGCAACATCAATATCAATACGGGCCGCTGCGCGCTATGTATCCTGATTTTTCTGCTGAACATCGGGCTATTTTGGCGAGACATGGATTAGATGGCGTGGTCGACAGTTCGGCCTGGGTGTTTCAGCATGCCAATCTGGAAGATACTTTAGAAGATCATGAAAGCATGATCAGAAATTTGGCTGAAAAATGGGGGCAAGATAGCTTGCAACCAGATATGGGTGTGATAGCAGATATGAATCGCTTAGTGCGACGCAGTATGCAAGAAATAGTTGCGCGACGAGAAGAAATAATGCGTGATTATCCTGAAGAGGTTGAAAAATTGCGAAGAGCTTAGTATGGTTATTTACTAAATGCTTTCTTATTTATCAATTAATCTAATTACCCCATGTGTGAAAATCATCGCCGCGTAGAAACTGGCCCTAGCAGACGGCTCGATACTGCTGCATTACAGATTGCTGTACATGGAAAGGGCGGAGAGGTTTTTGATGTTGGTACTTCACCACCTGCGGTCCCAGGCCCCCTTGATAAAGCTAAGCAGCTAATAGGCAATGTCGCAAAAGCGATAACAAGCGGAGATGCACCGAAAGCACAACTGAGTAAAAAAAGACAAAGAAAATTAGCAGCACAAGAAAGAAGACAAGAAGCCCGATTTGCGGCAAGTGAGACAATCACGGCAGCGCCCGAGCGCCGCGCATCATCACCAGAACAAGTGAGAGCGGCAACGCAAGCAGAAGTGATCCAAGTCTTAGAAACACTCTGTGGATCAGAATCGCAAGTTGGCAAAGGACTTCGTGGCGCCAAAAAGCAGCGCGCGAAAGAAGCATTTGAGCGTCGCGCAATAGAAGTTGTTGCCGATACATTGGGTATGGATGCAACAAGCGCAACCAAAGCAGAAGTGTATGCAGAACTCCATGCGCGTGAATTATTGGCAAAGGCACCGCGTGTATTACAAAAATTGTAATTGTTGAGACACTGCACATTACACTATTCGACAGCAGCCCAACGAGCTGATACATTACCCTCGTGTTAGATTTATCAGCGCTGCAACAACTCGTCACGCTCTACAGCACGCCCGCCCTCATTATTCTGGGCTCGATAATCGTTGGGTACATTTTTGAAAAAATAATTCTTGGCCAGCTGAGCAAAATCGCCTCACGGACAACCTGGCGCGGCGACGATATTATTTTGGAAGGCGTGCGCGGCCTAACCACAGCTTGGTTTGTTCTTGCCGGCATCTATTTTGCATTTATAAGTACAAAACTATTACCGCCATCTGCCTTAACTATTACCAAGAGCATTCTCCTTATTATCGCTGTACTCACCGCCACCATTGCGGTCTCGCGCATTGCGGTACTTCTTGTGCGGGAATATACGGCCAAAGGACGTGGGCACATCCCGGGCAGCTCAATTCTCATCAATATTACCAACATCATTGTCTTTATTATCGGCGGCCTTGTGGTGCTCCAAACGCTTGGTATTTCCATTACACCAATTCTTACCGCGCTCGGTGTCGGAGGTTTGGCTGTTGCGCTCGCTCTGCAAGATACCTTGAGCAATCTCTTTTCGGGTCTGCAAATTATTGTGACGCGACAAATAGAGATCGATGACTACATCCAGCTGGAAAGCGGAGAAAAAGGATATGTAACCGACATTACGTGGCGCAATACCACAATTAAAATGCTTTCGAACAATCTCGTAATTGTACCGAACTCAAAAATCGCGAAGGCGCTCATGACAAATTTCAGCAAGCCGCAAAAAGAGATGAGTGTGTTAATTGATATTGGAGTTTCATACGGCAGCGATCTCGAAAAAGTGGAGCGTGTGACTATTGAAGTTGCAAAAGAAGTAATGGAGCGGCTGGAAGAAGAGATTGGATTTATAGAAGAGTTTGAGCCATTTATCCGCTACCATACGTTTGCTGCCTACAGCATAAACTTTACGGTAATTTTGCGCGTAACCGAATTTGTAAATCAATACTTACTCAAGCACGAGTTCGTGAAAGCGCTGCACAAGCGGTATCAGCAGGAGGGAATTCTTATCCCGTTCCCGATTCAGACTTTGGAAGGGAGTGTAGAGGTGAAGAAGTAAGGGCTCGATTGCCAAATCCGGCAAAATAAAGTATATTATTAGGAAGCTTTTTTCCTTTCTATTTTAGAAATTTTTTTTAAGTCATGAAGAAAAAAACAAACAAATTCAAAATCGATAAAGATCACTTCCGCGTAACTATCTTTGGATCTGCGCGAACTAAGCCGGGACATCCGACGTATAAGCTGGTCTACAAGCTGGCAAAATTAATTGCGAAAGAAAAAATCGATATCATTACCGGCGGCGGTCCGGGCCTTATGGATGCTGCCAGCAGCGGACACTATGCCGGCGATCCTACAAATCATAATCATTCAATTGGACTGACTATTAAACTCCCAATGGAGCAACATGACGGGCAACATCTGGAAATTAAAAAAGAGTTCAGCAGATTTTCTGGACGGCTCGATACCTTCATGAGTCTTTCGAATGCGGTGGTTGTTGCACCGGGTGGCATCGGAACGTGCCTCGAATTCTTTTACACTTGGCAGCTCACGCAAGTAAAGCACATCTGTCCAATCCCAATCATTCTTCTGGGCCCCATGTGGAAAGGACTTATTGAATGGGTAAAAAAACAGCCGCTCAAAAAACAGCTACTCAGCCCGAAAGATTTTGAAAATATCTATTTGGTAAAAACCAATGCCGAAGCAATGAAGATTATTAAAGCGACAAAAAAACAGTTCGAAAAAGATCCGGATAGCTGTGACAATTTGAAGCTCTACGGTATTTGACAAAGAAAAAGCAAGCCCGTAGACTAGGCGCGATTCGTCCCCAACGCATTATTATTTAATTGCGCCTGTTATGCCGTATCTTACTTGGGCCAAAAGGCTCTCTCTTGGGACAGCGTTTTTTGCAGTATCGTTATTCGCTACAATTGTCCCGGCGAATGCAGCAGCATTTCCTGATACCGAAGGTCATCGGTATGAAGAAGCAATCGATTTTCTTTTTGAACGCGGCATTGTTGCCGGATATCCGGATGGAACATTCGGACCGGACAACACCCTAAATCGGGCAGAACTTCTGACGATTATTATGGGCTCCCGCTTTGAAAATCTGCCGGCAAAGAGCTGTTTTACCGATATTGGAAGAAGAAAGTGGTTCGCTCCATATGTATGTAAGGCATTAGAGCTCGGCTACATTTCTGGTTATCCGGATGGCAAATACCGTCCTGGCCAAGATGCAAATCTTGTTGAAGCGCTCATTATTATGCAGCGCGCATTTGATATCGATGTAAATACAACCGACGGGCCATACTGGTTCGAAGAAAGTGTACGTACTGCAAGCGGCATGAATATCATTCCAAATGATGGTCTGCACTTTGCTATGTATATTACGCGCGGCCAAATGGCAGAGATGATGACGCGCATGATCAAATTTCAGGAAGGCACCCTCGATGAATATTTAAACGGAACGGACGATATAGCAACGTTTGAAGATCTTGAAGAAGAGACAACTGACGCAAATGATGAATCGCAAACAGGCGGCTCAGGAGGAGTAAGCATTCCAAGCGATGACGGATCGGGCACAAACAGCGGCGGCGATACAACAAATAATGACACCGAAGAAACACCTTCCACAAATCTACCGGACGCTAATGCAGCCGACATTACGGTATTGGAAGTAAAAAACGATCAAGCGATCGGGCGCAATGAATTAGCATTTTCTGGCGTGCCAATTGCAAAAAGCCGCAACTTACTCAGCACCGATAATCTCTATATAAGTAATGCCGACGGCAATAAAATAGATGCGCAATTTAAAGTACTATCGCGCTGGGGCGGCGGTCCAAGCGAAAGTAGCAAGCCGATTCGCTGGGTAGAAGTTTCCTTTGTAGCAAATGTACCGGCAAACGCTACCGGCTATTATTCGCTGCGCAATGCATCGAATCCTCCAGGCGCTGCAAATCTTGTGCAAGGACAAGGCACCTCGCTCATTGTGCAAACCGGTCCATCAACATTTGTATTGGATGGAACAAAAGTAGGCATCTTTGATTCTATCAATGTAAATGGCCGCACGGTATACAGCGATAGCGCCGCAGCCGGCCCACGCCTTGTAGATGGAGGACAGACAGTTACTGCACGAGTCGATGCAAACGGCTTTGTAGTTGAACAAAATGGCCCGGTAAAAGCGGTCATTCGTTCTTCAGGCCACTTCGCACAAAGCACTTCATCTTGTAACATTCCGCTCGCCTACGATATGCGATTAACATTTGTACGCGGTACACCGAATGTCGGTATGGAGTTCGATATTCGCAATGAGTGCGGTGACGGCTACAATCTCGACTGGCAAGGCAATCGTCATGTAATTGATGAAGTTCGGTGGGATTTACCACTCGCGCTTGCTTCATCATCACGTAAAAGCATTGTTGCAAATGATAACAATGTATACAGCTCAAGTGCAGGATTCAGCGGCATAACCGAAATTGAACAACGTGTAGGCACAACCGGAAGTGCCGGATGGCGTCGTGCACACATCACCCGTGGCGGTTCAACACTAAACTCGGCAAGTGCATATACAAAACCATTCCTTGCGCTGAGCGACAACAACTTCTCTGCCGGCATTACCATGCCATGGATGCAGTGGCGCGAACCCCAAGCACTCGCTGCAAACGACAGCACGCTGCAAATCAAATTTATCAGTGAAGAAAATGGAGTTGGCGAGGCACAAGCGCGATGGAACTTTGCGCAGCTTCGCTTCTTTGAAGGTGCAGCAAGTGATGCAAGCATTCAGCGCGAACGCGACTTAGCGGTTGCAGGGACAGAGCGCGGCCTGCTCGTGCATGCACCGGTTGACTATATGAATGCAACACAAGTAATGCCGCCACTCCCCACCGCAACAAGCGGTCCCCTGCTCAATGCATACAAAGCCGCAATCGAGAGTACGCACAATTCGACCGTGGACGAACAGTGGAGAGATAATAAAACTGTAGGAATTTTTTGGCCGGACATTCCTCTCTTCTCTTCACAAAATAGCACTCCAAATGATTTTTCTCTCACCTCAAACTACTGGAGCCCGACGAGCTCAGAACTTCTCGAATTTTTCCGCACCGGCGATCCAAAATGGTACTGGGATTTCGCATTTCCAGCGGAACAAACTTTCTTAAAGACTGCTGTCTATAACACCGGCGGCGAATATGTTCCGGGTGACATTCGCAGCGGCTTTGGTGTGGGTAAAGGCGAAGTATCCCCATATGGATCGGCATATCGAAATAATCAAAGCTCCGACGACTACTTTTATAATCAAGGTTCGGATGAATTTTATGTTGTACGCCCGAGCAAATCGATTCAAGATGTCTTCAAACGAAGCTGTCAGACATTTATTGAGCGCTACAATGAGCCGCGCAACCAAGGAGGCCAGTGGGTTTCAAAAATGGAAATAACCCGGCAAGTATCTCAACATGTAAATGCTCTGCGTTACGGAGCAGAATTTGTTGAAGATCAAAACCAAAGCGCAGATTGCAATAAAAAACTCTACGAAGTATTCCAAGAATTTGCTGAAGACAATTTTGCCAACGGCATTTTCTGTATTAATGACAGCGGCAATGCAGGCTCATGCGAAACTGATGACTCGTTTATGTATACCGCTATGTTCCTCGATATGGCATACGGATACCTCTTTAACTATGGGGACCACGGCGGCGCAATTCAGCGCGCAATAGTTACAACGGCAGATCAATCGTACCAACACATGCTACCCCGCAGTGGCGACACCATTAATATTGGAGGCGACTGGTTCAATGCACTTCGCTGTAGCTTTGGCAGCCCATCGCCAAGCTGTTCGGGCATTCGTTATGATGAACCATTGTACGACCATGCGCGGCCAATGCTGCTTGCATCGTTCTTAATTGCAAATAATTTTGATGCGCAACCCGGACGGTGTGGTGCAGTAGCGGAAGCACTTGGTCAATCTATGGGAGGTGAATTCTCTGACTTTATGTTTAATGGTCTGGGATGGTCAAAAGGCAGCTCTCAAGTAATGCACCTCATGGCACATGGGGCTGCAATAGGTGACTCATGTTGGAATGGAGGTACAGCACCAGTGGCACCAGTTATTGAAGATGCAATATTGAGTGATGCTGGAAGTTCAGACAGCGGCACAACCGAAGCGTCTCCATCCCAGATCGAGGATGAAACTCCGCCAGCTGATGAGACCGCCCCTCCCCCAGCCGCAGCAAGCGGTCTTCCGACCTCAACCTACAGCTTGGCAAGCGGAGAAGTTGTAGACATCTATCAGGGAGAGGGTGATTACCATATGGTTATGAGTCATACCATTGGAAGCGGCACCTGTTTTGGCAGCGATTGGGTACTTTATGATTGGTATCTTGCACCGTCTGGCGGCGACTTCACACAGATTGGCAGTACAACGGAAGCCGAAAGCTTAGATGTGAACGGCCACTTCTTAGAATCACAAGGATGTAATAAAGGCACCTTCCTCATGTCATTCAATCTTCCAGCGGGAACGCATCAAGGCGGCGTCTGCATTACCAACCGAAATAATACACAACAACGTTACTGTACAAGTATGCCGTTTACGCTCTAGCTTTCCCCATAAGGTTATTGCCCAACCAACGGCCTCGCTCGTATGAGCGGGGCTGTTTTGGTACTTTGATAAAAATCATATACAATTTTAGTTGGTATTATTTTTTATCTCTCAATATATGAAACGAAAAATTTCTGGAGTTGCCCTTATACTTGCTGGGCTATTCGTACTCTTCATCTCTTCGGCAAGCGCACAGTTTTCCGATACTGGCGCACATAAATACCGGGAAGCAATTCAATTTATCCAGGACCGTGACATTGTAGATGGATATCCAGATGGCACCTACCGCCCGGATCAAACTATGAACCGTGCGGAACTACTTACTATTATCGTCGGCTCACGTTACGACAATCTGCCCTTTCTCGACTGCTTCACCGACGTAAAACGAACCGAATGGTATGCTGCTTTTGTCTGTAAAGGTCAGGAGCTCGGCTTTGCAAGCGGTTATCCGGACGGCTCTTTTCAGCCTGCACGCACGGTAAACTTTGTAGAAGCCCTTATTATGCTGCAACGTGCCTATGACATCGAGGTAAATACAAACGGTATTTGGTACGAAGACAGCGTACGGAAAGGAAGCACAGCAAATCATATTCCTCTCGATATTACAAAGTTCGATCAGCCGTTCACCCGTGGACAAATGGCAGACATGATGACGCGTTTTATCCGCTCGAGAGAAAACTCACTGGATGAGTATCTTGGCGATCGTGCAGCATACCGCGTGACCTTCGAATCGATCGGCCGAGGTGAATCTATGGAAGCGCGCTATCATGCAGAAGTTGGCGGCGGCAATGCCGAAAATAATACCGGCGGCGTTGCCCGCAATCCAGGCAGCGTTCCTTCTATTCCAAACAATGCACCCGCAGCAGATGCAGGCAGTGCGGGAAGCAGCGATGCAACGCGCGTCTATACGAGTATTCCAGCGCTTGCATTTAACGGATTTCCCCCTGTTGGACAAAACTTTACCGACCCAACCTTTGGAACCACAATTCGCCGTTTGAGCGGCGCGCGTGATAGAAATGATTTTGGTATTCACGACTATTCACAGCTCCAAGCCTTCTCTGCCGACAACCGGCTCGTCTTGGTGCAGGACGAGGGCGGCTATAAGACGGTCAATGTAAGTGATGGTGCCACCGTCTGCAGCTTCCCCGGCATTAACGATCCGCGATGGCAGAGCGCTCAAACCGATACGCTTGTCTTCTATGATTCAAATGAGGATGAGACAATACGTCTCCAATATGGAAATGCGCGGACCTGCGAAATCGAGACTATTCTTACCTTTCCGGCTCGGTACGAGCGCATTAGCGTAAACCAGTCGTTCGATGAGATCTCGCGCGATGGGCGCTGGCTCGCCGGTATGGCGGCAATCGATAACAACCAGGATCGTATGATCTTCACCGTTGATCTGCAAAACCGCCGAATCGAAGGAGAACAGACGATTAGCGGCCTGTTCAGCGGAACCTGTGCCGGTGGTGAACGCGATCCAGACTGGATTGCTGCTGCACCGTCAGGCGAATGGGCAGTTGTAAACTGGGCACAAGACGGAGACCGCCGCTGTGAGGGACAAGAGGTCTTTAACGTGCGCACATTGCAATACATCGGCCACAGTTACGATGGCCGTCAGCACGGTGACCTTGCTATCCACACGGATGGCCGGGTTGGCTTTGTAACAACCGCACTTTCCTCTCCTGAAGAGCCAAATCTTCCGGCGATCATGTTCTATCCGCTTCCTGACGGTGTGAATCGCCCGGAGCTCATAAAAACAATTCCATGGGGTGGTCTCGACCACATCTCGTGCCGCGGGCCGGCAGGCATGTGTCTTGTAACCGGCGGTGACAGCGGTGACATCTTCCATGAAGAGATCTACATGGTCTACTTTGATGGATCGGTCAGGCGCTTGGCGCATTCACGTTCGAGTAACTGTGGATACTGGGTACAGCCGCGCGCATCACTCTCACAGGATGCACGGTATGCAATCTTTGATAGTGATTTTGCAACACAGCCGGGCCTCAGCGAAAGCTGCGGAGGCAATCTCGGTTTCGAAGATCCGGACGGCTTGGGCGGCGGCGAGAGCTTCTTAATCATTCTTCCCGATGCAATTCGCACGAGCCCGAATAATGCAACGGGCTCAGCCGGAATAACCGGCGGCAATGGGGACGACGACGGCGTTGCCGCTGCAAACAATGACGATGATGGCGGGAATAACGGCGGCGCGCAAGCAAACGCCGGCGTGCAACTCGGCACGGTTGGTGCACTTCCAAATTCAACCTATACCCTTGCTGCTGGAGAGAGCGTTACTTTTGATGAAGCGGATGCCGCATTCGGCGATCTCTTGCTCGAACATACACTTGGCGGGGACGGCTGTAATGACGAAAACTTTATTATCTATGACTTTTATGTAAAAGCATCCGGTGCAAACCAATATACTCATATTGGCCATCACGAAGCTTCAGAATTTGGCAACTGGCTCGGCACAAACGAGGTTACCGGCGGCGGATGCTTTAAGGGAACATTTGTGTATAACTTAGAAGGCTCCGGTATGGCCGCCGTCTGCATTACGAACGAACAGAATCTCACCCAGAGATACTGCACGACTACAAGCTTCTAGGCATTGCACCACGGGGCAAATAAAAAACATCCCCCATCTTTATTTTTGAGCTGCTAAATTTACATTGCACGTTTATTATGTCGAGAAATATAAAATTAAAGTTCGGAATTGGTACGATACTTGCTGCACTTATAGCAGCACCCGCCGCCGTCGCTTCGGCCCAAGAGGAAAATGCGGATCAAATTGCAATCACCTTTTTATGGATCGCGGTAGTATTACTTGCTGCGAAACTTTCGAGCCTTGTCGAAAAATGGGGGCAGCCTTTAGTGCTGGGGGAACTGCTTATCGGCGTCGTTTTAGGAAATCTGACATTCATCGGACTTTCCTTCTTTGAACCGATTACACAAAATCCCATTATTGCCTTTCTCGCCGAACTCGGTGTAGTAATTCTTCTTTTTCAAATTGGATTGGAATCGAACATATCGCATATGCGCAAAGTTGGAGGCAAGGCCCTCTCTGTTGCGCTCATCGGTATGATTATGGCATTTGGTCTTGGTACATATTTAGTGGGGCCTTTGCTTCTTCCGGGACTCGATCCTATTGTCTATATATTTTTAGGAGCCACACTTACTGCCACTTCTGTTGGCATTACTGCTCGCGTATTTCGTGATCTTGGAAAACTGAATATGCCCGAAGCACAAATTGTATTGGGGGCTGCAGTTATAGAAGATGTACTCGGCTTAATTATGCTCGCCGTTGTTACCGCTGCTGCCAAGACTGGCAGCGTGAGCCTCGCAGAGATCGGTAAAATAGGTGGCCTCGCAATCATCTTTTTAGTTGGTTCAATTGTTATTGGACAGATGCTGGCACCGCGGCTTGGCCGCCTTCTCTCAAAAATCCATACCGGCATAGGCATGAAATTTACACTCGCTATCTCGTTCGGGCTCATATTTGCATATCTTGCACATATTTTAGGTTTAGCACCAATTGTTGGAGCATTTGCAGCAGGACTCATACTCGATCCGGTTCATTTTAAAGACTTTAAAGATCCGGAAATTGTTTCTGATGTTCGTGAAGCAGTAGCCAACGAGTCGCCTGCACTGCGCAATAAAGTGTTAAAAACGATCGCACCCCATGCTGACCGCCATATTGACGATATTATCCAGCCGGTGGGACTTTTTCTGATTCCTATATTTTTTGTATATACCGGTATGACGGTGGACCTTTCGACCCTCTTTAATGCAAAAATTATTCTTGCTGCACTTGGTATTACACTTATAGCCTTTATAGGAAAGGCAATTGCGGGATTCGGAATTATTGGAAAACAAAAACTCAATAGATGGATTATCGGTTTTGGTATGGTGCCCCGCGGAGAGATCGGCTTTGTATTTGCAGCTAAAGGAATTTCGCTCGGGATTATTTCTGATGAAATGTTTTCTATGATTGTCATCATGGTTATTTTGACGACCTTTGTTACACCTATTATTCTGGCCGGGATGCTAAAAAATCGTTAACCCCTCATTCTTATGAAAACCTTTAAATATCTCAGTGTTGCAGTTGCATTAACTCTTGTATTAACGGCTTGCGGACAACAAGAAGCAGCGGCCGATGATACAGCAAATAATGATACTAAAGATGTAGTCGACACGATGGCAGAAACTCCGGAAGAAAATGCGGATCCAACGCCGGAACCTACTCCAGAACCAACACCGACCCCTACACCCGATCCAACTCCTACACCAAATCCGACTCCGACACCGGCACCGACTCCAACTCCTAGTCCAACTCCTAGTCCAACTCCTAGTCCAACTCCTAGTCCAACTCCTACACCAACGCCAGACCCTGTTCCTACACCAGCTCCGGAACCTCAAGTGCGAACTATCAATATGACGGCACGCCGCTTCGAGTTCTCCCCTTCTACAATTTCAGTAAACAAAGGAGATACGGTAAAAATTGTAGTAAAGAGCGAAGATGTTGCGCACGGCATCAATGTACCGGCATTTGGCATTAATAAATCATTCAAAGAAGGCGAAACCGTAAGCCTAACTTTTGTTGCAGACAAAACCGGCACCTTCCCATTCCTCTGCTCTGTCTTCTGCGGCTCCGGCCACGGCGGCATGAGAGGTGAGATTGTGGTGAAGTAGTGCCTATTTTGCCTTCAATAGGCCAGCAGCACGTTGCAACGACATCACTTCAGATGTAAATATCGGATGGGTTTGTAAAACTTTCATTGCAGGCTCTACATAGCCCTGCACAAAATCTTCGGCGCCCTCAACACCAAGTTCCGACCAAAAAAATGGATTGTCAGTGTACAGAACAGCACGATTAAGAATACCGCTATATTCATTCAAGTTTTCTAAAGTTACACCTTTCCGGTTAATAATTTTGTCTTGAAGATCTAAAAATCGGAGCGCCATTTTCTTCCCCACCAGCCGCTGCATTTCATCAAAATCAATATCCAAATTAACCGCCGCTTGTTTTCGGCATGTATCAATATAAGGAGCAAGCGCAGCTTTTTCTTTTTGCATCATACAAACTTGAGTAAGTTGTGCAGGGTTACTCACCTGCACGAGCGCACAGCGGCTCCTTGCCTCCAAATCAAAACATTCTTCCGGGGCCCGATCCCCTTTTTTCAGACAAGCAGAAGCCTTTTCATTTACTTCTGCATAACATTTAGATTGCTCATCACTGCCGCTATTTACTAGACAATCAGTAAAATCAATTGAAGACCTATCGACTCTTTGTTCTGCTTCTTCTAAACACTGTGCACCAATTGCACTATCAACCATCGCTCCTATTGAACCGTCACGAGCATCGATGCCATATTTCAGTATCCGCAAAACCTCTGACCGATCTAGTCCGCACTGTTCATTGAGCCGAAAAAAAATATCATGCGCATTTCCCACATCATCAATATGCATCGCACTGAGAAAATCACGAAAAGCTTTTACCAAAGATTCGGGACTGCCATTCTCATATGCACTGGTAAGCGCATCGCAGCGCGCATCGAGTTCGGAACGGACACGTCCCATAATATCCTGAAATTTTGCATTAACATCTTCTGCTGGTGCAGCATTGGAAATCTGAGCATCCAGCTTCGCTCCCGCATCTGTGGCACCTTGTTGAGGAGGCGGCACTGTTACTGTGGCGATAGAACGCGGTTTTTCCGGCTGCACCTTTATCTCCTTCCGCTCTCCGCTCATCACCCATGCCACTGCCGCTGCTACTGCAGCCGCAACAAGTGCGCCGCTGACGCGCCATAAGCGTTTGCGGGCCCGCTCGCCCGGTGCGGGCGGCAAGCTATGGGTCTCGATTCTCCTTGGCGGAGGGGTATTTGATGGTCTACGTGGGGGCATAAGAGAGCATTGAACAATATTTTATATAAAAATGCAAGGCCTACGCAAAGTTTCATAAGTAATTGCATATTCTCGTTTCATTTCGCCAGCGAAATGAAGCATTCCATCAACTTGACGCGCACCACCTTAGCACTCTATAATAAAGAGTGCCAATTTAACCTGTTAAATTCCTCATAATCACACATTATGAACTTCTCCAACTACACAGAAAAGGCAGCTGAGGCCCTGCAAGGCAGTTTGGAACTCGCAGGTAAACTGCAACATCAAGCGGTTGACCCTTCGCATCTGCTCCTTGTCCTCCTTAAACAGGAAGATGGCTTAATCCCCACGCTGCTGCAAAAACTCGACGTGCCGCCCGAAGGCGCTGCGGCCAAAATTCAAGAGGCGCTAAAAACTAAGCCCAAAGTTGAGGGCGGCGAGGGCGCATATATAACAACCGATCTTAAGAAAGTTTTGGATGCTGCACAAAAAGAGCGTGAAAAGCTCGAAGATCAGTATGTGAGCACCGAGCATCTGTTTTTAGCGCTGCTTGAAAATAGCGATGTGAAAAAAATTCTGCCGCTTTCGCGCGATACAGTTTTAGAGGAGCTAAAAAAATTACGCGGCGCACAGCACGTCACCGATCAAAATCCGGAATCTAAATACCAAGTACTCGAAAAGTATACACACGACTTCACCGCAATGGCACGCGAAGGAAAGATTGATCCGGTAATAGGCCGCGATGAAGAGATTCGCCGCATAACGCAAATTCTCAGCCGGCGCACAAAAAATAATCCGGTTTTGGTAGGTGAGCCGGGCACGGGGAAGACGGCAATTGTTGAGGGCCTCGCGAAAAAAATTGTAGATCGCGATGTGCCCGATATGCTGAAAGAAAAGTTGGTTTTGGCCCTGGATTTGGGCGCAATGATTGCGGGCACCAAATATCGCGGTGAGTTTGAAGATCGTTTAAAAGCAGTTATTAAAGAGATCGAAAATTCGGACGGGCGCATTATCCTATTTATCGATGAGCTGCATACGATTGTGGGCGCAGGAGGTGCAGAGGGCGCGATGGATGCCGGAAATTTATTAAAACCTGCACTAGCGCGAGGAAAGCTCCGCACCATAGGCGCAACCACGCTCAAAGAGTACCGCAAACATGTTGAGAAAGATGCGGCCTTAGAGCGGCGCTTTCAGCCGGTGATGGTCGATGAGCCCTCACAAAAAGATGCAATATCAATTCTGCGCGGTATTAAAGAGAAGTACGAGGTGCATCATGGCGTGCGTATTCGCGACAATGCAATTGTTGCCGCAGTGGAGCTGAGTGCACGCTACATTGCTGACCGCTTTCTGCCGGACAAGGCCATAGATTTAATGGATGAAGCATGTTCTGCACTACGCATAGAGATCGACAGCAAACCGGCCGAGCTCGACAGGTTGGACCGCAAAATTCGCCAGCTGGAAATTGAGAAAGAGGCGCTGAAAAAGGAAAAAGACAAGGCGTCAAAAGAGCGAGCCGAGCTTATAGAAAAAGAACTTGCTGAGGAAAAAGAGGCGGCAAAACGGCTCGAGCTTCACTGGAAGCAAGAAAAAGATTTAATTGAGGAAATAAAAGCGCACAGCAAAAAAATAGACCAGCTGAAAGATGAGGCAGCACGTGCCGAGCGTGAAAATGATTTACAGCGCGTGGCAGAAATTAATTACGGTGAGCTGCCTGAGCTCAACAAAAAAGTCGCGGCCGCAAAAAGTAAGCTCGAAACAATTCAAAAAGATACTCCCCTGCTCAAAGAGGAAGTTACCGAAGAAGACATCGCACGCATTGTCTCACGGTGGACCGGCATACCGGTAAGCAAGATGCTCAGTGAGGAATCGCACAAACTTGCAGAGATGGAAGATGAACTCGGCAAGCGAGTCATTGGTCAGCGCGATGCGATTCGTGCGGTATCGAATGCCGTACGCCGCAACCGTGCGGGCATAAACGAGCCGGGCCGGCCGATTGGCTCGTTTATATTTCTGGGGCCTACCGGAGTTGGTAAAACAGAGCTCGCCAAAGCGCTCGCCTCTTTTCTCTTCAATGATGAAAAACTGCTTACGCGCATCGACATGAGTGAATACATGGAGAAGCATACGGTTGCCCGTTTGATAGGTGCGCCGCCGGGTTACGTCGGCTACGAAGAAGGCGGCCAGCTTACCGAGGCCGTGCGCCGCAAACCATATACGGTAATCCTGCTCGACGAAATTGAAAAGGCACACCCAGATGTTTTTAATGTCCTCCTGCAAGTGCTGGATGACGGCCGCATTACCGACAGCAAAGGCCGCACCGTAGATTTTAGCAACACGGTGATTATTATGACGAGCAATCTTGGCTCGGATTTAATTGCACAACATGCAGACAATTATGAAGAGCAACAGCGGGCAGTGCAGGCGCTTTTGAATCGCACATTTAAGCCGGAATTTTTAAACCGCATCGACGACATAATTACCTTCCAACATTTGGATGAAAAAGAAATTGCTCAAATTGTCGAACTGCAGATGCGCAATGTAGAGCAACGCTTAGCCGAGAAAAAAATAACGCTTAAACTCAACAAAAAAGTGGCCGCGTATCTCGCCAAGAAAGGCTTCGATAAGACCTTTGGTGCCCGTCCGCTCAAACGTCTTATTCAGAATGAAATTCTCGATGAACTAGCAATGCAAATTATTGAAGGCAAGATACAAGAAGGCCAAGAGGTGCAAATTGACGAAAAAGAAGGGAGATTAGTGATAGTCGAGTAACAAAATTTTTTACTTTGCCTCTTGCTTCACCTCTGCCGGCTTATCTTCAACATGGTAAAAACTCCGAATACTCTTCTCGGTCCCGAAAGCCACATTTTTGGTACCGCACTTTGCACAACGATATACGTACTTTTTCCCTATCTTAATACCATCTACTAAATCGTGACAGTCTTTACAGTAGAAAACTATTCGTGGTGTTACTGCAGTAGGTTTTTCTGTTGTCATATATATAACGCTCGCTGGCGCTCAGTCGGCTCTAATTGCGAGCCTCCTTCGCTGGCTCGCGGTCGCGCCGTGCGCTCCATATTAAAATCTTATAAATCAACACGCCACTGCTGCGTCGATGCCTGGCGTTTGTGCTCGTCTTTTTGTTCGACGCGCTGACGCAATGACTCCTGGTGGCGATCACTCGTCATAGTAAATCCTTCGAGTTGCCGGCCGCGTACAACGGGCATAACACGCTTACGTTCGGGCTCTTGCGCAGGAGATTTTGTCGTACCGTGATCACGTTCGCTTCCTTGATAAACAGGCCGCTCAGTCATACCGGGAGTCTCATTACTCTTGACCGCATCCATTTTAATTAACGGCTCAAGCCGGCCGATTTCATCATTATTTTCACGCTCCATTTTGTGCTGCATATATGCTCCAACAAAGAGCGTGAGTGCAGAAGCAAGTGCAATAATCATTCCAAAACGGCTCTCTTTTAATGTGATATTTACACCAAATTTCGGATGAAAATAGATCGAATTTACTAAGAAAAGAAGCAGTAATGACTGTGCACTTGCAATGAGATGAAGTACACCTTGGGGGATCGGCAGACGCACTTTATGGCCCCGTGCCTGCTGCAGCGCAACAAAAAATGAAGCTCCGCCAAAGAGCAAAATTGTAATCCCAATGAAGGAAGTCGGTCCGGTAACTCCTAAAAACTGATCGCCAACACGGTACGAATCGAGATCGGCATACCAGGGTAAAAGTGCCGAAATAACCAATGCCAAGCTCGAAACAAGAACCAATTTGTTGTGCCACGGCAACTTACTGAATGAGTAGCGGATTCGTTCAAAGTCCATAGAACATGGGGTTAATTCTAGCCCGAGAATAGCATAAGACAGAAGACAAGAAAACCAGTACTATACGTACATGCTTATAGGTATCGATATCCGCACCGCTTGCGGCGAAAAACAGGGTAAGGGTTGGTACACTTTTCATCTGATAAGAGAGCTCTTACGGCTTGACAAAAAAAACGAGTACGTGCTCTATTCTGATAAAGTCACGGCTGACTGCGCTGAATTCCATCATGCCCATATCAAGATACTGCCTCAACAAGGATTATGGTGGCACCTTGCAGTAATGCGCGATTTTTTGAGCCGGACCGAACGAATAAAAAAAGAGGCACTCTTCTTTGCACCAACCAGCTATATAATCCCCGCCTTAATTTCTAAAAAAATCAAGACGGTTATAACCGTGCACGATCTCGTTACTTTTTTAAAAATTTCGGCGCATCAAACAAAGGCGAGTTTTATTGAGAAAACTTTTTTACGGCGGGCACTGGGACGGTGTGCGCATGTGCTCGTCCCTTCACAATCAACTAAACAAGATCTCTTGCTTCACTTCCCGAAAAGCTGCCATAAAATAACGATTACTCCCGAAGCAGCGGCTGATATTTTTTTTCAGAAACCAGCCGACGATACAGTGCAAACAATACGCAAAAAATATTCTCTGCCAGATAAATTTATTCTTACTGTAGGAGGACTGCAGCCGCGAAAAAATATTGGCCAGCTTATCGATGCAACAGAATTTCTAAAAATCCCTCTTGTCATTGTTGGAGGTACCGGATGGAAATCAGAAAAAAATCAGGCGAAAGTTGCAGCAGCACAACGGGTGCAGCACCTTACTGACTGTTCTGCAGAAGAATTAGCCGCACTCTACCATATGGCAACACTCTTTGTTTTTCCTACTCTTTATGAGGGGTTTGGAATTCCCATCTTAGAAGCTATGGCTGCCGGCTGTCCGGTTATTTGTTCGAATACAAGTTCAATGCCCGAAGTTGCCGGCGATGCTGCCATTTTAATTAATCCGCAACACACCACCGAATTGCGCGATGCTATCCAAAGGGTATGGAATAGCCCGGATATGCGGCAACAGTTGCGGCAAAAAGGATTTGCTCAAGCACAAGATTTTAGCTGGAAAAAGTGCGCACAGAAAACGCTTGGCGCTTTTAATCTGATATAATGCAAGCCATGTCAAATAATCGCATTCGAAAAGTTGGAATTATTGCAAAGAGCAATATCGGAGAGCGTGAAGATTATGTGCGGCAACTTATTGAAGAGTTAAAAAAACGAAAGATTGAAATCATGTACGACAAAAATGTCGCACCGCTTGTCAGTAAAAATATCGGCTCAACTAAAAGTACACTGCTGGCACGCAACGATATGGTAATTGTGCTCGGAGGGGACGGCACACTGCTAAAAACTGCGCGAAACGCTCCGCAAAAGTGCGCCTTAATTGCCGCCGTCAATATGGGTACGCTTGGTTTTTTAACAGAATTTGCACCAAAAGATTTGTTGAAAAAACTTGGGCCTGTATTAAAAGGTAATTTTTTTACCGATGAACGAATGCTGCTCCGTGTTACCACATACCGCAATGGAAAAAAATTCCACACCACGCTCTCTCTGAATGATGCGGTTATTAACCAAGGAGGATTTGCACGGCTTATTACATTGAAAGTAGAAATTAATCAGCGATTGCTCGGCAACTTTCATGCCGACGGATTAATTTTAAGTTCAGCAACCGGTTCGACCGGACATGCGCTCTCTGCAGGCGGGCCAATCGTGCACCCGCGCTTAGACAGCTTTATACTTACGCCTATTTGTCCGGCAAAGCTCAGTATGCGGCCAATTGTTATTCCAAGCGACCGGCAAGTGAGCGTAAAAGTAGAGACAGAGTGGCGCCGTGAGCGCAAACCGATTGTACTTACTATCGACGGACAAATTACGCTCAATCTCCGCCGCGATGATGTAGTACGCGTACGACGATCAAGCCGCTCAATCCATATGATTAGAATGAACGAGCACAACTATTATCCGGTGCTCCGGCGAAAGCTCAATTGGGGAGAGTAAAATTCAACTCCGCGTCAACTTTTGCGTGATGTATTGAGTCAAACTCTTTTTTGTTACGCCACATCGCTTATCCCTTCCACTACCGCCTTAATTCTTCGTACTCCCGCTGAACACGCCTGTTCTTTCGTAATTTTAAAGTGCTTGAGCACGCCGGTGTGTTCGACGTGCGGGCCGCCGCAAACCTCTTTGCTGTAGTCGCCCATAAAGTAAACTTTTACCTTATTGCCCATGCTCGCATACTTGTCATCAAAGAGGCCGATAGCGCCGCGCTCTTTTGCCTCATCGACTTCCAGCACTTCAAAGTGGATCGGCAGATCTGCTTGAATTTGCTCGTTCACAATCGCCTCGACTTGCTTAATTTGCTCGGGAGTCATTTTGTCGGCATGCGAAAAGTCGAATCGCAAACGCTCTTTGGTAATGTTTGAGCCCTTCTGAAAGACATGATCGCCAAGGACATCACGCAGCGCCTGGTGCACCAAGTGCGTTGCAGTGTGATGCATCTTACACTGCTCAGAATGATCGGCCAGACCGCCGGCAAACTTCTGCTCGGCACCAACGCGCGACTGCGCTTGATGCTTTTTGAACGCTTCGTTAAATTCGTCCATGTTGACGCCATCGAGACCAAAGTTACGGCCCTCTTCCGCAGTCATCTCCGGCGGAAAGCCGTAGGTTTCAAAGAGGAAAAATGCATCTTCGCCGGACATGACTTTCCCTGCAGCCGATTGGCCGTCGTATTTTTTTGCGATTAACTTCTCCAGCTCGCGCAGACCGTTTTGAAGTGTACGTCCAAACTTTTCTTCTTCGCGCTCCAGCTCGGTCAAAATCCTATTTCGATTCCGCTGCAACTCGGGATAGTGCTCTTTATATAGATCGATATAAATCTTTGCGATTTCGTGGGTAAAAGCGCGCTCAATGCCAATCATTTTTGCGTAGCGGATCGCGCGGCGAATCAAGCGGCGAAGAATGTAACCCTGATCAACATTTGAAGGGGTAACACCGCGATCATCACCTATAATAAAGGTCGCACTGCGCAAATGGTCGGCAATGACACGTGCACTAAATTTTAATCTATCATTTGGGCTATCAGGAATTTTTCCATACTCATGGAGTACACCTGCAATACTCAATATTTTTGAAATCGCATCCTTAAACAAATCCGTCTCAAACGGCGAGTCCACACCCTGCAAAATTGCCGTCATGCGCTCCAGGCCCATGCCGGTATCCACATTTTTTTGCTTCAACGGTTCGAACTTTCCGTCGGCCGTCTTAAAATACTGCATGAAAACATCGTTCCAAAATTCGACGTAGCGGCCGCAGTCACATGCGGGCGAACATTTATCGAGCAGCTCCTTTTTCAGCGCATCGCTCACCGGCTTATGCACCGTCGGATCAGGGTCTCCAACAACATCGTAAAACATCTCGGTATCCGGACCGCACGGGCCGGTCTGACCGGCCGGCCCCCACCAGTTCTGTTTTTTTGGGAAAAAATAGATGCGATTCTCTGGAATGCCGAGCGAGCGCCAGACATCTGCAGACTCGTCGTCGCGCGGAGCGTCATCATCACCTTCAAAGCACGCAACGGAAACGCGGTTAATATCGATACCCAATCCTCCTTCCTCCCACGGTTTGGTAATGAGCTCGTAACTCATTGTAATCGCCTCTTTCTTAAAGTAATCGCCCAGCGACCAGTTGCCCAACATCTCAAAAAAGGTAAGGTGCGTTGAGTCGCCAACTTCATCAATATCGTCGGTGCGCACACACTTTTGCGCATCGGTCAGGCGGTTACCTTCGGGATGCGGCTCTCCCATTAAATAGGGAACCAGCGGATGCATACCTGCGGTGGTAAAGAGCACGGTCGGATCATTCTCCGGAACAACGGACGCACTCGGAATCTCCTTATGCGCGTGCTGCTTCACAAAGAAGTCGATAAACTGGCGGCGAATTTGATTTGCGGTTTTCATGTGGGGTGTATTTTAGCAGATTTTGGTATAGTTTCCACCGTGGCAAAACGAATTACAATGCAAAAGCAGCGGGCAAAACGGTTAATTTTTGGCGGAGCCATCTTTATCGCCTTTGTGGTGAGCTTTTTGTCGTATACGGTGGTGCGTGTGCCGGGCTTTAGTGAGGTACTGCCGGCAGAAGAGACGGTTGCGCTGGTTGAATTTCCTGTTGCTGCGGTGCCGGAGCTCGTTGTGCGCATTGAAGATACGCTTAAAATTTCCTGGGAAAATGAGATTAAGCCGTGGGCAGGTCAGCGGGCCGCGGTGGCTTTTTTGAAAACGCAAAGGCGTGATGAAGCTGAGAATTCTGCTCCCTACCCGCTCAATCCGCTGCTGCTCATACAAGTTCAGTCCGTTGAGAATGCTCTGAAATTTGCACAGACATTCCGCAATACAAGCGGGCGCTTTGAACAAATAGTAATCAATGGGGTTACCGCTTTTTCCACCCCGAACACGCACTTTGTCTTTTTGTCTGACAATCTTGTTTTTGCACCCACACGCCAAGATTTAGAGCTCATTGTGGAGCAGCAAACCGGTTTTGAAAAACTCCTCAGCCGCGACAGGGATTTTGCCAAAATTCAAAAAAATATCCATGGCGAGTATCGTGCATTTTTCCGGCCTGAGGGAATTGCGCGATCTGCAGCGCTGCCGTTTATTAACTCTTTTTTGACCCGTGCTGCTGTTTTTGTGCCTGAGTACAAGGCAGTGGGAATCGGTGCAAATGCGATAAAAATTACCCAGCTGCCGGAAAATACGAAGCCGCAACAACCTGCCGCAACAATTTGGCGCGGCGAATCATATGCACTGCTGGCACAAGAATTTGAAGAATTTGAAAAAACACCGTACCGCGCCGAGCTGCTGCCGCTGCTGCCGCCCGAACCGGAATTTCTTGTGACCGGCCAAAATTTGGCACGGCATATTATACAAGGTGGCGAGCAAGCACGCACAGTTGTGAAACAATTTGGAGAATCATATTTTCCGTCTATCGATCTCTCTGCAATCGCGCCAAAATTCTTTAGCGGCGAATTTGCTTATGCTGAAGATACAAGCCGCCCCGCCGATCGGTGGGGGGCAAGCAAGAAAGTTTTTGTAGTACAGACAGCCGGTGATATTACAAAAGAAGTTTCTGCACTGCGTGAGGCCTTTAGCAACGCGGCCTCACAACGCACTACAAAACGCCGCGCCGTAACCTTGCCTGACGGCAGCGAAGCATTCGAGCTTGTTCCGAATCCGGATGGCGTTAGCGCAAGCCGCTCAACATATCGCGACATACCGATCTACGAAGTTACCTACGGCAACAATGATAAATTTTACGACGCAGCAACGGAAGATCTGTGGATCGCGAGCAACAATCTCATCGCGCTTCAAGAAATTTTATCGCGAAAATTCACCCAGGAAGAATCGCGGCGCACACCCTCAGAACAGCCCCGCCCCGGATTCTTAGGCAGCGAAGCCTACAAAAATTTCCTTCAGCCGATTCTCAAAAACCCAGATTTTATCGGCTATTCAAAGAAAGATGGATTCGGCTTCGGCATCTCTAAACGGACTTTTTCTGAGCATATGGAGGCAAGTTTCATCTTTCGTTAAGCTGCTTCTTGTTCTTGCACTTGCTCAAATCGTCCTCGCAGATGCTTAATAAGTGCCTTTATGGCAGGATCCCTTCTATTGCACGGAATTCTTCTTAAGCGCTCTAAAAGGGCTTTATCAGAACTAATCTCTTCTCCAAACCAGTCGCGCTGTGTACTACTCATACGATGCACAACTGCTGAAGGAGGCGTGACATCGGGTGCGGCTGCTCGCACCAAATGTAAGCTTACATCTTCTTTCATTGGGTGAGTAGTCGGCCAGAGCGTATTCATAGACTAAGATATTACACCAAAATAGGCATTTGTCAAAAATGATACAATTTACAGGTGATCTTCCATGATATTCGACAGCGCTTCTCAGATCGTATGCTCTCGTTGCGTGGGCTTTTGGGCACCGCAAAGCAGCCCCGCATTGTACAGCGCTCTTTGCACTCACCGCAAAATGCGGGCGACGGCATACTTCACAAGATAAAAAATCGCAACAATACGCTCATCCTGCCGACGTGGAACAGACGCAGCGACCTGGTCCGACAGCTTGGCATCCTGTTGCTCACCGGCTTGGTTATCCTTATTGGCATACAAATCATCCATCTCTCGCAGCGCGGAATTCAGCTGGAACAGACAACGAGCGCAAATATTATTCAAGGCTTTGGCGCGATTGCGCAAGGTGCAAGCTCCATAAACGAAAAACAGTTTAACGATTCGCAGGCAGCATTCTCACGTGCGCAACAGCACTTTGCAGATGCACAGCAGGATGCTTGGTTTTTACAGCCGGGCATTGTAACCAATTTATTTTCTGATCCGCGCTTAATTACTGCGCAAAATGTTTTACGCGCCGGCACAAATCTGGCCCATGCCGGTGCCATTTTCTCAAAAATAAGCAGTGAACTTGCAACCATGCCGCGCGCTTTTTTTGCCGCACAAAATGTCTATTATGGAAGTTCGCGTCCCTCGCTTACGGCAAGATTGAGAAACAATCTCGAAGAGATGCGGCAAGCAGCCACACATCTTACGCTTTCGGCACAAGCACTCGAAAATATTCCCAAAAAATTTATTCCTGTAGAGCTGCGTGATCAGCTTGATTTTGCGCAGCGCGCCTTATATGCATTTTTAGAATTTCTTAACACGTTCGAAGAAGATACTCCTGCAATGCTCAAGCTGCTTGGCGATAGTGCACCGCATACTTTTCTAATCTTATTACAAAACAATGCCGAGCTGCGGCCAACCGGCGGATTCATTGGCAACTACATAATTGCTGAAACAAATGATGGCTATCTTACTAAAAACGAGATGTTTGATGTCTATTTTTCTGATCATCAATTAAGCGAGATTGTAGAGCCTCCTGCGGAAATTCGGCACATTAACGAGCGCTGGTATCTGCGTGACTCAAACTACTCTGCACACTTCCCACTCTCTGCAGAAAAGGCTGCATGGTTTTTAGAAAAAGAGAATGGCCCGGGCGTCGATACCGTTATTGCGATCGACAAATCTCTGGTAGAAAAAATGCTGACGCTCACCGGCACTATTCATGTGCCGGAGATCAATACAAATGTTTCAACACAAAATTTTACAACAGTTATGTCATTTCTTATTGAATCTAAATATTTTGGTCGCGAAGACCCGAAAGTAATTTTGAAGAACTTTTTGCCGGCCTTCCAAGAAGAGCTTTTTGCAAAAGTGGATCCCCTGACGCTCGCTGCACTCCTTCGTGATGCAATTACAGAAAAACACATTCTCGCCTATTCCAAAGATCCCGATGTGCAGAGTTTTTTTGAGCAACACAATCTTGCCGGACTTATGTACAAACCGGAGCCCAATGAAGATTATCTGAATATCGTGCACACCTCAATCGGCGGTAACAAGAGCGACGACTACATGAGTGAATACATTTTGCACGACACCTATTTAAATGCCGATGGTACGTTAGAAAACGATTTAACAATCACGCGCACACATCTTTGGAATGCACAAATAGAACAGGATATTCGCCGCACTACTGCCGCAATGGGTTTTGGAGAAATTTCCAATTTGCTTTATTCGATTTTGGGACGCGCAACTAATTTTCACCGCCTGCGTATTTACGTGCCAAAAGGCAGCGAAGTGATTTCTACCAATGTACCGGATTTAGAAACGAAATTTGATGAAGAAGTCGGCCTTACCTACTTTGCACTCCCATTCCAAGTGCCGCTCTCAAGTTCGGCCTCGATAAATATTCGCTACAAACTGCCGTTTACTATTAACTTTAAACCGGCAAATGAGTATCGGCTAACTGCACAAAAACAGGCAGGCCAAGAGCGCATTACACTACAAAAGAGAATCTTTCCGGAGCGCGGCATGCAAGAGTACACCTCGTATCCTGAGGGTAGCGAAGATTTAGAGGGTATTTGGAAATATGAAGGACCGTTTACCGGCGACCTTCAATTGCGAAGTGTGTGGGGCAAGTAAGATTTAAGCTTAGCCGACTCGCTGCTCGTAATTATCATCCAATAGGCGTTGAATACGCCCGCCATATTGCTCACACCATCTATTAAGAACCTCCTCTAATAATTGCACATGTCTATCTTGCAGACGTTCGCGCATCTGTGCGCGCCTAACATCACCAAGAATCTTTTCCCGTACATCGTGCGCTGATGAACATAAAGAATTTCTACCAAGCATATCGCGAATGGAACTCGCTACGACATCGCCCCCGGAACCTGTCCCCTCGGCAAGGCGTAATCCGGCTTCCAAACTTTGAGCTAACGATTTTTTCGCTGCTTCGGGCGGACACTTTAAAGTATCAACAATAGCACTTAAACATCTCATCACCAATATAATAATTAAATTACAGCTCCCGTCAAGTACCAGTCCCCAGCCTCCTCAACTTTAATCTGCACGAGCTCGCCGATCATTTTTTCCGTACCTTTAAACTGCGTACGCTTATAGTGCTCCGAGCGGCCTTCCAAACGTCCATCTTCCAACACGCGCTCAACCAAAACTTCGACGGTTTTGCCAACAAAGCGCTCATGCCCCTCACGCGAACACTGCTTCAAAATCTCATTTAATTCATGCCAACGCTTCTGCTTTATTTTCGACGGCACATCATCCTTCATCGTGCGATGCGCGGCAGTAAATTTTCGCATTGAGTACTGCGCAATAAAGGCCATATCCCAGCGAATCTCTTCGTACAGACTCAGCGTATCTTCAAACATCTCTTCGGTCTCGCCGCAAAAGCCGACGATAATATCGGTTGAGATCGCACAGTCAGGAATGTGCTCGCGGATCTTTGCAATACGGTCAAGGTAGCGTTCGCGCGTGTACGGGCGATTCATACGTTTGAGCATTGCCGTAGAGCCGGACTGAATGGGAAGATGAATATAGGGCATCTGCGTCTCGAGTCGCGCAACCGCTTCAATTAAATCATCGGTCATATCTTTTGGATGCGGCGATGTCCAGCGAACGCGTTTAAGCCCACGGAATTTCATGCGATCTAACTCCTCTAACAGGCGCGTAAAATAGATCTTTTCGCCTTTTTTCAGTGGCGCAAAGCGCTTAGTAGCTCTGTCATCAAATGACAAACCATACGAATCTACCGTTTGGCCCAGCAGCGTAATCTCTTTACATCCCCGCGCAACCAGCTGTTCGCACTCGTCCAAAATTTCCTGCATCAGACGGCTCTTTTCGCGCCCGCGCGAAAACGGCACAATACAAAAGGCGCAAAACTTATCGCAGCCGTACGCGATTGGTACAAAGGCCTGCACAGTATTTGAATATTTTGGATTAATCTTAAAATAATTCTGGAGCGTTCCGGCATCAAACTCATCTGCAGCCTCATTTAAATCCAACTCAGGATCGAGCTCGCGCAATAAATCTGGCAGCTTTTGCAACTCATTAATTCGAAAAGTAATATCGATCTCTTCGTAATTTTTTACAATCCGGTCTTTTTTGCGGCTCACTTTCGATGACGACTTGCGCACCATACAGCCGGTAATACCGATCTTCAATCGCGAATTCTTCTGCTTAAGCTCCTGAAAGTGAGGAAATAAACCGTACACACGATCCTCCGCCTTTTGGCGAATCGCACAGGTATTTAAAATAATAAAATCCGCCTCGACCTCATTTTCAGTGGGCGCATAGCCGATCTCTTCTAAGAGAGAGGCCACACGCTCCGAGTCCGAGTAGTTAAACTGGCAGCCAAATGTTTTGACGTGGTATTTAAGGCGCCCGGTAGAATTTCTTGTCGCTTTACCACCGGACGCCTTCATTGTAATCATTGCAGATTGCATCGTGGAGCTATCTTACTGGCAATCACCGCTTGCTTCAATAGAAGCAAGATCAGGGTCGGAAGCAAGATTTCCCATTGAATGCTGGCCCGTGATGGAGACACCTAGATCTCCAGTCATACACTCATTTGGAAATGGCGCATTTGGCCTCTGTTCTGGAACACGTACTGTAAGTACACGAGCATTTTGACCTTCGCAAACCTCTCTCAAAAAATCAGCATGAGCAGCTGGATCTAAAATTACTGCCGCCTCACCTCCAGATTGGCCATTAATTCTACCTTGTGCTCGTATGGGGTCATCTAAATTAGGGTTAAGCCGCTCACTTTCCCAGCATTCACGAGCTGCCCGCATAATTCGTGCTGCAACCTCTTGGCATTCAAAAACAAGCGACCAAGGCTGACCAATTTTAGGCTCGAGGCATTGCTGTAACAGACCTGGTGCTGGAATACGCAACTCGCGTCGAGGGCCAGCGTCAACATCATTTTGCATAGTAGTACCGCCATCCATTACGCCATTCACATTATCTTTTGTTTCTCCGCCACATGCAGCAATTGCAGCTGCCAAGGCAACAATAGGCGCAGCTAAGCGCGGGACTCGGCGTGCCCGAGGGGTTGAGGAAAGTGTTGGGGCCATAGTTTTCTATGGTTAAAAAATAAGTTTTGATTGTAACAAATGGCTTATTAAAAAGCAAAATTAACCCGCAACAAGCGTTGTTCGCTGCTGGCGACAAAACTATCCGCAGCCAAGCGAGTGAAAGCCTGCACTCACTCCACTGGAACCGGGAATATTAATATAGCTACAACCGCCCGCACTGTTGCCAGTCTCGCTCACCCCTCCGCCACCACTCACAGCGCTGGCATTCACCAAAAGCAGCCAATAATTTGTAAGCGGCAGGTCACTTCCCGCAACCCCCATATTTCCAGTCTCATCAAACCAATAATCGCCGGGGAGCACTAAGAATCCAACGAGTGTACTCAAAAAAGAGTATTCCAAAACTTCGATTTCGCGGCCATTAATGGTGACTCCAGTCGCACCATTCGAAGCAGTCCGCGCCAAAGTTCCAAACTGGTGCCCCGGCCGCAAAAATCCAAGCGGGGGTCCGCCTTCCAATCCAAACATTCCACTGCGAGTATCATACCAGTAACGGCCGGCCGTAGCCTTGTTGCCATATGTTGTCTCCAAATCACTAATCTGTGCCGCACTTAACTTGCCTCCATTAATAAAGACTTCGGGAACATTTTCGGCGGCATTACCAGAATCGACGGCATCCTGCGCAGACCATTCGCGCTCAACATTTACACCATTCTGAATATCTTCATACGAGACCGCAAAATCGATTTTATCATCCAAATACTCTTCCAAATTTCCTTCGCGCTCCTTTAATAAACGCGTGGTCAGCTCAGCCATATGGCCGCGGGTAAACGGCATATCAAAAGCCGCCACATCGAGCGGAATAATATTCGCAGCACTCGCTTTTCGCACACTATCTTCGTACCACACACCATCGGTATTCACCGGAATATCGTAGGCGCGCTGCAGCATAATCAAAGCCTCCACAAAGGTAACCGTTCGGGCAGGTTGGAATGTTCCATCCGGATATCCTACAACCACACCCAGCTCCTTACCCTTACATACAAACGGTGCGAACCAGTCCGCACGCTTCACGTCGGGAAAGCAGTCGGCACCTTGCAGATTTTCAAAACGCGATCCGACAATAATCGTCAGCATCTCGGCGCGATTCATTGTTTTATCGGGGCGGTAGGTGCCATCCGGATACCCATCAACAATCCCCCGGCTCTGGACAAAATCTATAGCCTCGCGATATTTATGACCCGTAGTATCAGGGAAGGCGGCCAGTGCGACAACGGGTAATAGGAAAAGAATCAAACCGGTAATGATGATGCGTATTATTTTCATGCCGATATATTAACAGATCCGCCTCATTTCTGCTTCTTTCCTGCTCTCTTTCTTCCTACTTCCTGCATTCTTGTTTTCTTGTATTCCTTCCTCTGCTATTCTCCCTGCAATGAAACGTCGAATTCCAACCGTCATGGCTACGCAGCACCCCGATAATGCGGGAATCGTGCCCTGGCTTGGAAAGGCTTTCATCACGACACAAGATGAGATAGAAGAGTGCTGGCGCACTTTTTTTGAGCTAGGCTGCGACGAATACATGTGGGACTGGGAGGGCAAATTTGCCGATGAAGCGGTCTTCGAAAAACTGTATCAGCGCTATTTAAAAGATTTTAAAAAGAAGCAGCTTGGGCGTGACATTTTTATGACACTTCGTATTCCCAATATCTGGGAGGAGACGAGTTTTAAATTGGCACGCGCATACATGAGCATGCTGACTGCCGACGATTTTGCAAAAAGCTTAAAGATGCATGCACCGCCCTTTTTTGAGGCGATACTCCCGATGACCACGGCCGCAAAACAGCTCATTCACGTACAAACGACCTTTCAAAAAATTGCAGCATTAAAAAATGAGATGTTTGCAACGCGAGGAAAATCACTCTCTCATCTTGAAATGATTCCCCTCTTTGAGAGCGTCGAGCATCTCACCACATGCGACAAAATTCTCCACGAATATTTTGCACTCCACAAAAAAACATTTGGCAACACGCCGGCCTATTTGCGGCCCTTCATAGCACGCTCCGATCCTGCATTGAATGCCGGACTCGTACCCGCCGTGCTCGCCTGTAAAATTGCAATTCACAAAATGTACGATTTTGCGGCAAAGAAAAAAATTCCGGTGTATCCGATTATCGGTACCGGCGGACTCCCCTTCCGCGGCGGTGCAAATCCAGAAAATATCGAACATACCTGCGAAGAGTACAAGGGCATTCGCACACTCACCATCCAGTCCGCATTCCGTTACGATTATGCACCGGCAAAGGTAAAACGTGCCATTGAGCATTTAAAAAAGACGCTGCCCAAACAAGAGCCAGATTCCATTTCTGCGCATGATGAAAAAGATCTGCTTGAAAGTATTGCAGTAGATTTCATTAAACCATACCGCACTACTATTGAAGCGTGTGCAGAGTTTATTAACAGCATTGCGGCAGAGATTCCATCCCGGCGCGAGCGCGTGCTGCATATTGGATTATTCGGATATTCACGAGGAATCGGAAAAACTCAACTTCCCCGCGCTATCAAATTTACCGCAGCATGGTACTCACTTGGCATCCCGCCCGAAATTATTGGAACCGGCCGTGGACTTGCCGCAGCTGCAAAACGGGGAAAATTAAAAACTATCGAAAAATATTTCCCGACAATGAGAAATGAACTACAGCACGCGTGCAAATATCTAAACCGGGAAAACTTACAATTCTTGGCACGCAAACATCCCGAACTTCAAGAAATCGAAAAAGACATTATGCACATTGAAACAATATTAGAAATAGAACTTGGTCCCAAAAAACCGCACCACATTATCCATCGAAATCTCACCTCTACAATTGTAATGAAGCGCTCGATCAAAGAAGATTTTTCAGCCGAGATTGTAGAGGCCGCGCGCGCAAGAAAGAGTCTAGGGTAATAAAAAAATGTGCCGTAAGCTTTACAAAAATACCTATTTTGGTATACAATAGTACTTAATCATTTAAACAAATAAAAAACATATGCGATTCACAAATGTACACATTGTATGTTCTGCACCAAATTTTCAGGCAATTTTCTTAAACCATGGAGCCGAAGAAATGATAGGCGGCGGAGGAAATTCGCTTGAAAGCCACTCACTAAAGCCACGAGACTATTTTGAAAAACAGGGGCATACGCTTGTTGAAAAAATAAAAACTGCACTCACCACAGAGGTAACACATACGACTCAGGTACCAACAGAGGCTGGCTTTGAACAGTTCAACGATTCCGGAATGATTATCAATTTTATGCGCAATGGAGAAGCTCATCGCGCAGTTTTTGGAGTAAAACTTGAAGGCGATGCATATAATCTAAAAGTGCGCA
>Ga0210019_1000680_pt1 | contig 41396 bp, 44 predicted proteins | sample CryGeyCG2114_020_2_FD_183969 | JGI IMG/M metagenome (GOLD analysis project Ga0210019, IMG submission 183969) | Groundwater microbial communities from aquifer - Crystal Geyser CG11_big_fil_rev_8/21/14_0.20 (SPAdes) (version 2) | ecosystem: Environmental > Aquatic > Deep subsurface > Groundwater ...
CCGCCGCGCCCTCGCCGCCGTCCGGAAGGGGCGGCGCGGCGGGCCCCGTGTCCGCCGGTTTCAGGATCCTGGGCGGCACGCCGAAGGCGGCGGCGAGCGCCTGCGCCGCCTGCGGCACGTCGACGATGGCGAGCGCCTGCGGGCCCAGGCGCGCCAGCCCGTCGAGGAACGCGAGGGTCGCCTGCACGTCCTGCTGCGCCTGGTGGCGGGCGAGCGGCGACTTGTATTCCAGGTCGATGACCTGGCCGTCGATGCGCAGCGCCGGGACCTCGCCGCGGCGGATCAGGATCGACAGCCCCCGCGTGACGAGCGGCGTCAGCAACTCCGACTGCAGGCGGCCGAAGGTGGCGCCCAGCAGGCGCGAGATTTCGGCGACCCGTTCCAGCACCTCCGTCGCCGTCATGCGCGGCCCCTCGACCTGGCCCAGGCGGTCGGCCAGGAGCGCGCGGCGGATGGCGGTCCGCAGGTCCTGGAGCACGACCTGCGACAGGTCGAAGCGGCCCGGCGCCTCCAGCGGCCGGAGGCCCGCCGAGCCCACGGCCTTGGGGATGATGGTGCCCGGCGTCAGGCGGATGTTGGACGGGTTCAGCACCCCGTCGTCGTCCGCCTGCCAGATGCCGGTGACGGCGATCGACGCGTTCTTGAGGACCAGCTCGACGACCTTGTTGGCGGTCTTGATGTCGGGCAGGGTCTTCATCACCGGCGAGCGGCCGTAGATCTCGCCGGGTGCCTTGAGCCAGCGGAAATTGATGAACGGCGAACGTTCGAACCGCCCGGTCTTCAGCACGGTGGCTTCCCGGTCCGCCGCCGCGCCCGCCCCGGGATCGATCAGCGCCATGTAGTCGAATCCGCCCTTGGCGGGGATCAGGGCTTCCAGCACGTCGGCCGACGGCTCCTCCCCGTCGTCGGGCTTGCGGGGCTTCAGGGCGTCGGGCAGGCGCGCCTTGGGAAAGCGCTCGACGATCTGCGCCCGGGTCAGGCGGCTGGTGCGGAAGGTGGTGTCCAGGCGGCCGGACGAGTCCTCCTCGAAGGCGACCTGGCAGAGCGGCACGGCCGTGAAGCGAAAGGCCGACGGCTCGCCCGGCGGGGCGGCCTCGAACATCAGGCTCGCGGTGCCCGCCGTGACCAGGTCCAGGTAGCACTGATGCATTTCGACCGCGAAGTTGGAACGGTCGAAGTGGGACTGCAGGACCGTCGCCGCCGTCTCCAGCTTGTGGGACAGGTCCGGGCGGCGGGCCTCGTCCACCTGGGTCCCCGGCATCAGGCCGAACCAGCGGGCCCAGGGCGGCGTCAACTGCGCCAGCAGGCTGGCGGCAAGCTGTTCAACGGCGTCGGGCGCCGTGCCGTCGAACAGGCGATCGGTCTTGCGGCTGGCGCCCGTGGTGCGGCCGAGCGCGGTTTCGCGCTGCGGCAGGGCGAAGTCGAAGCATTCCTGCCACAGGGGCTCCCAGGCGGCGCGCCTGTCGCGGGCCCGGCGGTAACGCCGCATCACGGCGTCCGGGGTCATCTCGGTCATGATCGTCATTCTCCCAATTTTGTCTTGGCGCCGGCCCGGCCCGTGCCGTCGCCGTCCGTCCGTTGGTCCAGCAGGCCGCGGCGCGAGGTGGCGATCAGGCCGGCGCGGCCGCGGCGCTGGCGGTCCAGGCGTTCCAGGCGGCGTTGGCGCTCCTCGTCCTCGGGTTCGGGCGGCGGCGGGGGCGGCGGCGGGGCGGGCGGCAGTTTGGGCGCGCTGAAGATTCCACCCATGGGGAGGCTCCTTTCCTGTCGGTCGATGAAGGGGGGTCGGGCGGGCGCGGGCGGTCAGAATTCGTCCGCGTCCAGGTCCGCGTCGGCGGTGGCGATGGCCTCCTCGGCGCGGCGGATCAGGCGTGCGATGCCGCCGTCGTCGTCGGCGCCGTCGGTCTTTTCCGCCCAGGCCAAAAGCCTGGTGCCCGTGTCGAGATGCGCCAGCGCCGCCTTGCAGGCGGCCTGGTGCCCGGCGAAGGCCTTCGCGTCGTCGGGCGCGGGCTGGGCGGCGAACCCGCCGTAGTCGGCGATCGCCTTGCGCAGCAGTTTCGGCAGGTGGCGCCGGATCGACGCGCGCAGTCCGGAGGTAACGGGCAGGGATTTCATATTGTCGCTGTCGGTATGTTGCGCAGCAGATCAGCCGGGGATGGTTCGTCAAATAGGCTTGGCGTCCGTCGTATGCCGGACGTGAGGATGTTGCTGAACCCGCTCAGCAGCGTGTTGCGCGGCGTGCTGAGCAGGCTCGAACGCTGCGCCGCGGCGGCGGAATTGATGCCGTCGATGCGAAGCCTGTTCAGGCTGTCGCCGTCGGCGATTGCCTGGTCGACCTGGCGGGCGAGGCCCGTGAGCAGGCTCGCGGCCGAACCGCCGGCGGCGCTGATGCCGCTGCCGGCGAAGCGCGCGCGCTGCGCCGCCTGGGCCTGGCGAAGCTGCTCGCGCTTGCGGCGGGTTTCGATCTCCTGCTGCTGCTGGATCTGCGCCACCTGCTGGCGGCGCTGGGCCTCGACCTGGGCGGCCTGTTGTTTCGCGGCGGCTTGCTGCTGGATGGCCGACAGCCCGGAACTGACGGCGGTCGACAAGGCAACGGCGGCGAATTCTGCCATGGAAGGTCTCCTTCGGTATCGGTGTTGACGGACGGCGCGGGTCAGCCGTTGACGTTCACTTCCTCGGTCACGGACAGCAGGGTGAAGGGCAGGGGCGTGTCCTGTTCGATGCGCCACAGCGGTTGCGTGCCGTCGCGCCGCCAGCCGAACGCGCGCACCGTGCGGTCGCCGGAAAAGGCGACGGGCGGCGCGTCCAGCAGGTCATCGCCGAACTCCCGGAAGGGCACGTCGACGAACCCCCGGCCCGTGTCCAGGCGCAGCGCCGACGCGTCCTTCAGGCGGTAGGTCGCGGCGACCAGGCGCAGGCGCCCGCCCTGGTTGGACCCCTGCAGCCCGTTGACCACCGGCGGCAGGGGCTCGATGGCGTGGACGTAGGCGAGCCCCACCTTGACCTCCGAGGCCGCGACGTTCAGGGCGATGCGGCCGTTCGCGACCACCGTGTCGCCCTGGACGGAGCCGTCGGCGACCACCTTGACCGTGCGGCTCTCGAGGTGGTCCAGGCCCGTCCATTCGGTCTTGGCGGCGGTGTCCGTCAGGTGCAGGCCGCAGTCCACCTGCAGGCCGTCGTCGAATACCTCGATGACGTGCGCGGCCCCGCGCTCCGCCAGAAGGTAGATCGAGTCGCCGACCGCGCACACGGAGCGGAACGCCCCCTGGGTGTCGCACAGCGTCCAGCCGGTGATCTCTTCAGCCCGGTAGAGGGTCAGGGTGCCGAGCGTGCCGTCGGCCATGACCAGATGCAGGTTGCGGCGGCGGGCATCGAAGTCCTGATCCACGGGATCGCGGATCAGGTGCTCCGCCACGGTGGCCAGATCGCGCGACTGGTACGCCTGCTCCACGTCGGTGAACAGGAACTCGCGCAGTTCGCGCCCCGTGCGCGGCACGAACAGGGTCGCGCCGTCGACGTTGCGCGGCGGCACGAAGCGTGTGGCGGGGGAGCCGACGCGAGTCTGGCGGCGGATCTGCACGGACGCGGGCGTCAGCGGATCGCCGGTCACCATCCACTCCGCGCCCGAGGTGAAGACCTGCAGGTGGCGGCCCGAGAACACGGCGGAACACGCGTTGACCTGGTCGGACAGAAGGGCGAACTCGATGGCCTCGTCGTCCAGGCCGTCGCCCAGGTTGAAATTGAACAGGTCCGCCGACTTGGACATCCATATCTGATTCGGCAGGTCGCGCGAGCCGCCGATAACCGTACGGTCCTGATGGAAGGTCACGGTCGTCGGATAGCCGCGCACGGGCGAGAACGACTGCTCCTCCCAGTCCTTGGTGGCGGCGGTGCTGCCGAGCGTTTCCTTCACCGTCGCGGCGGCCGAGGTCGGCGTGGCGACGGCGGTGATCTCGATCTCCTTGCCGGCGATGCGGAACCGCGCGCCGACATGGCCCGCATCGAACACGTCGGCCGACGCGGTCACGGTGATCGCGCCCGTGGTCGCGTTGGTGGACAGCGTCACGTCCGCCGCCGCGAACTTGTGATGCGGCTGATGGATGCGGCCGTTTGTTTCCTCGAAGGACCAATCGGCGATCTGCCAGTCCGCGTGCGAGGTGCGGGTGATCTTTCGGGGTGCGACGTCGGGATGGACGACCAGAAGGGTATCGGCGCTCTGCACCCATGCCAGCCTGGCCAATTGCGCTTCTGTCCACGGCGCGGCGACGGTCGCCGTCCTGACGCCGTCGGTGTAGACGTCGATCCGCTGATGGGAAAAGCAGAGAAGGTAGGTCTGTTCCGTATTGAACTCGAACGCCACCAGGCGTCCCGGTCCCGGCGCGGCGCCGACGAACCGGGTGCCCGCGCGCCGGGCGACGCCGCCCGTCGGCTGGATCACCACGTTGCGGAGCTGCGATGCCCCGTTGGCGTAGGACCGCAGGTCGCTGCGCCCCAGCAGGCGGGCCGATACCTCGCCCGCGGTGAAGTTGGATTTGAGTGTCGTCAAGCGGGGCATCAGGCGCGCACCTCCACCAGGGTGAAGTCGTCGATGCGCCCCGGCGTTTCCTGTTGGGCGTCGATCGTCTTGGCGCGCTGGAACTCCTGATCGGCCAGGCGGAACAGGGCCTCCGCCCGCGACGTGCTTTCCGTCAGCGGGATGCAGAACTCGGCGGCCAGGCGCGCGATCAGCGCCTGGTCGAAGAACGGGGGAAAGTCGATCTCGGCCGGGCGGAAGATGAACGTGATGACCACGTCGTCCGTGTCGGCGTGCAGCCGCCGTTCGGCGATGCGGTATTCCAGGCCGCGGCCGCGGGCGTTGCCGCCGGCGGAAAGGGCGCGCAGGAAGTTGGCCGGAAGCTGAAACGCCTTGGCGAAATCGGCGACCGGTTCCGCTGCCAGGACCGGCAGGCGCTGCTGCGCCGTGGCGAAGCTCCAGGGGTGGGCCGACAGAAGGGCGTCGCGCACCGAGGGATACAGGTTGGCGGCGATCTCGGCTTCGGCGGTGCCCTCGTCGAACGAGGTGATGGTGGTGCCGCCCAGCTTCAGAAGGGCGCGGGAACACAGGGCGATCTGACTTAACGCCATGGCGGGACTCCGGGTGTGTGGGGTGATCGGGGATGCGCAAGAGGGGCGTCCCGGCGAAACGCCGGAACGCCCCCGCCGCGCCGTGTCGGCAGGCGGCCGGATGCGAGTTAGTCGATGTCCGTGCCGCCGACCGCGGTCAGGTCGCTGACGTCGACGGTCCCGCCCGTATTGGCGCTGACCAGGAAGATGCCGGCGGCGGGAACGCCGTCGGTGTCGACGTTGGCCATCACCATGTCGCCGGTCCGCAGCATGTGGGCCGCCTCGTTGAAGTATCCGGTGGTATCCACGTCGGCGGCCGGGTCCGTCGTGGCGTAATGCCACAGGGTGAAGCCGTTGGCGTAGCTGAGCACGCTCAGGTCCTTGGATTTGAATGCCATGGTCGCCTCCTAGCTTTCCAGGCAGCGCAGGGACACCACGCCCGACGGGTCGATCAGGCAGGCGCCCTGGCTCATCATGTTGTTGACGAAGTTGGACGCGCGGTCTCCGTGCCAGGTGATGTCGGTCTTCACGTCCTTGCCCACGGCATGGCCGACGGCGCTCTTGTGGTACCAGTAGCAGAACCGCACGCCGGCGTTCTTGGTCAGGCCCGAATGGGGAATCCACAGGGTGCCCAGCCAGCGCTTGGCCTGGATACCGCGCCACGGCAGGTCCTCGGAGCCGACGAAGTCCATGTCCGAGAACTCGGGGATCTTCAGAAGGTCGGTCCACTGTTTCCAGCCGATGACGGCGAATCGGTCGCCGTCGTCGGGCACGTCGGCGTCGCCGAGCATCTCGAAGGCCGTCAGCACCTTGGTCTTGGTCAGCCCGTCGAGCCCGTCGCCGGCGTAGTTGATGCTGGTGTCCAGCTGCGCGACGATCAGTTCGTCCGTCTTGCGGCCGAGCGCGTTGGCGCCGGCCCGGGCGATGATCTGGCGTTCGTTGATGTTGGTCTTGATCTCGTCCAGCTCGTCCACCCAGTCGCCGGCGTAGTAGTCCTGCAACTGGCATTCGACGGGCGTGTGGTCCAGGTTCATGACCGGGACCATGCCGTGGCGGGCCTTGGTCGAGGCCGTGCCCTTGCCGACCTTCTGGAAGGTGGTGGACGACCCCTGGATGTCGTTCTTCGAGCGCACCGTGTTGCGCAGCTTGGAGCCGACGCGCTGGTACTCCAGGTGCACGTCCGTCTGGAAGTGCTTGATGAAGGATTGAGGAATGGATGTCGACATGTGCGATTTCCGGGTAACCGGACTCCTTTGAAGGTGATGTCGCGTTGGGGGGGCGCCGTGCCCGGCGGTTGTGGCGGGCGCGCGCGGGCGCCGGCCGCCGCGGGGGGCGTCGGGTTCTGATCCGGGCCCGCGGCGCGCAAACGGATACGCGCCCCCTGGGTTGTCCGGGGTGGGGAAATGAAAGGTGAGGCGGCGGGCGGCCGGCCCGCGCGTCTCTTTACTTAACGAATTCGGCGCAGGCTTGACGAAGCAGGTTCAAGAACATTGCGACGACCGGCTCTCCGGGCGGGGCCTGCCTAACGAAGTCATTCATCGGCGCGTAAAAATGAAAGATGCTGGCCACTTCCGCGTCTCTGAGGCATTTCGAGATGACCGCACCGATGGCGTCTTCTGGGCGGATGTAGCTGATGGCATCTGCCAGTCCTTCCAGATAAACGGACCTTCCAGATAAACGGACTTGGCGTCGGCGGGATATTTTTCCACGTAGGTTCCCCGATCAACAAATTGAAAGGCGTTGAATTTGCCTTGCGCGTCGGCCAGGCTGCTGACCGCCGCCGCGCCGATAACCATGCCGACAATCAGTGAAACGAGGGGTTTCATGTCCAACTCCCGATTGCCCGAGACGCCCCGCGGGCTCGTAAGAACGTGAAAGAACGATAGCACAGGCGGCGCGCGCATTCCCAAACGAGACGCGCCGGCCTCATCCCGTCGGTCTTCCCTGGCGCATGCGCTGGATGATGCGGCCGATTTCCGCGTCCCAGCCGGCGACTTCACCGCGACGAGCGTGTAGCTCATTCTGCTTTTCATTGGCGATCGCCAGCGCCCGGTTGTAGTCATTGATCGCTACGCTCAGGCCGGGCGACGCGGGACGCCCCCTTCTCGTCAGGAGCATGATGTCGAATTGGACGCCGGCTTTGGCGGCCTCCTTGCCGACGCGGCTCCAGGCGACGTTGGCGGCGTCTCTGGTCGCCTCGAACTCGGCCTCCTTCCGCGCCGCGCGCTCGACGGCGGCGCGCCGGTTGCGGCTGGACTCGAACCAGATGCTCGTGCGCACGGGCGACGCAGCCTGTCATCGCATCGGGCCGATATCGAGGAACTGACGGCATGACATGAACTCGGGATGCGCTTATTGAATTAAGCGGCGATTTTCATGTCTTTTGTGTCAATGCGAATTTGGCGCGTTTCGGCTGAACATCCACACATTTCAGCCAATTCGGACGGCGTCAGCTTAAGTTTCAACTTTAAGCGCTCTGCGATTAGTTGCCGCAGGACGAATTCCATGTTGGAAGTGATGTCGGATTTTCCAGTTTCCCATTCATTCACAGTTTTACGTGTAACCGCAGCAGGCAGGGTAGCTCCCAACTCCTCTTGAGTGAGCCCCATTTCCGTACGCAGGAAGCGCAATTCTTTTCCGGACATGCACGACGGAGCGGTTAGGATTCCGAGTGCAATTACGCGGTGCAGTTCCTCTATCCTGGGCAGCAGGACCATTTCGTCTTCCTCACCTTCGTTGCGGATGACGACATTTTCCAGGATCACGTTATCCAACCCGCTGGCCTTGTAGTGGTAGGTGGATCGCTTCTCCGTGGTGGCCATTTTATTCTCCTTTGGTTTGTCCGGCGTTCTTCGGGCCGGCTTGGTTTTAGTGGGCTTTAACGCTCATCCGCCCACATAACGGTAACGATACCGACGACAGGATTGTTCTGGGGAATTACGATTACCGACACTTCTCGACGACCGGAATTTGGGCTCCGGCCAGTCATCTTGTATCGCCAATATCCTGCCTGCTTGGCGGGGCTAGGGGTGTCGTAAACAAATCCATTTCGAAGCACATGCAAGACGTCACCCATCAACAAACCGCGAGCCTCCATTTGCTCGCTGGCGTGCGTGGTTAGGCCCACTCGAAATGCTCTATCTTTGGCTTTCTTCCGAATCGCATCGGTAGCCTTCGCTGGATTCCAAGGCTGCTTGTTATCCGTTGAAATCTCGCGATCCTTCCAACCAAATGTAACATCACGTTACACCCTGAATGGTAATTAGTCTATTAACGCGGTGGGTTCAAGCCCCATGACACTGAGTAATTTTTGTGCCTGGGGTAGCCGCATTGAAAATGCGAGTGTCGGTGGTTCCATTCCGCAGCGCGGCTGATTTTGCCGATTAGGCCATAATATTCGACCATCGGATACTTCTCTCGCTTGACGTGGACGAAACGGCCCGGCATCCCGCTCTTCACAAGCCCTTGGCGCGCTTTGGAAAAATCTTCTATTGTTGGCGTTGGAAAACGATAAGAAACCGACCGTGCTCAAGAGGAAGGCCGCTTGAACCGAATCCGACGACGGGGGTTGTCTTACGTGCGTTCAGAAGTGGTGTTCCGTGACGGCGCGCGGTCCTGGACCGTTTTCGGCCAGGACGGCGCCAAGCCGCCCGACCTGGTGGACACCAACCAGGTGCTCGTGCGCGCGGGCGACGCGGCCGTGCTCATCGACCCGGGCGGCGTCGAGATATTCCCGGCCGTGTTCGACGCCGTCGAGCGCGAGGTGCCGCTGGCCGAGATCAAGCACATCATCCTGACCCACGAGGACCCGGACGCGGGATCGTCGCTGCCGCTGTGGCGCGAGGTCTGCGTCGACGAACTGAAGGTCCACGTGCCCTGGCTGTGGCTCGGCTACGTCACCCATTACGACCGCGAGGCCGATTTCGTCGCCGTGCCCGACGACGGCATGGAAATCCGCTTCGGCGAGGGCGGGCGGCTGCAACTGATCCCGGCCCACTACCTGCATTCGCCGGGCAACTTCTCCGTCTTCGATCCGGTCGCCAAGGTCCTGTTCTCCGGCGATATCGGCGGCGCCCTGGTGCCGCCCGACGACCGCGACGGGTTCGTCCTGCGCGACTTCGACCGCCATGTGACCTATCTGACCGGCTTCCATCAGCGCTGGATGGGCTCGCCCGCCGCGCGCGACGACTGGATCCGCCGCGTGCGCGAGGCGGGGCCCGAGATCATCGTACCGCAACGCGGCCTGGTGTTCACGGGCGCCGACGTGGACCGCTTCCTCAACTGGTTCGAGACGCTGGAGATCGGCACCGCCGTTCGCGGCGGCACGCCGCAACGCCAGACCCCCGCGAGCGGCACGGCCCCGGCGGCCGCCCAGACCGCCGCCCCGCCGCCGCCCGAAGCCGCGCCCGCGCCCACACCAGCCGCCTCGCCCATCTTCGGCGCCGGCAAGCCGCTGGCCCGCGCGTTCAAGGATAGCGGACGGCGGTTTCGTCTGATCACCCGCTCGGACTTCGACGGTCTGGCCTGCGCCGTGCTGCTCGAGGAGTTGGAATTGATCGACGACATCCTGTTCGTCCATCCGCGCCAGATGCAGTACGGCGAGGTCGACGTCACCGACAACGACATCTCCACCAACGTGCCGTTCGACGAGCGCATCTACCTTGCCTTCGATCATCACCTGAGCGAGATGGAACGGGTCGGCGGCCGGCGCGACAACCATGTCATCGACCCGACGGCGCCATCCGCGGCGCGGGTGGTCTACAACTACTTCGGCGGCGAGGAGGGCTTCCCCTACGTCTCGGGGGAACTCATGGACGCCGTCGACCAGGCCGACTCGGCGCGGTACGAAATGGACGACGTGCTCGACCCCCAGGGCTGGGCGCTGCTCAACTTCATCATGGACCCGCGCACCGGCCTCGGCCGCTTCCGCGGCTTCCGCATGCCCAACTACGAGCTGATGATGGGGCTGATCGAGGATTGCCGGAACCACACCATCGAGGAGATCCTGGAACTGCCCGACGTCAAGGAGCGCATCGACCTCTACAACGAACACCGCCCCAGGTTCGAGGACCAGCTCAGGCGCTGCACGACCATGCACGGCAAGCTCGCCGTCATCGACACGCGCAGGGAGACCGAGATCTGGTGCGGCAACCGGTTCCTCGTCTACGCCCTGTTCCCCGAATGCAACATCTCCATGCACGTGGTCATGGGCAAGCAGGACAGGAACACGGTGTTCGCCGTCGGCAAGTCGATCTTCGACCGCTCGTCGCCCGTCAACGTGGGCGAATTGATGCTGCGCTTCGGCGGCGGCGGCCATCGTGCCGCCGGCACCTGTCAGGCGGACAATCCGATCGCCGAGGAGACCATGGCCGAGCTGATTCACCGCATCACGGCAGAGACCTGAGCCGCCGTCTCAGGGCCCGGCGCGGCCGCCCGTCAGCAGATACCACACCATCGCCCCGCCGCCGCCGGCGAGGGTCATCAGGGCGGCGAACAACCCCCGGATCAAGCCCGCGCGCAGCGCCGCGAACCCCTCCAGCACCCGCACCTGGTTTTCCGTGATGCGGTCCTGGGCCTGGTCGACCCGCTCGTGCAGGCGGGTGTCGGCCTCGCGCGCCTGGGCCATGAAGGCGCGCAGGTCCCGGCCCATGCGCTCGAACGCCCGCGCCGCCTCGCGCGAACGCTCCGCGCATTGCCGCTCATGGGCGATGATGGCTTGGCGGGCGAGGCCCGCCTCGCGCAGCGCCTCGTTGGCGGTGGAGAGGGCTTGGGTGTCGGAGGATTCTGCGAAAGAAGGCATGTGGATCTGTCCCCGGAGCGGAAGCCGTGCCGGCGTCTGGGCCCGACAGTGGTCAGGTTGCAAAGGCGATGACGTTGTCAAGGTAATGCACGGCGATGCCGGGAATGATCGACCGCGTCAGACAGAACAGGACGCCGTACGCCAACCCGCTGACGGCGATGGCGGCCATGGAGATCGGGCCCTGGGACCAATGGACAAGGCCGAAGACCAGCCCGGCCAGGATGACGCACGGAGCGGCCCTGGGGATCACGGAAAACAGCGCCGCGATCAGGATCGCCCGGTAGAAAGCCTCTTCCGCCACCGCGTTGCACAGCAGGCCGAAAGTCAGATCGAAATACTTCAACAGGTCGTCGCGGTATGCGGGCGTGGTCAGGAACGCCGGATTGCCGGCGAGGTCGTTGATGTGCGCATCCATCCAGGTCACGCCCTGGTCGAAAAGGAAGGTTCCCACAAGAAGGATCGCGACGTGGGGATTGAGCCACCCCGGTCCCGCCCATGGAATGTCGGGTGCGGCGAAGGCGCGCGCCATCGCGGCGCGGAACGTCCTGGTTGCGAAGCAGGCGGCGAGAAGCAGCGCCTTCTTCGCATAGTCGATGGCGAGATAGGTATCGATCTTCGACAGCCAGTCCGAAAACAGCAGATCGTCGGCCGTCATCAAGGCGGTCATGGCGGCAATGACGAAGAACTCCCGGCTGGTGAATTCGGGGAAGGCATTAACACGAAGGAGCGGTTGCATCGCGGCGGCCTTGCTTCGGTTCGACGGCTTTCGGCGCGAATAGAATAATGGGCGGACGGCCCTGGTCAAATTCATAGGCGGCACGGCTAACCCCTTTTCCTGTTGCCGACGCCGCCCGTCGGAACCTTCCCCATGAACGGGATCTCATCGCTGCGGAAGCGTTCGAGAAACCGGTTGAAGCTCTGGAAGAAGCGGTCGACCGAATCCGGCTTCTCGGCCGCTTCGGGCGGTTCGCCGGAGAACCACGGATAAGGGCCGGGCGGCGCGGCGGACGCCTTCATCTTGCCGGACGTGACCGCCCGCTGGCCGAGGATCCCGGTCGGCCCCCAGGGCTTGACGATGCCGTCGCGACGCAGGCCGCCGTCGGCGATCTCGTTGAGCCGGTCCTGGCCCTTCTCGATGGCGCGCAGAAAGTTCTCGTCGGCGATATCCGTCGGTGCCGGAAGGATGCCGTTCCCGGCCAGGAAGCCGGAGACCGTCCGCACGTCTTGCGGTCTGTTCGCTTGGCCGCGGCCGACGCTATCGGCCAGAAACGTTCTGCCGAATCCGCCGAACCCGTCGGTACCGCCGACGCCCGGCAGGCCCGGCGTATCGGCGCCCTTCGCCGGCGCCGGGCGCGGCAACGCCCGGCCCTGTTCCAGTGAACCCATGGCGCTGATCCTTTCGAAATGTCGAGGTTACACGGCGAAGTCCGTGCGCGCCTTGAAGGTGCCGCCGCCCGGCCAGTTGGGCTTGCGGCGGGTCACGCCGTCGGCGGGCGGGACCCCGCGGCCCAGGCGCACGGGCTCGGCCAGCAGGCAGCCGGCGACGGCGTCCAGGCCGTCGTCCCGGCAGGTCGCGCCGGGCGTCCATTCGCGCATTTCCCGCACGAAGGGCGTCCGCCACACGCTGTCGTGGGCGCGCAGGCGGCCCGCCGCCAGCACGGCGTCGAAGGCGTCGAGGATGCGCAGGTCCTTGGCGCGGCGACTGGTCGCTTCGATCACCGCCGCCTCGACTCCGGCCGTCCCCAGGGCTCGGCGCAACAGCCCCGGCAGGAAGCGGCCGATGCCGTTGGTCTCCAGCGTCACCGAGGGCAGATGGTTTTCGCGGAGGAACGCCGCTACTTGGCGGCATTGCTGCGACGCCTCGTCCCGGTCGTCTTGTCCCGCCGCCGACGCGGCGCGCGCGGCCTCGGCCGGGTCGTGCTCCAGGTAGCGGACGGCGTGCAGGTAGTGGGTGCCGTCCGCGTCCGTGAACAGGGCGGCGATCACGCTGGCGTCGCCGGCGCCCGGCGCGCCATAGGCCGGATCCCACCAGCAGGACGCCGAGACCAGGCGCCGGCCGCCCAGCGTGAGAACGCCCAGGCCGTTGCGTTCGGCATAGTCGAGGCCGTGGGCGTAGGCGACGAGCCGGTCCGGATCCAGGCGGCTGTCAACGATATTGACGGGTTGCAGGAGCATCTGGCTCCTGAACTTGTTGGGCCCGCTGCGCATGCGGATGGCATCGACGCGGGCGGGCGGAAAGCGTTCCGGCCAGCGCGACCGGCCGCGCGGCCCCAACAGCGGCACCTCGAGCCGCCGGAACCCGGCCAGGAACGGTTTCGCGTCCTTGGCGTCCGTCCGCGCGTTTGCCGCGTAGATGGTGTCGTAGGCGTGCGGCGTGCCGACGTAGAGCTGCAGGCCGCCCGGCACCAGGACGTATTCGATCTCGCCCAGGCGGGCCCGCAGGTCGGCGCGCTTGGGGGCGGTGTCGCAGGTGTTGGGCACCTCGACGTCGTCGCAGATCACCACGTCGGCGCGCGAGCCGGTGACGTTGGCGCCGATGCCGCGCGCCAGCATGGAGGGATCGCGCAGTTCCGCCCGGCGGTTGACGGTGAACCGTTCCGCCGCCCATTGGTCGGCGCGCGCCGGCTTCAATCCCCGCGTCAGGGGATGGCGTTCGATGATGCGTTTGACGTTGCGCACCATCTTGCGCGCCAGCGCCAGGTCGGCCGCCAGCACCATGATGCGCAGGTCCGGGTCGCGCCACAGCATCCAGGCGCTGAACAGGCCGACCAGGGTCGACTTGCCGGAATTGCGGAAGGCCATCAGCAGAAGTTCGCGATGGCCGTTCTCCCACTCGCCCTGAAGCCAGCGGGCGATACGGACGTGAAGCCCGGGCATGCCGAGCCCCTGCAGGTCGTTCCACATGGCGACGAAGACCTCGAACCTGACCGGCGGCATGGGGTTCCTTTCCAGTGTTGCGGGATCAACTCGGCGCCCCGCCGGGCGCCAGGCGGATCACCTCCGCCGCCGTCCTGCCCGGCCGGCGGATGAACCCGCCGTCCAGGGCCTCGATGCGCGTCAGGGTCAGGCCCGTCAGGTAGTACAGGGATGCCGCCAGCATGGCCGTGTTGTAGATGAAGCTGACGTCGCAGGCGGCCTGCCAGTACGCCCCTTCCAGGAACATGCAGGACCCCTTGCACAACTGCACCACGGGGCAGCAGCGGCATTCGCTGCGGGTCTGGTGGTGATGGGCAGTCGTCAGGCGCACGCCGTCCAGGTCGGCGACGGTGCCGATCCGGTGTCTGCCGTCCGCCGCCGTGTTGTGGCAGGTCGTGACCTCGCCCATCAGGTTGACGGCGATGGCGTCCTCGCGGTCCATGCCGCATTTCTGGCCGAGGGCGGCGAGCGGGCGGCGCTGTCCCAGGGACGCGAAAAAGTCCTCGATCTTGCGCCGCGCGGAATTGCAGGCGGGCACGCTCTCGCCGTTGGCCGCCTCGCGGAACAGGGTGTGCAGGGCCGCCCGGTGCTCGGCCTCGCCCTGCGGCACGCAGTCCAGGGCGGCGGCGTCAAAGGGCAGCAGGATTTCCTCGGTGTTGTGGGAGATCGTGCCGGGCGGCAGTTCCAGTTTCTCCTCGATGTGGCGGCGCGCGGCGGCGAGCGAGAAGTTCCACCGTGTCAGCACCGTGCCGAAGCCGGCGATGCCGGCACGCACCAGCTTGCGGATCACCCGGCGTTTCTCCGGATCGTCCAGGATGTCCTCCGGGTGGCGGTGTTTCTGCGCCGGACCGTCGTGGCTGATCTGCACGCCGACGCGGTTCTCGATCAGCCAGTCCGCCTTTTCGTCGTCCAGCAGCGAGCCGTTGGTGATGACGTTGAGATGCGCGTCCGGAAACTTCCCGCGCAGCGCCTCGCCGAGAAGGCGCAGCCTGGCCCAGTAGACGAAGGGCTCGCCGCCCCAGAACTCGATGCGGACATCCTCGCCGCCGCCCGGACGGAACCAGGTATCCAGGGTGTCGAGGAACCGCCGCGCGTCCTCGGTCGCGCCGCCCAGGAAGTGGCTGTGCGACGACTGGTTGCAGTAGGCGCAGGCGTAATTGCAGCGGAAGCCCATCTGGATCTTCAAGGTCCGGACGTCCTTCTTGCGGCCGGGATTGCCCGGCGACACGCGCCGCGGCACGGACCAGGATACGGGTCCGTCCGTCGCGAAGGCCGGATGGGCGATCTGCGCGCCGTCGCCGTCCTGTTCGACGAGGGAGGACGTCGCCGGGTCGTAGATCAGGTGGCGGCGGCCGTCGCCTTCCAGGGTCAATCGGTAGGCCATCACCCGAACTCCCATCCGAAAGGCTTCTCGGGCGGCACGGAAAACCGGCTGAAATCGGGATTGGGCCTGCCGTCCGGAAGAACCTCCCGCGCATCGCGGTAGGTCACGCCCGTTTCCGGTCGCGACGGATCGAAGGCGCCGACGAATCCCAGCGGACCGAGCCGCGCTTCCACGACCACGCCGTCGCTGACGAAACCGTTCGCGGGGACGCCGTCGGTGATGATCTTGAGGGCCGGCACCAGGCCGACCCCGGCGGTCTCGAATATGTGCTGCAGGAAGCCGAACACGTGGACGTGCTGCTTGTGGTGCCAATGGGGATACCGGGCCGCTTGGCGCAGGGTGCTCGGGGCCAGGGCGGCCATGTCGTCCAGTTCCATGACCCGGTAGGGCCCGGGCGCGGGCGTGCCGTCGAACAGGGTGCTCACGTAATGGACGGCGCCGTCCCGCATGGCGGCCTGGTTCCACGGAACGACGACGTCGCCGACCGGGGTCAGGAGCATGCCCGTCAGGCGCAGGTGCAGATCCTCGCCGAACAGGTTGCCGCCGGCCGCGCCGTCCCCCGGCCGGTTGAGACCGTCGCCCTGACAGAACCAGGTGCGAAGGCGCAGACGGTCGGCAACCACCGTGCAGTCGTGCAGCAGGCGTTCGGCGCTGGCCCCGGGAACGGTCCAGGTGCGTCGCGCGCGTTTCAGCATGCGGCCCCCGCTTTCGTCAGGTCGCGCGCGTCGCGCTTCGGTGCCGCGGGAAGGACGCGGCGGTTGAACATCGTCGTCGCGGTCACGACCCACGCCGTCAGCACGATGACCACGGCCGTGTAGCACCAGGCCCAGACCTGAAGTCCGGCGCCCCCGGCGATCGCGAATACGACGATCCAATAGTCGTTGCGGCAGGCGTCGAGCAGCCATTTCAGGCGGCGCATGCAGGGCGGCTGGCGCGGCGTCAGCAGCTTCTGCGGGTTCCAGGGCACGACGGCGAGGCGCTGGCGTTGCGCCAGGCGCCAGCCCGCCGTCATCAGCACCGCGCGCAGCACGACGGCGGCGCCGGCGCCGACCCAGGCAAGCGGCACATCGTCCTGGCGCAGGCCGATGGCGACCATGACCAGGACCATCGTCACGTAGCCGACGGCGATGTCGTAAAGCCCGCCCAGGTTGGTCGCGCGGCCCGTGGCGCGCGCCACGTAGCCGTCGATCCAGTCGATCCAGCGCGACGCAAAGATCAGGACCGCGCCGGTCACGGCGGAAACCCAGCCCGTTCCGCCATGGACGGCGGTCAGGCCGAGAATCGCCGCGACCAGGCTCGCCGTCGTGATCCAGTTGGGGTGCGGCCCCGTCAGGCGGGGAGCGACGGCCAGCGCCGTGTCACGGTCCCAGTTGAGCAGCCGGTCGAGGGTCATGGCCGGGTTCCTTTCTGAGATAGCGTTGGAAGGGGAAGGCGTAGTCGGGGCCGGCGACGGCCCACAGGCCGCCGTGGACCTCGTAGCTGCCGGACCCGTTGTGGCAGATCGGCTCGTACAGCATCAGCCGGCCGTCGTGGTGCACGGGGTCGATGCTGTCGACGGCAAGGAAGCTGTCCAGGCTGCCCCAGGCGAGCCGGTCTCCCGCCACCATCTGCTTCGGCCGCTCGCTGTCGGGCGCATGGATGCCGCCCGCGGGCGGGGTGTCGGCGCCGTGGATCTCGGCGAACCGGCCGAGGGCGCCCGGCTGCCGCATGGCCGCATACCAGGCCGCCGGGTCGGCGGCGACCCAGCCGCGGTCGAGCGACCAGATGCGGTGGCCGCCGGCGACGAAATAGCGCCCGTTGATCAGGAACGCGCTGTGCCGCCCGATCCTGCCGACGAACATGCGGTCGACGCGGTTGATGATGCCGAACGCGCCCTTCACCCGGTCGCCCGGCTGCAGCAGGGCGATGTCGCGCCGGCTGCCGTCCGCCATGGTCACCGGCGTTCCGGCGGGAAAGCATTGGCAGTCGCAGTCGCACGCGCAGGCGCAGGCGCAATTGCAGTTGCAGTTGCAGTTGGCGTAGCAGTTGTAGTTGTCGTCGCCGGGCCCGCCCGTTCCCTGGCCGAAACCCGTCACGGTGCGCCGGCGCACGACCGCCAGTTCGCTGTCGGACACGACGACGTAGGACGTGCGCTGCGGGGCGTCCCAATCGGTCAGGGCGACGTCGGCCGTCGTCTGGCCGCCCGCGAAGTCATAGCCGACCGGGTTCCCGGGATTGGCCTGGTTCATGATGGTGCCGCCCGTGCGGTTGGCCGGCGTGCCGCCGATCCCGGGCCAGGTCCACCACTCGCCGCCGGGCGGCATCCAATGGGGGTCGCCGGCGCAGTTGCCGGTTTTCAGAAGGCCCGTGCAGTTCGCCGCGCGGACGTCGACCCGCCGCTCGCGCCTGAAGCCGTCGACGGGTCGCCGCGACGGACCGACGCCGTGCAGGCGGTCGTGGGCGCGGAAGCCCGGATCGCCGACATGCGCCGTCTGGCGGTGCAGGCCCATGGTCAGCCCGCCGTCCTCCGCCTGCGCCGCCGCCGGGCCTGGGTCCAGGCGGCGCGGATCGTCGCCGCTCATCAGTAGTCGACCCCGTCCACGGTCACATGGACCGTCTTGTCCACGGTCAGGGCGGAGACCATGGCGACCTCGAGCGTCTCGTTCGCGCCGAGCGTCAGGAAGCGCCCCGGGTCGGCGGGGATCGACGGGATCACCGCCGGGTCCAGCAGGTCGACCGCCGGCGCGCCGTTCACGCGGCCGGCGTTGGTCGGAAGCTGGAAGGTCGCCAGGATGCAGGATGCGGTGCCGTCGTTCTTGAGCAGGCGCAGGGACGGCGTGGCGTCGTCGGTGGAGGCGGATACCAGGTGGACGCGGGCGCCGTTGGCGCCGGCCGTGAACACGGTCTTGGCCGTGGTGCCGTCGCCGTTGGCGATGACGGTGCACCGGGAATTCCGCGCACCGAGATAGTCGGGCGTGCTTGCCATGTCTGTCTCTCCTTAAAAACCGTGGCTGAGCGCCGTCAGGTGGGCGCCGTGGGCAAGGACCGGGTCGTAGTGCAGGGCACCCGCCGGATCGACGCTGAGGACGGCGCCCGCGTTCGCCGCCGTCGGCGGCGCAAGGTTCACATCCTCCTGGGCGGACAGCGTGCCGCGCGCCGTGGCGGCGTCCGCGTCGTCCAGCAGCGCGGCGATGAAGGGCGTCGCCGGCAGGCCGCCGACCGACCCGGCGCCCGCGACGGGATTGCCGTCCGCGTCGAAGGCCAGGAACGCGCCGCCGCGCGCCGCGCGGTCGGGCAGGGTCAGCACGGCGTCCGGGTCGGTGGCCGACAGTTGCAGCGAGCGCCGCGTGTCGTCGGCGACCTGCTGCAGGGCGGCGGTCAGGAAGTCCAGTTCGTCATTGATCACCCGCGCGCGGAAGGCGCCAGATTCCTGGAAATCGGACTGCCGGGCGACGGTCAGCCGGCGGCGCAGGGTCACGGCGACGCCGGCGGCCGGCGCCGCGTCGAAGGCGACCTCGCCGCCCAGGTCCTCACCCGCGCCGGTGACGGAGTATCCCGTCGCCTGCAGCGCGTCGTCCAGATAGACCTCCAGGTCCGCGGCCTTGAAGATGGGGAAGGGATAGGTGAACAGGGTCTGCGTGCCGTCGGCGACGTAACGCTTGCGCGGCGTGATGTCGCCGATCTGAATGTGATCCGCCATTGCTCTCTCCGGATTGTCGGGAAGGGATTGGGAGGCTCCGCGTCAGGGCCTGTCGCGCCACACGCGGATGCCCTTTTCCACGGACCGGCCGACGACGTAGCCGCCGCCGCCGATCTTCAGAAGCTCCCACATGTCCGGCGGCAGCGGCAGCATGGGCACGCCGAACCAGGGATGGACGATGTAGTTGTTGGCGACGATGACGCCGAACAGGCACATCAGCAGCGGCCGCCAGTTGCGCTGCAGCCAGCTGTCGCCCTGCGCCTCGGCGACGATCGCCCGGGCCGCCGCCTCGATCTCCTTTATCTGGCCGGTCAGCGCCATCTCCTGCAGGCGGGCCTTGATGCGGGCGGCCGCGTCCTTGTCCTCGACGGCCTGGTCGATGACGTTGAACAGGCCGCCGATCACGGGGCCGATGAGGGCGCTCAGCATGGCCGTCACTCGACCCCGGCGTAGAACAGATGGCCGCCGATCTCGGCGCTCGGCGCCTTGCCCCGGGCCCAGGGCGGGTTGACCGCCTTTGCGTGGTAGTGGGTGGCGCCGCCCGTGGGGTCGGCCAGGGTCCCGGCGACGGCGCGCCGGGCGATGCGCAGGCAGCTTTGGAACGTCTTGTTGTCCCGGCCCACGCCCTCGATCCGGGCGCGGTTGGGATCGCCCGGGTTCCAGCACGCGAACTGCCACGGCCGTCGGCAGACGTCCTCCACCGTGCCGCCCCACCAGTAGGCGCCGCTTGCGGCGCGCGCCCGGCGCACGCGGTTCATGACCACGGCGGCGACGGCTTCCTTGCCGCGCACGGGCTCGCCCCGCGCCTCGCCATAGATGGTGCGGGCCAGGACGTCGGCGGCGCGCTCGGCCGCGGGCATGATGTCGAGGGATCGGCTCATGTCAGGCTCCTTCGTCGTCGAGGAAAGGAAGGGGGGAAAGGATGACGGGCGTCCGTCAGCCGGCGCCCAGCGCCCGCGCGATCATGGCCGCGCAGACGAGCGCGCCCGCCGCCGCCAGCATGGCGGCCGGGTCGTTTCTCATCGTGTTCTGCTCCTGATGGGTGCGGGAATGGGCGGGTGCCGCCCGTCCGGGGCTTGTTGGTCAGCGCTGATAGAGCGCCGCTTCGCCGTGCCGGTCGACGGCGCGCAGCAGTTCCGCAATGATGACGCGGGCCTGCGCGACCGCGTCCCCCTTGGCCATGCCGGGTGTGATCCGCGGGTCGTAAAGCGTGCGCAGCATCAGCCTGGTTTCGAAGCTCAGCGGATACAGCGGCTGCCCGTCGATACGGTCGCGGGAGTTCTGCCGGCGTCCGCCGACGCCCTCCAACCCAAGCATCTGCAGGACGGATTTGACGATGCAATGCCGGGCGAGTTCCTTCGACAGGCCCGTCTGCATCACCAGATGGCCAAGCGCCGAAGACCCGTCGTCATCAGGCCGCGGCCAGCCGGCGCAAACCAAGCCGTGAGAGCCCAGAGCGGCTAGGCTTGAGGGCGTGAATTTCTCATGAACCTGGCGCATCTGGTCGCCGCCGAGAATAAGTAGCGTGGCATTGGCGCCGAGGGCGCTTGGCTCCACCCGCTTGATAATAGGCAGGCCGGTCAGCCGCGAAAGCTCCGCGGACAGGTCGGAAAGGAATCCAATGAACGCGTCGTAGTCGTTCTCCCACGACAGGGGATAGCCGGAACCTGTCTCGTGGATGATCGCGAACCGAAGCGGGCCGCGCCATTTGACGATCGCATCGGACTTGTACGGGATTGCGGGGTTCCCGGCGGTGGGCGATGTCCATTCCGTGAAGACGGACTCGTTGAACTGTCGAACAAGGACATCCTGGCGCGACGTCATCGCGTCCCGGCCGGCCCCGAGCGTCGGGCCGGCCAGACATACCGCCGCTAAGACCACGACCGAAAATCGACGAATTCCGCGCAACATGCCGCTGTTGTACGTGCGCATGGACAGACAGGCAATGATTGCCCTGCGCCGGCCGTCAGTCATCCACGCTTTTCTTGATGGTCTCGCGGATGATGTCGCCGATTGCCTTCTGCCGCGAGACGGACTTCGGCATGCCGTCAACCCGGATGGCGGGGAAGAGGCGTTCCATCAGCGTGGAACCGCGGGCGCGGCCCTGGGCGGTGCGTTCGTCCAACTGCTCCAACAAGCGGGAAACGACGCGGCGGTCGACGAACTTCGTGGGGTCCTTGGAATTGGGATCGAGCCGGCGGGTGATCAGTTCGTGCAACGCGCCTTTCTGCGTGCGGTCCAATCCCGATTTGTTGATCAACTTGGCCGCCTCGGTACGGGTTGCGGCCGTCGCCGTCATCGCCCGCCGCAACAGGTAGCTGCTTTCCCGGGTCAGCCGGTAACCGCCGACGGTGACCGGCAGGGATTTCTCGCGGTCCTCCGGCTTGAGGACCGTCGTCCGGCCTTCATGAAGTCGGCGCATGAACGCCGCCGCCGCGTCGGGATCGACCTTGTTGGGGTGGAACGGCTGGTCGCCTGCCGGGCCTTGAGGGCCGATCCGCGTCTTGCGCTCAAGCGGCGTTTCCTCGCGTGGGCCGTCCCTTCCCCGCGTTTGCACGCGCGCGCCGTCTCCCGCCGGTGCGGGGACGGGGGGAAGGCGAGGCGGGTTCGGCATGGGCGCGCGGGTCATCCCGTTTCCCGCGTCGGCCATCCGCGTTGCCGCTGTGGGTGTATCCGCACGCGCCTCCCCGAAGGGGCGCATCCTGCCCGAAGAAACGGCGCGCTGGCTGAGCATCTCGGTCGGGCCCCAGGGCTTGACGATGCCGTCGCGGCGCAGGCCGCCGCCGGCAAGCTCATTGAGCCGGTCCTGTCCTGTCTCGATGGCGCGGAAGAAATCCTCGTCCGCGTCGCGCGCGGGGCTTTTCAGAATGCCGTTCTCCGTGAGGAAACCGGACACCCGCCCGACGTCCTCCGGCCGGTTCGCCTGGCCGCGCCCGACGCCGTCCGACAGGAACGTCTTGCCGAAGCCGCCGAACCCGTCGGTGCCGCCGACGCCGGGCAGGCCCGGGCTTGTTCCGGCGGCAGCGCCGGATGCCTTCGCAAGGCCGCCGCCATCGACCGCCGACGGGGCAGGCGGCAGGGTCGGGCCGTTCTCGAGGCTGCCCATGGCTGTCTCCTGTGTTGGCTGGTTTTGGGATTGGAGCCGGGAAGGTGCCGTGATGCGGACGCACCTCGCCCGTTCGCTGGAGGGATCATGCCGGATCAGGCCGGCCGCGTCAAGAATAAATTCCTATATCCCGCCAAAATTTTTACCCGGCGTGGCGGCGGCGGTCCGCAGCAGCGACCGGCGGCCCGGTTCCGGTGGGTCGAACAGGAAGAAGCCCAGGTTGCGGCCCATGGCCTCGGTCAGGCGGCGGGGGCCCGCGGCCCTGAGGACACGCATCAGCGCCGCTTCGGTCTTGGGGCCGACGATCCCGTCCTCGCGCAGCGCCGTGAAGCCGCGCGGCCCCAGCAGGCTTCGCCCCAGGTCGTTGACGGACATCTGCAGGCTTTCGCCTTCCTCGGTGGCACCCGGGGGCGCGTCGCCTTCGGGGTCGCGGAACAACTCGGCAAAGGCGCGGGCGGCCGCGTCCCTGGCGCCGCCCGCGGGCGCGCCGCCGGCAAGCTCGCCGAGCGCCGCCTCGAAGCGGCCGAGGGCCAGCGCCTCTTCGACCTTGGCGGTGCCGAGCCGTGCCGCCGCCGTGCGCAGGGCGCCGCGGGTCTTGGGGCCCGGGTCGCCGTCGTCCACAAGGTCGCGGAACAGCGGGCCGTCCGGCAGGCCGCGACCCTCCGGCGCCGTTTCCCGGGCGCCGGTATGGGCCTGGTTCAGAATGGTCAGGCCGCGCTGCAGGAACCGCACGGCATCGCGCGATCCGGAGGTTTCGGCGACGTCGGCGACCCGCTCCGCCAGGCGCCCGACGGCGCGCGCCAGGTCCATGCCGTCGGCCGTGCGGGCGGGCACGGGAACCGTGGCGAGGGGGCGCCTGGGCAGCGGCGCCATCAGGCGGCCGGTGGCGTCGGCTTCGGCCGGGCCGGTCCCGTAGGCGTCGTCGTAGAAGGCGCGCTCGAAGCGGTCGAGGGCCTCCTTCTCGGTGCCCGCCGGAAGGGCCAGACGATGCGCCGCGACCTGGCGGACCTCGTCCTCGGTCAGGTCGCGGGGGGTCTTGGCCAGGATCTCCACCAGCCCGCCGTCGGACCGGGTCAGCCGGTCGATGAGCCCCGCGCGGTCGAAGCGGACGGACGCGGCGGGGGCGCCGTCCCGGCGGGCGCGGGGCGCCGTGCGTTTATGTGTCATGCTGTGTCTCCGCAAGGGGGCGCGCCGTCATGCGTCCCGCCGCGAAGGGCGGGGCCGGGCGGGCCGGATCGGAAAGGGAAGCGCCGGCGGGACGGGCGGGCGCCGGAGCGCGGACGCACCTGTCCCTGTCGACGGAAACGACCCTACGCCGTCCGCGCGGCCATGTCAAGGAATAAAATCCGATTACAGGAAAATTATTTCCCCGGGGTGCGCGGCCTCAGCCGCCCGCCGCCAGGATTGCCGCCAGCCCTTCGCGGTAGGTCGGGTAGGACAGGACCACGCCCAGGCCGCCCTTGATCCTTGCGTTGCTCACCACCCGGTTGTCGCGCCAGAAGCTGAGCGCCATTTCGGACATGCCCTTGGCCGCCTCCGCGAACGGCACGGCCTCGGGGGCCGGCAGGCCCAGCAGCATCGCCCCGTGGGCGACCACGTCCGCCTGCGGCGCCGGTTCGTCGTCGCAGACGTTGTAGACCGAGCCCGGGTCGGGCCGCGCCATGGAGGCGCGCAGCACATTGGCGATGTCGGCCGCGTGGATGCGCGAGAACCGGTGCCCCGGCTTGTCGATGCGCCGCGCCGTGCCCTGGCGCAGCTGGTCGAGCACGCTGCGCCCGGGCCCGTAGATGCCGGCCAGGCGGAACACGTGGACGGGCAGCCCCGTGTCGCGGCCGAGGGCGCGCCAGCCGGCCTCGGCCTCGATCCGGTATTCGCCGCGCGGCGAGGTCGGGGCGAGGGGGCTGTCCTCGGTCACCTCGGCGCCGCCGGTGTCGCCGTAGACGCCGGTGGTCGACAGGTATCCGGCCCAGCGGATACGGGAAGCCGCCCGGCGCAGGGCGTCGCCCGCGCCGATCAGCGCCGGGTCGCCCGCCGGTCCCGGCGGCACGGAGATCAGGAGATGGTCCGTCCGTCCAAGCGCCGCGGCCGCGCCGGCGTCGAGCGGGCCGGAGCCGTCGAACAGGTGGGCGTCGATGCCCTCGGCGCGCAGCTTCGCCCGCTTGCCCGGGGTGCGGCAGGTGCCGGCCACGGTCCAGCCTTCGGCCGTCAGTTCCCGCGCCAGGGTCAGGGCGCTGAAGCCCAATCCGAAACAGAACAGGTTGCCCATGTGTATGCGGCCTCGGTCGACAAGGGGGCGGTATGCCCCCTATAAGCGACCGGTTATAACCAGAGGCCGACCGTCATGCCAGGGATCCCGACCCGCCGCCGACTTCGCGCCGCCCGCGGCCTGTGTGCGGCCGTGACGTCGGCCGTCTGCGTCGTCCTGCTGTCCTGGCCGGCGGACGGCCAAGGCCTGCTGGGCCAGAACCCGGAGCGTGCGCCCGCGCCGCCGCGCGCCAAGGCAAACGCGGCCCGGGCCGAGGAATACCGCAAGTGCATGGCGCTGGCCCGCGCGCGGCCCCAGGACGGGTTCGAGGCCGCCATCGCCTGGCGCTCGCTGGGCGGCGGCGACGCCGCGGACCATTGCGCCGCCGCGGCCCTGTTCGAACTGGAACAGTATGCCGAGGCCGCCAAACGCCTGGAACGTCTGGCGCAGGTGTCCAAGGAGGAGCCGGCGGTCAAGGCCGGGCTTTACGACCAGGCGGGTCAGGCGTGGCTGTTGGAGGGCCGGCCCGAGGACGCGACGCGGGCGTTCTCCTCGGCGATCGGGTTGAAGCCGGGCGATCCGGACCTGCTGGTCGACCGCGCCCAGGCCTGGGCCGCGCGCAAGGACTACGCGGCGGCGGAAGCGGACCTCAGCGCCGCCTTGAACCTGGCGCCCTCGCGGTCCGACGTCTACGCGCTTCGCGCCAGCGCCAGGCGCTTCCTCGACCGGCCCGACGACGCCCTTGCCGACGCCAACACGGCGCTCGAACTCGATCCCGGCAATCCGGAAGCGCTGCTGGAGCGCGGCATCCTGCGGCGGCTCGCCGACGACGACGGCGGGGCGCGCGCCGACTGGCTGAAGATTCTCAACGCCATGCCCGACAGCGCCGCCGCCGGCCCGGCGCGCCAGAACATCGAGAACATGGATGTGAAGCCGGGGGATGCGAAGACCGGCGGCGCGCCGCCCCGGCGCTGATTAGAAATCCAGGTCGGCGTAGTGCCTGGGCGGCGGGAAGCCGGGCATGCGGTCGGACAGGACCGAGCGCATGCTGGGCCGCGACTTGACCCGCGCGTACCAGTCGCGGGCTTCCGGATGATCCTCCCACGGCACGTCGCCCAGATAGTCGATGCAGGACAGATGCGCCGCCGCCGCCACGTCGGCCATGGAGAAATCGTCGCCCGCCAGCCAGCGCCGCCGCTCCACCAGGAACGACAGGTAGTCCAGGTGCATGTGGACGTTGGCGTGCCCGGCGCGGATGCGCGCGCCCCGGGGCTCGCCCTGGCCGAGGAAGCGCTTCAACAGCTTCTCGCCGACCAGGTTGTCGGTGACCTCGCGGTTGAATTTCTCGTCGAACCAGTTGGCGATGCGCCGGACCTCGGCGCGGATCACCGGCGTGCGGCCGATCAGGGGCGGGTCTTCGTGCACCTCGTCCAGGAACTCGCAGATCACGTCAGCACCGGAAATGGCCGTGCCGTCGACCTCGACCAGCATCGGCACGGTGCCCGCCGGGTTGAGGGCCAGGAACTCCTCGCGCCGTTCCCAGATGTTCTCGATGCGCAGTTCGTGCTCCAGCCGCTTCTCGCCCAGGAAGATGCGGGCCTTGCGGCAGAAAGGCGACATCCACAGGTGGTAGAGCGTGCGCATGGAGGTTTCTCCTACACCGGTTTCCCGACGATTGGAACGCCGCAAATGACCGGCCCTTCGCGGACCCTCGCGGGACCCTCGCGAAGTTGTGACGCATCTGCCTCGCCATCGCCTTATTGGGACGGCAGGTTCCTGAGCTTATACTGACCACGGAAACCGCGAAAAACCGGAGAACCCCGCCATGATCATCCGTCAGCGTCCTCTGCATCGCATCCGCTCCTGCGAGATCACGCCGAAAGCCGCGTTCGACGACCGCCGCAGGGTCCTCAGGGCGCTCGGCCTCGGCGGCCTGGCGGCAACCATGCCGGCGGCCCTGACCATGGGCCTGCCGGGCCGGGCCGACGCCGCCTGGCGCCCGACGCAGGGGAAGGCGCTTTCGGGCACGCCGCACCCCAGGTACAACGCCAAGGTCCTGGGCGAGGATCCGGCCCCGTTGGAGGTCGTCGGTTCCTACAACAACTTCTATGAGTTCGGCACCGGCAAGGGCGACCCGGCGGAGAACGCGGGCAGCCTGAAGACCACGCCCTGGACCATCAAGGTCGAGGGCGCGGTGGAGAAGCCGGGGACCTACGACGTCGACGACCTGATCCGCGCCGACGACATCGAGGACCGGGTCTACCGCTTCCGCTGCGTCGAGGCGTGGTCCATGGTGGTGCCCTGGCTGGGCGTTCCGCTTGCCAAGATCATCCGGCGCCTGGGGCCCACGTCCAAGGCCAGGTACGTCTATTTCGAAACCCTGTTCGACCCGGACCAGATGCCGGGACAGCGCCGCCCGGTCCTCGAATGGCCGTACAAGGAAGGCTTGCGCCTGGACGAGGCCATGAACCCGCTGACGCTGTTCGCCGTCGGCGTGCACGGCCAGGTCCTGCCCAACCAGAACGGGGCGCCCGTGCGCCTGATCGTGCCGTGGAAGTACGGCTTCAAGTCGATCAAGTCGATCGTGCTCATGCGCTTCGTGGAACAGCAGCCGCCGACCTCGTGGTCCGTCGCCAACGGCCGCGAATACGGCTTCTATTCCAACGTCAATCCGGACGTCAGCCATCCGCGCTGGAGCCAGGCCACGGAAAAGAAGATCGGCCAGAACAACATCTTCGGCCTGCCGATCCGCCAGCCGACCCTGATGTTCAACGGCTACGAGGAAGAGGTCGCCGGCCTCTACGCCGGCATGGACCTGAAGAAGTTCTACTAGGCGGGCCCGCCCGCCGGTCCCCCCGGCGGCGGAGATGCGCTAGGATGGTGCCATGAACAAGGACACCCGCCCGGCTTCGTTCCTGACGTCGGCCGCCGCCAAGCCCCTGGTCCATGCGGCCTGTCTGGCGCCGCTCGTCTGGCTGGTGTGGCTCGGCGTCGACGGGCGGTTCGGTCCCAACCCGGCGGAGTTCATCAACCGCTACACCGGCGACTGGGCGATCCGTTTCCTCCTGATCGCGCTGGCGGTGACGCCGCTGCGCGGGATCACCGGCCTGGCCGCCGTCATGCGGTTCCGCCGCATGCTGGGGCTCTATGCGTTCTTCTATGCGCTGCTGCATGTCACCAGCTACGTCGCGCTCGACCAGTATTTCGCCTGGGCCGCCATCTGGCGGGACATCCTGAAACGCAACTACATCACCGTCGGCATGCTGGCGCTGACGATCCTGACCGCGCTCGCGGTCACCTCGCCCAAGGCCATGGTCAAGAGGATGGGCGGGCGCAACTGGCAGCGCCTGCACCGGCTGGTCTACGTCGCCGCCGTCGCGACGCCGATCCATTTCTTCATGATGCGCAAGGGATTCCAGATCGAGCCGCTGATCTACGGCGCCGTCGCCGGGCTGCTGCTGGCCTGGCGCGCCGGGGCCTGGATCAGGGCGCGGGCGCAGGGGCGGGCGCGGGCGGCGGCACGGGCGGCGTGATCAGGCGGTATCTTCCCGTTCACCCGGCAAATTCGACCGGGTGGCCGCGTCCTCGGCCGGGGCGTCGCGCGCCTCCATCACGGCCAGCAGGACGTTGCCGGCGGCGCCGGTGTTGCCTGCATCGGCGATGTCGCGGGCCATGTCCGCAATACCCGCCAGGTTGCCGGAATCTTCGCCTTCAAGTTCGGCGTCGGCCTGCATACGGCGCTGGATCTCCCGGGCGATCAGATCCTCGATGGCGGCCCGCTGTTCGGCGGGCATCTTGTTCAGATCACCCTCGGACAGGCCCATGCGGTTGAGGATTCTTTCCCGCAGTTCCGCCATTTTCCGCTTTTCGACTTCTTCCGCGTAGGTGCTGAACCCCTTCTCGCGGATGAAGTCCAGGTCGGTCTTCGGCGCCCCCTCGCCGTCGCTTCCCGATGCCTCGACGGAGGCCGCGATCATCTCGGCGAAGGAACCGGACCCGGCGTTCGCGGCGGCGGGCTTTTTCGAATCTTGCGGGTTGAAGATGCTGACGATGCCGTCGATGTTCATGGGCATTCCTCCTTGGCCGGCGCGCGTCCGCGCGGTTAATCCCCGCTTAACGCACAGCAAGGACCATGCCATGAATGCCTTGATATGCTGCCGGACGCCGGAGGTTCAGTGCGCCTCGTCCCAGTTGGCGCCGGTGCCGACGTCGACGTCGAGCGGCACACTGAGATGTGCGGCGCCGGACATCACCCGCGTCACCGTCTCGCGGGTCGCCTCGATCTCGGCGTCGGGGACTTCGAAGATCAGTTCGTCATGCACCTGCAGCAGCATGCGCGCACCCAGGCCCGCGTCGCTCAGCGCGTCCGGCAGGCGGATCATGGCGCGCTTGATGATGTCGGCGGCCCCGCCCTGGATCGGCGCGTTGATGGCGGCGCGCTCGGCGAAGCCGCGCATGTTGGGGTTGCGGTCGTTGATGCCGCGGACATGGCACTTGCGGCCGAACACGGTCTCGACGAAGCCTTGCGTCTTGGCCTGTTCCTTGGTGCGCTCCATGTAGTCCTTGATGCCGGGATACCGTTCAAAATAGGCGTCGATGTAGTCCCCGGCCTCGCCGCGCGAAATGCCCAGCTGGCGCGCCAGGCCGAAGGCCGAGATGCCGTAGATGATGCCGAAGTTGATGGCCTTGGCGCGGCGCCGGACCATGGGGTCCATGCCCTCCACCGGAACGCCGAACACCTGCGACGCCGTCAGGGCATGGATGTCCAGGCCGGCGTGGAACGCCTCTTTCAGGGCGGCGATGTCCGCCACGTGGGCAAGCAGGCGCAATTCGATCTGCGAGTAGTCGGCCGACATCAGGGTGAAGCCCGTGTCGGCGACGAAGGCGGTGCGGATCTTGCGCCCTTCCTCGGTGCGGATGGGGATGTTCTGCAGGTTCGGGTCGCTTGAGGCGAGGCGCCCGGTCACCGCCACGGCCTGGGAATAGGTGGTGTGGACGCGCCCGGTCTTGGGGTTGATCTCGCCCACCAGGGTGTCCGTGTAGGTGCTTTTCAGCTTGGCGAGCTGGCGCCAGTCGAGAACCTTCTGCGGCAGGTCGTGGCCCTGCGCCGCCAGCTCCTCCAGCACGTCCGCGCCGGTGCCGTAGGCCCCGGTCTTGGTCTTCTTGCCGCCGTCCAGGCCCATCTCGTCGAACAGGATCTCGCCCAGCTGCTTGGGTGACGCGATGTTGAACTCGTGCCCCGCCAGCCTGTGGATCTCGCCTTCCAGGTCGTCCATGCGGGCGGCGAAATCGGCGCTCAGGTCCTTCAGGACCGCCGCGTCGACCTTGATGCCGCGCCGTTCCATGTCGCGCAGCACGGGGATCAGCGGCCGCTCCAGCGTTTCGTAGACGGTGACCATGTGTTCGGCCACCAGGCGCGGCTTGAAGACGTTGAACAGGCGCAGGGTGATGTCCGCGTCCTCGGCGGCGTAGTCGAGCGCCTTGTCCAGCGGCACCCGGTCGAACGACACCTGGGCCTTGCCGGTGCCGGTCACGTCCTTGAACTTGATGGTCTCGTGGTCCAGGAAGTCGCGCGCCAGGTCGTCCATGCCGTGGCCGTGCAGCCCGCCGTCGAGCACGTAGGACAGCAGCATGGTGTCGTCCACGGGCCCGACCTCGACGCCGTGACGGCCGAGAACCTGGATGTCGTACTTGATGTTCTGGCCGACCTTGAGGATCGAGGGATCCTCCAGCATGGGTTTCAGCGCCGCGAGCGCGTCCTTCAGGGGAATCTGTTCCGGCGCGCTGTCGCCGCCACCGCCGTTCCCGTCGCCCAGATCCAACTGCCCCTGGGGCACGGACGACACATGGGCCAGCGGGATGTAGCAGGCCCGCCCGGCCTCGGTCGCCAGCGACACGCCGACCAGACCCGCCCCCATGGCGTCGAGGGCGTCCGTCTCGGTGTCGACGGCGATGACGCCGGTCGCGTAGGCGGCGTCGATCCAGGGCCGAAGCCGGTCCAGCGACTGCACCAGCTCGTACCGGGGGGCCAGGACCGTCGCCGCCTGGGCCGTCCGCGCGCCGTTGCCGCCGGCCATGCCCAGGCGGCTCTCGACCGTGGTGACCAGGGACTTGAAGCCCAGCTCGCGCAGGAACGTCAGCAGCATCTCCGGGTTCGGCGCCCGCTTGCGCATGTCGTCGATGGTGCGCGCCACGGGCACGTCGTCCTTCAGCGTCACCAGGTCGCGGGACAAGCGCGCCATGTCCGCCTGCTCGATCAGGGACTCGCGGCGCTTGGGCTGCTTGATTTCCCCGGCGCGCGCCAAAAGCGTGTCCAGGTCGCCGTATTCGCCGATCAACTGCGCCGCGGTCTTCACGCCGATGCCGGCGATCCCCGGCACGTTGTCCGACGAATCGCCCGCCAGGGCCTGCACGTCGACCACCTTGTCGGGGCCGACGCCGAACTTCTCGACCACCTCGGCGGGGCCGATCTCGCGGTTCTTCATGGCGTCGAACAGGGAAACCCGGTCGTCGACCAGCTGCATCAGGTCCTTGTCCGACGACACGATGGTGACCTCGGCCCCGCGTTCCCTGGCCTGGCGGGCGTAGGTCGCGATCAGGTCGTCGGCCTCGAACCCCTCCATGTCGATGGCCGGCACGTTCAGCGCTTCGGTCGCCTTGCGCACCAGGTCGAACTGGGGAATCAGGTCGTCCGGCGGCGGCGGGCGGTGGGCCTTGTATTCGGGGTAGATGTCGTTGCGGAAGGTCTTGCGCGCGCGGTCGAAGATGACGGCGACGTAATCGGCCTCGGTGTCGTCGACCAGCTTCATCAGCATCTTGGTGAAGCCGAACACCGCGTTGGTCGGCGTGCCGTCGGGCGCAGTCATGGGCGGCAGGGCATGGTAGGCCCGGAAGATGAACCCCGATCCGTCCACCAGAAAGACGTGTTCGCGCTGCTCGTTCATGGGAATTCCGTTCCGGTGGGCGTGGGACCAAGGTCAGGGCGGACGCCGGCGGCGCGCCCCCCGTTATAGCCCGACCGGCGTCCGGGCATGAAGGGCTTAATCTACGACCATTGGACGCTCGTCATCGTCCGGATGGCGGTGTTACACTCTCTTCGCCGGAAAGCTGCGGATCTTTCCCGCGCAAATAAGACAACCGCCACAAGGCGGTGTGGTTGAAGTTCGGGGGGTTGCGTCGCCAATGTACGACACCGGACTCTTGCTCCTTGCGGCGCTTGCGGGCGCCGGCGCGGCTCTTTTCCTGATGGCCTGGAAGGGCCGACGGGACGCGCGCGGGCGCGCCGGCGCCGGCCGCGCGGCCATGGACGAGGAAATCCGGCAGCTCAGGGCCGACCTCCGCTTTCGCGAGGCGGAGCTTCGCCGCACCCAGACCCTGTTGCAGGCGATCACGGTCAACTCGCCCACAAAGATACACATCAAGGACGCGGAGGGCCGCTACATCCTCATCAACAACCACGCCACCCGCCTTTTCGGGTTCCCCGGCGATCCCATCGGCAAGTCCACCCACGACCTGTTTCCCAAGGACGTGGCCGACGCCTTCGTCGCCCACGACCGCGCGGTCATCGAAAGCGGCGAGGCCGTGGAACAGGAGGAGATCTTCGAGACGGAGGACGGCCCGCGCACCTACCTGACCGTGAAGTTCCCCATCTACGACCTGGACGGCGTGGCGGGCGTCGGCGCCATCGGCACCGACATCACACGCCGAAAGCAGGTCGAGCGGGAATTGCTGGACCGCGAGGAGCAGTTCCGCGATTTTTCGCAGGCGGCGTCGGACTGGCTGTTCGAACTCGACGCCGAGCACCGCTACAAACGCGTCTACGCGCGCGGCAGGGGCGTTCCCGGCTACGACCCCGAACGGATGATCGGCAAGACGCGCTGGGAGGTCGCCGGCGGCGACCCGGAGACGGACGTGCTGTGGCGCGGGCACAAGGCGGTCCTGGACGCCCACAAGCCGTTTCAGAATTTCGAGTACGAATACGTCGACGCGGACGGCCGGTCCCATTTCTGGAGCGTCAGCGGCGTGCCCGTGTTCGGCGGCGGGGGCGAGTTCCTGGGCTATCGCGGAACGGCGCAGATCATCACCGAACGCAAGCTGGCGGAACGCAAGCTGGCGGAAAGCGAGAACCGCCTGCGCCAGGCGGTGGAAAGCCTGCGCGAGGGTTTCACGCTCTACGACGCCGACGACCGCCTGGTGATCGCCAACGAACGGGCGATGCGCATCAATCCGGCCATGCGCGGGATCATGGCCAAGGGCGGGACCTACGAGGACGTCATCCGCGCCAACGTGGCGCGCGGCTACATCCCCGAGGCGGTCGGCCGCGAGGAGGAGTTCATCCAGCGGCGCATCGCCCGTCACCTCAACCCGAAGGGCGAGGAACTGGTCCGCCGCTTCGCCGACGGACGGTACTACGTGCTCACCGAAACCAGGACGCCCGAGGGCGGCGTCACCCTCACGTTCTTCGATATCACGGACCTGAAGCTCGCCGAGCAGCAGCTTCGCGAGGCCAAGGAGCAGGCCGAACTGGCCAACCGCGCCAAGACCGAGTTCCTCGCCAACATGAGCCATGAACTCAGGACGCCGCTGAATTCGGTCATCGGTTTCTCCGACGCCCTGCTCGCCGGCGTTCACGGCGAGCTTGGGAACCCGGGGGCGCGCGACTACATCAGCGACATCAAGCGGTCGGGCGAACACCTGCTGCAACTGATCAGCGACATTCTGGACGTGTCCAAGGTCGAGGCCGGAGTCGTCCATGTGTCGCCGGAGACAATCGACATTGCCCGCGAGGTGCGCGCCTGTCTCGCCATGGTCGGCGAACGGGCGATGCGCGGCGGCGTGACCCTGGACTATCGGGTGCCGGACGGGCTGCCCGCGATCTCCGTGGACCCGCGCCATTTCAAGCAGATCCTTCTGAACCTGCTTTCCAACGCGGTGAAGTTCACGCCCGCGCAGGGCCTGGTTTCCGTGTCGGTGGCGTGCGAGAACGGCGAGCGGCTGTCGATCGACGTCACGGACACGGGCGTCGGCATCGCGCCCGAAGACCTGGAAAAGGTGTTCGAACCGTTCGTACAGCTTGGCCGCGGCTCGCAGCGGTCCAGCGAGGGCACGGGGCTGGGCCTCAGCCTGGCGCGCGCCCTGGCCCGGCTGAACGGCGGCGACTTGATGATCGAAAGCGAGCGCGGCAAGGGCACCTCCGCGCGGGTCTGGTTTCCCGCGGAGGGTCCCGTGGAAAAGCCCGCGGGTCGCCGCTCCGCGGCCCGCGCCAACTGACCGATCGGGATATCCGCCGGATCAGTGCCCGTGGCTGGCGGCCGGGGCGTCCGGATTCAGGACATAGCGCTTGGAACAGTAGGGACAGACGATTTCCGCGTGCTCGTTGAATTTCAGGTACACCTTGGGATGGCCCAGCGCGCCGCCGCCGCCGTCGCAGGCGACGGTCGGGGTATCCACGTAGATGGGTTCTTCCGGGTCCATGTCCTATCCCTCGTTCGGTGGCGGTGCCTGTCCCGGGGTGCTGCCATGACCGTTGACCCCGGGCCAGAGCGGATGATACCGATTGCGGCCCGACAATCAATACGCAGCGGCAATGTCCCGGCGCGCCGGTTGTCCCGTCCGGCGCCCGCCGGGCCGCCGACAAGCCCCCGAGAGGCCCATGACCCTTCCCAGACAGACGCCCCGGCCCGAAAACGCGGTGGAAATCAGCCACCTGCGCAAGGTCTACGGGCGCGGCGGCAACGTGCCGGGGGCCGAGGGGGCGACGGTGGCGGCGCTCAAGGATCTTTCGCTGAACGTGCCGCGGGGGTCGTTCTTCGCCCTCCTGGGGCCCAACGGGGCGGGCAAATCGACGCTCATCAACATCCTGTCCGGCCTGGTCATCAAGACCTCGGGCGAAGCGCGTGTGTGGGGCCACGACATCGACCGCGACATGCGCGCGGCGCGGCTGTCCTTGGGGGTCGTACCCCAGGAACTGAACCTGGATCCCTTCTTCACGCCGCGCGAACTGCTGGAGGTCCAGGCCGGCCTGTTCGGCGTGCCCGCCGAGCGCCGCCGCTCCGACGAGATCCTGGCCGCGGTGGGCCTTGCCGACAAGGCGGGGGCCTATGCGCGCTCGCTCTCGGGCGGCATGCGCCGGCGCCTGCTGGTCGCCAAGGCCATGGTCCATTCGCCGCCCGTGCTGATCCTGGACGAGCCCACGGCGGGCGTCGACGTCGAACTGCGCCGCCAGCTTTGGGTCACCATGCGCGACCTCAACGCGCGCGGCACGACGATCCTGCTGACCACCCATTACCTGGAAGAGGCCCAGGCGCTGTGCGACCGGGTCGCCATCATCGACCGCGGCGAACTGGTCGCCTGCGACGACACGTCGGCCCTTCTGGCGCGCCTCGATTCCAAGGAAATGCTGATCACCGTCGACCGCGACATGACCCGGGTGCCGGCGGGGCTCGTCCCCTTCCGCACGGAACTGCGCTCGCCGCGCCAGGTCTCGGTGTCCTATCCGCCGTCGCGCGCCCATTCGGGCGAGATCATCGCCGCGATCCAGGACGCGGGCTTCGTCATCACCAACCTGACGACCCGGGAGGCGGCGCTGGAGGACGTGTTCCTGCGCCTGACCCGGCACGGTCCCGGCGACGGGGACCGGGCGGCCGCCGCCCAATGAGCCGGAGGCGCCCGGGGCGGCTCCCCGCCCTTGCACTCTGCGGATTTCTCGCGCTCGGCGGCGTCCTCGCGGCCTGCGCCGTGCCCCTTGCCTATCCGTCGGGCCCGGCACGGACCGCGCCCCACTTCATGATGGACTGGTTCGTCGCCGCCGACGGCATCCGCATGACCGTGCGGCGCTGGACGCCGAAGGGCCCGCCCCGGGCGGTCGTCGTGGCGCTGCACGGCTTCAACGACTACTCCAACTTCTTCGACGCCCCCGGCGCCTGGCTGGCGGAACGGGGGGTGCTGTCCTATGCCTACGATCAGCGCGGGTTCGGCGACGGCGTCGCGCGCGGCCTGTGGGCCGGAACCGAAACCTACGCCCGCGACCTCGCCGATTTCGTCGCCCTGGCGCGCCGCGAGAATCCCGGCGTTCCCGTCTACGTGCTGGGCGACAGCATGGGGGGCGCGGTCGCCATGGCCGCCGCGACGGGGGCCGGGGGCGCCGCGCCCGACGCCGACGGCATGATCCTGGCCGCCCCCGCCGTGTGGGGCCGCGCGGCGATGGCCTGGTACGAACGCATGGCGCTGTGGCTGACGGCGCATACCGTCCCGACGTTCCGGCTGACCGCCGAGGGGCTGGACATCCGGCCGTCCGACAACATCGAGATGCTGCGCGCCCTGGGGCGCGACTGGCGGGTCATCAAGCGCACCCGGGTGGAGACCGTCCACGGCCTGGTCGGGCTGATGGACACGGCCCTGGCCGCCGCCCCCCGGTTCTCCGAAAAGGCGTTGATCCTCTACGGCGAAAAGGACGAGGTCATCCCCGGGCGGCCGACCTTCGACATGGTGCGCCGCCTCCCGGCCGGGGCCCGCGCGCGCCAGACCTTCGCGCTTTACGAAGGCGGCTACCACATGCTGCTGCGCGACCTCAACGCCGAGACCGTGTGGCGCGACGTCCTGGCCTGGATCGAAGACGCCCGGGGCCCCCTGCCGTCGGGCGCCGACCGGCGGGCGGCCCGGATCCTCGCCGAAAAGCCCTAGGCGCTCAGCAGCCCGAAACGCAGACCCCCGCGCCGTCGAACGACATCGTCCTGCCGCTCAGCGGCACGTGCACCGGCACCTTGGCCGCCTTCTTGAAGGTCAGGGTCTTGCGGCCGACGATCTTGCCGCCCTCGGTCCCGGTCTCGTTGGCGTGCGAGGCGATGACCGATGCCGGTTTGATCATGGTGTTGACGACGTAGGCGGCCTCCATGGGGCCGGTCGTATAGGTGTCACCGATGTTCATGACCGCCAGCTTGGCCTGGTACTGGCCGCCGACCACCGACTTCTGTTCCGCCGTCACGCCGGTGTCGCCGGAAAGATAGGCGACCAGGCCGTTGGAGAAGGTCAGGACGTAGCCGGTCGGCGGCCCGGCATAGGCGGTGAGCCCCGCCGCCTCCAGCATCCTGCCCAGCTCGCCGCCGACCATGGCGCCCGAAACGCCGTTGGAGTGGACGGCCGGCACGGTGGTGACGGTGACGCCGCCGACCTTGGTCGAGGCGCCGAAGCGCACCAGCACCGATTTCTTGGGATCGCCGCCCAGCGCCTTCAGCTTGCCGGCGAAGAACTTGGGCATCTCCGATCCGGTGACGATTTTCGCCCCGGTGGCGACGGCGATGTCGGCGGCGTTGGTGTTGGGCGTCGACTTGGCCGACACGTCGGGCTTGGCGCAGGTGCCGGCCCCGGGGGCGGGCAGGTGGCGATCGCCGGCGTGGTCGCCGTGCATGTGGCTGACCAGGATGGCGTCGATCCTGCCCAGGCGCGGGTCCTTCGCGCCGGCCACGGTGCGGCCCGGATCGTACAGCAGGCGCGTGCCGTCCGGGTCCTCCAGGATCAGGGCGCGGTCGAAGCGGCAGAACTCGCCCGCGTGGCTGCCCAGCGGCGTGATCTTGACCTCCGCGGCGGCCTGGGCCGGCGGCGCGGCAAGCAGGGACGGGGCGGCGGCCAGCAGGGACAGGACGGCGGCGGCCGAAGCCGGGGCGCCCTTGGCAGGGATGCGTGTCATCGGGTTTCCTCCCACGGAAATTGCGGCCCCCGGCGCCTTCTCCGGACGCCGGCGACCCATGCATGGCGAAAGTCTGCCCGCGATTTCGGGGCCGCGCAACGCTTGCCAGCGGGCGAGGGGACGGAGTATGGTCCGCCCCAAGATCAAGGGCGCCCAAGCGCCCGGCCCATAAGCACCCGTAGCTCAGTTGGATAGAGCGCTGCCCTCCGAAGGCAGAGGTCGCACGTTCGAATCGTGCCGGGTGCGCCACCATTCCTCCAGGGAAAATTCATGTCCGCCGGGACGGCAGGTTGGCGGCCTCCCACGCGTCGAGCCGGTCCAGCGTCATGGCGATGAAGCGGTCGGGATCGGTCTCGATCAGAACCTTGATGTCCGGGGGGATGTCGAGAAGCTCCCCCATGTGCCGGTTCGACCAGCGCGAAATCGCCACCAGCACGGGGATCAGGTCCTTGCCCATGGGCGTCAGGTAATAGAGCTTGCGCCGGCGGCTTTCCGGATGGGGCGCCGCGGCCACCAATCCTTCCCTTTCCAGGGACCGCAGGCGCCGGGTCAGGATATTGGTGGAAATCCGCTCTTCCGCCGCCAGCATGTCCTTGTATTCGTGCAGCCCCAGGAACATGAGGTTGCGGATGATCAGCAGCGTCCAGTGATCGCCGATGATGTCCAGCGCGCAGGCGACGGGACAACCCGTGCGGTCCCGGTGTTGCGTGGTGGCGACCATATTATGCTTGCATCATAAAAGTATATTCATAAGATATCTTCACGTCGATTATAGAAGTGAAATGTGCCGGCTCAACGTTTGTCAGGGGCGCCACCCATGAAGAAGATCGGATTGTTCGTTCTCGCCTACTTCGTCCTCACCATGGCTTGGGCCTATCCCTGGCACGTCATCTGGTTTCACGATCTTTACGTCGCCTGGGGGGCGTTCACGCGGGGCCAGCCGGTGATGGAGCTGGGCATGGCGGCGATCCTCGTCCAGGGGCTGGTCATCGCCCACCTTTACCAGTTTTACCCGAAATCGGGCCATCCGGTCCTGGCGGGCATCAAGTTCAACCTGATCATCGGGCTGATGACCTATACCGCCATGGGCTTCGCCACGGCGGCCAAGTTCCAGATCGAACCGATCCCGACGTTTCTCGCCTACCACACCGTGTTCCAGCTTGTTCAATTCACCCTCACCGGGGCGGCGTTGGGCTGGATTTACCGCGAGGCTCGATAGTTCGCCGCCGTCACTCCCCCGCCATCACGTCGAAGGCCACGCTCACCCGCTCCGCCGGGGCGCGGAACGGCGCGGTCTCGTGATAGAGGTACGAGGGAAACAGCAGCATCAGCCCCTCGCGCGGGCGGACCAGCGTGGTCGGCGATTCCTTCGTGGCGTGGAAATCCTTCGGCGCCCGGCCGAACGCGATCCAGCCCTGATGGTCCGGGTCGTCGTCGCGCACCACGTCGGGGATTTCCGGGTAATAGACGCCCGACAGCCAGGCCGCCGGATGGATATGGGCGACCTGGTGGCCCCGGTCCTCCATGACCACTCCCCACACGGAGAGTGCCAGCCGGTCCGGCCTCTGGGCCAGGAAGGGGTGCCCCGGCTCCGGCGGCAGGGCCGCGCGGTAGTCCGCGACCGCCGCCAGGATCGCCGCCTCCAGCCCGGCCACGGGCCCCTTGTCGCCGACCAGCAGTTCGCCCGAATGGCGGCCCTTGCGCGTCGCGTGGCTGGCCGGGGCATGGGCGAGGGAGGGGTGACCGCGCAGGTGGCGGGCGAGCGCCCGGTTGAACTCGGCCAGGCCGGCGAAGCCCGCGGGCGGGGAAATCTCCCGTGCCCGCAGCAGGCGGCCGAAATCGAGCAGCCGCGCCGCCCCGGCCGCGTCGCCCGCTTCGTTCAGGGCGATGGCCTGGAACGCCAGGGCCGAGGTGTTGCCCGGATGCGCGGCGAGATAGGCCGCCGTCTCCGCCACCGCGTCCTCGGGCCGACCCATCTCGAGCAGCAGGTCGCCCAGGTTGACCCGCGCCTTGTCGTAGTCGGGGGCGAGGTCGATGGCCCGCCGCGACGCCGCCAGCGCGTCGTCCAGCCGCCCCAGTTCGCGCAGCGCATAGGCGATGTTGACCCGCGCGCCCGCGTGGCCGGGGGCGCGGGCCAGCACGGCCTGGTATTCCGCGATCGCCTCCTCGGGCCGGCCGGTTTCCTGCAGCAGGGTGCCCAGGTTGTAGCGCGCGTCGGCGCTGTCCGGGGCGATCTCCAGCGCCCGCCGGTAGGCGGCCAGGGCTTCCAGCGGGCGGCCCATCTCCTGCAGCACGGCGCCCCGGTTGGTCGCCGCCCCCGCGTGGTCCGGCCGGGCCGCGAGCGCGCGGTCGTAGGTCCACAGGGCGTCGGCCAGGCGGTTGAGCGCCTTCATGACGTTGCCCAGGCGGAACAGCGCCTCGCCGTGCTCCGGGTCCCGGTCGAGGACGCGGCGGAAGGCGCCCTCGGCCTCGGCGAAGCGGCCCGTCACCTCGTACAGGACGCCCAGGTTGAAGCGCGCGTCCATATGGCCCGGCCGGCGGGCGAGCACGGCCGTATAGGCGGCCTCGGCCTCCGCCGGGCGGCCCGTCTCGCGCAGAAGGTTGCCCAGGTTCATGCGCGCCTCGCCGTGGTCCGGGCGGAACGCGAGGGCCGTCTCGAACAGGCTTTCGGCGGCGCCCGCGTCGCCCAGGCGGAAGGTCGCGACGGCGGCGAGGTTCAGGGCGTCCGCGTCGTCGGGCGCGGCCGCCAGGGCCTCGCGCGCGGCGGCAAGGGCGGATCGCCAGTCGCCGCGGGTCAACGCATGACGCGCGCGGTCCAGCAGGGGCCCGGCATCCGGCGCGGCGAAGGCGGCCAGCGGATCCGGGACGGCCGCCGGGCCGGGCCGGGGGGTGGACGCCGGCCGCGCCGCGCGCTTGCGCGTCTTGGACGCCCCCGGGTTGGCGCGCCGCTTCCGCTTCTTCACGGCATCTTCTCCATGGCCGGGTCGCGGGCCAGGGGGGCGGCGGGTTTCTCCCCGGCGTCCTTGCTGCCCCATTCCACGGACTTCAGGAATTCCCGGAACTCCCGGCCGAGGCGCGTGCGGTCGTCCTCGCCGGCGGTCGCCCAGATCGCCAGCCAGATCGCGACGGTGACGTAGAACAGCACCGTCAACGCCTTGCGGGCCAGGGGGCCGAGAGTGGCCTCGAACCAGCCGCGGAACGGGGTGCCGGGGGCCAGGAACCGGTTGCGCAGCACGACTCCCAGCACCGCCGCCAGGCCCAGAACGATGAGCAACAGCCAGCCCTTGTCCATGATCGGCGTCTCTCCCTATTCGCCCAGAAGGTGCAGCAAGACCCGGCGCCGGTGGGGCCGGCGGCGGTGCTCGAACAGGTAGATCCCCTGCCAGGTGCCGAGCTGCGCCCGCCCGCCCGCCACGGGCACCGAAAGCTGCACGTTGGTCAGGGCGCTTCGGATATGCGCGGGCATGTCGTCGGCGCCTTCCGCCGTGTGGCGGTAAAGGCCGGGATCCTCCTTGACCAGCCGCTCGAAAAAGGTTTCGAGGTCGCGCCGCACGTCCGGGTCCGCGTTCTCCTGGATGGTCAGCGACGCGCTGGTGTGGCGGCAGAACAGGGTCAGCAGCCCCGCGCCCATGCCCTGGGCGCCGACCCAGGCCGCGACCTCGCCGGTGATCTCGTAAAGGCCGGGGCCGTCCGTGCCCAGGCTCAGTTCGTGCCGTACCTGTCGCATGGGGGATGCTTAGCGCTCCGGCGGCCCGGCGGCAAGGACTTGTCAGGACCGCGCCCGGCGGGTATCAAAAAGCACAGGTCGGGAACATACAATGAACGAATCGCTACCCATGGACGGCCCGGCCGCGCCGGACGCCGCCCGGCCCCTGCTGACCGGGGGCGTGACCCGCGGCGTCGTCCGCATGCTTTGGCACATGGGCTTCAGCCCGCTGACGGAATTCAAGCTGACGTCCGGGCGGCGCATCGACGTGGCCGGGCTCGACGGCCGGGGCCGCTTCCTGTTCGTCGAGGTGAAGTCGAGCGTGGAGGACTTCCGCGCCGACGGCAAATGGCACGAATACCCCGATTTCTGCGACTGGTTCTATTTCGCCGTGCCGCCGGGCTTCCCCCAGGCCGTCCTGCCGGAAGGCGCGGGGCTGATCGTCGCCGACGGCTACGACGGCGCCGTGCTGCGCGCCGCCCCGCAGACGCCCCTGAACGGCAACCGCCGGCGCAGGCAGACCCTCGACTTCGCCCGCGCGGCGGCCGACCGGCTGATGCGGGGAATCTAGGATTTGCGTCCCCGCTCGCGGGCCAGCAGCGCGCGTTTGCGCGCGACGCCCCAGCGATAGCCGGTCAGCGAGCCGTTGGACCCGACGGCGCGGTGACAGGGAATCACCAGGCTCACCGGGTTGGTGGCGCAGGCGCGGCCCACGGCGCGCGCCGCCCCGGAATTGCCAAGGGCCGCCGCCAGGTCGCCGTAGGTCCGCGTCTCA
>Ga0210019_1000681_pt1 | contig 41305 bp, 44 predicted proteins | sample CryGeyCG2114_020_2_FD_183969 | JGI IMG/M metagenome (GOLD analysis project Ga0210019, IMG submission 183969) | Groundwater microbial communities from aquifer - Crystal Geyser CG11_big_fil_rev_8/21/14_0.20 (SPAdes) (version 2) | ecosystem: Environmental > Aquatic > Deep subsurface > Groundwater ...
AGGGCGACTCCCTTCTGGATGTTCTTGAGGGTAGACCTTTCGTGACGAATTCTTTCCGCAATGCTCCGACAAACGGTATCGCAAATGACAGTGATGTTCGGATCCGCAATGTGATAGTAGGTGGAGGCTCCTTCCTTACGGAAGGTCACAACATGTGCTCCCACCAGGATCGCCAGGTGTTTTGAGATGTTGGATTGTCCAGCCCCGGTCTCTTCTATGATCTGAGAGACCGTCTTTTCCTCATCATGAATGGAACGTAGGATCTGCAAGCGCGTCGGCTCCGCCATGCTTTTCAGAAAAACCGCCACCTGATCCAGGGTTTCATTGGAAAGAGTTTTCATAAATGACCCTCCCACGGGGTGTTGTCAATATGATATATGAACATATATTCATATAATCATTATTTGATTGAAACTTCAAGGGGAAAATGCTTATACTGGAGGCTATGAAACTAACGATCCGTGACATCTCCCGTCTTTTCGACGTCTCTCCCAAAGTCATTTACACATGGATCAAGAATGAAGATCTGCCCGCCTACCGCATCAAGGAACAATATCGTTTTAATCAGGTAGATGTTCTCGAGTGGGCCATCTCCAAGAAGATATCCTTTCGGCCCGATCTCGTTCATGAATCAGATACGGGCGAATCTGCGAGTTCGTTCGTTTCATTAGTGAAAGCCCTGGAAACTGGAGGTGTCCACTATCATGTGCCGAGCCACGACAAAGTATCGGTGATGCGAGCGGTGGTGGCTCTTCTTCCTCTCCCCCCTGATATGGACCGGGAGTTCGCCACCCAAGTGTTTCTGGCCCGGGAAGAAATGGGTTCTACCGCCATTGGTGAAGGATTTGCCATTCCCCACAGCCGAACCCCCATTGTATTCCACGTCGATCACCCCTTGCTCACGTTATGTTTCCTTGAAAAACCAGTCGATTTTGACGCGATCGACGGGCTTCCCGTGCACACAATCTTCGCCCTGATCTGTCCAAACATCAGCAGCCATCTCGATTTGCTTTCTCAGTTGGGGTATGCGTTGCATAATCAAATCTTCAAGCGGATGTTGAAAGAGAGGGCTTCGCGAGACGAACTTTTGGCCAAGATCAGAAAGATTGAATCACGCATTCCATCCTTGGCCGCGGAGAAGAAAAAGACATGACTCTTTTTTTGACAGCTCTCTTCCTGTTTCTTGTCGGCGCGGCCGTCGCATGGTTGCCCGGTCTCTCCCCGCGCGCGCGATCTCGTCTGTGGACCGCGATCACCGTGGCCGGTTGCGCCGTGGGCGTCGTGCCGGCCATTCAGGTGCTTCTTGGCCAATCCATGGTGAACGTGGCGCTGCCATGGGGTCTGCCGGTGGGAGAGATTCAAATTTCCATCGATCCCCTCTCGGCGTTGTTTCTGCTGTTGCACTTTCTGGTTTCAGGAGCGGTGGCCCTCTATGGAATCTCCTATTTTCACCCTTATGAGGCAACCCGATCCATCCGATCGGTCCATTTTTCCCTCAGCACTCTTTTTTTATTTATCGCGCTTCTGCTGGCGGCCGGGAACGGGATTCTCTTCCTTTTTGCCTGGGAACTGATGGCCCTGAGCTCATTTTTTCTCATCATTTTTGAGCACGAAAAAAAGCAGGTCCGCAAGGCGGGATTTCTTTACTTGGTTGCCACACACATAGGGACGCTGTTCCTGTTTGGTGTTTTTCTCTTGCTGGGGGGCGCTGCCGGATCTTTCAACTTCGAGCGAATGGTGGCGAACCCGGCGATTTTCCCTCTCGGCGTGGAGATTTTCCTTCTCTCCCTGGTTGCCTTCGGGGTCAAGGCAGGCTTCATGCCCCTTCATATCTGGCTTCAAGAAGCGCACCCGGCGGCGCCCAGCCCTGTCTCCGCCCTGATGTCCGGCGTTGTAATCAAAACGGGCATTTATGGCCTGCTGCGCGTCCTCAGTTTTTTCCCCAATCCGCCGGCGTGGTGGGGCGTGGTCCTGGTGATGATCGGTATGACGTCGGGGGTCTTGGGCGTTCTTTGGGCGATTGCGCAGCATGATTTCAAGCGTTTGTTGGCGTACCACAGCATCGAGAACATAGGGATTATCACTCTGGGGTTGGGTGTGGGATGTCTCGGATTGAGCTTTCAAAATCCCCTGATTGCCCTGTTAGGCTTCGCGGGAGGACTTTGGCATGTCTTGAACCACGGCCTTTTCAAGAGTTTGTTGTTTCTGGGAGCGGGTTCCATTTTTCATGCCAGCGGTTCGCGAGAGATGGACCACATGGGCGGACTCTTGAAGAAAATGCCCTGGACCGGTCTCTCGGTTCTCGTCGGATCTGTGGCGATTTGTGGGCTCCCTCCCTTGAACGGTTTCGTGAGCGAGTGGTTGATCTACAAAGGATCCTTCCATTTGGGGCAGTCCTCCGGAAGCCTTTATCCCCTGTTGGGCATCCCGGCTCTGGCGCTGATCGGGGCGCTCGCAGCCGCCTGTTTCACGAAGGCCTTCGGCATTCAATTCCTTGGGTCTCCTCGCACGACCCGGGCCTCAGAGGCCCGCGAGTCCGATGTCTTCATGGTGGCGCCGATGTTGTTTCTCTCGGCGATTTGCCTTGGCATCGGACTGTTTCCCGGGATGATGTTTCCCGCCGTGAGTCGGGCCGCCGGCGTTCTCTCGGGGCCACTCGGCCCGGAGATGGGCCAAATCCTGAAGGATCAAATGCCGTTGCTTTCCATGATCGGATGGCTGTCCTTGGGCCTCTTGGCGACGGTCGCGGGATTGATCCTGCTTCGCCGTTGGCTCTTGAAGAGAAGGCCGGTGGCGGTCTCCGCCACATGGGGTTGCGGCTATGCCTTGACGGGGCCGCGTCTGCAATATTCGTCGTCCTCATTTGCACAATTTCCGATGGCCCTCTTTCGATCCGTGCTCCATCCGATTGTCCATGAGCGCAAGGCTCAAGGTTATTTTCCGGCCGAGGGATCTTTTGAATCGCACGCCCCTGACGCCGTCCTCGATCGTTTCTTTCCCTGGATGCAAGTCTATTTGCATGAATGGATGGTTCGCATCCGGCGTTTTCAACAGGGATGGGTCCAGGCCTACCTCGTGTATGTCCTGATCTTTCTGGTCGTCCTCCTCGTGTGGCAATTCAACGGCATGGAGCTTCTTTGGCAGAACGTTTTTCTTTTGGACCGCTCGGGAGGGATCCCGCACCCATGATTCTTTTCTTGTCGTCTCTTCTTCTGATCTTTCTGGGAGGCGCCTCGGCGCTAGTTCCGGCTCTCTCTCCCCGCAAGAAATCGGTGCTTCACGCGGGAATGATCGTCGCGGGCTGCATCGCGGCCCTCATCCCTGTCTGCAAAGTTCTTCTGGGGGGACAATTGTCTTCACTCCATCTCCCCTGGACCATTCCTGCGGGAGAAATCGCTCTTGTGATTGATCCCTTATCGGCAATTTTCTTGTTTCTCCATTTTGTTGTTTCAGGATCATCGGCGGTTTTTGGCCTTTCCTATTTTCGGCACGACGAGGGAAAAAGATCGCTCAAGTCCCTCCACTTTTTTTTCAGCGTTTTTATCGTCTTTATTGCGCTCGTGTTAACGGCGCAAAATGGGATCCTGTTTCTGGTGGCATGGGAGCTGATGGCGACGAGTGCCTTCTTCCTCGTCATTTTCGACGGCCATGAGCCTCAGGTCCGCAGGGCCGGGTTTCTCTATTTGGCGGCAACCCATATTGGAACGCTTTGTCTCTTTGTCGCATTTGTCCTGCTGGGCGCGAAGGCTGGCTCGTTCGATTTTGACCGCATCGCGGGAAGCCCGGCGATCGTGCCCGTGAGTGCCTCCGTCTTTGTCCTGTCCATCATCGGGTTCGGCGGCAAGGCGGGATTCATGCCGCTCCATATCTGGCTTCCGGAGGCGCACCCGGCGGCGCCCAGCCCCGTTTCCGCCCTGATGTCGGGGGTCATGATCAAGACGGGAATCTACGGGATCCTTCGCATCCTGAGTTTTTATCAAATCATTCCGGCCTGGTGGGGTTTTACCTTGGGGGCCATCGGCGTGGTCTCTGGTTCCTTGGGTATTATTTGGGCTATGGCCCAATCCGATTTTAAGAGGCTCCTGGCCTATTCGAGCATTGAGAACGTCGGAATCATCACAATCGGCCTCGGGGTCGGTTATCTGGGTTTAAGTTTTGGAAATCCTGTCGTGATCTTGTTCGGGTTTGGGGGAGCCCTGTTTCATGTGGTCAACCACGCTCTTTTCAAGAGCCTGCTCTTTTTGGGGGCGGGATCCGTTCTCCATGCGACGGGGAACCGGGACATGGAGAAACAGGGGGGGCTCTTGAAGAGGATGCCGCTGACGGGCCTCTCCGTCCTGTTGGGATCGGTCGCAATCTGCGGGTTGCCCCCGCTCAATGGATTTATCAGTGAGTGGTTGATTTATTATGGAGCGTTTCATCTGGGCCATGGCAAGGACCTCTACCCCTTGTTTGGCGCCCCGATTCTCGCTCTTATCGGAGTGCTCGCGGCAACATGTTTCACCAAGGCTTTCGGTACGCAGTTTCTCGGATCGCCGCGATCCCGTGAGGCGGCAGGCGCCAGGGAATCAGACGTCTTCATGACCTGGTCCATGGGATTTCTGGGCTTCTGCTGTTGTCTGATCGGATTGTTTCCGGGCACTGTGTTGCCGGCTGTGGGCCGCGCTGTCTCCATTCTTGTGCCGGGTTCCGCCGAGAGTTTGCCAAGTGATCTCGCCGATCAGGCCCCCGTTCTTCTTGGGATCAATTGGCTGGCGATTGGTCTGGGAACGATTGTCTTTTTGTTTTTCCTTCTGCGGAGAGCCTTGATATCAAAAAGGCCTGTGACGCAAGCCTCGACATGGGGCTGCGGCTATGCCCTTGTGAGCCCGCGGATGCAATACACCTCGTCCTCTTTCGCTCAGTTTCCTGTTGCTCTCTTTCAAAAATTGCTTCGACCCATTCATGAGACTTCGAGGCTGAGAGGATACTTTCCCGAACCGCAGGCACGGTTTGCCTCTCGTACGCCGGATCTTGTATGGGACCGTTTTCTACTCCCGGTGATCCAGCGCGGCCAAAAGTGGTTTCTCGCGGTGCGCGGCTTTCAACATGGACGTGTTCAATTGTACCTGGTGTATATGTTCCTTTTTCTTGTGGCCCTTTTCCTATGGAAGCTTTGAAATGAAGGGAATGACTGTATTATGTTGACTAAAATAGGTTCAGTTCTGGTGACCCTGTTGATTGCTCCCCTCTTGCCGGGGATTATCAACAGGGTCAAAGCGATTTTTTCGGGCCGACAAGGTCCTCCTCTGCTTCAACTCTATTTTGACCTTTTCAAGTTGTTGAAAAAAGGTGCTGTCTATAGCACGACAACGACTTGGATTTTTCGGGCGGGACCGATTGTTTCGCTGGCCGGTCTCCTCTTGGCCTCTCTCTTTGTCCCTCTGGCCGGGGCCTCTTCTCCTCTCTCTTTTTCGGGGGACGTGGTGGCCTTCGCCTATCTCTTGGGCTTGGCGCGGTTCTTCACTGTTCTGGCGGCCCTGGATACCGGGTCGAGCTTTGAGGGCATGGGAGCCTCCCGGGAAGTCACGTTTTCGATCTTGGCGGAGCCGACGCTCTTCATCATTTTCATCGTGCTCGTTCGATGCACGGGTAGCCTTTCCCTGAGCACCATGTTCGGACAGGCCATATCGCTGATGCCTGCGAAATTTGCCGCATCCCTGGTATTGATCGTGTTCAGCCTCTTCGTAGTTTGTCTCGCGGAAAATTCACGCATCCCGGTGGATGATCCGGCAACCCATTTGGAGCTAACCATGATCCATGAAGTGATGGTGTTGGACCACGGCGGCCCGGATTTGGCCTTCATTCTCTATGGAGCGTCGATCAAGTTATTCCTTCTGGTAGCCCTGATGGCTCACCTGATCCTGCCCATGGATTCGGGTGATCCCGTCCGGGAATGGATTTATTTTGGTGCCACGGTGGCTACTTTGACGATTGTGATTGGTTTCGTCGAGTCCGCCATGGCGCGGATTCGGATGATTCGAGTTCCACGACTTTTGACGGCGGCCTGCATCATCGCCCTCATTGGAATGATTCTCAGCTTGAGGTAAAACATGGACCATCTTGTGCAAATCATACTGATCAGCGTCATCCTGACCAACCTGGCTATCTTGGGATCCCATCCACTGAACACCTGCATCCGCGCCGTGGCGCTGCAGGGAGTTGCCTTGGGCGTCTTGCCTATTTTCCTTCATGGCCGGGAATGGTCCTATCACACCTTCCTGATCTCATTCATGATCATCGGCCTCAAAGGATTTCTGATTCCGACACTGTTGTTTCGGGCGATTCGTGACGTGGCGGTTCGCAAGGAGCAGGACCCTCTGATCGGTTTCACGGCATCGCTCCTCTTGGGAGGCGGATTGGTGGGGCTTGGGTTTGCCGTGTCCAGCGGACTTCCGCTTCCGGCGGAAATAAAATCCTCTCTCCTCGTGCCGGTGGCCCTGTCGACCTTGATGATGGGTCTGCTGGTGATCGTCACCCGGGCTAAAATATTGACGCAGACGCTCGGCTATTTGATGCTGGAAAACGGCATCTTCGCCTTCGGGCTGATCCTCACGAAAGAATTGCCCTGGCTGATCGAGATGGGGGTGTCGCTGGATATTTTTGCCGGCATCTTCGTCATGGGAACGCTGATGGGGCATATCCACGAGGAATTCAACTCCTTAAGCGTCCGCAAACTGTCCAATCTTAAAGGATGATGACATGATCGCTTTACTTCTATTAATCACGATTCCGATCCTTGGCGCCGGAATTGCTTTTGCTCTCAGAAACAATAAAAAAAGGCCATGGATCCTTGTCCCGGTCGCTATTTTTCACACGGCCATGGTGTCTTGGTTTTGGCTTTCTGATTCCTTCCCGACATTAGGTCCGTGGCTTCTGCTCGATTCCATGGGAAAGATCGTCCTGGGTCTCATCAGCGTTTTATTCTTGGGGGCCTCCCTTTATGCCGTCGGATATTTAAGGCAACGGTCGGAGCGGAATAACAGAATCTTCGTTGCCTCCCTCCTTTTCTTCCTGTCCGCGGTTACGGTCGTCACTCTCAGTCATCATTTCGGTCTCCTTTGGGTCTCCCTCGAAGCGACGACACTGGCCTCCGCGCCACTTCTCTATTTCAATCACAACCAGCGGTCTCTGGAAGCCACTTGGAAATATCTGATCATCTGTTCGGTGGGGATTGCGCTGGCCCTACTGGGGACCTTTTTCCTGGCCGTGTCCGAGACGGCCGCCGGCCCCGTTGAGAACCCGCTCTTTCTCCCGACGATGCTTCATCACAGCTCCTCGTTTTCGGTCCCTTGGCTCCGGGCGTCCTTTATTTTTCTCCTAGTGGGTTATGGGACAAAAATGGGCCTCGCGCCCATGCACACCTGGAAGCCGGACGCCTATGGAGAAGCGCCGGGATTAGTGGGATTTCTCCTGTCCGGGGTCTTGACCAGTTGTGCGTTCCTGGCGCTGTTTCGCGTCCTGCAGGTCTGTCAGGCGGCGCAGCAGGCCGATTTTGCGCGACCTCTTTTTATCTTGATCGGACTTCTCTCCATGGGTGTCGCCGCTGTTTTCATGGTGGGCCAACAGGATTACAAACGCATGCTGGCCTATTCCAGCGTCGAGCACATGGGGATCTTGACGTTGGGACTGGGCCTCGGGGGATTGGCGATCTACGGGGCCCTTCTCCATCTGTTAAGCAATGGTTTGGCGAAAGGCGTCCTGTTCCTGACGGCCGGCAATATTCACCGGCATTACGGGAGCAAATCCGTCTCTTCCATACAGGGGGTCTTCCGTCGATTGCCGGTGTCCGGCGTCCTCTTCATGGCCGGATTCATCGCGATCACCGGCTCTCCTCCGTTCGGGATTTTCGTGAGTGAATTTACGATCCTGCGATCGGCCATGAGTGACGGCCGCTGGACGGTCGTCGCGCTGTTTCTGGGATTTCTCGCCCTCATTTTTGTCGGGATGGGGCGCATTGTCCTGTCAATGACTCTGGGCGAACCGGCCGGGAATCAGCCCCAACGGGGCGTTGAGGGGGCGACGCGAGCCCCTGTGATTGAGCCCTGGCTCACGATACTGACCCCCTGCCTCTTGCTCGTCTCAGTTTTCCTCTTGGGAATCTACATCCCCTCGTGGCTGGACCGATCCCTTCAAGTGGCCGCGGCGCTGGTGGGAGGTCATCGATGAAAAACGAGGGGACATACAGCCTCTTGAGAAATACCGGATGCATCGCGGAGAATAAGATTCCGATCACCCAGGATACGGTCCTCTTTGTCGACTCCGTCGGGAAAAGGTTGCAGGAGGGCTATCGGATGATCGCTTATTTTGGCCGCAAGGTTCCGGAAGGTCTTAAGCTTTATGCGATCCTCGGCGATGACAAGCAGGGACGGCTTTGTGTCGGCGCTTCGAAAGCCGCGGACAGCTTTCCTTCCCTGACTCCTCGCTATCCTCAAGCGCATCTCTTCGAGAGGGAGATTTACGAACAATTCGGCTCCAGGCCCGTGGGCCATCCCTGGTTGAAGCCCGTTCGTTTTCCCGGAGATGCCGCGGGGGGAAAGCCGATCCCCGGCGATTATCCCTTTTTCGAAGTCGAGGGAGAGGAGGTCCACGAGGTCGGGGTCGGGCCGGTCCACGCCGGAATTATCGAACCGGGCCATTTTCGATTTCAATGCCACGGGGAAAATGTTTTTCATCTGGAGATCCAACTGGGATATCAGCACCGCGGCGTGGAAAAACTCCTCGAAACGGCGATGCCTTTGCGCGTTCCCTTGATTGCAGAGTCCATCGCGGGCGATACGGTGGTCGGCCATGCCATCGCTTCGGCGATGGCATGGGAAGGCCTCGCGGGCAGCCGCGTTTCACCTCGGGCGGAGGCGCTACGTGCCATCGCCCTGGAACTGGAACGACTGGCCAACCATGTCGGTGATCTGGGCGCCCTGGCCGGCGATGTCGGGTTTGTTCCGGCTGCCGCTTATTTTGGCCGCATGCGGGGCGATTTCCTGAACCTCCTGACGGATCTGACGGGAAATCGATTTGGACGCTCCCATATCCGTCCGGGGGGCGTCGCCTTCGATTTGCCTCAAGTCCTGGCAGAGTCATTTCTTGTCCGATTGCGACGTCTTCAAAAGGATCTCTCAAGCGTGGCCGATCTCTTCTTTGGAACGCCGACCGTCTTTGAGCGTATGGACGGCGTCGGAACGGTTTCCATGAAAACCTGTCAGGCGATGGGTCTTGTCGGCCCTGCCGCCCGCGCCTGCGGAAAGGATCGCGATATTCGAAAAGATTATCCTTGGGGGATTTATCGATTTCATCACCTACCGACCGTCACGACAGACGAGGGCGATGTCTTTGCACGGGCCCTCGTGCGACGGATCGAGATGGAACGATCTTTGGAATTCCTCCTCTCCTTGATTGAACACATGCCTTCAGGAGAGGTGCGTTCCCCCTGTGGCCCGCCGGCCCGGGACAGCTTTTCCGTGGCGCTCGTGGAAGGATGGCGGGGAGAGATCATGCACGCGGTCATGACGGATAGCGCCGGGAAAACCGCCAGATACAAGGTAAAAGATCCTTCGTTCCATAATTGGATGGGTGTGGCCTTGTCGCTTCGGGATCAGCAGATTTCCGATTTCCCTCTGATCAACAAGAGCTTCAACCTTTCGTACGCGGGGCATGACCTTTAAAGGAGACTTAAGAAACCATGTGGCAGATCCTCAAGAATCGATGGAAGCAAGGGTATCGAACGCTGAAATTTCCGGAAGAAGCGCTCCTCCCTGAGCGCTTTCGGGGAAGACCGGTCCTCACCAAGGGAAGACAGCTTGATCTCGGAAGATGCCTTTTCTCGCCGGATGCCGACAGGGACCAGGCGGGCGAGCCCGTTGTCTACTCTCGCGATTACCGGATGGCCGTCCGCAGAAGGGAAGATTTGATTTTAACAGGGGAAGAGTTTAAGCTGGCCGAGGCGCTGGACAAGAACATGAGAAAACTCTTTGGGCGTTCCCTCAAACTGAGAGCGGTCTGCGCGGGGAGCTGCAGCGGGTGCGACCTGGAGCTTCAAGCACTGAACAACGTCATCTTCGACCTCTCCCGCTTCGGCATCCAGTTCGTCGCATCGCCCCGGCATGCCGACGGGCTCGTGATTACCGGACCCGTCACGAAGAACATGGAACTTGCCTTGAAGAAGACCTACGAGGCGGTCCCGAATCCCAAGATCGTGATCGCCGTCGGGGCCTGCGCCATCAACGGAGGGCCCTTCGAAGGAAGCCCCGAGGTCAACAACGGGGCCGACACGGTGCTTCCGGTCGACCTGTACATCCCCGGCTGTCCGCCGCATCCGCTTACAATCCTTGATGGGTTTTTGAGACTACTAGGCAGGATTGAAGAGGGACGAAGAAAGGGATGTGCACGGTGAAATTCGATATGAAAATAAAAGGAATTTTTAAAAGAGGGCGGCTCTGGTGGAAGCTTTTTAAGCAAAGGTTACCGGAATATGAACAACGGAACCTTCAAGAGTGGCGGTATTGGGGAACCCAAAGGGCCAAGAATGGCCTAAGAGCCTTGGGGTTTTCTGAACGAGATACTAAAAAGACAAAAATACAAGCCAAAAAATAATCAGTTTAACCGGGCAAACCTGATTCTCGCTGGTGATAGAAAATAAAAGGAGAATTCATGATTGAAAAAGGAACAAAAATTCAGCCGGCTCAAGGAAAGTTAGGCATTCTGCTAGTCGGCTTAGGGGCGGTTTCCACGACGTTCATCGCGGGGGTCGAAGCCATCAAAAAAAATAAGGCCAAGCCGGTGGGTTCGCTCACCCAAATGGGTCGCATCCGCCTCGGCAAGCGTACGGAAAAACGCACTCCTCTCATCAAGGAATTCGTCCCTTTGGCCCACCTGGAGGATCTCGTCTTCGGAGCGTGGGACATCTTTCCTGACAATGCCTACGAAGCCGCGGTCAAGGCCCGGGTCTTGAAGAAGACGCACCTGAATGCTGTCCGCGAAGAACTGAAAGCCATTCATCCTTGGAAGGCAGTTTTTAATAAGAATTATGTACGCAAATTGGATGGTCCTAATGTCAAAACAGGAAAAAACAAAATGGATCTGGCACACCAGGTGACGGATGACATTGAAAAATTTAAAAAAGAAAAAAACCTCTCGCGTCTTGTGATGATCTGGTGCGGTTCGACGGAGATCTATCTGCAAGCACAAGAAGTTCATCAGACGCTGAAAGATTTTGAAAAAGGTTTGGAAGCCGATGACCCCAACATCGCTCCCAGCATGATCTACGCTTACGCGGCGTTGAAATCAAAGATCCCCTACTGCAATGGAGCGCCGAATCTCACGGTGGATGTCCCGGCCTTGCAAGAACTGGCGCAAGAGAATCATGTCGCGATTTCCGGTAAAGATTTCAAGACGGGTCAGACCCTGATGAAAACAGTCATTTCCCCCGGGATCAAGGCCAGAATGTTGGGAATCGAAGGATGGTTTTCCACGAACATTCTCGGCAATCGCGATGGCGAGGTCTTGGATGATCCGGACTCCTTCAAAACGAAGGAAGAGAGCAAACTCTCCGTTCTGGATACGATCTTGCAACCCGATCTTTACCCGGTTCTCTACGGGAAGATGTACCACAAGGTCCGTATTGATTATTATCCTCCACGTCGCGATAACAAGGAGGGATGGGATAACATCGATTTGATCGGCTGGATGGGGTATCCGATGCAGCTCAAGGTCAATTTCCTCTGTCGTGATTCGATTCTTGCGGCACCCTTGGTCTTGGATCTTGTTCTCTTCACCGATCTTGCCCAAAGGGCCGGCATGAAGGGAACTCAGGAGTGGCTTTCCTTTTATTACAAGAGCCCCATGACGGCACCAGGTCTCTATCCCGAGCATAACCTTTTCATTCAGGAAACGAAGCTGAAGAATACGCTCCGCTATCTGATGGGTGAGGAACAGATCACGCACCTTGGGTTGGAGTATTATGAATGAGGAAGGATCTGGAAAAAAGAAGCTCTTGTTCCTCTGCGTTTGGAACTCCTGCCGAAGCCAAATGGCGGAGGCCTTTGCGCGAAAGCTGGGTGGCGATCACGTGGAAGTCTACAGCGCAGGTATTGACCCCTCAACCCAGATTGAACCCCGAGTCAGCGAGATGATGCGAGAGGTGGGTTGTAACCTCGTCGGACATCGGACAAAGGCAATTACTGCGATCCCAGATATGGAATACGACATCGTTGTTACGATGGTCGGTGACCAGCCATGTCCGCCGATAAGGGCAAGAAGACATATCATCTGGAACATTCCCAATCCCAAAAGGCTCACGGAGGATGGTTTTCGTGCTGTTCGAAATTTGATTCACATGATGGTCGAGGAACTTTTTGCAATCTTTGGGATCATCCCCCCTGATGTGTAAGGAGTACAAGACATGAAGCTGTGGATCTTTGTCAAACCAAACAGCCGAAAGGAAGGGATCCAAAGGTTTCCTGACGGTTCTTACCGCGTCTCTGTCCGTGTCCCGGCGTATGAGGGGCGGGCCAATGAGGCGATTATTGAGATCCTGGCGGATTTTTTTTCGGTGCCAAAATCAAGGATTCGTATTGTGAGTGGGGCTCGTGGTAGGAGAAAATTGATTGAGATACCGTAATGAATCTTGAGGACCTGTCATTTTGCAGTCCCATGCCATTGTCCTCAATAAGTATAAAAAAACATTTTAGCTCAACAGCACGGGGAAATCCACTTCTCTAACGCTGTGTTGTCGGACGTATCGCCCAATTCCCAGGGCGATCACCAGGTCGTCGTGTTTGCCGCTCTGGGCCTCGGCCTTGCCCGATCGGGACCAGCAGAAATTCAAAAGCTCGTTGACGGTGCGGATTCCTTGGACGCCGCCGACCCCCTCCCGCAGGCTCTTGTCCAGTTCGTCGATCAGGAGCGGCCGTGTCAGGGAATTGGTCGGAAAGCCGGGATCGGTTCTTCCCGGTTTGAGCGGGTTCACGTACTCATAGATGCGCGGATAATCGTGGTGCTGAAAAAACAGAGTCGTGGCGATGCCCATGTTGTTGTTTTCGATGGCGGCGAGAGCGTTGTTGTATTCGGCTCCCAGTTCGAGGATTTTATGGTTGAAGACATCCAACGGGATGCGCGTGCGATATTCCGCCACCTGTTTGCCGGTGTGACGTTCCAAAATATGCGCCGCATGATAATCGCCAGCGCCTCCCTTGGCGGGGTCCACGGAGAGGATGTAATCGGTCTTGGCCTTTGGCTTCTCGAAAATATACTGCCCGCAGGGAAAGTCCTGATCCTGTTCGTCGGTGAAGCGTGTTTCGATCGGTACGATCATCGAACATTCTTCCTGCAAGGCTCGCAGGGCCGCGACGTCGAACACGAGGTTGCCTGTGGTTACGAAGTCACCGTACACTTCCTGCGCCAGCTGCGAGGTGCTCATGTTCGCCTTCTGAATGGCAAGCCAGCCCTGCGTCCGTTCGGGGTGGTACCACCAATGGACCCGGACCGGATTGAAAAGGCTCTTGCCCTCCAGCGAACGGGTCCAAAGCTCGTAGTAAAAATTATCCATGCCATTCGGGGTGCTCAGGATGATCGCCGAACCGCCCGTGCTGAGTGTGGGAAAAGAAGCCTGCCAGATATCTTCGATCCAACGGACGAATGCTGCTTCATCAATGATAAGCAGCGACAGTGATTCCGAGCGACCGGCTTCTTCCGATGTCGGAACCGATTCGATTTCGCTTCCGGTCACAAACGACATCTTCGACATGTTGTCATCGACGAGTTCCGCCTGCAGGAATGGCGGAAGATGGCTATAGAGGTAGCGCACCTTTTTCAGGAGCGCCTTGGCCGTGGCGTCCTTGATCGAGATCATCAGGACCTTTTTCTCCTCGAAGAAAAGACACATCCAGAGGGCATAGCCCGCAACGAGCCAACTGAGGCCCATCTGGCGACTTTTGAGGATGATGTTGAAGCTATTCTTGAGAAACTGGGCGCATGTGATTTCCTGAAAGCGGTAGAGACGGAATGGAACCTTACCTCGAATGGGGTCGCGCAAAAAACCGTAGGTGTTGATGAAGTACGCCGGAGACTGTCGACATCTGAGAATCTCCTGAAATTCGGCCTGTGTCAGACATCGACTCATACATAATCATTTCCTCAAGGGTTCCAGTTCCTCGAAGCCCGAGTTCGGATTGTGTCCAACAGGGGTCGAAAAGTTCGAGTCCTGTCGGGGTAGGATTGGTTCGGCCTTGGTTTCGATCACCCGAATGGCGGCTGTATAATCGAGATACCGAACCCCTGTTTCAGTATCGGGGAGGGCCTCAATCGGGAGATGCCCTTTACCGCCGGAGAAAAGGCTCAAGAATTGATTCATGGCGCTGGAGGTCTGGGACATGACCCGGATGCTATCGGTCCTCAGCCCGTTCAAGGCTCTGACATGGGCCATCAGGCTCTCGAGAATGTGCCGCTTGCGATTGTATTCGGTATAGGTGCCTTCGGACATCTCCCAGGCGGTGTCATACATTTTCGATGTTTTCTCGATCTGCTTGTCCAATTGGTCGGTGTGAAGAACCGCCCGTGCGCGATCTTCCCGTAGCTGGTGCATCAAAGTCGCGGCCATGACGAACACTCGGTCACGGATGATGCTTTGGTTCTCGAACATTTTTATAAATTTTTTCTCGATTCCCTCGAGAAGCTTCAGGATCATGTATTCCGAGACGCCGATGCGACGACCGAGGTCCTCGCGGCTCAAACGTTCGCCATTCAACACACCCCCGCTGCAATGCCATGAGATGATCATGTCTTCCTTGTACTTCACACCCAATTGCCTCACGAGAGCCTCGGCGGCTCCCTTGGGTTTAGTTCTTTTGCGTTTCCTTGCTGCCATGAACGGGGTTCCTTCTGGTTGTGATGTGAACGGGATCCATTGCGCGCAGTTCCTGCAGGTGCTGCAGGATTTTTGGATACTCGCGGTGCATTTTTTTGTAGACGGCGCGGATCCAGACGTCGGTCACGTCGTATTTGTCGGCCAGGAATTGTAGCGTCTCATGGCCCTGCGAATACGAGAGCGACAGGAAGACATCAATGTTGCGCTTGAGATCGTTGATCTCCTTCATGGACGGAATGGAGATTTTCATGCCGCCGAAAACCAGCACGAGTTTGAGCGTTTCCTCCTCGCCCAGGAGATCGTACATTTCCGGCAGTAAGGTATCGCGATACAGATAGAAAATGAGTTCTTTCAGGCCCAGCTCAGGAAATTTCGACTCCATCCTTCCTCCGTGATCTTCTGTTCCAACCCGTGACGACGCAACGTCACCACGGCATAGTTGATGAGAAACTCCGCCCGCTTGGGCGGAATGACAGCAATCCGCGCTACATCCTTGATGAAACCATTCCGGCAGCGCTCAAACACGCGCAAATAAACCGCAATAGCCACCCGATGGATCACGTATCGCGATACCGGCGTGTTGAAACGGATTCGCAGGCAGATATCGAGGTCCGCAGCCTGAAGAGATTCTTCCGGCATCGTGGTAAGTTGCTCGTGAGCATCTTCCGAAGGAATAAAATGCGAGAAATACTTGCAGCGCCTGAAATAGCTGGCGACGCAATTCGAAACGCATCGGTACATAAAACTGCGCAGGCTTCCGCGCAGCGGATCCCAGAGCGATAGTTTTTGAATAACCTCGATCCAGCATTCCTGACGGATGTCCTCGACCTGATCGAGAAAAATTCGATGACGACTGGCATTGACCACCGAGTGAACAATGGGCTCCAGATGAAGTCGTATGGCTTCGAAAGCTTCACTTTCTCCGGAAAGAAAACGCTGCACGGATTCATGCAGGTGATCTATCGTAGGGGCTCGCGTCGCCGCCTCCGTCGGCAAAGCCGTCGGAGCCTCCCCCTCAACGCGCCGTTGGCGCTGGTTGTCCCAGGAGATGTTTTCTCGTTTCACTGCGGATGAATTCATAAGCTCGCCTTCCCCAGGTAAATTTAGGAACAAATCCTTCCGGATAATTGGCCGGTATCCGACGGTACGGATTGAAGCCTTTCCGCGCCGGGACATGTTTTAACCAGAACTTTCCCAGCGACAGGAAATGCACCGTCTTTCCCAACGCCAGATCGTTCATCATGCATTGGATCATCGACACCAGAACCAGCCGGACCTCATACTGATGAAGCCCCGTCAGTTCGGCGATACGAATAATCATGTCGGTCGAGACGACCTGCGGCTTTGCCATGTCAGACCTCCGTGCCCGAAGCGGCCGCTGCCGCCTCTTTAGCCTCCGCGGGGGCATCCTTGACCCCGAGTGATTTTACCAATGTCGGATAGAGCGTATCCAGCGAGCGCGACACTTCAGCCCTGAAAGTGTCGATGAGGCTTTGTTGATCCCGTATGAATTTTCCCACGATGCGGCTTCCGGTGTGGTCGAGCAGCGTTTTCAATTCCTTTGCGTCCATAGAGTTTCTCCTCCAGTGTTTTGATTTTCAGTTCCTTCCGCCGAAAGACTTCTTTCAGCAAAAAAAGCGACAAGCCCCAGCCTGCCAAAAATGACAGGATGCCCACGAACCAGACTTGGATCGGTTCCATCACGCACCTCCCTCAAGGTAGACCTTTACGACCCCACTCAGATCGCTCAAAGACTCACCTGTGAAATAACGTTGTCCGCAAATGGTTTCGTGACTGACGACGTGACGGAAGGATTCGGGAAACAGCGAAGGCGTGACGGGCCTCACGAAACGTACCAATTTATGCAGGGTCTCCGAATGGAAGCGCGAAACATGCAATTGGCTCCGCCCTTCGGCATCTTTGAATGCGATGTAGTAGCGTTTGAAAACGGCTTTGAGTTGAAGTGTGCCGAGAGTTTCCACGACACGGCTGACAGTTTCTGAAATTTCTGGAGTCAGGCTTTGAGGATTTGTGATCGTCTTGGCGAGACGGGCACTTTGGGAAATGAGCCGACGTTTGCGGCTCTCGAAGATTTCGGCTCCGGACTGGCGCAGGTTTTTAGAGAGGGCCTCGCGGCATTCGCGGCGCGCTTGGCAGTGTTCGCGACAGGGAGCGAGGTTTTCGTCAAAGAGGTAGCCGAAACAGTCGATTTCATGATTCATCCGAAAAACATCTTACCTGAAATGAATCATTTGAAAAGACTAAAAACTTAATAAATTCAAATGTTTAGCACCTATGACGTGTTTGCGTCACCGATGAGCAAAAACGGACCTACTTGAGACGCATTTTGTCACCCGAGCGCAGCTCCATGATGTGTCTGGCGATCGCCTTAATGATTCCCGGCACGCTTATTTTAGTGAACGTGGTGAGAAGCAGTGTGCCGATGGTGATGCCACCACCGATCCATTCGATCGGTCCGCCATGCGTGAAGTAAGTCACGCATCTTTCGAGAATGTCTTGTTCCATACAGGGTCCTCCTTCAGGTTTTTGATTTTACAAACCAGTAAGCCAGTCTTTGCGTCGGTCGTATGTCCACATGCGTGAATGATGCGTAGGATCCAATTCCCTTCACTCCGAGGTTCTTCGCGGAAACGGCTTCGAGAATCTTCTGTGCGACAGTGCGAGCGGGCATTCCTTCAATCTTGATATCCGCCGCGCGGCCTTCAATGTGTTGAGAATTTTTCACGCCTCCGACTTTGCGGTTGTATTCTGGCGTTCGGTAACCTGACGTGATCGTGACGCTCCGGTTACCACACAGAATACGGATCAGTTCCAGTTGCTCACATAAGGGCCTGAGCCGTGACGTGACCCAAGCGGCGGGATATGGCGTGCCATCCCCGCAACGGAATTCTTCAAGGTTGAAATGCGACGTCACTTGCATGGTGGCTTTCGATCCTTTGTTTGATAAAGGCGACGTCCTGCTTGACGTGCTCCAATTCGATTTGCGTTTTGGCCACATCGACCTTCAGACTCCAGAACATGCCGGAAGCCGTGAGCAGTGCGCCGATAATGGCAAACCAGAATTTCCAATTTCCGTTTTTCATGTCAGTAACAGTTCACCCGTAAACTTTTTGAAATGAGAATTTCACCTTTCGGATCCTTGACGAAACATCGCGCCAGTTCTTTTGCCGTCGTGTCCGGTAGGTGCCATTGAAAAGTCGCGAAACTTTTCGTCATCGTGATCTTGCCGTTTCTCGGAACGAGGCGACCCGCCGAACATTCAACAAGAAACTCGCCGCTGATACCTTTGACTGTACGATCCACATCATGCTTTTCGACGGTATCCTGCGTGGTTTTCACCCGCACCTCCATGTCGAGCGTGACTCCGCCGGTCGTGTCTATTTCGTAGAAGCGATGTGTCTTCCGCTCTTCGGATTTCATGACGGCCGAATGGTTATCGGCGATGGTGAGTTCGAAGTAAGGTCGTCGCTCGAGTCGATTTTCAGATTCCAGTTTCGAGGGTTTGTATTCGTTGTAGCCGTGGGGCATATCCTCCGTAACCAGATAGTCCATGTTTGCCGGATCCTGCCCCGTCACTTTTTCCAGCAGATGCGGCCACATGGTGCCCTGACGGATATTTTCCCATACGTTTGCGATGTCGGAATCGGCGGGGATGATCGACCCGTCCTGATCTCTTTCGGCGTGTGAATGGGAACCGATAATTTGATTCGTTACCTTGTCGAAAAAATAGGTACATTTCGCCATTAGCTCGGCCCTCCGGTATTGTCGCTGCACTCGATGACGCTGCGGTTATAGGCGCACACGATACTTTCGTTTCCGGCCCGTTGCCGGACCCGGAACTCCCAGTTGCTTGTTCCGCCATTGTAGGAAGGCGATGTCGGGCTCACGTTCCCGTTGAATGTCTGCTGTCCCGGTCCGCCAATCCATGCCTTGTTGTCGCTATCGAATCCGCCTCCGCCTTGGGTCATATCGATCTGGCAGATTCCCCATACGGGCATGTCCGAAGCGGTAAAGCCTCCGATGGTGAGAATGTCGTCTGTCTCAATGTTTTGCGTTTGCTTGCCATACACGCCAAAACTTCTGCCCAAAGAGAATGAATGCGTGTGGATGCTGATATTGATTCCGTCGATGGTCGCTCCGCCGGCGACGGCAAGGCTTTGCTGGAGCGTCTGTCCGCCCTTGTTGAGATGGAGATATTGTGTGTGGTCATCATCCCCGAGACCCGAGAGCGCGCCGTGGTCCGAAACACCCGCGTTGGCATCGACATAAGATTTCGTAGCCAGATGCGAAGCGATGGTCGGATTCTGACCGCTTACCGGATTGTTGAAAGTCCAAGAGCCGTTGATCGTCTCGTTCTGAGCGATAGCCGCGTATTGAGGATGGTCGTCGTCGCCCAAACCGGCGAAGGTGCCGTGATCCAATACCGGCCCGTTCGCGCCTCCGGTATGATTATGAGATCCAACATCGACCCCGTCGACAAGGGCACCGCCCGCCATATCAATGTTGGCGTTGTGCAACCAGACCTGGGAAATAATCTCGTTCTGGTCCTTGTGGGTGTACTGAGGATGGTCATCGTCACCAAGACCGGAAATGGAACCGTGGTCAATCGAGGGAACGGTAAAATGAATCGAAGCATCGTTGATGTGCGCATCAATGGTGGCGTGGGTATAGACGCCAATGCTCGTAAGATCCCCATGATCGACTGTGCCGCCTTGGCCGGGGCCACTGTGATCGTGATTGCTGATGTCGACCCCATCCACGGTGCCGATGGTGGTGATATTGCCATTCGATCCGTCGATGTGAATGGTCTGCGTGACGCCGTTATCGGAATAAAACGTGATCGTGGATCCGTTGTTGAAACTCCAATCGCCGTCGATGGTCTCATTCCCGGTGTCATGGACAAAGCCGCTGAAGCCCAAAATCGTCAGTTCCTCTTTTACGGAGGTATCGATTTGAGGATTATTGACAGTAATGTCACCGAAGCTGATGGTCGCATGCGCGAGCAGAACGCCGCCGTCGCCGGGATTCGGCGCAGGCACCGCAGCTCCGGCCAATGCCTCGGCCCCCTGATAAAGTTTGAATTCGACATCCTCGGCGGTAATTTCAAATACGGTATCGCCGAAACCGTCGATAGCAGGACTTGAATCCGTGATGTGGTAATAGGCGTAGATGGAAACAATCCGCTCGTTTCCCGGATTCAAGACCTCGATATTGTTTCCGTTCACATCCTGGGCGAACGGGACGTTGGTGGTCGCGTTGTTGAGGATGCGTCGACCGTAGGTATCGTAAGCGACACCCGAACCGACATCGACGGAGAAATTGGCCCCGGCTCCGCGTTCGGACACATCAAGGCCATAAACAGCGCCCGTGTTCTCCGTAATTTCGAGCATGAAATTCCAGAGGGCGTTATTGATATCGCCGTGATGGCTGTTCAGCCAGTCGGTATCGGCGAGGAATCGGTAGTACCAGTTATGTTTATCCATACGTGCGCACCTGTCAGTGTACGTAGGTATTTACGCCGACCTCCGAAACTCCAACCTCCCAATGATCCACAAAACCCGGGGCATCGGGCTCCAGAATCCCGTAATGGGTGTGGGCCGGCTTCATGAAATCGGCGATTTCGTGGAGAAGATCCCGCTCGTCATCGGTGAGAATTCGCGGAGTCTGAATGAAGAAATGAAAGGCCCACGCTCCGGGGCGATCGCAGTCGTCGGCATCGTCCGTTCTCGGCGCATACGGGGTGTCCGGGTCGTCGCTCCGCACCATTTGGGCACCCCAGGCGTACAGGTCTCCCGCAAAACCGGCATCGGATTTCAGGAGAAAGCGAATATCGCCTGCGGCATTGGGAAGACATTGGTGCTGGACGACAAAGCGCTGCCATTCCGATGTGACGGCAAGGATCCCTTCAGTTTGATCCAATGGGTTGTCGACCGACTGGATGGTGAAAGTAAGCGTTCCCGGCATGTCGGCCTTGAGCCAGATGGAACCAGTGAATGGTTGATTGGCGGCCAGAAACGGCGTTGCATCCTGATAAATTAAGGCCCCCGGGGTGCTCATATCCAGCTGATCGGCATCACGACCCCAAGGCGTGGGTCCGGTGATGACCTGTGGAGTGACGATGACCAGGGATCTGATCCACTCGGTCTCCGAAAAAACTTCGGTCCATTCGAGCAGATTGCAATAAACGCGACGGCCGCCCGAATAGGTGGAAAGACCGATCTCGCTCACGCCCACATGCCAGCCGTCCTCGGGGTAGGCATGGGGGTCGATAATTTCCACTTCCATGCCGAGCAGGAAGCGGGCTGCGGTGACGATACCTTTTTCCTTCCCGAGACCTTTCTGGTTGTACATGGGGATCAGAAGCTTCACGAGTTTACGTTTCTGCGTATCGGTCAGGGGATAGCTTCGGAAGGGATTACCCAGTTGCCGCAACATCAGTTCCACAAAGATCATGGGAGAGGTATCGGGATCGACCAGCTCATCGTAGGCGGCGATGAAGGAGCGGAAATCATCGGAGATCTGGCTCGCGAGCGTTTTCCAGAGGTCGAGAATGTTGTCCGGATCGTTCTGGTGATATATTTTCGGAGGCAGATTTTTTTCGTTATCGGACATGAAATCGCCTCAAGATGTTGTGAAAATCAGACTGTGTTTCGGAAACTGGTTGATACCGAGGATGGTATCCGCCGACGGCTGCACGAGATTAAAACTCTCCACGCCTTCCACATCCTGAATCAGCCAGATGATCCGATTCCGATAAACCGTGGTGCCAAAATCGATCGTGTATTGACCGTCCTCGTCGGTATTTTCGCGCCCGAAATACTTTTCGAGCGCGGTCCGGATGCCCGCCTGGACGACGGAATCCTCGCCATCGACGAAATTGCCACCTGACAGAGAAAAATTGGCCGTGACGAAGTCGGCCATCGACAACGTGTAATCGTTTCCGTGCGCTCCCTGGGTTCGTACGGTCAGATCGATAGTCGCCGCGTTTACCTGCGCCGAAATTTCCGGGAGGGCCACTTCGATCGCGGTAGCCAGATTACTGGCCGACGAATTGAGATCACCACCGGCCAGCCAATCGATGCCGACCACGAAATCATGGCCGTTGACGGTGATCGTATCTCCGACGTCGAAGGTGTTATCCAGAAGCGTGATGCTCGCGTTCGCGGAAACCCCTACGTCAGTCGAGAATTCGCTGCTGGGAATCAAGTCACGGACTTCGATGGGAATCGTCACCAGTTGCGGACCCGTCAGGATGAGTCGTTGGGTCAGCGGCGGCGGATTGTTTGACAGAGCCGTTTCGATCTGGTTCTCGAGCGCCTGGGTCAAGGTATCCGTGGTTTCCGGTAGCACCACTGCGAGTACGGTATTTTCTTCGATGTAGGGATTGTCATTGACGGTAAGGATCCGGACCCGGCTCACACCAGCGACGCTGGTGATCACAGCCTCGAAATCCTGATAATCGATCGTGACTTCTTTGGCCCCGATCGATTTTGGGATCCGGATTTTGGAAGTCTCGATATCCTCGCGGTCGACGCCACCTTGGGATGCGGAAGCATTGTTGACGATCAATGAAACCGGATTGCCTCCGGTATCGGTGAAGGTCGTATCCAAGATCGTGATCGTCCCGGGAGAAACGTTGCCTTGAGCGCCTCCGCCCACCTTGTAAATGTAAACAATCGTGTCACCCGCCTGTGGAATCTTGCCGTTGGTATTGTCTCCGAAGATGACCGTGGGGATGCCTTCGGAATCCACTTCAAGACGGAAATGTTCGCTGTTGCCGTTGGAGTCGAGAAAATTGTCGACCTCCACCCAAGGCACCCCAGCGACCGTCACTTCCATAGTGTCTTCGATGTAAGGATTGTAGTGAAGTGGAGAACGGTAGTCGGAGCTTCCGTCACTGGTTTCACTTTCCGTGCGGGTCACCTGATGGCGGCCTGCGACAAGACCAGATGCCGCACCCGTTGGGATGATCAGATTTGCCGTGGTCTCGAAAATAAGACTGGTTTCACCAGTGGTGCGGGTCTGTGTTCCCTTGGGTATGATGAGATCATGCGTGAGCGGATCGCCGTCCTCGGTACTGAAAGTGAGATCCACCAGGGCCGCGACGTTATTGGGGATATGATAATCAAACTGTTTGGCCAGCTTCGTGAGGTTCTTCGCTTCGTTGACCGTGGGCACGAAATGTTGCCGCGCATGGTAGTTTTGCATCCAGGCGAGATTGGCCGAGATGAAGGACAGCCATTCGATGAACATGACGCCGTGGTTGGATTCCAGCACGTCGGTCCACTCAGGGAAATGGGTTCTGGCGATGTCAAAGAGAGAGTCTTTGAAACCATCATAATCAAAAGCGCGGAATTCGATGTTGTCGAACGTTGGCATAAGTTACCCGACGAATCTGGGGAACGCGACCGCCAGGCTGTCGACGATCCCTCGGTTGATGATTACGTAGTCCGCGAAAATCTCCACCCAGCCTGAGTCAGGATTGACGGTCACCGCAACTTCGTTCAGTTCCACCCTCGGCTCCCATTTCTCGATCGCCTCAATAACGTACACACGGGCGAGCGCGACCGTGATCTCGTCGATGGGTTCGAAAAGAAGCTCCGGCAGACGTGAGCCGAATTCCGGCACCATGATCCGTTCGCCGACCCGCGTGCCGAGAATCTGATAGACGGACTCGCGGACGAGAGTCCGGATATCGCCCGTGAATTCGATGAACCCCTTGGCGTTTCTTCGTTGGGGGAATGTCAGCCCGTAATCGGCGATAAGTGCCATATCAGTTGACCCCTCCCGTGTTGCCGCCGCCAGGATCCACGCCCGAATGGTTATGAGAAATGAATTCACGGCCGTCGATGTGTACGCCGCCGCCGTTGATGACCAAGGTATGCCCGCCCACGTTGAACGAGATTTCCGAAGGGCTTAACGTCACGGTGCTGCTTCCGAAAGTCATCGTCGAATTACCCGTGGCGGAGAGCGAAAAATTCACGCAGGAAATGCTCTTATTGCCGGAAACCGTCTCGCTACTGTTTCCCGAAACGTTCCGATTGCGGTTGCCGCCTGTTTCCGTGCTTTCATCACCGGTTACTTTCAGATCCAGTTTTCCCGTGGCGGAATCGAAATGAAAATGATTGCCCGATTTCCGGTCGGTGATCTTGAATTTTTCGGAGCCCTCCTGGTCGTCCATTTCCATGATCCAGTTCTTGGTCTGGAAAACGCGGTTGTCCGGTGTGGCCCGTTTGGCGACCTCCGGCGTCTTGCCGCGTGCCCAGTGGCCTCCCTCCCAGATCGGATGGTTCGGATCGCCGTTCTCGAAGGTCACCCAGATTCCGGCCCCCTTGGGTGGGATAAAGAAAGCTCCGAAATCATCGCCTCCCACGAGTCCCGAAGGCCATGCCCAGGTCTCCATGATATTCTTGCCGCTTACCTGCGGGACGCTGACTTTGAGGCGTCCGAGTTTTTCCGGATCTTTATTGTCAGTCACGATGCCGCGATATTTTCCGTAGTAGACGCCGAAATATTCGAAGCCGTACTTGCGAACGACATCCATCAGAGCGGGAACGGTTGTGGGAGTATCGCCCATGACCTACAACACCCGTCCTTTCTGTCCGTAAACGAATCCGGAAATCGATCCGACGACGGCAGTTTCCGCGAAGTCGATCAGCTTCTCGAACGAGTTCTTGATATTGATCGGGCCGTTCAGAATGCCGCTGACAGGATCGCTGCCGGTGGCCCCCATGGCATTGCGTTTTCCGACAATGGAGTATTTGTAACCGTCGGTCAGATCGTGACGGATGGAAACGATCTGGTACATGCCAGAAAACTTGCGGCCGATACCCCGTACTTCGATCAGACTGCCGCTTTTGAGAAAGGGATCCTCCGGCGAGGCGGAAATCTCGAAGTTCGCCTCCACGTTGTCGAGAAGCGCTGCGTGCCGATGTCCCGACGCGATGGCTTTGAGCTCTTTGTCTTCTTTGGGGGGAAGCGCCAGCGTTTTACCGGTGCTGTTGCCGATGTTTTTATGCAGAACCGAAGCGCCGATAGCTTTGATGATGGTGTCGGTGAACGACGTGACATAGTTTCGGGTTACGCGCACGTTTCCCAGATTAGAAGTCGGTGAAGTACCTTCATCCGCTGAAAAACTCTTCGTCTTATGAGTGAATGGATCCACGGTCACGGCCGTTGTCTGCAGAGAGCTCTTCGCATTGTCCTGATCCTTGATCTGAATGTCGAAGGAGATAAGGCGCGAGTCGCGACCTGGCGCGTAAGCGAAGCGTGCCACGGGCGGCGCGTTCAGATCCCGCTTCTTGAACTGCAGCTTGTCGCCGATCACCTTGAAAACATGATCCTCGGTACGCGAGGCGATATATTTGAGAAGGTCGAAAGGCGTCCGGCCGCCGGTTGCAAGAAACGGGATATCCATTTCCAAAGGATCCATGTCGAGCGTCAGGCCGTAGTCGGTAGCGATCTCTTCGAGAATCCTTCTGGCCGTCGTTTTCTTGTAGGTGGTCCATTTTTCTTCCAGCTTAAGAGCTGACCCTTTGTCGAGGGCTTGAACTTCCACCTGGCCGTAAGCAAAACGAGGACGTTTGACGATGACCTTGCGCGGTGGATGCAGTTTTCCGGCGAATCCCCATTGCACGATCCATTCGGTGCCTTCCTGAAACTGATCAGAATCCACGAGTGTGTGGAACGGATCGCTGAAAGTGACCGTGAAAAGATCGTCCTCTTTTTCGCTGTCCTCATATTGGAATTGGAAGACCTGCACACCGAGTCCCAGCGACAGCGGCTGTCCTTTAGCGACGACGCGGGCGATGATCGGGAGATTACCGGGCATGGAGATAAATCCTTTCCAGCGTGTCCCGGCTGGGGATGCGTAGGCTCACTCCGACGAAGTCGGCCATGCTCATGGCATCAGGGATGTTGTTGTAGTGCATGATGAAGAACAAATACCGAGGATCCCCTAAGAGCTTGTAGGCGAGCACATCCAGTCGATCGCTCTCGCGCCAGACGTAAAACTGGTCGTCGTCCCGCTTGATGACGGGCGGCGGATCGGCAATGCCCCATGTATATTCCTTTTGAACCTCGTCGAAATATGCGGTTGAAAATTTGTAGAGGGAATCAACGCGTATTTTCATAACCGGATCACCTCATCGTAGGATTTGCCGCGTGTGCGCATTTCGATCAGTGTAAGGTTGACCTGTACCTCGCTGGGAAGCTGAGTGACCGGATCCATGGCATTGCCCCATTGGACATTGAAATCACGAATCAGCCAGATGTCCTGCGCGTAGAGTCGCCCTTGGATGACCACGACGGGATGCGGAGCGAGACTCGCCTCGGAATTTTGAGAGTAATCAGGATACGCCAGCGCCTGAAGGAATCGGACGGCCCGGCGTATGTCATTGCGCGACCGTTCCTGCATCGTGAAGGTCAGCGGTAATTCCAGTGTTCGTTCCTTGCCGCCCTTGTAATGGTATTGCGGTACCGATCTCGCCAACACCTCGTGGTTCGCGTAATTGGCACCGCCGCTTTCACGACCTTGGACGTTATATTGGAACACGAGTCGTTCCCGCGTGACCGTATCGACCAGGAATCCGTGATTGCGCAGGAGATTGCGGACGAAGCCGATCCCTCCGTTGCCCTGGGCGAGCACGCCGTAGAATAGATCGGAGGCGATTCCGTTGCCGAGAGATTCATTCACCGTTGAGGCTGCCGAGACCCGCAAAGAATCGAGATAGTAATCTTTCGATCCGAAAATGTTGAAAGCGCCGAGACCCATCAGTTACTCCTCACGGTTTGTAATTGCTGCATCTCGAAGACCACTTTGCCGATCTTCTGTTTGTCGAGGATAATGTCCGCCGCCGTTATCTTGGCGGGAGGCACATTGATCTGGTTTGTAATTTCTGGAACGTTGTTGGCTGTGTTCGAATTCTTGGTCGCGGCCAGCGTGATATTCCGCGATTGTAGGGAAGCGAGCGACATATCGGATTGATTCGGCGACGTGGTGATCGGGCTCATGAGAAGGTCCGTCGATTGTTGACCTGTCGCGAGACCTACGGTCGTGCCCTCGAGAGAGGACGGCGTGGAATTCTTGTTGCGGATATTTTCCGCCAGTTGGTGAATGCCGCTCTGATTGTTCTCGATCGACTGACTGATCTCGTCAAACTCGGCGGTGATGTTGTCAGTCAGATCCCCGAAGATTTTCTTTCCGAACCGGAAGGCTTTTCCGATCACTTCGAATGACTTCTGTACCAACGGCATTTTGTTCAGGAATTCGACGATTTTGTCGATGAGGCCCTGAATGAATCCGACGACTCCGCTGATCGCTTCGCCGATACCAGTTTTGAATTTCTCGAAGATTCTCACCACGAATTGAGTGACGGGACTGACCGCTTCCTTGAAGATCGTCCAGAGGTCCATGATCAGCTGAAGATTGGCTTTGGTTTCGGACCACCACGCGCGGACGATATTGATGGCGAATTGGATCGACCGCCCGATACCGCGGAAGACCGTGCTCCAGACGGTGATTTCGAATTGGACAAAGGCGGCAATGAGACTCCGGATAACGGGCCAGAGGTTGGCGACGAACCAGTCCCAGGCCGCTTTAATTCCTTGCACGACATCCTGATTATCCTGCCAGAGTTTCGTGAGTATGGGCTTCAGAAGCATGAAGGCCCCGATGACCAAGCCGACGACCGCGACGATCTTGGCGAAGACGATCAGCACGGGCACGCTGACCAGAGCCATCAGTCCCATCACGGCAGCCACGGCACCGAGGGCAATACCCAAGAGCGCGATGACGCCCAGGCTACCGGCGATGAGACTTGCCATTTTGGGGTGCTTCGCCATCCACGCATCGATCCGGTTTACCCATTCGCCGATCTTGGTGATGACGGGTTCCAAGGCAACCAGGAGTCTGTTGCCGATCGTAATTTTAAGGGATTCAAGACTGGCTTTCATCCGGGCGATTTTATTATCGTGGGTGTTCTGCATCTTACTCACGGCAACGGAGGCTGCTCCCGCCTTATTCTTCATTTCTTCCATGGTCTGGTTGAACGAGGTCGTGTTGTCGCCCGAGAGTTGCAAGGCCGCCTGCACCGCTTCCTGAGAACCCAACAGCTGAATCAGGGCGCTCTTGCTCCCCTTGGTTTTATCGACCAGGCCAGCCAGAGCCTGCTGAAGGCCCACACTTTTAATAGCGGCTTCTCCGGAGGAAAAACCAAGGCTCTTCCAGACCTTCTGCAAATCATCGGACGGACGGATGATGGCCGCCATCACGTTGCGCAATTGGGTCATAGCGATCGGTGTCTTGGTTCCTTGCTTGGTCATGGTGACGATGGAGGCCCCGAGTTGTTCCAGAGAAATACCCAAAGCACTGGCGAGCGGAGCCGCCTGAAAAATGAAATTGGAAAGTTCGGGAATCGTCGTTTTGCCGAGCCGCATGGTGGTGAAGAGCGTATCCGCCACGTCGGATGCGTCGCTGGACTTGAGCTTCCAGGCATTCAGAATGGTCGTGAGTCCGTCAACGGCAGTCGTCACGTCGGTCACGCCGCCCAAGGCGACCTGATTGGCGACATCCATGACGTGCAACGATTGGGCAGTATCGCCGATGCCGGCGGAGAGGACCTGATAGAGGCCTTTGGCTTGATCCAGAGCCGAGAAACCGAATTTCTTGGAAAGCTTCAGCGTTTCATCACTCAAAGCCGCCATGTTCACGGCGGAAGTGTCGACCAAGGTGGAGACCTCGGCCATGGCCTTCTGGAAGCTGGAGGCGGAATCCACGACGGAACCGAAGGCCCTGCGGCTGGCCATGAAGATGGCTGCACCGGCGACGGCCGTGATCGCGCCTTGCATCCGTTGCATAGTCGCGACCGTGTTCTGGGCATTCTGCCGCATGCCGCTCATGGAGTTGGAGACGTTCTTGGAAGCGGATGAGAATTGATCCTTGAGGGAAACGGTAATACCCAGACCTAAATCGGTTGCCATATCAGCGCCTGCCTTTCCTTCCCGATCGTTCGATTTCCTGCCGCTCGTATTCGAGCTGGCGGGTCAAACGGTCGACGAATTTTCGACGCAGACGGGTCGGCATTTCGAGAGCGACTTCCGCCAAGGCGTGGCAGCCGCCGTAATCCAAAAAGAAGATGTCCTCGTCTACGTCGAATGGGGGAACAAAAAATCGAGGTTCCCCATAATGTCTGCCGTGACCATCGTCCCACATTCGGGACACTTGATCCGCACGGTCGTATCCAGCTTGCATTCAACATTGCGGATGACGCGCCGAAGCTCGGCGATCCAGCTCGACTTGAAGACATCCAGGTTGACGGGGATTTTTCCCTGATCGGTTTCCTCCCAGATCTTCATGCAGCGTAGCTTCGTGTTGATTTCGGGATTCTTCACCCGGGCGATGCGCAATTCCGTTTCTCCTGTGGACAGCTCGAAATGAACCGTGCCGGGACCCAACGCGAGAGAGAAGCTTCGTTGATCGCCTTGAGGATACGGCCCCATGGTATCGAGACAATCGTTCAGGTTGATCTCGTGCTCCGATTTGGCTCCGCATGAGGCACACTCCAGATGAAAATGAATCTCACGCCCGTGGGTCAGCAACCGCGCCTGAAGCAGGATGAATGTCCGGTCGCCAGTCAGCATCCCGTTGAAATCATCCGTGGTGGGATGCCCCGATTTGCCGTCGAGATTTTCCGTCACGAGAGACAAAAACCGGTTGATGACCGAAAGATCCCGGGTTTGTTGAAGACTGGAGAGAAGCCGTTCGGCTTCGCCCGTGGTCTCAAACACCGTTACCGTCCGTCCGGATGGCAAGGTGATCTCGCGCTGTTCGCGTATGGGACTCGTCGAAAAAGCCCCTTTAGGTTTGTCTTCCGTCACGATGGCCTCCTGTTATCTGTTATGAAGAGCGGATCACCCGGTCGCAGGACAACACGACCTTCTCGATGATGTCGTCGCTCGATTTTCTGTCGAGTTCGTCCTTTTCGATCTGTTTGGGAAAACAGCCTATGACTTGCCATTTCTCCAGAATGGTTTCGAGATCGGTATCGTGGAAGATGATGTAGCCGTTCCGCTTATATTCGGACGGAACGCCCATAGTGCCGTTTTCCGGATCGCTGACTTTTTTGAACCAGTCGTAGGCCCAGTTCTCATTCTTATCCATGAACATGAGCTTCTTGAGCTCGATGTCGCCGACCTTCACCATGCCACCGGTTTTGACGAGGATGTTGCTGGAGCCGTGCTCGGCAACCTCGACGGAAAGGCCGGGAATGGTGACCTGTTGGACAAGAGCGGGTTCCAGACCCTCGAATTCGACGGTCCATGGGAATTTCTTGCGCGGGTTGATAGGTGTTGCTGTGGGCATGTGAACCTCCTTCACCCTGATTATGAGGCGGGGTAAAATTCGGTCTCACTACCAATCTGAAAAACTCTTTAGAGGCGGATATCCAGCAGTTCTTTAAAGTTCGCGTTCGACTTCGTGATGACCGCCTCGATCCCGAAATACTTGAGCGTGCGGGTCGGCTTGATGAAGAGTCTGCAGACGAATTCACCACGATCAATGCGCTCCGGCGTGTTCAGGATCGCGTCGTTGATGCTCTTGGCATCCTGGTCACACTGGATCAGGTATTCGTAGAACGCCCGCCGTTTCAGGAGATCTTCCATCCAGGGGTTGATTAAGTTGAAGACCCGACGCCAGGTGATGGGGTCGTTCGGCTCGAAAAGATAGATGCGGTTGATTTTCAGAAGAGCCTTTCTCATGTAGATGAGCAGCCTGCGGATATGAAGCGACTGGAGCGCGCTGGGTGCCCGTTGCAGGGTTTGCTCGCCCCAGATGACGGTACCTTCATCCGAGAAATCCACGATGGGGCTGATCTGGTTGTTCACCAGGTCATCCATCTCGCTAGATCGTCCGGGAGTTCCCACGTTGTAGTGAACGCCGAGGGTATTTGGAATCCGGCCGCGTTGCAGGCCCGCGGGCGCGAACCAGACCTCGGCTTTGGCGTCATTGTAGGCATGGACGCCGAACACGTCCCCGATGAGACTGATATCGGTAATGTCGTTGGTCTTGGCCGAGCGGATCTTGGGTCTGCCGAAATACATGGCCCCGTAACTGGAATTAAACGCGGCATGAACCCACAAGCCTTGCCCAAGACGAAAGTCAATTGCCTCTTCGGCGGAATCCACGGAGGCCGGAGGCTCAGCGTAGTACACCATGTCTTCTCGGTTTTCGCAGTAGGCAACACCAGCGGCAACTACGGCCGGAGATGTGTTTTCCGGACAGGCCAACCCGAAGGCGTCATCAATGTCGTCAAAGGCATACAGTCCGGTGCGCGTGGCTGGATTACCGATCCAGTCGTCGTCATCCAGACCGCTTAACCCGTCCGCGCCGCCTGCCAGATTAGTGGCAGTGACAGGGGTCGGATTGTCTACGGTTACCGGATCTGGACTGAACGTAACGGTACCGGTAGCCGCAATGGCATCGCTGCCGCCCAATAATGTCGCTCCCGAAAGAGTCAATCCGGCACCACTCGCCGAAACCATTGTGATGCTGTTCCCGGCGGTTCCTGGATTTGCGGCCGTCACCGTAATGATCAGCCCGTCATCCGTGGCGTTCACGTTCGCGAGCGCCTCGATGAGAGCTGTCAGTTCGCCGATATTGCTAAATTCGTTGGCTCCCGGAGGTCCCGGGACCTTGGTAAAGAGGCTTCCGTCCACTGTAACCGTGTCCCCATCGGCGGGAATGCCGAAGGTGATCGTGCCGCCTGCCGCCACCGCATCAAGGCCGCCGGCAAGGTTCGCACCCGAGACGGAAATATTCCCTCCGCCCGTCACGGCGGATAGCGCGATGGCGTTTCCGGCCACGCCAGCCACAACGGCGGTTAGAGAAATTACGTTACTGAGTGAAGTCGCCGTCACGTCACCGGAGGTTGCGTTGATGGAATCCTTCAACGAGGACGCCATCAGAGGGATGTCGTCGATGTTAATTGTAAAATCGTCACCCGAATCGAATGTGTCGATGCCAACGGTGACACTGTCGCTCTCGAAGGGATCACCAGCCTCAAGATCAATGAGTTTTACGAGTTTGGATTGGTCATTGATGACCTTCACGGCGTAGTATTCGGTGTCGTCTTGATTCATGGTGAGATACCGGTACGACTCGCTCAATTCGGATTGCTCGGGATAATCAATCCGCAGATCGAATCGGTCGGGGTCGACGTCGTTGGCTGTGATCGTGACCACGAGGGTGTTGCCCCAGGTTCCCTGGTTGGCCGCCTCGATTGTCAGCGTGTTACGGCTTTGCTGATCCTGCAGAGTCAACGATGCCTTGAGGGCGGCGATCGTGGATGCGTCGGCCGGATCCGTGTAGTGAACCACGCGATTGATGTAGAGCACGGCCCCGCGATCGAAGGCACGCTGGACCACGATATCGGAATCCGAACTGTCAATGGGAAGTCCGTAGTTTTCCTGGAACTGTTTCATGGATCCGACCAGTTTGACTTCGTTGACTGGCCCGCGACGTGCGGTGATTTGCACGCAGTTCCTACCTTGCGTGACGGCCTGGATGAAGAAACTCAAATCCCTTTCGGTGAATGTAACTTTTGCGGCTCCTGTTGGCATAATCCTTAACCTCCCTTAAACGTTTTCAATCCGGATGAGTCTCTTGCGTTCCAATGCCTTCGTGGCCGTAACAATCGCCGTCTGCGGCAGTATCGGCGCATCCTGACCGTGACGGCCCGTCTGCAATCTGAGATTCAGAAAGGCTGTCGTGCCGTCGGGGCTCCGATAAGGAACCGGAAAAGTCTTCTGGGTCAGGTTGATGATGCGAACCTGACCTGCGGCCTTGGCCGGTTCTTTTCGAATGGGTGCTTCCTTGTTTTTCTTTGGCATACGTTTCGCTCCTTACGGCCCAGTGTCCGGTTGAATGGTCACTTCTTGCATTGAGATCCCGTCCGGATTCGAAGGATCACTACTCGTTGTTCTCAAAATATCGCTGTCGATCGTGGTGATTATTTTTCCATCACGATCCGGCAGGAATCCGGTCACCCATGCTTCGATCTTGAATCGGTAAATTTTCTCTCGGATATTTTTGGTTAGATCGTCCAGATTCTGGATACCGACGAGCTCAATGGGAAAATCCGCCGGCGCTCCGTCGATCATGAGCGTCAGGACACCGCGCTCTGGGAATTTGGCCAGCAAGGCCAGATCCATTTCCAACGATGTCTGGCTGTCATAGCACCAGGCATCGACCTCATAGAGGAGATCCAGAGGGAGCGGCTTCTTGACTGTGAATTCGGGATATACCGTAACGGGTTCTCCGTCATAGGTGAGAGTCGTCGTGGATCCCGATGGCGTGACTACATCCGGAGTGACGCGGCCGCGATCGATATCGTAACCAGCAAACGAAATCTGCACGGCTTTCTTGGGAAGCACTGGACGGCTCTTGCCGTCATCAAAGCCAAGAAACTCAAGCGCGGGTACGGTGGCGATAGAAGCCATGCGACCGTAGATGGCTTGATGCAACTTGGCGATGCTGTTTAGAATCGTGGCAGCCATATTCAATGTCCCGTGTTCTCCAGCGTTTCGCGAATGGCTTTTTTGTAGCCTCTTTCGACGTCAGGCTGGACTTCTTTGAAAGTCGGTCGGAACAGCGGTCGTGCCGTGATATTCCGCGCATGACTTCCGAATTCATGAATTTCGGCGATCAGGACCGGTGGCTCGCCGTCCTTGCGTTTGCCGGACCGTAACACCCCGACGAAAGCCGACAGCCGATCTCCCGCCAATTCAGTCGTGATCGACTGCATCAGTTGGGAAGTGGCGATGAGGGTCGCCGTGCTCAGATGTCGCCTCTTTTTGGAGGCGAGATATGCGGGGCTTAAAGGCTTCCAGGACAGGTCCTGGTTCTGCAAATGTTTCACCAGCACTTTGCGGACCAACTCGGCATTCTGAAGAGTCGCCAGCTGCAAGCGCGATGTCAGTTTCAGCCCGAATCCGTTCAGGTCCTTTTCCAAATCTCTCCATGGTCCGTTCATCTCGCTCATGGGTTGCCTCCCTCGGCCCAGCGTCTCTTGATCTGGAGATAGACGAAGGACGGTTTCTTGGTCATGTCGGCCACACCACCAAAAGAGACGATATCGTAGACCTCGTTCTCCATGACCACCACGTCGTTATGATCGAGCAATACCTTGTTATCGGCATCCGTAAGTCCGGCAGCTTCAACATCATCCCAGTTGAGATATATTTTTCTCTCGTGGGCCGCGTCGGGACCGAGGTCATTGCGGAACTGGTCGGTTTTACCTTCGGAAACGAATTCACGGATGGCGTTGAATGAAAAATCCTGGTCGGCTGACGGCGTTCGAAACGCACCGTTGGCAAACGTCGTCCTGCGGATGATGATCGGACAGGCGAAGGTGTCACTCAGGTCATGAAAGACCTTGCGAATCTGGCTGACCTGTTGATTTGAAAGTAAATCGCTCATGCGTCATATCCTTAATCGCAGGGACACACGTCACCCGGTGGATCCTCGCAGGCACGTACTTTCCTGAGCAGCGCCGGCGGTCCGGAAAGCTCAGATTCGGCGTAGCCCAGCTGAGATTTGAGTCCGGAAAGTTTGTTTTCCAATTCTTCGAGAAGTGTCTTGAGCCATGCGAGCTTATCCTGACGGAATTTGGCATCGGCAGGTCCCGCCGTGGCTTCGACCACATCGTCTTTATAGTAGGAGATCGCGGTATTGATGAGTTCAATGGCCGCCGCGGTGGCGATCAGTTCCGATTGCAGAATCGTCAGATCGGATTTGTCCGCATACACGGCTTCCGATCCGTCTCCGCCGTACAGGGAGTAGAAGCTCGCAGCATATTGGAGGGAGGCGTTCTTGTTCTCATCGGTCAGAGTCGCGTCACCGTCGCCCAGAACGTCTTTCGTCTTGAGCAAGATCCGGTTCAGGCGATGCATGGAGCCGAAAGCCAAAGTCATACGTTTCCTCCCGATTTCTTCTTGGCTTTCTTGGTTTTCGAATCGGGTTCTTCCGCCTTCGGTTTTTCATCCTCGGCTATCGCGGTCTGCTTTTCTTCCGGAGGAATTGTTCGCGTCTTTTCCTTGACAGGCTCCGGTTCGGGCATAGGAGCGTTTTCCGGCTGATGCGGTGTTTGGGGTGCCGGTTCGGAAGTCGGATCGGCCTTCGTTTGAGCCAAATATTGTGCTTCATCCACGATGAGCAGCCCACCGCGTCGGATCCATTTCTGCATGGTGCGAGTCGGAGCTCTGTCGTACGGAACGATACGACCTCGCGGAACCTTGAAGTGATTCTCCGGATCCATGTAGGTCATGACGGCGTTGCGGCATTTCAAATATTTCATGGGCATGGTTCATTCCTCACTTTAGATCGTAGGTGCCATCCAGATCGGGAAGTCGTTGACCGCCACATCAAGTGAATCATCAACGATCACCCGAGCGTCCCGGAAGATGACTCCGAAACCCGTGGTGATGGAGGCGTAGGCTTCCTGAATCTGTTTGCTGATAATTTTGTCCCCCTCGACATTGAGTGGAGCCGACGTCAGCTGAACCAGGGCGTAACGCGGGTCGAGCAGAATGTACTGGTTTTGAGTAAGCCTTCCGCTGACGAATACCTGGCTCTGGCTGGGAAGGGTCTCATTGAGCACCATCGATGAAATGGGAGTTCCAGCTTGTTTCTGTTTGAACTCGTCCAGGTTGAGTAATCTGTTTGCACCTCGCTCGCTGGTAACGATGTGGTCATAGCGCCGACCCAAGCGGCTCGCACGGATCCAGGCATAGACCAGATCTCTATAGGTAAGCCCCGGGGGTATAAGCGTGGACACGCCGATCGTAGCAGCGGCTTCGCTGCCACTGGGCTGATCACCGTTGATGAGAACGTCGACAGCTTCGTTGTTGAGCTTGTGACCCAGTTTCACGCCCACGTCTTGAATGAAAATCGTGAGCAGATTGATCGAGGTGTACTGAATGGCCTCGTAGCTGATGCTGACGCCGATCGCCTGTTTGAAAATCTCGGTAGTCTTGTTGCCGTAGGAGATGCTTCCCTTGGAAATGGTTTCTCCCTCGGCCGTGTCCTTGGGCTCGGCGTCAGAGAGTTCCAGAAACGGCATGTTGACTTGCGGTTGGCTGACGCTTTCGCTGACCGCCACCAGGCTGTTATAAAATGGTGAGGTGCGGATACCTTTGCGAATTGCATCCCGGAAGATTTCAGGAACCAACCAGCGGCTGTCTTGATCCAGATCAATCAGCTGACTGACCGTCATCTTGTTGGGGTTGATCCCAAGCTCGCCGTACAGATGGTTTACATCGAAGATACCCTCCTTGTCGCAGCCAGCCGGGTACTGAGCGCTCAGGTATTCGACGAGACTTACGTCACGTTTGCCGCCCAGTGCGACTGGACCCGATATGTTTCCGGATCGGATTTTTTGCAGCTCTTCGTAGGTCTGTTTGATTTTGCCTTTGAGTCCAAGTTCCATAGTGATCTCCTCTTAAAGTTTGTCTTCGAATCAGCGGACCAGGACATCGATGGGGACATCCGGGGCTGTGGTTTCCGTCAAGGCGATGCCGTACGGATCGAAGATGGAAATGTCCCCGTCCTGCAAGAGCGCCACCAGAATGTCGGCACCGTCGTCACTGGTCGAAATGGGAATGACGGTATTGTTGAAGTTGGGTCCGTTATTTTGCCGTTCGATGACAACCTGATCGGGCGGGGATGCGAAAGCATTGTGGCCCGGAACCAACGCATTGATCGCTGTGGCGATATTCTGCGCGGTCGTCATGACATCGGGACCCGTGATGAAATCGATGCCCTCGGTCATGACCACACCGTTGACCGTGATCGTCTCACCGCCGTTCCATGCGAAATCCATCACCCTGAAAATGGATTGCGGTTCGCGGTAAGTGGACATGACCACTTTTCCGGCGCTGTTCATGGTGACGGGTTTTCCGGCGGGAATCGCTTCACCGGAGGTCATCGTGATGACGGCGCGGCCCTTGGCGGCAATGACGACACGGTTGTCGTTATTGGATTTATTGCTACGAATCATCACGTAACCCAGACAGGCCGTGAAATCGGGTTGCCCCGGTCCGACATAAGGGGCGACGAGGTCCACGGCGCTCAATTTGACCGGCGTGTGTGGGGCTAACGGTCCCACAACTAAGGGATCCACTCCGAATGACAGGGTGAGCATTCCGGATAATTCTTCTTTGACGATGGTCATGGTCTTCTCCTTTTGCTGTTAGAGGGCATGAATGTCCTTCACATGCTCCAATGCCTTGCGGGACAAGGGGCCTTGAGCGGGCTGGCCCTGATCCTGCGGTATCTGGGAACTTTGACGACGGATATCGGTGCCGCCGCATTTGGCGCACCGGTTCGGAAACCTGGTTTCGACTTCCTTCTGGAATTCCTGTTTGAAGGCCTGCGCGATATCGAGATCGGCTTTTTCCAAAGTCTTGAGGATCGCCTCGCTGACCGCATCTCCCTTGGCTAGGCGATACAGACGGATCGACTCCTTGCGCTCGTCCTCGAGGTATTGGCGACCGAGGGTGGCCTGCGGCTCCAGGTCACGCACTTTGCTTTCAAGCTCTTCGATGCGGTGCTGGCCTTGTGCGATTTGAGATTGAAGGCCAACGACTTCTTGCCGGCTTTTCTGCAGGCACTCCTCGGATTTGGTTTCGAAGTGCTGATTCAGAATCTCGGTGAAGTTCTTTTCCGTCACCTCAACGCCGAACGTTTCCTTCAACAATTTATTTAAGGGATGCATGGCAAGCTCCTCATTGTTCTTGATAATTTTTTTGGGAATGGATGCCTGGGCGGCGATCGTTTGAAGATGTTGTGATTGCTGCACGGGCCGACCGTCGTCGCCGATCTGTTTGGCGAATTCATCGGCCCCTTGCCAGACGAGGGAAATTTCCCAGAACTTGTCGATCTTGGTGACGATGATCCGCACCGTCTCGCCCTCGATTTCCTCACCGAGATGATCGAAGAATGTGCCCGTTTCCATGAGCGCGGGATGACTCGGCTTCCATTCGAAGCTGACGGTGACGCTGGCGGAGTGGATGGCCCCCTGAAGGACGCCGCGGACCGTCATGGGGTCCTTGACCGTGTCCAGTTTGAGAATGGCATTGATGCCGGAAGGAAAACCGGCTGTGGTTTCATCCCAGTGGGATGATTCCACGCGACCGACCCAATTGTTCACGCTGGTGTTGTGATCCTTGAAAACCGTCTGTCCGTTTAATTTGGAGACGGAGGCCTTGAGCATTTTCTCGTCCGTGAAATCGATGGGACGATCGGCCAGCACGGTGGCTGACAAAGCCCTGAAGGTCGCGAATATGAAATCGTTCTCTGCCGGATCGACGCCATCCGTGGGTTGCAATGAAACGTCGCCCGATTCCTCGGCGAGATGCTCATGGGCAATCTTTTCGGCTTGATCGGGATTTTTCTTCGGATTTGAATTCTGGTTCTGGAGACAGTTTGGTCGGATAGATCCCACGAAAGTCATAGACAAGCCCAGAGGCTTGCGACTTTTCCAGTTCGTGTTCGCCAGACTGATCTGTTGGTTCGTCAACATAGATATCCTTCTCTCGATATCTATGCTTCGAGCGTAAACTCCCGGTCACTTTCGTGATCCCGAAAAATATTTTTTCTTCAGAATCTTTCATAGGCGTCACTTGAAACGATCCACCACGTACCCGTGCCGACAATGGGGATGGTACGGTGGCAACGCGATTCCCTGCGCAAGCAGCTGTGATGTATCCATTGCATCGACCACTACAGGGTGAATACGCCCGGGGAGAAAAGGATTGAGGTTCGGAAGGTTTTCGGGGTCCTGGTCGAGCACGTCCCGCACATGCTGCACGACGGGACCGACTTTGAAAATCTTGCCCGTCATGCTTTGGCACCAAGGACAAGTCACGTTATCGAGAGGTCCCGTGATTTCGATCGACGCAGCCTTGGCTTCTTCAACCAGAAAAATGTTGCCCCAGTTACGTGAACGGTTCGTCGATGTTTCTACGACTCGCAGGATCTTGTAATCCTCCTGGGCGACGCGCTCTCCGAAACGACTACGAAATTTTGTCAGCTCGCCTGAGTCACGAAGGTTGCGGCCCGATGTCAGATATTCGTCCACCAGCCAATTTTTCAGGTCCTTTTTCGTTTGCGGGTTGGTGAGATAGCGACCGAAATAAAAGTCATCCGAGCTTTTGAGAAAGTTAATCGCCTTTTTGTCGATGAGATTGAACGACGGCTTAATCGGCAGATCGCCGCCGAAGGGCTCCACATCTTCCAAGCGGAAGTAGGAGTAGATCAATTTGATATTTTTGGAGGTCTTTTTATCGAGAACGGAGTTTTCCAAAGATTGGGCAAAAAACAGACCCATGGTTTCCAATACCCCATTGGCGAACAGGTCGCTGTCGCCGGTCTCAAAATCGAAGTCCTCCAGGAAGGCTTTGACCTGCTTCAACGATTTGTTGCGGGAACCTCTCAAAACGGGATAAACCGCCGCGAAATATTCCCTCTGAAAACGATCGACCTGCTCTTGGGCGGGGTTGAGCTCGAAAGATTCCTGCCGAGGACAACACGATGGGAAATGTATGTTCAATTCCTCAAGACAACGACGGTATTCCGATTCGACATTAATCTGTTCGTGTTCCGATAATCGCTGATGCATGACCTCGATAGGACGAGGCTCCTGGGCACGGTAGAAACCGGAGGCTTTGTCGTAAGCCATCCGAAAGGGATCCTTTGATTGTTCTGATGTGGCCGGATCTGCAGGGACAAATATCAAAGGGCTGCGCGGCCCTAACTCGGCCGGTCGGTCGTATCCGGCTTCCTGGGCGAACTGATTCTGATCAATGATCCCCTGATCATAGAGGCTTTTCAGATTGGCCAGTTTGGTCGCGTAGGTAGTTTCGTCCCGCTCGGCCGACAGAGATTTGGAAGGTTCAAATTCAATCCAGAGATTTTTGTAATCGATACCCAGCAGCGTGAGATGCAATTTGTAACCGTATTCCAGCACGCAGCGAACGGTCCGCTGGTAATTCGTGATGATGGAGAGCATTTTCTCGTACACGACACCGGCGTAGGTCTCGGTCGTCGAATAGGTTCTGCCATGCAATGCCGGATCCGCCTTGAGTCCTGAAAATACCTGCTGCTCATTCATCTCGAAGAGATCCTTGGCACCGGCGGCATCTCCCGTAATGGAGTGATGTTCCACCGTGAAGGAGTCCATGAAACCGACCGCGATGCCGTCCCGGTAATTGTGCTTGAGGCGCTGGGCCTGCTCGTCCAGAAATTGCTGACAACGAGCGATGTACTCCTCGGTCTTTTCACCGGGGGATTGTTTGGGAGCGCGGACCAGAAAATTCACGAAACCAAGAAGCCCCATTTTTTTGGCGATGAAGCGGAGGTTTTTTACAATGTCCCGTTGGATCACGATCGACTCAAGGGCGGCCAGGATCGGGGGCACAGCGTAGGGGGAATTATCCAGCATCTGCATCGCGCAATACTGGTACGTCGCGGTGTTGAGAGTGATGAGGCCCTGGTCGCCCTGGGTCAGATCACAGGTTTTCTGATGGGGGCTATATTCGCCGGAATCGGGATCATAAAGAAAGCGGATCTCTTTGAGCGGGACGAACACCACTTTGTCGATGCCCGTCAGATTCTCGTTCATGACCCATTCGACGCTGATGGCTCCGCCGCGGCCGATCTGGGCGAGTGCCGAATTCACGAAGCCGTCGATCCCACCGAACCGTCCGAAGACCGTCATGTTGAAACGGTTCAGCTCGTCCATGGCGGCCTGCTGGACTTGCTCCCGATCGGTTTCGACCATCACCGTGTGACCGGTGTTGCCGAGTTGGACGATGTTGTCGATCATCTGGGCCACGTCGGGATTCACGAGGCTTAAATTCTGCATCGCTTCGAGATATTCCAGGGGATAGGCCGCACCGACGGAACGCATTTCGCTGATAAGATCCCGCAGGAGATCGCCGAAGCCGACGGTATCGACCGATACCCGTCCGACAGGGAGAGCTTTGGGATCAATTTCTTCGGGGGAGACGGTAGCCAACCCTTCGACCGATCTCTTGCGGGGAAAGTATACTTTGCCGTTCACGACCATGCGTTCCTTGACGAATGTTTGGTTCATGCGGGTGATTACGTGAAAGGCGGGAATTTCAGCTTTTTCGGATCCGAAAACGAAACTTTTCAGACGAGGCCAAAATTGCGGCCTGATGACGGCCGGTTACCGGCCCTGAATTCGGCAGGCGGCAACCCTTATCGAGTTGCTATGTTTTGCGTAAGCCGGTGTACTGGGTCCATGAAAACAACAATCAAAAAAGTGGAAAAGATCGAATACGACGCCGATGAATTCGGCCACATCC
>Ga0210019_1000684_pt1 | contig 41163 bp, 32 predicted proteins | sample CryGeyCG2114_020_2_FD_183969 | JGI IMG/M metagenome (GOLD analysis project Ga0210019, IMG submission 183969) | Groundwater microbial communities from aquifer - Crystal Geyser CG11_big_fil_rev_8/21/14_0.20 (SPAdes) (version 2) | ecosystem: Environmental > Aquatic > Deep subsurface > Groundwater ...
TGATCTCTTTGCGCGCTAGCTCTAGCTCATCGCTCTGTTTTCGAAGAATGCCTTGTAGTGATTTGATCGTCTCTTTCGCCCTGTTCAAAGCTCTATTGAAAAAATTTGGATTTTTCTCGCCTTCCATATCACCCAGAAAAATACCACATTTTCAGCCACTTGCCAAGCCTTTCTCGAACCCACTTCTAGAATTTGCTTGAGTAGTTACTGACAATCAGCTCATGTCGATAAAAAGCCTCTCGAAATATCTCGACGTATCTGCCGGAACAATACGGGACTGGGTTTATAAACGCCAGATCCCTTATTTGAAGGCGGGACGTCTTGTCCGTTTTAATTTCTCTGACATCCGGTTGTGGCTGGAAAATGGAGGGAATGGATGTCAATTGAAATAAGGAAACGAGACAAAGGAACAGTGTATCGTGTTCGCTGGAATCAAAACGGGTTAAAAGCGTGCAGGAGTTTTTCAAGATATCACGATGCCAAATCGTTTCAACAGGAAGTAAAAGAGAGCGACTCTGGTTTTGAGGCTGTAAGCTTCACATTCCAGAAGGCCGCCGATGAATGGATCACCAAACATGCCGAGATAAGGAAAGAGCCGAGTAGTGTTTACATGGATAAAAACATGTTGAAGCAGAACATCCTGCCTCATATCGGCAACCTTCGGCTTTGTAGCATTCAACCACGCCACCTAGAGAACTGGATCCATTTTTTGAAGCAGAAAAAAAGGCTAAGCAATTCGACGATCAATAGAAATATTGATGTGATCAAAGCCATTTTTAGCTACTATCACAAGCGGCGCGCGATTTATTTCAATCCAGCATCGGTGGTAGATAAACTAAGGATGGACACAAAGCCTTTCGACTTTTGGAGCGGTCAAGAAGTTCGTCTTTTTTTGGAATATGTAAAAAAGAAATATGAACACACGGCACAACACTCCACCTATGTATTTTACGCACTAGCCCTGAACACAGGAGCGCGACTTGGCGAACTCTTGGCCTTAAGATGGTCGGATGTTGATTTTGACAATGGCTTGATCGCTATAAGTAAAACGTTTAGTGGCCATGTGAGAAAGGTCAAGAATACGACCAAGAGTCATAAGGTGCGGCATGTCCCGATCAATTCAGCTCTAACGCCTGTGCTGGAAAAAGCCCAGAAAGGCCACCGAAATGACGAATTGGTAATCACATGGAGTGGCACAGTGATCGACCCTAATAATTTACGTCAACGTTGCTTCTACAACGATCTAAAAGAGAGCGGCGTAAAACGGATTCGCATTCATGATATGAGGCATACATTTGCAAGCCATTACATGATGAATGACGGAAACGTTTTCAAATTGCAGGCTATATTGGGCCATAGTAGCCTGAAAATGACCCAACGCTACACTCACTTATCGAAGACCTTTTTGATGGATAAGACGGACGTTGTGAGCTTCACAGCGGAAGAGAACGTCATCAAGGTCGACTTTACGAAGCAAGCCGCCACCGCCTAAAAAATGCCCCCAAATTGACCCCGCAAACAAAAACAGGCACTCACATAAACTGTAAGTGCCCGTTATCTTTGGAGCAGGAGACGAGGGTCGAACTCGCGACTTTCACGTTGGCAACGTGACGCTCTACCACTGAGCTACTCCTGCAATAGAGGCACCCTGTATATACATTTCGCGAATCTTTTCAACTGTTTTTTTAACAATGTCTTTTCTGTTTGTCTATCCTAAGATCTATGGTAAAAAGCCATCTATAGAAACGAAAGGTAACCAAAAGGACCCTGGAGCGTTCTAACACAAGGCTTGAGATGCTCAACGAATGCAGGCAGGTGATCATGCGTTCGGAGAACAAGATAGACATGCTCCATGATATCTGCCACCACATCGTCAATACCGGGGGCTATTCTGCCGCATGGATAGGCCTTTTGGGAAAGGACGATAAGAAGAACATCGTGTCCATAGGCCATGTTGGCCTTGGCGAAAATTATAACCTGCTCATCGAGAATGTCTGGAAAAAGATAGAGAACGACCGCGGGCCCACAGGCAGCGCCGTCCGGGAGAACAAGATAAGCGTGAACACGTCGCGCCCGGGAAGACGCTACCCCGCATGGCTTTCCGAAATGAAGAGCTTCGGCTATGCCGCCTCTGTCTCCTTTCCTCTTAAAGTGGAAAGAGACCTAGCCGGCGTCCTTAACGTCTATTCCAACAACCCTCAGGCATTTAAGGCCGAGGACCTGGATGTCTTTATGGAGCTCCATAAAGATGTCGTTTTCGGCATAAAGGTCATGCGAATGCACCTTGAGAGCGAGAGATTCAAGGAAAGACTAGAGGAAATGGTAGAAGAGAGAACGAAAGAGCTGGCGCTTTCCGAGGAGAGATACAAAAATGTGGTCGAACATATTGGAATAGGAATATCCATAATAAGCCCAAAAATGGAGATACTCTCTTTAAATAAAAAGATGCGTGAATGGTTCCCTAAAATTGATGTTGGGCAAAAGCCTATATGCTATAAGGCCTTTAACGAACCCCCAAGGAACGAGATATGCTCCTACTGCCCCACTTGCAAGTCTCTTGTAGATGGGCAGGTGCACGAGGCGGTTACACAAACGCCTGTAAAAGGGAAGATAATGAACTACCATGTGATCTCATCACTGTTAAAGAACAGCGAAGGTAATATTATCGGCGCCGTTAAAATGGTGGAAGATATAACCGAAAAGAAATGAAACCGTCGAGCAACAAAAAATGCCACAAAAAATGCCCGCGCTGTAAGAGCGTTCGGGTCGAAATGAGGCTCAACTCTCAGCGCTACTGCCGCAGGTGCGGCCAGCGCTGGTGGGCCCACGGCCTTCTTGTTCCTTCATACGACCGCAGAAAAAAGAACGCCGGCCTTGATAAAAAAGCCGGCGAACAGTTGTTACTTACGATCTAGATTGCTTCGCTTTCGCTCGCAATGACATCCCACTAGCCCGCGCCGCATTGCTCCTCGCAATGACACGCCATCCTTATCCCGCGTCAAATGAGCTCTTTTCGTGCTCGTTGAACCACCCCACAGGATTCGTAAGATAGAACTTGGTGTCCTTTAAAATGGTAAAGTGGCTCCGCTCTTCCACCACCATCTTTTCGATAAATGCGCGCTCGATGGGATCCTTGGCGTCCTTTAAATATCCATCGTAGAAGCTGATCGACTTCTCTTCCATATCGAGAGCTATGTCCAAGGCCTCAATATCCTTTGTATCGGCCTTTATCATCTTGCCGTTCTTTTCGGTGAACTTGTAGAACATCTCGGTCAGGTTGCCCTTGTGGCCCTCGAACTGTTTCCATTCATCTGTCCAGCTCTTGTTCGCCTCGATACCCGCGAATATCTTCTTTATCCTTTGCGTATGTGCGATCTCGTCCTGAATGAGGGTCGCGAACATATCGCGGCCGAAGGTGTTGCTGCAGGTCCTTGCGGCCTTTTCATAGAAGACTCTCCCCTTCTCTTCCATATCAAGGGCGGTCTTTAGCATCTTTAAGGCTCTTTCATTGGTGTTCGTCATAGTTTTTTATTCTCCTTTATATACGGTTTATACACAGAGGCGAGACCCCTTGCAAATATAAATTATTTTAAGCGTCGGGCATGGGCTTGTTCGGTCTTGACTGTTGCAAGGAGTATCCTGTAAAATAGCCGACGTATGACACTTTACAAGACCGGCGAACTCAACCTTTATTACGAGATAGCGGGCAAAGGAGAGCCTCTCATCCTTTTGAACGGGCTCGGCTGCGACACAAGGACCATGCAGCCCCTTGCCGAATCCCTTAAAGGGTCTTTCACAGTCATAAATTACGACATGCGATGCGTCGGCCAAAGCGATAAACCGGACACGCCGTTCACCCTCGCAGATGTCGCCTATGAAACATCTCAATTAATAGAACATCTGGGATACGAAAAGATAGGCGTTCTTGGTTTTTCCATGGGCGGCATGGCGGCAATGGAGCTTTTTCACCTCGATCGCGACATCGTTGGTAAAATGTGCCTCGTCTCCACCACACCATCTTTTAGGAGGCCTTCTCCGGTGGCGGAAGAGATGCTTTCAATGCTTCGCTCCACCGAGATATCTAACGCGCTCTTAAAACAGGTCTACGAATCGATGTTCGGCAATAGTTTCAGAAAGGCCCATCCGCTCGATGAATATATTAAGCTCAGGATGACCGACACAAATCCTCAGCCGCTGCACGCCTATCTTCGGCAGCTCGCGGCATGCGAATCCTTTGACTCCTTCGATAACTTAAAAGATATCAACGTGCCGGTCCTTTTAGTTGCGGGTAACGAAGACGGACTTGTTCCTGCCGAAAATACAAAGTGGCTCCACAAGAATATTGCCGGCTCAGAACTTCACGTCTTAAACGGCGTGGGGCACATGGCCCCGCTTGAGGCCCCGAAGGAACTGGCGGCCGCCCTGCTTTCGTCATTTTCACAATAAATCGATTGCGCGTTCTGCCAATATTAGCTATCAATTTTGTAAGTTACCGCTCATGTCCAAAAAGATATTATTAGCCATAACCTCTTTTATCTTCCTTTTTTGTTCTACAAGTTTAGCCGGAAAATATGACCGCGCAAAGCTCCTTAGGGAGCGCCCTATCTGCGGAAATTACTACATCGAAAGCGAAGCCCCGATAACCTTCAACGGAAACGAGATGCATCTCATCTGCGGAGACCCCAACGTTGGGGCATGGCAGAATATACCCGAGTCTCAGGCACGATACAATTTAAAGAACTTTTTGCAGGCAAGGGGCTTTAATTATCCCGATTTCAGGAAAGAGGGGAAAAAGATAATAATAGCCCCGGGCAAACGGACAAGAGTGAAGGAGATTGTGATCGAAGGGGACCATCCCAAGGGGCTCGTAATGAGCCGCAAAAGGAAGATAAAGAACAAACCCCTAACCCCCTCCCTGCTTTCTACGTTGAACGACTGGACCGCTTCAGAGCTTAGGGATATAGGCTACCCCTGCAATAAGGTGGATGTCTCGGCAGAGGCCTATTCGGGGCGGATATTGCTCAAGATAGATTCCGGAAAGTTCCTGAACATGCCGCCGGTAAAGGAACCGGAGCTAAAAGAGATGGACGCCGCGGCATTCAGGCGTTTCGACGCGTTCGAAACGGGCAGACCTTTTTATCAGCAGTTATTGGACCTGACAACGCGAAGAATAGAAGAGGACGGCATTGCCCAGAACGCCTATTTTATAGATAATTGCACGCCCGACGGCGTAGAGGTAGAACAGAAAGTGAGCATCGGAAAACCTCATCTTGTCATCTTTGGCATAGGCGCCGACACCGAAGAATATATAAAAGGAAAGGTGTCGTGGAAGCACACCCGCCTCGACAACAGGGGATCGTCCGTAAATGTCACCGCCACCGCATCCTATAGATTGCAGAAATTGAACACCACTCTTCACTGGTACGCTTTCAAAGCGCCGACCAGGTGGAACCTTGCCCCCAGCGTCTTTTTCGAGCGAAGGAACGAAACAAAGTTCAACTACCTTCAGGCCGGTTTCAACGTCTATCCCAATTACAAATGGGACAACCAGTCGATAGGTGTCGAGCTGAACATAGGCCCGCAGCTGAGCTTCTTTAAAACGTATAAAGGGGCCAACCGCGACTTCACGCGCTATCTTTCGGGCTATGTGGAACTCGATGTTGCAAGCCACGATTACGAGGTATTTAACTACGACCCGCGAAGCGGCTTCATCCTTACCGCAAGCGGAAAGTTCAACAGCAAATATGTCCTTTCGGACGTCTCGGCGCAGACGATGCAGCTCTACGGCCAGTGGCTGTGGAACGTGAGCGACCTCGACCCGCCCCTGCTCATTGTCGGTGTTAAAGGTATGATAGGCACGACCATAGCAAGACGCAGCGACCCCAACTTCGGCAATCTCCCGCCCGAATTTCTCTTCTATCTGGGCGGAGACGCGGACCTAAGGGGCTTTCACAGGCTGCAACTTCCGATAACTTATACCGGCGCCCTCACCTCGGCGTTCACCAGTTTTGAAGTAAGGCTCTCTAATGTCCTCCCGGCAAAGCTGGAACCAATAGCCTTTGCGGACATTGGCATTTTGGGCGTCGATTCGATGAACTTTGATTATCCAGCGTATTGGTCGCCCGGCGCGGGACTTAGGCTCTTTTCGATGATAGGCGTCTTTAGAACGACCATCTCGCACGGATTCATGATAAAGAACGATGACCCGGCGAACGACCCGGCTTCGCACTGGCAGTTCTTTTTGAGCTACGGACAGGAATTTTAGATATGAAGAAGAAAAGTAAAAAGATATGGCTTTTTGTGTTTATCCCCTTCCTGTTTATTATCGCCCTTTTAGGAACGATATTGATCGCACCGCAAATGGTCTTTAACGGTTATTTTATCGCCAAGGCCGCGCGATATGTAAAGGTCTTCGGTGTCGATATCAATTGGAAAGAACTGCAGGTGGAAACCTCTTCAGCGGGTCTTTTGGATAAGAAGATCGAATTATCGTTCACGGACCTCTGTGTAGAGAAAGGCCCGGAACTTGACAGCGCCTGTTTTACGCTGGCGCTTTTTGGGTTTAGATACAGATTCCAATCGATCGTTCCAAGCCTTGTTGAGGTCGGGCCAGTGAGGCTTGAAGGCGGCGAGGTGGTTGTTAAGGTAGCCGGGAACGAAACAAAGCTCGAAAAGAAGCTCGACACCAGCAAGTTCACGATACCCGAGCTCGTTCTCCCCCGCATTTTAAGCAATGCAGAGATAATGCCGGTATCGGTCGATATAAGAAGCCTTCTGGTAAAACTCCCCAACGGCGAACTAAAGGCCCGTATGAACTTAGAGATGCTTGAAAACCTTCACATCGATGCAGATATAGAAAAGATACCCGAACGGGTCGCGTTAAAACTTTCTTTCGATGCAAAGAGCGAGAGCAGATTTAAGATTATTGACGCAAAGATAAACGGCCATGCCGATATAAAGAGCAACGAGGCCGGTAACGTTTCGGCCGTCTTTAATATCGAACAGGGAGCGGATAAAAGGGTCACCTATTCATCAGACCTTAAGTTCGATCGAAAGACTCTCACCGCGCTCCTCAAGTTATCGGGGCACGTAGCGACCGGTTCGATACTTGCCGACCTTGCACTGGACGCAAAGGACAGTTCGCTACTTGTCAACCGTGCAACGATCAACAAATGCCAGCTAACGCTTGACATGGTCCGGGCCTCAAAGAACGACGGGCGTCTTAAGTTCGATTGCCCCGTCCGCCTCTTCATTAAAAAGATAGAGTTGCCCGACGAAGTTGAGACCGTATACCACCCGCCTGACATTGTGGATCTCACCCTAAAGGCCGCACTCGACACATTTTTCTTGCCGGAGCTGGGGCATTCCACAAAGGGCAACGTTGAGCTCAACATCGCCTCCTCACAGAGCGGCATGGTTAAGACAAGCGGTTATCTTAACATAGCTCTCGACGGAACAATGGACGACCTGCCAAAGAGCATGAAGATAAGCGGCAAAAGCGACCTTGATTTCAAGATATTGCAGTTCGCAAGGCTCGTTGACATCCTGGAAAATTCCCCCTTCTCCATCCCCGCCCCTTTCAATATCATGGCGGGCGAGGTAGACATAGGCATCAGGGGCGAGATACCCTCTTTCGAGGAGTTGAGCTATTTCCCCATGACCCTCACAACAAGGCTTGAGGGACCGCAGGAAAAGATCTATCTCGACGCCACCGGAAAGGCGACCTTCAGGCTTGACGGAAAGGACCTTTCGGCAAGCAAGGTGGAGATGGAACTTGTGCTGACAAAGGTGGAATTTCCCCTTCCCGACATTCAGCTGGCAAGTCTGCCGCAGCTTGCGCCGGACAAACGGATCAAAGAGTCGCCTGAAGATAAGAAGCCTGAAAAAGAGCTTCCGGTCGATTACCTTCTTTCCGTGCTCACCCCTGAGGAAAGCCCCGTTAAGATCAGCTCCAATATGGCCAAGGAGCCGGTGCCCATAGGGATAAATATCAGGGGGGACAAAGAAGGATTCACAGGAAAGGTGAACATTAATAATTTTACGCTCAAGCTGTTCAGGAGCGAAGCTCGTATCAAAAAGATAAACTTCGATATTAAACAGCCTGCGGAACAGAGCACTGTCTCGGCCGAAATATCGCTCAAGGCAAGCGAATACGAGATAATAATAAAGATGGTGGGGCTGCTTAGCCGCCCCACCATCTGGTTCGAATCGAACCCGCCGCTTTCGGAGGAAGATATCGTCTCCGTGCTTCTTTACGGAGAACCGTACGACGAGCTCGATTCAGAGATGTCGGGCTCGGTGGGCAACATGCGGGCCGCCACGGCCAACAAGGCAATGGCGTTCACCACGTTCATCATCCTCGCCTCCACTCCGATACAATCGATCATCTACGACCCCGCCACCAAACAGATAACCGCAAGGATAAGACTGGACGACAAGACCTCGCTCTCTGTAGGTTCAAGCGGCGAGGGAAAGAAAGGCGTCGGCATCAGACGCAGGCTGGGCAAAGGATGGATAGTTCGCACATCGTTCGACAAGAACAACTACGACGGCACCACCTCGGTCGCAACCTTCGTCGAATGGCATCAGAGGTATTGATCGCTTAAGATCCTGATATTATTCACCAACCGGAGTCTCTTCAAGGCACGAAGATGACGTCACACTTGGCGTAAGCGATGTCGTAAAGCTTATCGCGCTCGCTGTTTCGCCGTCTATCACTTTCAGTGTGTAATTATCGTTGGCGTTCAGCGCTGTCACGCTATCGGCTATGCCGAATGTGGTGGCGAACGAAGCCGTGCATTGTGCAAGCGGTACATATTTGGAGCTCACGACCTTATCGCCTATAAGGACGCAGCGGTTCATGCTCGGGCTATCTTTTTTTGTGGCAACTTCGCTTGGAGCCGCAGGAAAAGAGGTTCCTGACCATGACTGATACCATATATAAGTCTCGTTCGAAGTTATTCTTTCGATATATTTCTCATCCTGCACCCTCACCTGCATCGCCTCGAACTGGGCGGGAATGGTCGAAAGCGTTCCTGCATAGGCGGATATATTGACCCCCGAACCTTCGCCACGACCGCTGTAGTAAGCGGGTGAACCGGTGCCAAAGAACATGAACTTATCTGTAGCCGGATCCTTTATTCCTGAATATAACCAGTCCGAATCGAGCGAGAGGAAATATTGCTGGTCTCCCGCCGCACCATTGTTAACGGTCCACCAGATGCCGCCTCCGCTACCTCTGGAATAATAGCTGGAGAAATTGACCGTTTCAGGGAGACCCCAAGAAGCGTACCATGGAACGGCCGATGCAAGGCTCACTGCGCCTCCCGCAACCGTCTTGCATGTAGCTATGTTGTTTATCTGCCCTATCATGGCGTCAAAGAAGCATGGGTCGACACCCATATTCACGTATCTTCCCGCAGTGGTGGAAGTACTGTCACAGGTCGTGGGACTTGCCAACATTGTAGGTATAATGAAATTTGTTGTTCCGACCGAACCGGTGTCACAATCTACGCAGTTAAAACAGGTGCCATCGGCTATCAAAGCCTCTGTACATGCGTCATTATAATCAAGCCCCCATAATCTCATCAGTATTTCGCCTGCTGCGCTGTCACCGCCGTTTGCTGCGGTAATATCGGGACAGTCCGTATAGCTGGCAAGACATGTCCCGGAAAGCTCTTTTCCCAAGGCAGCCGCTATGTCAGCATTGGCGCCTCCGGCCTTGAGCCCGGCCGGAAAAGTGTTGCTGAGCGTTGCTCCAAAATCGGCATATTCCGCCGCGTCTGGGTTTGGTTCGAGCGAACTCGAACCGCTCGAACCGCATCCGTAGAAATTAAGCGACAACATAAGAACAACCGACAACGCAAACGGTAAATGTCTCTTCATAATACCCCTTTTTTTTCTGCACAGTAAACCTTTCTGACCTCTTTGACAAGAATAAGTTGTCCTAAATTTAAAAATAGTATAAAGATTCATCTATATGAAGCCGAAAATGACCGTCATAGTCATTTGTTGCGTTTTGGTCGCTCTATTTTGCTCCGCCGGTCCGGCGCAAGCCGAGAACCCGGAGCATAGCAAGACCGAAAGCCTCGCCAAGGAGGTATCTCTTAGTTTCAGCTCGAACTTTCGCTCTCGATACGTTTCCTTTGGGATCGCCGACAGCGAAGGATGGGTCTGGCAACCGTCCGCCAATATTGAATGGAAAGGGATCGGTTTTAACGTGTGGGGGAATCTTGTTATGGAGGACAAGGCCGACAGGGGAACCTTTAACGAGGTGGACCTGACGGCCTACTACGACATTAATTTTCACAATTTCAACATCCACCCCTATTTTACCGTTTTTCTCTACCCTACCGACAACAAATTTTCACTCGACTATTCTTCATACTCCGACGTTCTTCCTTCTCTCTACCTCTCTTATTTTTTTAAGCCGTTCAATGTGTTCATTAACGCACAGTTCTATACCCACCCAACGCCGTGGGCGCTGCGTTCAGAGATGGGACTCGGATTCACGGAAGAACTTCCAATGAATTTCGGGATAAACAGTTCCGGCCTTGTCGGGTTCGACAATTCCCGCCGTAACAAGGCGGAATTCAACATATCCGAAACCACCTTCGACTATTTTACCTACTCTATTGCTATTCCATGGAAGCCCATTAAAGGCCTTGTGATAAAGCCGAACGCCTATGTCACGGCATACTTTCAGCAAAAGTTCAGGAATGCCACACGCTACCCTGTACAGGTCTATGGTGGACTCGACCTATCCTACAATTTTTCGCCTTAAATAACATGGAGACGATCTATCATGGAAGACATAGGGTATTACATCAAGGCATTTGTAACTCTGCTCATGCTGGTCAATCCGTTCGAAGGGATGCCGGTCTTCATCTCCGCTACGGGGACCGCGACACCGGAGCTAAGGAACAGCATCCTTCGCATCACCTGTCTTTCGGTAATTGTGATACTTGTATCGTCCCTTCTTTTTGGAAGAATGATCTTGCAGGTGTTTAGTATCACTACCGGCGCGTTCCAGATAGGTGGCGGCATCATATTGTTTCTTATAGCCGTCAAGATGACGCTCGGTCCAAGCGGAGCGATGAAAGAGTTCTCCGGAGGCGGTGAGCTCAAACCTTCATTTGGAATTGTGCCGCTTGCACTCCCTCTTCTGGCCGGCCCGGGCGCCATAAACGGAGCCATCCTTTTTGGGACAGGGGCTCACCCGGTAACAGACATGCTTGTGCTTATAGGGGTCGCCTTCCTTGTCGGGATTATTCTATACATCATGTTAAAGACCGGAAATACACTTGCCCGTTATATTGGCACCACAGGAATAGAGGTTGTAACGCGGGTCACCGGACTTTTTATAGCGGCCATATCCGCCGAAATGGTCATAAAGGGGATGGCTTCGACCTTTAGGCTTGTCATCTTCTGATGATTTTGGTATTTTGCCGAAACTATGATCCTAAAAAGACATCACAAGATACTTATAGTCGGATTCCTGCTCTGCATGGTCGCCATGATATTCTTCGTGGCGCTCCAGTCGTAATCAATCCGCCACCAGACGCTTGCCATTGGTCTCCGGCAACGTCCATACCCAGATGCCCGTCAGTAGCGCGAAGAACGCCGCGAGAGAAATGCCTCCGGCAAGGCCGTAATGCGCGGCCACCATCGTAATGATGATGGGAGTGAAGAATTGGACCCCTCTTGCCAGATTGAACGCCGTTCCCATGGCCGTGCCCCTGATATGCGTCGGGAATATCTCGGAAAATAGAGGTCCATATCCGCCGAACATCCCTGTTCCCCACCCTACCATGAACATGCAGATAAGTATCAGATGCGGCATCGAGACAAAGGCGCCAAAGAAAACGGTTACCATTAAAAGCCCAGCCGCCATGATAATGGAGAACAAAGTGTACACCGACCTTCTGCCTATCTTGTCTGCGATATGCCCGAAGGTGGCGTAGCCGATGAACGCGTAATCATAGACCGCGTGGCCATCCGCATCGTCTGCCGCATGTTCAGGGGTCGCTGTTGTCTGGGTAAAAAATGACTTTCTAGGGCAAGAAAATACCCTGCTGACCACCCTTTTCATAGTTTATGAGGCTCGAATAGAAGATCATGTCGGGGTGCTTACCCTGGATATAGTTAAGCTCCCATTCGCTCTTGAAGAGCATCATGGGATAATCACGCACGTCATAAACAATGTGATCGTGATAGTAGCTCTCGAACGCCGTCTGTTTCTTGCGGTCAGAAGAACGATACCAGCGGGAATAGGTGTAAGGCATCGGGTAAAAGTTGGCGTCGGCCCCGTATTCATGCAGGAGTCGAAACTTCACCACCTCGAACTGAAGCTGTCCGACAACACCTATTATCTTGTCTGAATTATGTTTGCGGAAAAAAAGCTGGGAACTCCCCTCTTCGGCAAGTTGTTCCAGACCCTTTTGGAGCTGTTTTATCTTTATGGGATTCTTCAGCGTGACCTGACTAAAGAGGTCCGGCGAGAACTGCGGGATACCGGTGAATTTTAGCTTCTCGCCGGTAGTTATAGCATCGCCTATCATCAGACTACCGCGGTCGTGAATGCCGATGATGTCCCCTGCATAGGCGCGGTCCACATTGCTCCTTTTTTGCGACATGAATTGAAGCGCGTTCTTTATCTTGAACTCGCGGCCCGAACGAACGTGATAAACGCCCATTCCCTGAACGAACTCTCCGGAACATATCCGGAGGAAAGCCACGCGGTCTCGGTGCTTGGGGTCCATATTGGCCTGTATCTTAAAAATGAGCCCGGTGAAATTGGGCTCAAATGCGTCAACTACCCTCGTTTCGGCTGGACGTTGCAGAGGCGCGGGCGCGTAGCTGATGAACGAGTCGAGGATTTCTCTGATGCCGAAGTTTTTGATGGCCGAGCTGAAGAATACCGGAGAGAGCTTCCCAGCGAGATAATCGTCTCTTTTGAATTCCTGCCCTGCCCCCTGCACCAGTTCCAGGTCCTCTTTTAACTTGGCCAGCAGGCGTTCTCCTATCGCCTCCAAAAGTCTCGGGTCGTCGAGATTTTCAATGAGCCTTTCCTCGGCATCTTGCCGGAGTTCCTTTATATTGGGCCTGATAAGGCGAACGCATTTGTTCATCAGGTCGTAGACACCTTTAAAGTCGCTCCCCTGACCGATGGGCCATGTCATGACGGCGCAGGAGAGGTGAAGCTGGGTCTCTATCTCGCCGAGAAGCTCGAAGGGATCGCGCCCCTCGCGGTCCATCTTGTTCATGAGGGTCATGATGGGCATGTGACGGTCGCGACAGACCTGAAAAAGTTTTTTCGTCTGGGTCTCTATACCTTTTGCGGAGTCGATCACCATGAGGGCGCTGTCGACCGCGGTAAGCACACGGTAGGTGTCCTCGCTGAAGTCGGCGTGGCCCGGGGTGTCAAGAAGGTTGATCTCGTGGTCATCGTAGGAGAACTGCATGACGGAGGATGTCACCGAGATGCCGCGCTGTTTTTCTATCTCCATCCAGTCGGAGGTGGCGAACTGCTCGGAGCGCTTTGCCTTAACGGTCCCCGCCATCTGGATGGCGTTGCCGAAAAGAAGCAGTTTTTCGGTCACGGTCGTCTTGCCGGCATCCGGATGCGAAATGATTGCGAATGTCTTGCGGCGCCCTATCTCCAAGCGCGCTAATTCATCGATAGTGTCCATGGGTGTAGCTTCATCTCGCTCATGCATGGGTTCAAGTCAATGGGAAAGTTAGAACTTGCTAAGCGCACTAAATGATCAAAAAAGAGCGAGTTAGAAATAACTGCCGGCGTAGAAACACACCATCTCCACATTACTTATCCAAAACCGCTCAATCTCCTTCAAATGAGTCCGTCTTGTGGGTCCATGGCAAACACTCGTACGGACAATTAATGGGATGATGTCGGATATTTACGCCGAATCAGCTCCATATCGATAAGTTTCTGGACCTCTCCCTTAAGCTCGCGCGTTAATGTTTCAACAGACTTTTTGGACCTCTTGTAATAGATAGGCTTTCCGAACTTTATCACCCACTTGCTGGGGAACGGAATAAGCCCGACGAGACCGAACAGAGGGAATGTCGGCGTCACCGGAAAGAAGGGAAGGCCTATCTTTTTGCCGAGATCTTCGAACTTCCAGAGTATCGGATGGATATCCTCGGCGCCGACTATCGCACAGGGTATGACGGGAACACCAGTCTTTCTGGCAAGCTTAACAACGCCGCCCTTGCCAAAGTCCTGAAGCTTATACCTTTCAGAGTAGAGCTTTCCTATTCCTCTGGTCCCTTCCGGAAAAGCGCAGACGACCTCACCCTTTCTTAGAAGCTTCGCCGCATTCTCCGGGCTCGCCTTGACACCTCCTGCGCGCTGGATGAAATGGCTGATGACCGGAAAATTATCGACAAAGTCGGCGACCAGAAAACGGATGTTTCTTCTCTTTGGATGCCTGTTATAGACCGCCATATTGAGCATAACCGCGTCATATGGGAGCATGCCTGAATGATTGGAGACCACAAAAGCCGGTCCCCTGAGCGGTATGTTCTTTACGTCCTTTACCTCAACACGGAACCAGTCCTCATAAAGAAATTCGAACACGGGCCGCACCATATCCAGAAGCTCCGGGTCCATTCCGAACTCGTCATCGGTCTTGATGACGTCGTTAAGACGCTGATAGATGGCGGTACATCTGGCGACAAGGTCAGAAACAGGTTTGGTCTTCATTAAGATGACCAGGAGATCCTGCATAAGGCTGTAATAATCTTTTGTCATAAGCCAAGACTTACAACCGTCCTTCTATAAAGGAACCATGTCATGAAAAGTATGACGCCGTCAATTATCATGCCGGAGAGGTACGCGAAATATTGGCCCGAATAGATGAACGCTATCAAGAACCCCAGTGTTGTAACGACCTTTGAAATGATTATGATGCGGACATCTTTCAGGTTCTGACGGATCTCGCTCTGGGCAGAAAAGGCCGCATAGGTAAGGACGGCCAGGAGAGCGACCGCAAGGACCTGCCAGAAGTGTTCAACGGGCTCGGGGAGATTCTTGTACGGCCAGCCGAATATCGAATGGCCTATCGTGTTGAGCCAGTAGATGATCTGCGAAGGAAAGATGGCGAAACATATGCCCGCGGCGGTGAACAGACCCGCCCACCAGCGAAGAAGAAATACCAGCTGGCGTTCCTGCAATGTCATCCAGAGTTGGCGCATATTTTATCAGCAGCAGGACGGGGCCTGCGCGGAGCTTCCCTTGTTCATTTTGCAAGCGATCAGCGCAAAAATGATGGAGAGAAGACCGCAAAGTATAAAGACCATCCAGCTTGTCTTCATTGCGAACATCTGACCGTTAATGATAACGTCCCAACCCGCGATTATGCGGATGATGTGCGCGATGGCCGGTGCCGCAAAAAGGCCCGAGAACCATGTGAACATGCAGCCGCAGTGACATTTGTCTGACATATTATTACCCCCTTGTTAAAAAATGAAATCAGAAGTTCTCAATATCACTTCGTCCTGTCAATGTCCAGAGTCTCCTTCGACGTTTTCATCGCGCAATATTTGGGCCCGCACATGCTGCAGTGGCTCGTGACTCGTGACTCGTGACTCGTTATTTGTGAACCATTATTATCCGGATTAGATTGTTTGTGGTACTCGCGGGCACGGTCTGGGTCTAGGGCAAGCTCGAACTGTTTAGTCCAGTTGAACTCGTAGCGGGCCCTTGCCATGGCGTCGTCGCGGTCGCGTGCTCCCTTGCGCCCTCTTGCCACATCCGCGGCATGGGCGGCTATTTTGTGAGCAATGACACCCTGCCTCACATCATCCTCTTCAGGAAGTCCCAAGTGCTCCTTTGGAGTCACATAGCAGAGCATTGAAACCCCGTGATAAGCAGCCATTGTGGCGCCAATGGCGCTTGCAATATGATCATAACCGGCAGCTATATCGGTGATAACAGGGCCCAGAACGTAGAACGGGGCACCGTGGCAAAGTTCTATCTCCTTCTTAACGTTCATCTCTATTTCATTGAACGGAATGTGGCCGGGCCCTTCGATCATCACCTGAACGTCGCGCGCCCATGCCTTTTTGGTGAGCTCGCCAAGCGTTGCGAGCTCTGCGAACTGTGCGGCATCCGAGGCGTCGGCAAGCGAGCCGGGACGAAGGCCGTCCCCAAGGCTCAAGGAAACATCGTACTTTTCACATATATCGAGAAGGCGGTCATAATGTTCGTAGAACGGGTTCTCTTTTTCGTTCTTCATCATCCATTTCCCCATGAGGGAGCCGCCCCTGCTGACGATCCCGGTTGTGCGCTTGCAGGCAAGGGGAATGTGTTTTCGCAGGAGCCCTGCGTGGACCGTCATGAAATCCACCCCCTGGCGAGCCTGTTCCTCTATCACGCCGAACATCTGGTCGAGCGTCAGATCCTCGACATTCTCCACAAGCTCTATCGCCTGATATATAGGGACCGTGCCGACCGGTGCGGTAGAATGTTCTATAACGGCGGCGCGGATATCGTTTATTTCGGTCCCTGTTGAAAGGTCCATCACCGCGTCTGCTCCGTATTTGATGGCGGTATCGAGCTTTTTGAGCTCCTCTTTAATGTCCGACTTAAGGGATGAATTGCCGATGTTGGCGTTTATCTTGCAGGTCGTTGCAACACCGATACCGATAGGTCTTAGGTTCTTGTGATTGACGTTCGCGGGGATGATAAGTTGGCCCTTTGCTATCTCACCTCTTACAAATTCAGGAGAAAGCCTTTCTGTCCTGGCAACGGATTCCATCTCTTTTGTGATAACGCCCCTTCGGGCCTCGCGCATTTGTGTTGTCATGAATTCTCCTAATAGAATCGCTCATGGTGAGCCTGTCGAACCATGGGCGACTATTTTCCAATTATCCCATCCAAAGGGCTCGATGCGGTTGCATAAAGTTTTCTGGGGATTCTCCCTGCCTCAAACGAAAGCCTGCCGGCTTCTATGGCATATCTCATGGCCTGCGCCATCTTCACGGGATCATTTGCCCCGGCAATGCCCGTGTTCATAAGGACCGCCGTACAACCAAGCTCCATCGCTATGGCTGCGTCCGAGGCACAGCCAACGCCTGCGTCTACTATCACCGGAACCTTAACGGTCTCTAAGATTATCTGAAGGTTAGTGGGGTTTCTAACGCCCATCCCGCTCCCTATAGGCGCGGCAAGCGGCATGACCACGGCGCATCCTGCGTCTTCAAGTTTCTTGCAAACTATGGGGTCATCGCTGCAATAGGGAAGGACCACAAAACCGTCCTTAACAAGAGACCTTGCGGCCTCAAGAGTACCTTCATTGTCTGGAAAAAGTGTCTTTTCGTTACCGAGGACCTCTATTTTGACCCAATTCGTGCCAAGCGCCTCACGGGCGAGCCCGGCAGTAAGCAGGGCATCTTTTACATTGTAGCAACCGGCGGTGTTCGGGAGGAGCCAGTGTTTCTTTCGGTCGAGATAATTGAAGAGATTCTCTTCCGGTGCACCGTTTAGCTTCACGCGTCTTATAGCCACGGTTACTATCTCGGTGCCGCTTATTTCAAGCGCACGTTGCATCTGCTCAAAATTGGCATATTTGCCCGTTCCCACCATCAGCCGCGAATTGAACGTCTTGTCTGCTATTTTGTATGTCATAATGTATCCCCATACTTTGCTGGCCTGTGACTTTGCTGGCATTGCTGGCTAAAGCTCATCCTCCTCCAACCGCATGTATAACCTCTATCCTGTCGCCTTCTCTGACCCTGGTCAAAGGATGCTCGGAGCGAGGGATAACCCTATCGTTTATTGCCACCGCAAGGTAGGTTTGGTTGAGTTTTAATTTTGTGAGGAGGTCAGTCAGAAGTTCCAACCCTTCCAATTCCCGCCTTTCACCATTAACGATTATATGCGACATGGGTCCGTTTGCTATCAGATTGAACGGCCTTTGTCAACGGTTGGAAAGGCAGGCATTTGTACCACTGCCTTGACATAATACCCGTTCCGCGACTGTGTTTTCAGGAGCGGGTGAGGTATTCAAGCGACCGGTGTTCGGTTTCGCTCAAACGCCGCGAAACCGGCACCTCGGCGCTCGGTCACGGCGTTTATTGAGTTGGCTGCCGATGCCGTGCCCTCCGCGACGTCGCTTTCACACCTCACCCGCTCCTGAAAACACACCTGCCGATCCTTGAGTGAAGTCATCATTGGTTGATAAGGTCTTAGGGGAGATGCCGGTTGTGAGGACAATGGCGCCTCCGACGAATCCGTTTTTTTTGAGGATGAGGAGGAGTGACCGCGAGCCGTACGAGGTCAAAAAACATGTAAGCGGCTTTTAATTTTGGCGTTTGAGCGAGCTCGTCGCAGTGAAAACGCCAAAATTCAGCGGTCAATTTAAACTTCACCCTTCGACAGGCTCAGGGTGAGCGGGATATAAAACACCAAAGCCGCACATGTTTTTTGGCCGAGAAGGCGAGCGGTCAAGCTTGGCCGAACAAACGGCATCTTCCCTAAGACCATAATTATTAATGTCGCGGAACGGGTATTATGACTGGTTCGAAAGCAGGTCAAAAAGCCTTTTGACCTGAGGAAAAGTTAAGTGTTTAGGGCCGGAGGAGTCGATGATGTAGTCGGCGAGGGGTATCTTTTTTGCAAGGGGCCACTGGGTGCATATCCTGTTCCTGAAACGTTTCTTGCACCTGTCATACATGGCTTTTTTGGAGCAGGCGACAACGATCTTTACATCTACCTTTTTGTCCCAGCCGGTCTCAAAAAGGAGCGGAACTTCGACCACCATAAATTTGCACTTATGCCTTATGACCTCTCCACTCGGCCGCCTCCGGTGGGCTTGCTCGAAGGATAAGACTGCTTTCCAAATTGCCGGGTGAAGGATGCTCTCAAGTCTCTTTCTTAAATATGCGGCCGCGGCCCCTTTTGCAAAAACGATCCTAGCAAGTTTATTTCTGTCGATCTCGCCCTTATCTCCCAAGATCCTCCGCCCAAATAGTGCAACGGTTCTATAATATTCAAGCCTCCCCTTCTTTAAGAGCTCGTGTGCTATCGTGTCGGTGTCGACGGTTGGCACACCAAGCCTGTGGAATGCCTTGGCAGTAAGGGATTTACCGGTTGCAATGCCTCCGGTAAGGCCGATCAGTTTTATTCGTTTGGGGTTTTGTCGCATGACTTCTTGTTGAACAGTTCAACAGCCGACTTTAATTTAAGGACGATATCGATAAGCGGCCTTACGGCGCGTTCACCGTGGGCACAGACCTCTTCGACATGTTTCGTGACCTCGGCATCGTTCGAAGCCTCGAGCATTTGAGAGACCGATTGGACCACCTTGTTCCATTCGGGCTCAAGCTTGGCGTGAAGCATCTTCAGATGTTTGTTCCTCTCGGCCTGTTCCTGCATCGTGCCCCATACGGAATCTACAAAATCGTTCACCCCCCACTCTTTGCCTTTACTGGCCTTGCTTGCATTGCTGGCTTTGCTGGCTATTTTCGCCTTGCGGCCTTTCTTATTTTTCTTATTTTTCATAATTTATCCGATCGCACGTCATTCTGGGCGTTAGCGAAGAATCTCCCGAACCAACTTACGGGGGATCCTTCGCTTCACTCAGGATGACAGTTCTTTGTATAAATTTTTCGCCAGTGCCGACAGTTGTTCCTTTGTATTGAGTCCGGGGTCGTCCAGGACCAGCTCCATGAGCCCTTTTATCACCTTCCCCATCAAAGGACCAGACTTTATTCCCATTTCCATAAGATCGTGGCCGTTCATGGCAAGGTCCTTGGGACCGAAAGGCGGTTTCTTTTCCAGCTCTTCTATGATCCTTTTCTTGAGTTTCAGGACCCCGCCGACACCGGCCGGATATTTTCCGCCCCTGTTATCGGCGATACGCATATCGACAAGTTTCATTATAAGGTCTTTGCCTGTCTTCGCCACAAAGCGCCTTATCGCCTTGTCGGAGTAGAACGACTTGGTCTCGAACATGTGGTTCTCTATGAGAGTAAGGACATTTTCGGGGTTCACGCCTATTACAGTTACCTTCAGCGCATCCATCCTCTTCTTCGCTATCCTCTTGGAGACTATCTGATGGCCGAAAAAGGCCACGCGCTTCTGCTCGGGCACAAAACGGGCGGTCTTTGCCTTGCCGACATCATGAAAGATCGCCGCAAGCATCAGTTCAAGATCTCCCCTGTGCTGTATCAGATGGTCGCTTGCCGCTGCATCGAGCACTATCATCGTATGTTCGTATACATCGTGACCCTTATCCTGCTTAATGCCCTTACATGCCGATATTTCCGGAAAGACAAAAGGGAGGACGCCCGTCCTGTCCATCAGCTCAAAACCGCGAGACGGCCTTTCGGCCAGAAAGAGCTTTCTTATCTCATCGATGATGCGTTCACCCGAAACCGTCTTTATAAGCTCGGCGTTCGCCTCCATCGAGGCGAGCGTTTCCGGATCTATCTTAAGATCGAAGCGCGCGGCGAACTGGATCGCACGAAGGAGCCTTAACGGGTCCTCCTTGAAGGCCTCTTTAAAGACCTGACGTAACGTCTTTCTTTTAATGTCGTCCTTGCCGCCGAACGGGTCTATTATTTCTCCGGTACGGAGGTCTTTGGCCATCGCGTTGATCGTAAAATCCCTGCGAGAGAGGTCCACAAAGACGGGAAGCGTATGATCGTAGCTTACGTCAAAATCGCGGTGGCCGCCACCTGTTGAGACCTCTTTTCTCGGGATAGCGATGTCGTGAATGACACCCTTCTCATTGAACGGAGAGAACTTCAGGACGCCAAACGACTTGCCTACGAACGTTACCGTGCCGAATGGCCTTAAGATCTGCGAAAGCTTTTCAAGCGGGATGCCGGTGACCAGATAGTCGCTGTCCTTTTTGGGATGGCCAAGAAGCTCATCGCGCACACTTCCGCCGACCTCATAGATCTCGCCGCCGGCTTCGTGTATGATTTTCTCTAACATATAGATCGGGGTCAGGCTTGACTTCTTGACTTTAGCTTAAAGTCAAGAAGTCAAGCCTGACCCCAAAGATTATTCCTCTATATATCTATGGATCTTGGCGTCCTTCATGAGAGAGGATATCCACAATTGGAAGAACTCCTGGCCGTTCTGCGTTGCGACCGTCTTTTGAAATGTCTCGCCGTCCTTCTGCCACTGGGCTTCCTGAGGAAGGTCTATCTTTAGAGGCCTCACCACATACCACTTTTCACCTGCCTGAACTGGAGCGGCTGGAGCCCCCTTCTCGGTCCTTAAGGTAAATATCTTGTCCCAGACCTCAACGTCAATATCCGAAGGGATTATCTGGCTGCGTTCTGAAATGGAAACGGGGCCCACCTTTTTGGTTTTTCCCTGTTTCCCGGCCTTGGCAAGGTCTTCGTTGTCGAATTCGGTAACGTCGAAGGTCCACTTTGTGTTGCTCATATCGAAGAGCGGCTTTGCGAAAGGGGCCTTTTCTTCGGTCTTAAAGACGCTCTGCACGTTCTGAATGATGATCTCTTCTTTAAGAAGATTCTCATAGTCCATATTATATTTTTGCGAGAAGTACGGCAGGAAACGGCGTTTGTACATATACGGATCGAACTGACCGTTCTCATCTTTGGCGGCCGGGGAATTTTTGATCGCCTCGGCAAGTTCCATGTCTGTAGGACCCACGCCTATCTTATTGCCAAGCTGGTCCACGATCGACTGCTGGATGAGCTGGTTTATAGTTGTTGCGGTAACGCTCTTTTGGATCCCTTCGGGGAGGGGCTCTCCCTCTTTCCCTTTGAATATGTTCTGATACATCTTGTAGGTGTTATCGTAGGCGAGCTGGAACTTGGGCCTCGTTATGATCTCGCCGTTGACCCTTGCCACGACCGTTCCGCCCCTCGCTCCTTTGTCACGCTGCGACATTCGGCTGTATCCGAAGAAGAATACGAACACTATGATGATGATGCCGAATATTACCTTTACTCCCCAATCCGCCGATTTCTTTCTTATAATGTCTAACATTATATCTCCTCCCGTTTTGTGGCGTGTATTCTACCTATAAGCTCCAAAACCGCAAGGAATTTTCGCAATGCTAAGCTCCCCGTAGCATCGCAACAAATATCTTTAACGTCGTGGAATGTAAAAATGGTTTGCAGAACTTGGCGGTTATGTGGTAGCGAGTTCGGCAGATGAACGTTATCTATCGCACTCGAAGGCTGATGTTCCTGATACCGCACGGTATCTGGCGTGTCATTCTGGCGTCATATCTTCTTCTGCTTATCTTCCCGAATAAGATGTGGCAGGGGCCTTCACCTCTTCCAAAGAGGAGCCCTTCCTAGAGAACTTGAACTGGCTCGATATCGCAAATAGACCACCGGTCAGCGTGATAGGAATTATCTGCATCAAATGATATGTGGCGCCTATCACAAGCGCCGTCTCCTTGTCCAGCCCCATAGATGTATAAGCAAGCACGCAGGCAAGTTCAAAAGTACCGAGCTGTGCGGGCGCAGAAGGTACAACTATGGCCAGGTTTACGGCTATCAGCACAAGTAGCGAGCTCCAGAACGGCAACACGACTCCAAAGGCCACCTGCGTCATATAGATCATCGAAAGCTGAATGAGCCACGAAAGAATCGAGGCGAAGATACCTTCCAGAAATATCTTCCAGTTGCGCAAAGGGGCTATCCCCTCCTGAAACTTTTTAAGATATTTGTGTTCTATGTCCCGCGTTGAGTAGATGATCGCCACAGTGTAAAGGACCACGGTAACAATGAGCGAGATCGTAAGGCCGTAGTGCATCCATTTTGGAACGTTCGTGAACAAGATAAGTGAAGCGGCTAAGAGCAAAAAGCTTATCGCCTCTACTATCTTATCTGAAACGAGGCTCGCCGTGGTTGTAAACCTGCTGACCTCGGCATCTTTTCCAAGAAGGTGCACACGAACCGCCTCGCCAAGCCTTGCGGGGAGTATATTGTTGGCCATGAAGCCTATGTTCACGACCCTGTACATAAGCCAGAACCTTATCTTCTTGATAAGTTTCAGCATCACAAGCCATCGCCATGATTTGAGCGCCAAAACCACGTAGTTTGCAAGGACGATTGGGACAAGCCAAAGGGGTTTAATGGAAGCAAGCGAGGCCCTAAGTTCGTCGGAGCTAATATTCTTAAAAGAAAAATAGATGGCAACAACGCCAATAACGATACCTACCGTTTGGGCGATATATCTATTCTTGAGAATTTCTTTGAAGCTCTTCATAATATGAGACGACCTCTCTTGCTATCTTGCTCCATGAGAAGTCTTCGGCCCTTGCACGGGCATGTTCGCCTATTTTCTTTCGTGTTTCGGGCGAATCTAATAGTTTATTAAGCGCATTTGCAAGGTTTTTGTGATGCGGCTCGCCGCAAAGAACACCATCGACACCACTTGTTATCATTGCCTCATATGCCGGCATCGAAAAGGCGACAACCGGCTTGCCGGCGGCCATCGCCTCCAGGATAGTAATGCCGAACGAGGCCTTGGTCGTGGGAAAGCAAAAGATGTCGGCGGTTGCGTAGTAATTGGGTCTGACCCCATTGATGTGGCCCAAGAAATGGACATCATCTGCGATCGAAGCCGGGACCATGGATGTATAATAGAGTTTTAGCGGCCCATCTCCACCTATTATGAGCCGGCAATCGCTGCGCGCTTTTCTTACCTCAACGAAGGCCTTTATCAGATAATCAAGCCCGTTCCTTGGTTCCAACCTTCCAAGGTAAAATATGTTCTTTTTATCGTCGCAATATTTTTCTATCTTGGGCGCCGCCGGATAGAACTTGTTTATATCGACGCCGTTGGGAATGATCCGGTAATCTCCCCTGAAATAGCGGTTCATGCTCTCCACGCACAGATGTGAGACCGCTATCCTGCCATGGAGGCCGTCGAAATATTTTTGGATGGGGCGTCTGAACGTCCTTAAAAACCCGCTGGAACTGAAATGTGTATGAAACGTGCCCACTGTTATGGTGTTGGAATATCTCTGAAAGAAGAACGGCAGTGTAGGAACGAACGGAGAATGGATATGAAGAATATCAAATTTTTCCCGTTCTATTATCTTCCTCACCTTTCTGCCCAGATCAAAACTGACCGTAACGCGCGCTATCGAACCATTTGAATAGATAGGAAGGCTCTTACCTATCTTTATTATCCGGACGTCGGTTTTGACGCTGGGATCAGGTCCGACATCGGAGGTTATGATGACCGGTTCGTGCCCAAGTCTTTTGGCCTCCAAGCTAAAATGGTGGACATGCTCGGTGATCCCGCCGAGGAGAGGATAATAATATTCGGTTACGATGCCTATTTTCATTTAACTGTCATTCCTGCGGCATTAGGCAGGAATCTCCCTTATATCCTTGTCATTCCTGCGGCCTTAGGCAGGAATCTCCCTTATATCCTTGTCATTCCTGCGGCCTTAGGCAGGAATCTCCCTTATTTATTCGTTGACCAACCCTTTATACAAATCTTCCCAGTCAGGATTATCTTTCTCAATCAATCTGACCTTCCAATCTCTTTTCCATGCCTTCAAATGTTTCTCTCTTGTTATTGCTTCTTTAATATCTTCATGCTCTTCAAAATATACAAGACTATGAACATTGTATCTGTCGGTAAATCCTTCAACTAAATTATTCTTATGTTCATATACACGTTTTATTAAATTTGATGTAACACCTATATATAAGACACCGTTCTTTCTGTTGCTTAAAATGTAGGTATAATACATTCTATTCGTGAGATCCCTGCTTACTACCGCAGGGATGACACACCTTTATTCGTGAGATCCCTGCTTACTACCGCAGGGATGACACACCTTTATTCGTGAGATCCCTGCTTACTACCTCAGGGATGACGCACCCTTATTCGTGAGATCCCTGCTTACTACCGCAGGGATGACAACCTATTTACTATTTTGAAAGGTCGTGAAACACGAGTTTCACCTGCGTCGAGAAATCAACGTCATTATTGCCGCTCCTGAAACCATCGTTCTTCACGGCATCTATCCCGGCTTCGCCGTAGATATTCATCACTTTTGTTATCTTTTTCTGGCCGGCAAGTTTAAAGAGGAAATGATGTTCGGTAATACCTTTTTGGGAAACATATATGCCGTTATTATTACCGTTCGAATCAAAGGTAAGTCCGTATTGATCGCTTGATCTGTATAGATATCTCGCATTCGCCCTTATGAACTCGTTCAAATTGAACTGATATGTAGAGGTTATGTATGCTGAATAAGTATCAGACCCGGCGTCATAGCCCATGAATTTATCATCCAGTGCAAAACCATCCCTGTAAAAACCGTGTCTGTAGGAGAACTGGCCCGTATAGATAAATTCTCCCCGTAGAGAGAGCCTATTCTTTTTATCCAATCTTGGAAAATAGATCCCGCCAAGCCAGTTGGCATCATTTATAAGCATAAAACCATATTCCTGCTGTGTGTCTTCTAGTAGAACTTTGCCATACACCTCCATGCCAAGTAATGGTGGGATATGGAACGTGGCATCGGCGCCCATCAGGTGGTTGGAAGACGCACGACTATTCCCTGAATTAAAAAGAAACCCTATGAACTCGCCTATCGCGGTTGTAACACTAGGGTTAACGGCACCCTCTCCACCCATCATAACTGCATGGTCAAATCCAAGATCGAGCCAGTAGGCCGGTTGATAATCTACCCTGTATCCGGAAAGTATCGTGTTCTTTGGCTGATAATCACCGCCTAGAAGCGAAAAGAAGGCGGTAAAACGCCACTGGCCAAGGTGCTTAAGTACCCACGGAAGCCTGAATGTAGAGGGCGTTGTGAGCCTTATCATGTCCTGTGCATGTGCGTTGTTGCTGAAAAGAAGGCTGTATTCACCCGGACCCCAGATAAGCGCATCGCGACCTACCTGAAGCTCAAAGTTCTTATATCCCGTCTTAACATATCCGCGGTAGAGCGTAATACCGCCGTTCTCGATATCGCCGGAACGCAAATAGAAGAGAGGCTGAACATAAAATGAAAAATATGGTGTTGCGGAAAGCCGGTGAGATGTATCGAAGTAGAAGTTGCTATATTTTTCATAGCGCTGGCCGTCTTTATAATCCAAAAGAGGCTGAACAGTACCAGATGTAGTGCCAAGCCCGCTCGGCATGGCCTCTTCCTGCTGATTCGTGGCGGTCCATGAAAAACCTGCTGTATCTATCGGTCTAAATTCCAAACTCCTTCCCTTGTTGCCATCGATCAATGCGATATCCGCACTAAATTCATTCTCAAGCTCACGCATTATAGGCTCAACTCCCTCATCGGGGGCCTCGATAAGCCTTCCCCTTGCCTCAACAACAAGTCTTGCGACAGTAAACCTCGAGAGCGGCCTTTGGTTGGGGCTATAGGTCTTTATGAGCTTGCGAGATGCGAGCTTAGCCAGATAGCTGTAGACAACATCATCGTACACGTTCACATCTACCTGCTGAATGGCAAATGATGTGGCAGATATGATAAGTATAATTGTCATTGCGAACGCAAGTGAAGCAATCCAGTTAACGCACTGGATCGCCACGCCCCTTCGGGGCTCGCGATGACATGTAGATCGCTTCGCTACGCTCGCAATGACATGAGTTTTACGCATCAGATCTCCTCTTATTGAACAAGACCATCAGCGCGGGGGCAAGGATCACCGCAGCACTGATGCATGTCAGCTCTCCTATGATCGCGACCCATCCGAACGACGCAAGCGCCTGATTGTTGGCGACGATAAGCACGGAATAGCCAATGATCGTGGTGAGCGAACAGAGCATGACGGCAAGCCCAGTATGCCTGAGCGAATGTTCAACGTTCTCCATTTTATCGCGCACAAGACGCATCACCACATTTATCGCGTAATCGACACCTATCCCGAAGGTCAGTGGGAGCGCAATAAAGTTGAAGAAGTTAAGTTTGATCTTCAGGAGTGCCGCAAGCCCAAGCATCGTGATTATGCCCACAACAAGGCAGATGATTATCACCCAGGAGGACCGCCAGTGCCTGACGACAAAGCCTACAAAGATGATCACCATGATAAAAGAGGCCAGGGTCAGAATGGGGGCCTCGTCCCTTATGGCCTTCACAAGGTCCGAAAATATCATCGAGGCGCCTGCCGCGTGAAAGATGCGGCCGTCTTTAAGCGTGAATCTCTTTATCGTGTCCGAAAAACGTGTCAGATTCCTGCCGTCGGAAAGGAGCATGCCGGGCCTCGGGTTCACAAAGACAACGACACCCTTGTTCTTCTTCAGGTCCTCAAAATGTTTGGTGAGGGCATAGGGAATATCGTCGATCGTTAAAAGGTCCCCTTTGAGGGATTCTCTGATAGGATCGACCTTGTCCTTTAGATCGCCTTTAAGGCCGTTGATATACTCCTCATTCTTTGCAAATAATATCCTGAACTTTTCAAACTTCGGTATCTTCTTTTCCTGATCCTTGGGAAGAAGGCTGTATATCGAATAGCACGAACCGACGCGGCGTTCCGACTCCGGAAGCGCCATGTTCTTTTCGTTTATGACATCACAGACAAGCGGCGCATCTTCTTTTTTATCCAAGAGGACAACGGCAGGGGTCATCGAGTCCTTAAAGAGCTTGCTGACACGTTTTTCCAGGGCCTCGGTCCCGGAGGCGACGCTTGTCTTGTTCCTAAGCTTCGTAAAATCGTATTCGATGGCATCGGGAACGAATTGGGCGACAAGCAAGACCGAAAGGACCGCGATAGTTATGGAGACGGCCAGGACCTTTCCGGGGGAATGAACCACGCACGACGTAAGCTTGGCGAAGACCGCACTCTTTCTTGGAGACTCGGCCCCTTCTTTCACGGTCTCCCTGACGCGCTCGGTTATTAACGTAAATATGGGAAGAAGAATGAATGTGCCCAGCCAGCAGAGCATGACTCCGACGGCCCCTATCATCCCGAACTGGTTGAGCCCCTTTATCCTCGCCAAAAGGAGGACGGCAAAGGCGACGGCAGTGGTCGATGCGGCAAGGAATGTGGAGCTTAATGTGTTCCTGACCGATATCTTCATGGCGTCGGCCGGAATGCGGCCCTTCCTTCGCTCTTCGACATAGCGAGCCATTAGAATAATGCCGTAATTGATACCGGTTCCGAGGATTATGGAGCCCAAAAATGCCGTCTGGCTGTTCAAGTAACCGATGGAAAGATAGGTAAATGCGAACGTCCACGAAAGCGCGATTATGAGCGTTGTGCCAAGCAGGAACACTATCCTGATGCGCAGGAAAAAGATACTGATAGCAAGTGCGACCAGAAAAATGCAAAGGAGCGCGGTCGAGACCACGTCCTTTTTGAGCGTATCGTACTCCTCCACCGTGCTCTTAACGTTGCCGCAAAAACCGATCTTCATTGAAGGGTCATAAGAGTAAGGATCAAGACCGGCAACTTCCTGCTCCACGTTGTTTATCAGCCTGCGGGCGTTCTCAACAGAGAGGCTCTGCTCATAGGGCCTTATTATCATGATGAGCATGCGGCCCCACTCACCTCCGTAATAGTTCTCAAAGGCCTGAATGGGGGCGGTGTAGTTCTTCTGGTTCCGGCCCTTTATCTCATCTATCTGGGCGGTCAGGGGGTCCTCGTCCGCAAAGTCTATAAAGAGGCCCGACTTGGTGAGCTTCTCGTAATCGATCCTTCGCTGGATGCTTCCGTAGAGCTTGTCTATGTCTTCAATGTTTATGTAATATAGAGTATATTTTTCGTAGAACTTCTTTATGTCATCAGATTTATAATCAAGGTAACGGATGGTCCCTTCGGGCAGCTTTTCAATCCTTGAAGCAAGGTCATCCATGAACTTTTTATTGGCATTAACATTGGGGCTTTCGGCGACAACTATGAGGCTTCCTACCCCGCCTATGCGCTCAAGGGTGGCGTTAAGGTCCTTGACGCTTTGGTAATTATCAGGAAGGAGCTCTTTTAAGTCCCCCTTTATCGATAACCTGGACGACAGGTAGAACGAAGCGATCGATGTGAGAAGAACCGCCGCAAGCGCGAGAAAAAGGTGCCTTTGAACGAGGTCTATGTATGCGGAAAAACCGCGGTGTATTCTATCGGATATCATAACGGGCCCTGAAACCGTGCCAGGCTTTTAGAACATATTCCGAAAGCGCGTAGGCCACACCCGCCACAAAAAGCCCTGCAAAGATATCGATGACCCAGTGGTGGCGCAGATAGACGGTGGAGAACCAGAGCCCAAGGACGAGCGGTATGTATATCAGCCAGATGGTGCCGAATATTCGATTAATACTCCTGAACTTCCACGCAAAGAAAAGCGCGACCGCAGAAATGCCGACGTGCAGGCTTGGAAATGCCCCGCACGGAACGACGGAGAGGCTGTCCCAGGCGCTCTGCAACCGGTCGAAGATATAGGGACCGTGAAGGACGTGCGGATTCGTGTAGAGTTCGGTTATAAAATAGCGCGGAGGCGATGTCGGCCAGGCAACATAACCTATGAAACCCATAAGGAACGTGAATGTTACGGCCAGGGCCATCTCCCTGAACTCGGAACGCCTGTCTTCATGAGAAAGAAAGAACATAAGAACGAGCGGGAAGACGAAATAGAGGGCATAGCAAAAGGCCATGATGTCGGTAAGTATGGGCGAATAGATCTTCTGTGCCCAGATGGTTGGTTCAACGCCAAAAATAGCGATGTCCCAGTGGTAAAAGACCCCGGCAAAGTCGTGTTTATAGAAAAGTTTGCTCAGGTCGTGAAGGTTTTCGTAGATGAACGTGACCAAGAGGAAGGGAAGCCAGTCGCGAAGGATGTGATGCGGAAGCTTTCTCTCCTCCGGCCTGAACCTGGCAAGGATAGAGTGATAGATAATAAGGGTCAAGGTGATGCCGACCGGCAGACCCAGGGACGCCTGAAAGAACCTTATGTGACCGCCGGCAAAGATTATGGTAACAAGGAGGACGAGGGTCATAACGACCGCAAGCATGAGGTCAGGGCCCGCAAGGGCTATAAAGGCAAGGATTCTTTTAAATAACCACCTGGAGTGGGACGTCAGGATACCCTTTTCTTCGTTCAAGGATGTAGCATGAGTTGTGGTGCCATTTGCCATAGAAGTGGCGGCTTTTGTATCTGTTTTGGCGCTTTTTTGCAATGACTTTTGACAAATCATTGAAATTAAACTACATTGTCGCCCACCTTGAAACCACTTTTTAAACACCTTCTAACCACCTTTAAACTCCTTCTGTTCCTCATGCTTCCTCCGGCCATGGGATATGCCCAAGTTTCAAATAACATCCCTACAAATGACTATTCTTACGCCCTGATAGACAAATTAGCCGCCGTGGGCCTTATTAAAACCCCCATCACCGCCCAACGCCCATGGACCAGAGATTATGCGGCGCGGTTGGTCACGGAAGCCATGTCCAACAGGGATGAGCTGATCAAGGGCCTCGAGTCGCCGGATAGACCTGAAAGGGGTGATTACAAGAGTTACAACAAACTCCTCGCCCAAAAAAGATTCGTGGATGCGATACTAAAGGAACTTTCGGCCAAATATGGCGATGGATTGCATGTCATTGCGAGCCCAAAGGGCGAAGCAATCCCATGCGATCAACTACATTATAATGACATTCAATTTCATCCACTCTCATCCGCCTCCCTCACCTACACATACCTGAACAACTCCCCGCTTCCGGTCGGCGCGGCCCCTCCCAACCGGATAAATGACCAATTCTACCCTCTGGCCGCCAACCAAGAGGGCCGCCATTATGAAGAAGGCAGCAACTACTACATCGAGACCGAAAGTTCCCTCACATTTCCAAAATATTTCTCCGCATACCTGCGCCCCCAGTTCCAGTTCATCTATACAAGCACAAGTGCCGGCGACGAGGCCCATGCCTACATCCAGAACCTCTATGTCAAGACAGGGATAAATAGTTTTGAGATAGAGGTTGGACGAGATCAACTTGTATGGGGAAATGCATTGCATGGGGGCTTAATGTTCTCCGATAACCCAAGGCCTCTGGACATGGTCAAGTTATCGACATCAAAACCGGTAAAGATACTTGTCCCGGTGGAGGCAACGCTCATTGCGGCAAATATGGGACCATCTTACGATCCCGAAGATGCTTGGGTTTGGGGCGGCAAAATAAATGTAAGCCCGTTCGAATGGCTGGACCTCGGTTTTGCCGACATCACAGAAAGCAAGGCAGGTCATTCGTCAGTGAACCGGATAGGATTTGACGGAAAGCTGGTTTTAAATGGACTACGCGGGGTAAATCTTTACGGGGAGGGATATATTGAGAATAGAGATGATGAAAAGTTCGGCTGGCTTGCCGGTGTCTATTTCCCAAGGTTTGACTTCATAGGAAAGTGGTCGCTACGGGTTGAATATGAGAACATCGCCGCGAACACTTATACGAGCTCTAAGTACCCATCGGGCTGGGCGCTAAATAATTTGTTCATCGGAAGCATAATGGGACCTGATTCACAAAAATTCACCGCATCAGCCGATTACAACTTCACGCCGCAGACTAAATTAGGGCTTGCCGGAGGTTACATGGAAAGAAAAGGGGTAAATAACGAATCTCATATCTTTAATGCCTACACATTTGCCATCCCCTTCCAAGATAACCGACTTAACTTCTATTCATCCCTCGGCTGGGACTACGTAACAAATAGTAATTTTACATCAGGAAACAACAAAGCCGACCTGATGTTCCAGGCCGGCCTCAAAATGAACTTTCCGGAATTTTAACCGCCGCTTACTGCTTCACTGTTCACTATTCTCTGCTTCTCTCTGCTTCAAACTCCGCGCCTTTCGTACACAATCATCGCCGCGATCGTGTCCGAAACGTGCGATGAGTCATGGCAATATCGACCACTGTTTTTTTTCGTTTCCGAAAATCCATGATCGGTCAAAAGAACGAGAGGGCGGCCGGATCCTATCAACGGCAAAATATCTTTTATAACGCCGCTGACTTCCGCAACCGCCGAATCCATCAATTGATGCAACGGCTGCGTCGTTGCATGCAAGAGGCGGTCTATTATTCCAACTCGCAGCCACATTGAGCCTTTACCCGCTTCCTCCTTGATCCGTTTCCTTACCTCCAGCGTTTCAGCGTCGGCAAAATAGCAAATGCCCCGATTTTTAAGGATCGCCGATATTGCATCCGCATCCGACGTGCCAAAGAAGGCCCTCTGCCACGAGCCAGTATCTGCGCCATTAATGCGGCACCAATTTTCACTAGCGACATTCATTCCATCGCTCTTTCTGATAAATTCGCCTAGTTGGGCCACGATATCCCATCTGGCAGCGTCCAGAAAGAGGAACACGGCATTCTGATGCTTTTCAAATACGTGGCTAAATTGCTCTTTCCATTCCGGAAGCCCGGCAAACATGCGATCGCGAACATCTGTCTGTCGCAACATGGCATTACGCAACTTTTCCACGATTTGCATCGACGGAAAATCGTTCCGGTAATGGCTCTCCGCCAAAAAAGAAATCGCGTATTCGCGCCGCGACTCTGAACGAATCAACTCGCCAACCGGCGCATCGAAAAATGGCTTTGCGACGATAACGGCCGCATCGCATATTTTTTTGATGTCGCCAAACTGGCAATCTACCGCGGTTGCTTCGGGCCTCCATCCATCTATCAAATGATTTATCAGATGTTTCGCGGCTTCCATGGCAAACGTCCGGCAGCACCGCTCGCGCTTGAGTATTTGCAATATTTTATCGCCGCTGGCGTTTACAAGGCCGGCCAGATCCGCCATTTTCTTGAGCCGCGTTCCATCAACAACAAGTTCTGCCCCGGAGAAGCAAGCAACCGTTCCGCTTGGTATTACAAGGGCTAATCTCGCGCTCAAATCATCCAGTTCGTGATCCTTGATCCACACCGCGAGCAGAGAATCGGCCATGGCGGCAACGTCTCCGTCCCCTTCGTTCATGTCTATCACAACATCGCCTTTTTCATAATTCCCAAGCCATTTTTCAAATATTTCGCGAACCAGCGAAGGAGGCAATTTTCTGCCGGAAAGCCTCTCTGAAAGATCGCCGACCTTTCTTTTGACGATTGTCACTTCGCGTTTGAGCGCCTCGTTCAAAAGAAACGCCGCATCGGGAGCCAAAAGTTCCACGAATGCGCCCATCTCCAAATTTTCGCGCAATTTGTGAAATATGCTCTCAAGCGTTTCCGACTTCGTCCGGTCTAAATCGCGCAACGCCGCTATTCGTGAAACAAGTTTTTCCAGAATAGCCGGGCTTGAAAGCGCCAAAAACGCCTCTTTCAGGCCGCCTTCCGCCATTTTTACGATATCTGCGGCATTTGCAAACTTAATCATCTTGCCCGGCATGAACCCGCAGTCGCAATGCGGCTTCAGCCGCAAAAACGGCGTGGCCGCTCTGTCACAATAGAGCGACAACGCCGCATCAATGCGCGCCTTGATCGAATCAAACCCGTCCACAAGGTGAATTCCAGAAATGCCACTTGCAAGCGAAAGCGCACGCATTTTCTTCATCTCAAACAGCTGTTTGAGCTCCTTAAAGCGCTCCTTGGGAAACGCGCGCGCATGCTCATCGACATACCATAAAGAATAAGATCCCAAAAAAGCGTCAAACGCGGAAAAAATGTCGTCTACCTTGTTATGCAAAACAACTTCAGTAAGGCTCTCCAGAAGACTTTTTAAATCCGCAAGCTTCTGCGCGGCCGGCGGCGGCATAACAGTCCCCTCCGGAATCCCCCTCAAATAATCCGCAATGCGAATCACCCGCTCTGAATCGCCAACCGCAAATTTTTCAATCGCACCAGCCGTTTTCAATATTCCGCCGAGCTCCGGCGGCGAGGCCGAAAGATACTGCGCAAGCCCCTTTGCCGCCCCCTTCGAATCTTCAACGCCGCCCATCGCTTCAAGACCGCCATTAATAACGGCCTTCGCCTTTGCAAAATCAAAACCGTCGAAAATAGGATATTTGCTGATGGCTGAAAGAGCAGGAAGCGTTTCCAAAGAAAATCTTTTCATCAGGTCGCGAGCTTCCAACAATCTTCCCCACGCTTCCCTCTGCGAAGAGAGCGAAAAAGATGCGCTCTCGATGCCTTCGGTAAGATACCCATCCAAAAAAAGGCGTTTTTTGAGATCTGCCGGAAGAAGCTCGCCGGTGTTGATCTCGTCGGCCTCTTCAACATGCGAAAAGCCGACGATGCCGGACGGAATGCGCCGGCCTCCTTTTTTGATGTCGACAATGCCTGTGTGGACAAGCGACACGATGAGCAGTTCGGCCATCTCTTTGGTAAGGCCGTATTCTCCCCGCCTGAGGTTGCGCCTCAATGCTCCCATCTTGCCGTCCTTTTTGATCATGCTCAAAACATCGCTCGCCAGGGATGAAAAAGAAGGATCCGCCTGCATGACAAAAGACGGGCCCTGAACGCGCGCGAGCCCCATCGGGATCAGCACACCTTCTATCATCGTGCGGCTGTTGTTCTTGCGCGCTGCAGCCATGGTAACGCGTCCGGGCGCAATAATTGCTTCTATCAGCGGCATAAGCGTCCGGCGCGACACAAATTCCACCTCCGGAGCCACCTCCAAAAATTTAGGATGGATTCCCTTAAGCATTTCAACGACCGGCCTCGCCGCAAACCGTTCCATTAAGCCTGCGGGATTGCCGGAAGCGAACGCACGCTCTTCTGTATGGCCGCCCCAGACAAACTTCCCTTTTTTAAATCCCGACTCGACTATGCCGGCCAGCCTTGTTTTTTCGTCATCAAGCTTGCGAACGGCGTCTTCCTTGACCGCCATTTCAACGCTTGCATCTTCCGACAAAATCTTCACAGCGTAATATTTTTGCATCTCTGAAAGATCGGTCTTATCAAAATCAGGAATCCAGTATACGGCTCCATCCGGAATCGGTTCATTTGTCGGCAGCTTAAAATCCGGCGGGCAGAGGACAATCGCGAAATCACGGTCTGCGCCGACGATCTTTTGCTCAACCTCCGCAAAAGAGAGCGATTCCGACCATAAAATGCCGCCCCGCCTCTGCGTTCCTCTCCATTGAATAATCAACTCGTTGGCGGCTCCATTTAACGCTTCGCGGACGGGAATTTCCGACGAAACTTCGCCGAATACCGTCCTAATTGCGCGCTTGTCGGATGACGGCAGAGAAGATAAAACGCGGTCGATCTCCTTTTGCAGAAGGTTTTTGGCATTGCGTTCTAAAGAAATTTCAAAGACGCGTTTTCCGGCCTCCTTCTCATGGCTCGCATGGAGAAAAAGCGACGCCCTAAGGAGAGGTTCCAAAATGACGTCCGACAGATATTGCTCGTTCGCCTTCGACGACACCTCGCTTGGGGCCATCATGAGCATCCCGACAAGTTCGGAAACGCTCTTAGGCCTTTCGAGTTCGGCAATTTTATTTAAAATTAAAATATCGCAGGCGCGATTCGCAAGCGAAAGGTCGCCTTCGTCCGCGAATGTCTTTTTGGCGGCGTGTTGCATATCGCGCCGCACAAGCGTATCGAACTCCGCAAATCGTCCGTCCTCTCTGATTCTGTCCCTGAAATGATCGTAGATAGCATCTACGGTAACGAGGGTTTTGTCGGGCCCGTCAAGAAGACCCTTTACTCCCCTCTTCGCATCGCCCTTCACTTGTGAAACGATGAAATCTACAACACCCCTGTGGGCGGAAAGAAGGCTTTTAAGCCCCTCCAAATAACGGATAGTCGAGGGATGAATCGGATAAATGCGGTAAAATTCCTCGAAATCAATTTTAAACTGCGGAATGGTTTCGCTGTACTTCGCCCATACCTCGCGGATGCGCTCCCTTGCCCCCTCTTTTTTGCGTATCAGCCTTCCATCTATCAAACCCTTGATATGGGCCTCATCAAGGGACATTTTTACGGGATACCTGTCCTTGATCTTTGCTATGACGTCGCGGGCTATATCGCCAGTCTGTTCGATGGCCTCCTGCAGCGAAGCTACAATCCAAAGCTTTTCCGACAGCGCCAACTCACCCATAAGCTGGAGATAGCGCGCGTCTTCGTTGAGCGCTACGCGCGACGGCTTCGACTTCAAAAATTCCGAAAGCTCGTCGATAACGATAACGACCCCTTCGTAACCGAGCGATTTTGCCGACTTCACAATTTGCGAAAGGAGCGTTGCCGGCGCTGTTTCCGGCATTTCAGGGCAATCCGGGTGGGCCTTAATATATCCCCACGCCGAGACAGCCGCCTTATCGGGATCTTCCTTTAATTTTTCCCATGTCGGCAGGCCGCGGGAGATAAAATATTCGTCCATGCCGGCCGAATCGACCGGCCTCACAAAGCTATCGACATAGTCTATGAAGCGGGACCTTTTTGCAAAATTCGCCTCGGCGCCCAACGCGCGAACATTCCTCTCCGCCTCGGCAAGAACCGCGTCTTCTAAGCGCCTGTCGTTCCGGACATTCACCAGCGAAACGCGGCAGGGCATGAATCGCTTTTCCATTGCGGCGCTAGCCAGCGGATTTTCGGTCCGGCAGGCCACTTCGCCGGAAAGGACAAGCGAAACGTACGACAAAAAGTGCGATTTCCCCGAACCGTACGGCCCGACAAGAAAATGGCCCCTTCCTTTTCCGTCTCTGACAGACTGCGCGATCAGGCTAAGATTCCGCTCCACCTGGCGCGTGAGAACAAACTCGCCAACCACACCTTCGCGCTTAGTTCGATCCGCTGCGTCGTCTAGGCGGACGACCGTCTCAACCACCGGCACATCAATTATATCGCGCATTAACATGTGATACACATTAGACCTCCAGCAACCATCTAATCACGTTCGCATGAACAGCGTTATGCTTTTTGAGGATATCTGCAGAAATGCTATTATTCAACGTCAGGATTAGATTCTGACCGTTTTTGAGATATTTATCAACCAACAAAAAAGCGCCCAACTCTCTGGCGCAATTCTGTTCCTCAAGATCGGCGCAAACCTGATATTTGTCAAAAAACCCGTTTTCAACATCCAAAATAAAATCGATCTCCCTCCCCCTTTCGTTAACACCATAATAAATTTTTGGGCGTCTTCTTTTTGCATTTAAAAAAACAAGGTTCTCCAGTTTCATTGTAAAATTTTCGCGTCCGGGTCTGTATAAGCTGGTTAAACCCGTATCTATTGCAAAAAATTTTTTCGACGCCGAAAATATTCTCCTCTGTTTCCAGTCAAATTTGTTCAATTCAAGAATAACGAACGATTTTATAAAATAGCTAGTGTATTTTATAATAGTCTCCACCTTCATTTCAAATCCCAAAGTTTTTATCTTATTCTTGAGGCCGGTATACGCAATAGTATTGCCCACATTTGAAAGCATGTAATTCAACAGTCTCTCTAAAACATCCACATTATCAACGCCAAAACGTTTTACTATATCATCTAAAACCACTTTTGTAATAATGCCTTTCAGATAAGAATATTTGGCCTCTTCGCTGTTTATTTCGAAGGTTTCCGGCAATCCTCCGAAATTAATATATTCCGCAAACGCTTTCTCAATATCCGGCTTGTGTTTGAAATAGTCCGATTCGGTTTTAATGCGAACATTACTATACTCCAAAAATTCTTTGAAACTAAAAGGAAAAATAGAAAATTCGATATATCTGCCGGCCAAATTAGAACCAATTTCAGCGGACAAGAGCTCGGAATTAGAGCCGGTCAAGATAATCTTCGTCTCATCATCTTTCTCATACATTGTTCTTACAAACTTATCCCAACCGGTAACATTCTGGATTTCATCCAATAAAACCAGTTTGCGGCCTTTTTTTGCCACATCCGACAAAAAAACAGAATAAACATCGCCCAATTTCTTTGCGGTGTTAACATCGACCAGACGGTAATCCTCGAAATTGAGATAAAGAATATTATCAAGCTGATAGTCCCCCTTTTCTACCAGTTTTTTAGCGATCCTTTGCGCCAAAAATGACTTGCCCGCCCGTCTGAAGCCCGTTATTATCTTGATGGGTTTCGAAGCCATGGCAGATAAAAGGGCCGGTTCTATATAACGTTCAATCCCGCCCCTTTTCGAAATCAAACCTTGCCACTCATAAATCAGACCAATAATTTCATTTTTGTCCATATTTTACCCCTGTAGGGGGATAATTATAACACTTTTTTACCTTTGGCAAGGTATTTTTCTGCATCTTGCACTTTAAGCATTCCGCCTTTTTTTGCCATGCATACATCGCATTTTCCGCATTTGTCCGCTTTTCTGCCAAAGTATTCGATAAGTTGCGATTGTCTGCATTTATTTGAATCGCAATATTCAATCATTCTATCTAATTTTATGCTGTCCCGCCTCTTTTTTTCGGCAAGCGTCTTTTTATCAATCGGCAACTCTGCCGGATTTATCCGTGTTTTGATAACAATCGCGCGCCCGCGAAAAGGAGCGGCGTACGAAATGAGCCCCTCGGAAGACAAAGCATTTAGAGCGCGATTCACCTGTTCGCTGTCAAGCGCAAGCTCATTTGCAACCACTTCCGGCGTGATATTTATCACCGACTTGTCGCCGCCGCCGGCTTCAAGCTTTATCCATTGCCAAATGCGCTTTTTAACGAACGCTTTTTCAGAAGGCGGTTTCATTAAAAACATATCGTTGATTACAAGGCGCCCTGGCATTTCGCCCGCCGGACGGCGTTCAATAATATTCATCCTTTCCAAAATACCAAGCGCGCTCGACACCATCATGTCGGAAACACCCTTGAAACGGTTCGCTATGGACCGCGCCGACAGCTCGATCAACTCGCCGCCATTTTCTAACAGCGCGCGGTACACATCCAGAATAGTTTCGGGCGACGGGTTTGAGGCGTCTACGAAAAACTCGTGAACCTCTTTATCGTAAAAGGAATATAAAAGCTCGCAACGGGACGATTTGCCGTCGCGGCCAGCGCGGCCAGCCTCCTGATAGTACGCTTCGATCGAGCCTGGCATTTGATAATGAACGACCAGTCTTATATCCGGCTTGTCGATTCCCATTCCGAAGGCGTTTGTGGCGGCTATCGCGCGCACCTCGCCCTTCATAAAGGCCTCTTGCGCTGCAATGCGCTCGTCGTGCTCCATCCCTGCATGATAAAATTTCGCCGAAATGCCGGCTCCAGCAAGGGTTTCGCAAGCCTCCTGGGCGGATTTTCTCGTCGAGGCATAAATAATGCTTGAGCCCTGCGATTTTTTCATCAATTCTACAAGGCGCGTTTTTCTCCCCTCATCGTTTCTGACCTCCGTTATTGAAAAAAAGAGATTTGGCCTTTCGAATCCGGAAATGAACACCGCCATCGTTTTAGCGCCTATCTGTTTCACAATATCCCGCTGGACGTCGGGCGTTGCAGTTGCGGTCATGGCAATGACTTGGGGCTTCCCGCTTGCGGAAATAGCCTTTGAGAGCCTCAAATAATCCGGCCTGAAATCGTGGCCCCACTGCGAAATGCAATGCGCCTCATCGATTATGAAGAATTTAGGGTCCAAACGCGGCAATATGTCTACAAACGCTTGTATCTTGAATCTTTCTGGCGCCACGTACAAAAACCGGAGATTTCCGTCCAACGCCTTCCTTATGACGACATCCTGCTCCTCCGGAAGCAGCGAGCTGTTGAGCGCGGCGGAAGGGAGACCGCGTTTGGATAATTCGTCCACCTGATCCTTCATCAGCGCAATTAGGGGGCTGACAACGATAGAAAGGCCTCCGCGCATAAGCGCCGGCAGCTGGAAGCAGAGCGATTTTCCGCGACCTGTCGGCATCACCGCAAGCGTATTTTTGCCGTCTACGATAGCGCGCACAACTTCTTCCTGCCCGGGGCGAAAGGATGTGAACCCGAAAAAACGTTTAAGTTCCACATGTAAATCTTTGCCTTGCCGGCCTGAAACTTCGCCGGTCTGAGACTTTGCTGGCTTGTAACTTTGCTGGCCTTGTTCATCACAACCGCCATCTTCCAGCATCTGCTGAACGCGGCGACGCCTTCCGAAGAGCGTTTTTTCCGACGGATGTGTTCGAATAAGCTCTGTATATAACGAGTAGACATCTTCCAGCCGGCCGTTCTCTTTGCAAACGCGGAAGAGCGCATTATGAAGGTAAAAATCTTTTGGGTTTAACGCTAAAAGCTCGCCAAGAAGCGGAACCGCCTTATCATAACGCTTTGCGCGGACAAGAAGATAAGCCAGCGCCGTTTTTATTTTGACGTCATCTGTAAATTTTGCGGCTATTTCACAAGCCGCAGATACCGCTCCATCGACATCTCCCGCCGCCTCCAAAAACTTGACCCGTGAAAAAAGCAGCTCGCGATTTTCCTTGTTTGCCGGAAGTTTTAGGAGATTATCTATTTCCTTCAATTTTCCCTCGTCTTTGCCATCCCCCATCTCGATCAACTGCTTGATAGCAAAACCGTCGTTTGGACACGCGGCTATCAGTTTTTTGAGCGCCTGCTTGGCGTCATTCAAGCGTCCGGCAGATTTGAACGCCGCAGATGCCGCCTTGAGCGATTTCGGATTCGAGCCGGCATTTGCAATAAGCCACTCCGCCTGTTCCACCGCCTGCTTGGCTTTCTTGGATTTAACCAAAGCCCAAGCTAGACTCACCCTTCCAAGCGCATCGTTTGGCGCAATAGAAACGGCCTCCGACAAAAGCTCGATCTGCTCTTTAACGCGACCTTCTTTTTCGGCGACGCCGGCCAGAAAAGTTCTGGCAAAAGAGGATCTTGGATCCCGCGCGATCGCCTCCTCAAGCGCGTTTCTCGCAGACGCCAAGTTTCCGGCAAGAAGGAAAGAATGCCCCAGATTAGAAAGCAAAAAAGGCGTCGAGCCTTGCGACTCAATCGCCTCTTCGAACAACGCAATAGCCTTTTGATAATTACCCGACCGCTTCGCTTCCAACGCCCCTTTAACCGCATCCTGCATATGTCGGTGGACTACCATGCGGCGTCAAAATGGGCAACAGGTTTTTTGTTTGACCTAAAACTCGGAACAGACATCGTATCCCCCCAATGAAGAGGCTAAGGTATATGTTGACACAACTACTAATGGGTAACCACTGGTTAAAACACGCATCATTTCGTTCCGAAGTATTTTAGGGCACCTCTATAAACTACTCACGCTGTCATTGCGAGCCCCGAAGGGGCGCGGCAATCCCCCATAAACACTTGATTTATGGAGATTGCTTCGTCGCTGGACGCTCCTCGCAATGACATAACAATGGG
>Ga0210019_1000688_pt1 | contig 41009 bp, 35 predicted proteins | sample CryGeyCG2114_020_2_FD_183969 | JGI IMG/M metagenome (GOLD analysis project Ga0210019, IMG submission 183969) | Groundwater microbial communities from aquifer - Crystal Geyser CG11_big_fil_rev_8/21/14_0.20 (SPAdes) (version 2) | ecosystem: Environmental > Aquatic > Deep subsurface > Groundwater ...
GTTATCCACGCACGCGCGCCAGCCCGTAAGGAGCTGGTGCGCGCGTGGGTGGGTAACTTTTTTTCACCCCGCATTATTACGTGGAAAGGGGCCGACTCGTCGCGGAAAATTGAAAAATCAATATGGGCTATGGATTTGTGGAAAAGTCGACATGAACGCTATGGACAGGGCATGGAAAACGGAAAAACTGTTTTCCACCCCCTGCCCACAGCATTCATAATCGCGCCGACTTTCCCACAAGCTCCACAGCCCCTACTACTAGCTTTTCTTTTTTTTGAACCGCAGAAAGAAACAACTTTCTTATTCGATATATTAACAGATGACCCATGTCTTACCGCTTCTTCCTGTCACCCTGTCCCGCAAATGACCCACTCATATCCGCGAAGAGCCCTTTTTACTTACCCAAGAATGTTATGAGCCGCTCAGCATAAATCTCCCGCAAAAGGCCCACTCAAATCCGCGAAGACCCTTTCTTAAGAGATGCGGGCAGGAACGGGTCCGGCATCAGTTTTTTTAGGTTGGCCTTTTTGATCCTGCCGTTCGAGTTGGCGAGGATTATCTCGAGTCTAGGATTGAACTCTGCCAATATCTGTCTGCACGCGCCACACGGCGGTGTTAACGCCTTAATAGCGCCTGTCGCTATGGCTATTCTCCTAAATTTGGTCGCGCCTTCCGACACCGCCTTAAAGATTGCCGTCCGTTCAGCGCATACGCTAAGCCCATATGACGCGTTTTCGACATTGCATCCTGTGTATATCTTACCGTTCAATGCCTCAAGCGCCGCACCTACCTTGAATCTGGAGTACGGCGCATATGCCTTTTTTCTTGCCTTTAGGGCTTCTTCGATAAGCTTATTCATAGACCGTTACTTTAAATGATGCCTCTGACGGACCTTTTCCATCCATTCGGCCCTGCCCTCGGGGGTCGACCACTTCATTAGAACTTGAGGGATCGAGTCAATTCCGTCCTTTTTATCCTCCGTATCGAGGCCGTTCATTATATATACCATTCTATAGATGGCGGTAATGTTCGTCATAACGCCTATTAAAATGATGGCGGCGATCACTAGGATAGGTTCGTAAGCAAGGCTTGTTTCTCGTAAAAAATAATTGGCGATCGGTTGAAATACGGACGCTACCCCCAAATAGACGATACGCTCGGGTCTTTGCATCGGTCCTTTTTTACAGACGATGCCGACTCCCTCGCCGCGTGCGCGGGTATAGCTTACAAGCATTGAGCCGATGAGTCCTGCAACCACGAAATAAAGCATCCATGAATAGCGAAAATATGACACCAATCCTATCATCACAACGCCCTCACCGAATCTGTCCATCACCGAATCGTAATAGGCGCCGCTTCTGCTCACCTTTCCTGTCATGCGGGCCACTTTTCCGTCGAACATGTCAAATGTGGCACCGAATATCATTATCCAGCCGGCGTATCCAAAGAGCCCCTCGGCAAAGAACCATGCGGAGACGCACGAAATGGCAAAGCCAATGAAAGTGATAATGTTAGGCGAAAGCCTTATCGTTATGAGGAGCTTGGCGATGGGGGTTGTCACCCAGTACCACCACTCCTTTAGGAATGGGCCTAAGAACCATGAATTTGACCTATTCTCAAGATCGGGCGGCTTTGGCCATCTGTCGCGAGTAAAGGCGAAGATAACGAGGTAGACCAAAAGGATGGAATTTATGACCACAATGGGCAAAAGAGTGACCCAGATACTGTGCATAGGTTTTAAATAATCAATTAACTCACTATTGTCAACTTCCGAAACGGGTAATCATTAGGGCACCTCTAAAAACCCGTAAATTGCTCGTTCGTCCTGAGCCTGTCGAAGGATGAACCGTTATAAATCAACGTGTTGCAATTTTCATGGTTCGACAAGCTCACCATGAACGGAGGTTTTTAGAGGTGCCCATTATTGTTCGAGCAAAGTCGAGAACTTCTCGACTCCGCCGCTTGGCGGTTTCGCTCGCACAATAAAAAAAGCCCCGGGTGTTTCCACCCGGGGCTTTTTGACTACGTCTTAATCAACTGATTAGAACGCGTATTCGAACATGCCTAGAACCGTATGTGTGAGGTTCTTGCTGAATCCGGAATACTTTGTCCAATCGAGTTTGTATTCAGCCCTGAATTTCGCGCCGTCTGTGATCTGATAGGCTGGTGATACGCTGATTTCCTGTATATAACCCTTTGCAACTACCAACGCATTAGCAACTGGTGCCATGGTTGAGAGCAATGCATCTGATGTACCACCGCCGTTGTTCGGGCGGAGGATGGAGTACTTAAGTGTGCCATCCCATACATCGCTGAATGCGTAGTTGAGGTCCAAGATACCGCCGAATATCTTCGTCGATGTTGTACCCTTTGCCGCATCGTTCTGACGATAGAGCGCCTCGCCACCGATCACGAATGCGTCTGTTGCCCAGATGTTAAAATCAACATCGACTAAGAACGACATTCTGCCGAGCTTGCTACCTGCATTGACTTCGGGGCTGATTGCCGCACTCAAACCAACTGTGCTTTCCTTGGCCTCTTCACCCCATGTATAACCGAGGCGTGTACCAATAGCCGGCATAACCTTATTGTCGCCGTTCCAGTTAATCCGACCATCCGACATGTTGTTCGCGAACCAAACGTGCCAGTCAACTGAATCGTTGAAGGCATAATAGAACTTCATACCGGTCAGATAACGGGGACGAATGTTGAAGTTGTAGATCGCGCTGTGCGTGATGGTATTGTTATCGTTCCTGTCAACTGCTTCGTAGCCGATCGGGGCGTCGAAACGTCCGAATAACCATTCGATACCGTTGCCGGCAGGAATGTTGGCTGTGACGTAGGCCTGCTTCACATAGACACCGCCCCAAATTGAGCCGATAGCCTGATCGCCGAAACCTAGGTCTGTGCGGAACTTGATGTTCTCGCCAAAGCTCTTTGTGAGATCGAGTTCTACTTCATCGAGTAAGAAACCGAAATCTTTTGCCTTGTCATAATTCTTGGCATTCGACCACTGATCACGGAGTAATCCGGAAGAGCCGCCTGCCAATGCACCTGAGTTCGTGCCGATATAATCAAAACCGAGGCCTGCGTTAATGTGACCGCTGGCTTCGAAACCGCCGGCTACGTACTTTTCTTCTGCGTTTGCGCCAAACGCGAGCGCCAATGCCGCGATAGCGACTACTGCTATTACTAGTTTCTTCATGTTGTTTCTCTCCTTTGAATTGTTTTGCCTTGGAGTCTCGTCAGTCTCTCGAAAGTCCGATCGAGACCCTCTGCCGCTTAGATGTGGCTTTATTGGAGAATGCACCCCCTTTCCAAGCCTGTTTATCCGCGGTTTGAAACTTATGCCGCTTAGGCTCCTACGGAAAATTCCGCTAGCCTAAAAGCAACGATAAAAACTTTAAAACCCAAGTTGTTTAGAAACTCCCCCTAAAGAACTACTTTAGCTTTAGGTCCTTTCCCTATAAATGAATTTGGATATTAAGTCAAGAAATACTTGCCATCCTGTTATAAATCATATAGTATTTTCGCATAGTTATGAAGAAAAAATTTAATATTTTAATAGTCGACGACGATCCCCAGATCCACAAGATAATCGGAAAGATGCTCCCCATGGAGACTTACACGGTTAGGAGTTCTTTTTCCGGACCCGAGGCCCTTCTTAACATAGAAAAGGAGAAGCCAGACCTTGTTATATTAGACATAATGATGCCAAAGGTCTCAGGTATCGAGGTGTGCAATAAAATCAAAGGAAATCAAGCAACTAGCGATATTATGGTTCTGATATTATCCGCCAAAGATGCCCAGGAGGACAGGATCGAGGGGCTGGCCCACGGGGCGGATGACTATATCGCGAAGCCCTTCCACATGCGTCATCTGATAAGAAAGATAGAGCATATGTTACAAAATAAAAACTCGATGACCGTGTCACAGTGACAAATGAAATTACAATGACCAATATCCTAATTGGGATTTGGAAAATTGGACATTCATTCGACATTGGGATTTGGTGGTTGGTGTTTTACTTCACTTCTACTATCAACTCTATCTCTACTGCGGCATTATTAGGAAGAACGTTGACCCCAATAGCGCTCCTTGCGTGTCTGCCGGCGGCGTTACCAAAGACATCTGTGATCAGCTGGCTGGCGCCATCGAGCACCTTGGCGTGTTCCCTGAACTCTGCCCCCGAAGCAACGTAGCCCTTCATCATTACTATTTTCTTTACCTTGTTAAGACTCCCGCCAAGGAACGTTCTGAGAATCGAGATAGCCTGCATGCAGGCGGTGTGTGATGCAAGTTTGCCGTTGTCGGCCGTAAGCTCTAACCCAAGCCTTCCCTTGTATGCCATCTTGCCTTCTTTGAAGGGAAATGCCCCGCTTAAATATACCATCTTTCCGGCCTGGGCCGCGTTCGCGGTCATGCCAAGCTCGCTCGGCGCCTCCGGCAGGTCAAGAAATAGTTCTTCTAAACGTTTATCAAAATCCATAATGTTATAATGACCAATGACCAAGCTTCAACGACGAACGAAATTACAATCCTCAATGACCAATTGGAGTTTGAATCATTGAGTATTTATTCGTCATTGTGATTTGTACATTGAACATTCTTACGTTGCCCCCTTCTTCACAAATAAATAGATCAGCATCGGCGTATCTTTTATTATTCGAAACGCCGATTTTTCCTCTTCTGTTACAAAATAAGGCCTTGCCGTTTCATCGAAGAAGGATTCTTTTGCGCCCGTTATCTTCAATGAGGCCATCTTGCAGAGCTTGTAATAATCTTCTATCCCCTTTGTAACGGATGAGATCGGCTTTATGCGCACGTTTCCCCTCCTGGCATAGAGGCCGAACGGATGAAAATCTACGATGACCCCTTCGCCGGTGATCGCCATAACGCGGGAGAGTTCCTTCACGTTCTTCAAAAGGTCGCCCTGGAACTGATTTGCGTAGTTACCTGCCACAAGATCAAAAAACCCGTCTTCGAACGGTAGCTTTGAGCTTACGCTTCTTATGGAACTTATTCCGGCCCCCGGTTTTCCGTAAGAGCCGGCGCTCCCGCCCATATCCACATGGACCGAAACGCTCGCCCCCTTTTCTTTAAAAAACTTTGCGATGGTCGAGGCGCCCTCTCTCACCTCAAGCGCCGTTTTATCCACAAGGCTTGGGACAAAAGGTTCTATGACCTTATCGGAGACCTGGCATAGTATCTCTTTTAGCTTGGGAAGCGGTATCTGTCCCTCAAGAGAGAGCACGGCCTGCACGGACATTGAGGAAGAGCTTTTGAAACCTGCACCTAACTTTTCTGCCTTGCCAATGAGGCCTTCAACCACATTTCCGACCGCAACAACGCCTTTTCGCAGAGCATCTTCTACCTTTGGGGAAAAAAGTCTTTTCGGCATAACATTTTACTTTCGCATAATAACTTAATTACCTTCTTCTTGCAAAGTGTTTTTAGTTGGGCTACTTTGGCCCAACTAAAAACATCCCGAGCGTAAGCGAGGGATCTCCAGAACATAGCTGTATTAACGGGATCCTTCGCGTACCGCTCAGGATGACAAAATCAGAGGGAGAAAAATATGCAATTCAAATTTTCGAAAGAACCGCTTGAAAAGATCAGGTCCGACCTTGTGCTCGTTCTGTGCCAGCAAAAGAAAAAGGACAAAAAAGACAAAGGAACCGCCGTTCTTCTAAGGGGGGGCGACGGCGCAGAGCTCGACCAATATCTGGGCGGGATCATAGGCAAGGTGATAAAGGACGAAGAGTTCAGGGGCGAGCTCGGAACCTGCAAGATAATATATACCGCCGGAAAGATACCGGCCAGGGCCGTTATTCTGATGGGGATGGGCGAAATGAATGAGTTCACATCCAACGTTCCAAGAAAGCTCGGCGCCAAAGTGGTTTCGGTGGCAAACGAGGTAAGGGCAAAGAGCCTGGCCGTAACTGTCATAATGGATAACATAAAAGGCGTTCCTCCCGCGCTCAGGATACAATCGTTCGTAGAGGGGGTCCTCCTTGGAAGTTATAAGTTCGAAGAATATAAGAATAAAGAAGATATCGAACCCGATACGCTCAAAGAAATTTCCTTAGGCGTCAAGTCAGGCGGAAAGAAGATCGAAGAGGCCGTTAAAAAAGGGGCCGTGCTGGCAAACGGCGTGATCCTTGCGCGCGACCTGATAAATACCCCGGCACACGACCTGACCCCTGAAGACCTCGCCAAAAAGGCTAAAGAGATAGCAACAAAGGGGAAATTAGGGATCTCGGTGCTTGGAAAGAAGGAGATAGAAAAGGAGAGGTTGAACCTCCTTTTGGCGGTAGCCGCGGGAAGCAAGAACGAACCACGGTTCATTCATTTGAGCTATAGACCGGCCAAAAAGGCCAGGGCCAAGATAGCCCTGGTCGGCAAAGGGGTAACGTTCGACGCCGGCGGATATAATTTAAAGCCGTCATCGGGCATGGACCACATGAAGAATGATATGGGCGGCGGCGCCGTAGTCTTGGGGCTCATGAAGGTGATAAGCGAGCTCAAACTTCCCATAGGCGTCGACGCATACATTCCCGCCACCGATAACATGGTAAGCGGTTCGGCAGAGGTGCCCGGCAACATAATAATGTCAAGAAGCGGCAAGACCGTGGAGATACTCAACACCGACGCCGAAGGAAGGCTCATACTTGCCGACGCCATCACCTACGCTACAGAAAAGAAGCCGGACATCATAATAGATATGGCGACCCTCACGGGGCATGTTCGTTATGCAATAGGAGAGATCTATACCGCGGTGCTTGGGAACGACCAGAAGCTCATAGATAAATATATCGCCTGTGCAAAAGAGGAGAGCGAACCCGCGTGGCAGCTCCCGCTCGAAAAAGAATACAAGAAGGGGCTTAAAGAAAGCCTTGCGGATATCAACAACACCGGAAAATCAAAAGCCGGGGCAATAATAGGCGCCCTATTCCTTGACGAGTTCGTGGGCGACACAAAGTGGATCCATCTGGACATCGCAGAGTCGGCGTGGACAGACGAAGATAAGGATTACACTCCAAAGGGTGGCACCGGTTCACCTTTGAGGTCGGTCTTACGCTTCTTGTCGTCGTTCTAAGATCTCTTCGGTCGCATTCGCTCCTTCAAGATGACATGATCTTGGTATAAAAATTGGGTGGGGTATTGTCTTTATCCCTGAAATGGAAATAGAGAAGTATCGCGTTTATGTGGAATACAAAGACAAACAAAGCCGCAGACAAGTAGATCGCAAATCCGGCCCCAAGTATCGCCAAAAGATTCGCTATAAATATCGTGTAAGAGACGGCGACCAGCATCTTTCTGAAGTGGAGCATAATGCCGGCATCGGGAGACCTTATCTCCGGGAATTTTTTATACCAGCTAAGGCCCGCGCAGACCCTTATTAATATGTAGAACAGAAGATAGACTGCGAAGAATAGTTTGAGCGCAAAAGACTGCCTGAATATCCATCCGGAAAATATAAGATACAGGAAACCGAGCGCCCCCAGAAATTCAAGCGTCTTCGGGAACATGCCGTTCCTATTGAATAAGAATTTTAACATCTTCAAGCCTCCGTAGATCTATTTGGGTCTTCTTTATCTGGTCCTTTATAAGAGAATACTCAAGGTCCTTCTTGGTATAGCCCGGGAATATGTCGTTAAGCTTTGTAAGCCTTTCGTTTCTTAACAGCAGTTCGTCATCGACCGCCTTCTTGATATCATTCCTGCCGGAGACGTTAAATTTTGCGCGGAAGGAGCGTTTTATCGCATCTTTTTCCGGAGCGTTCAAGATGGAAGGTTTCCCCAGTATGAAAAATTCCATATTGGCAATAAGTTCAGGGGTTCTTGAGGATCGGGGTGAAGAAGCCTCCGAGGCAAAAATTGGTTCGCCGTCATTATTGTGGTCGTTTGGAAGGCCGAACCAGTCAAGCATGGTCGGAAAGATGTCGACGCCTCTGATCGGACCGAACTCCCCCTTTGGAACTGCGGGCCCTTTTATTAAAACGGGGATCTGCATGTCCTTGTCTAAAATAGAACCGTGGGTCGCATGTTTTTCCCTGTAAAATCCGCCCGTGTCATCGGCGACCAGGAAAACATCTCCGGCCCTGCCGTCATCGAATATCTGGCCCAGTTGTACGACCGCGTCCGGATAGTGTTCTCCCCATGTGTTATCGAACCACTCCTTGTCTCCATATAATCTCCCGCCGCACATCTTTGCTATCCCCTTCTTTGAGCAATAATCCAGAGGATCGCAGGAATTCGGGGCATAGCCGTAAAATGTCTTTTTACCTTCGTCTATCTTGGTGATCGTTGCGTGGCACTCCTTTGAATAGACCTCAACGTTATCAAGCCCGTTCCTTACGACAAAAAGGAGAAGGTCGTTCTGTTCTCTTAGAAACTTTATAATATCCACATGCCCGCCGCCGGAAAGTGGGTAATTTTGAAGCCTTTCAAGTGTCGGCCGGCCGTCGAGACCGAAGAGCTTATCGCGGCCGTCAACTGCCCCCTTGAAATATATATGCGCCGCCGATATCCCGCGTTCGCTTATGAAAAAGTCGGACTCTTTCTTTGCAAGGTTTCCTGCGCGCGCTTTAAGCCCCAGCTTCTTCAGCTTCGGCAAGATGTTGACATCATGCGATATATTGTGCATTCCGTGGTCGGCCAAAACAATGATATAGGTATGATCCAGTTGCCCCCTCTTATCGAGCGTCTCTAGGAACTCCTTTAAAAATATATCGAACTGGATCAGGGCGTACTTAGCATCGTCACAGGTGGCGTCCCCGTGATGCTGAAATACGTCGGTAGAATAAAGCCCGACGAGTGAAAATTTGGGTATATCCTTTTTCTTCTTTTTAAAGAGCCTTAGAAGTATATCGTACGCCCGCCTGTCAAGAAGGTCTTCTCTCTTGTTTATGAAAGTGTCGCTCAAGGCAACAAGAAGCGCCTTTGGATATCTCTTTCTGGTCCCGCGTGTAACTTCCGAATAAACGGTCACGGTCGGATATCCCTTTAGCCTGTCAAGTATCGCTACAGGATAGTCTTTAACCCGAGCGTTCGGGTCCAAAAAAGAGTGATAATTCCACATGTGACTGCCGACCCTTTTATAATCGAGCCCCAGATAGTCGATCTCTTCCTGGTCGGCCCTGTCATACCATTGAAGATATGGAATGCCCGACCTTCCGGCAAAAAGCCCCGTAATGAAGCTTTGATAGGCGGAGGCTGAATTAGAGGGGAACGTGGTTATCCCTAATTTTGCGTGCGCACCGTTATCCCAAAACTCATTCTTTAGTGTGGAAAGCGTTCCGTTCTGGATGTTTTCGTAGAGAAAGTCCTTTGGAACGCCGTCTAAAATGAACAGGATGACGTGGATATCGTTGATGGGTGACTTGTAAGCCGGTTCTTTGTATTTTGCCGAGACAGGAAGCGAAAAGGTCAATGTGAAAATGAAGAGGCAGAATAACAAACGGGGTCCCCACTTTCGTGGGGACGACAGAATATTCTGTCCTATGGATCTATTTCTGCCACTCATATTCTCTTAACGCCTGAACAGGCGATTCCGCTTTGAACATCACGCCGCCTATCTTACCAATATCTTTCTTGAGGCGTGCGATCTTTACCTTCAATTCGTTAAGCTCCGCAAATCTTTCCCCTGCAAAAAGGGTCCTCACTTTGGGCACAAAGGGATTCACCGCAACGGTTATCTTGCCACTTGCCCCTTGACCCTTGACCCTTTTAACAAATTCAACGATCGCCCTAACATCTGCATCGCTTTCTCTGGGTAGCCCCATCATAAAATAGAGCTTTATCTGCCGTATTCCGTGTTCGCCCAAGAGACTCGCAGCCTCAAAGAACTTTTCATCCGGAATATTCTTTCCTATCGCCCTTCTTAGGGCTTCTGAGCCGGCCTCCGGAGCCAGTGTTATGGTCCTGTGACCGCTTATCTTCAAAAGTTCGGCAATTTGTCTATTTATCCTGTCAGCCCTGACGGATGAAGGTGAAAATGTCGCACCTTTCGAATGAATATATTCGGCTATATCTATAAAATCCTTATGTCCCAGAACATCGCCACCAATGAGCCCTATCTTTTTGCGATAAGGAAGACCTACATCTATCGCCTTTACAACCTCCTCTTTAGAGAATTGTTTGAACGGGGAATAGATGACAGGGGCGGCACAGAATCTGCAACGGTGTGGGCATCCGCGCTGGACCTCTACCAGGTGCATCGAACCGAACTCTGTATCACGTGTCCATATGGCTGAACGCGCAGGCAGGGAACCCGACCCTTCAAAATTACCCGTTATCACCTCATCAAATTGCCTTTCGAACAGCTTAGGATTTAGCGTCACCGCGGCGCCGCCGACAATAAGCTTGGGTCCGAAACCCTTTTTTATCTTAGAAAGTTCCAGGATGGTCTGAATGTTCGGTATATCGTTCTCGTAGGCTACAGAAAAAGCTATAATGTCAAATTCATTTATGGGCCTTTGAGATTCATAAGAGAGAATGGGGGTGTTCGTCCTTTTATGCTCTTTAAGGTCGGCCTTTTCCGGAAGGAACGCCCTTTCGCATACAACGTCGTCCCTTTCATTCAGAATGCGGTAGACATTATGAACGCCAAGGTTAGACATCCCCACATGATAAGTGTTGGGATAAATAAGGAGATAAGTTGCCTTCCCGCCCCGATCCTTTATTATGCTCCCCTCTTCGGCTTTAAGGGTCTGTTTTAATTTTGCTTTTATATTCCAGGACATGGCCAAAAGAGCTTAAACTAAAAATATTATAAAGTCACAACAAAATTTGTCCGTTTTTCCTTGCTGGCCTTCAACTTTACTGGCCTTGCTGGCCATTTTTCACTTGCCTAATTTTTAGGCAGGTGATTGAATGTCAACCATCATCCCCGCCTTCGCGGGGAGGACAAAACCATCTATATGAAACTGGTCGGAAGCTCAAAGAATATCAGGAACGCCCTTGAAAAGGCCCTTTCTCTTTCCAAAAATAATGAGCCTTGCCTTATCATAGGCGAAAGCGGGACCGGCAAGACGCATCTGGCAAGGTTCATTCATATAAGCAGCCCCCGCGAGGCCGAGAATTTCACGATATTTAGCGCCTCCGATTCTAAAGACATTGTAAGAGATCTCTGTGGCGTAATGAAGGTCTCGCTCCTTGGAAATGAGAACCTTACCCCCGGCATAATAGATGCGGTCGGCAGCGGAACTCTCCTCATTAAAGACCTGCAAAATATTCCCTTAATGCTCCAGCCGCAACTTCTTGCAACGATAACCCTTGGCGGATATAAACCTATAGATGCCGGCGAATCAATGAAGGCCCTCTGTCGGTTTATATTCTCTGCGCCGCAGGAGCTGGACAGGTTCGTTCAGGAAAAGAGGATACTCCCCGAACTCGCTCAATTGCTTAAGAGAAACACGATGGTCCTTTCAAAATTAAGGGATAGAAACGATGACGTTGGGGAACTTGCAAACCATTTCTTAAAAAAGTGGTGCGATAACCTTGGATACCCACAAAAAAAATTTTCAAAACAGGCGTTAAAACTGCTTAAGAAAAGCTCGTGGAGCGGTAACGTTCGGGAGCTTCAGCTGATAATCCTGAATTCCGTTCTACACTTCAGCACGCCTCAGATAGAGGCGGAGCACCTTCAGCTCAAGATGGCCGGGAACTGGCATCCGCACACCGAAGAACAACTGGAAGACATCGCGCTTGAAGAACTTGTTGAAAAGAAGATAGCACAGTTCATGCACCGTCTTGGGAAGTTCGACGTAGAAAATCTTCATGCGGCGATACTCGAGCGTGTTGAAAGACCGCTAATAAAACTTGTCATGGAGCGCTCCAACAACAATCAACTCAAGGCGGCAAGGACGCTTGGAATAAACAGGAACACGCTAAGGGCAAAATTGCAAAAACTGGAGCTAAAATGAATAGAATATCTGGGCTTTATGGGATAGTGGACACTACTTTCTCTCCGCAATATTCACATGCCGAACTGGCTCATCTCATGCTACTTGGAGGCTGTCAGCTTATCCAATTAAGAATGAAACCAAGCGACACGAACGGCTCATGGTCCGAAAGCGTATTCAAAACCGCACAAAAGATAATGGCGCTTAAAAAAGAGTTCGATTTCACCTTCATTATAAATGATTACATAGAAGTTGCGGGTAAACTCAATGCTGACGGGGTTCACGTTGGCCCCAACGACACGCCCGTGAAAGATGTACGAAGATCTTTGGGCGACAAGTTCATTATCGGATACTCGTCTTCCAAGGGGCTGGACCTTGGGCTCGTGGCGGAGAAGTTTGGCGCAGATTATGTCGCCTTCGGTGCGATATTCCCCACCAAGGCAAAGGGGCCCGATCATCCGGTGCAGGGACTGGAAAGATTGAGGACGTTCTGTTCCGAGATAAAGAAGCCGGTCGTTGCCATCGGCGGGATAAACCGAAGCAATATAGATGATGTGATAAAGTGTGGCGTTTCATCGGTCGCGATGATAAGGGGTATAACAGAGGCAAAGGATATTGTGAGCGAGACGAAGTGGTATGTAAACAAATTTTATTCTTCAAGCCCGTAGAGAAAATAAAATTTGCGTTACTTCTCGACTTCGCTCGAAGAATAACGCAATGCAAGCAGTTCTAACCATAGCCGGCAGTGACCCGTCTGGGGGGGCCGGTATTCAAGCTGACCTTAGGACCATCGAACTCTTCGGAGCCAAAGGCCTTTCAGCTATCACCGCCATCACCGCGCAGACAGATAAGATGGCCTACGGCATCAACCCGGTATCGGCCGACATTTTGACCCAGCAACTATCTGCCGCGGCAAGAGATTCAGATGTTTCGGCCATTAAGATAGGAATGATAGGAAGTGCCGCCAACGTGAGGGCGATAATGCTTTTCCTACACTCCGTAAAAGTTCCCCATATCGTCATAGATCCCGTTCTTGCGTCCACAAGCGGCATGCCGCTCCTCGAAGCGCACGCCTTCAAGGCATTCAAAGAAGAGCTGCTACCTAACGCAACGGTCATAACTCCCAACATCGATGAAGCGGGCGTTCTAACCGGTATGCGGCTTTGGAACGTTGGCATAATGAAGGAGGCGGCACAGCAGATATATGCTGAATGCTGGCAACTCCGCCGCGATAAGACAAAAACCCTTGCGGTCCTTGTTAAGGGCGGCCATTCAACGGGCGACCCGACGGATGTCCTTTTTGACGGTAAGAAATTCACCGAGTTCAAAGGCAAAAGGATGGAAGGCCCGGCCAAACACGGCACCGGCTGCCGCTTATCATCTGCAATCGCCAGCGGCCTTGCGAACGGGAAGACCTTGGAAAAAGCCATATCAGAGGCAAAAAAATTCATAGAAAATTTCATTAGCGAAAAAGGAGAAAACCAATGAAGAAAAAGTATTTGGACATGTCCGCATTGGCGTTCGTCGCCATTTGGGTCTTGTTCGGTTGCGGCCATTTTCATTATCGGGAGTAGATGAGCTCTTTGTAGGCCTTTATCAGGCGCTTTGTAACGGCTCCCTGAGCGGTCAGATTCTTAACAAGCCCTGTCACTTCTCTCACGGGGAGAACTTCAGATGTCGTGCCGGTCAGGGATGTCTCATCCACATTCTTCAGGTCGCTTACCTTGATGCTCGCCTTGCATGGGTAGCATTGAACCACACGGAAAGGCATAAGTCAACCACTTGGGTGGCCGTATCTTGGGCCCTTCCTTTATTTAAAGAGCTTGATTTGGAGCTAATTTTGGGGCTAATAGATTTGAACGGAGGTAATTATGGAATGCTTATTTGAAGGAAAAGGGACGCTTTTTTCAGATCCGGACCCCGATAAGGCCAGAGATTTTCTTAGACACAAGTCGCGAATATTGAAGGACAAAACGACCGATATAAGATCGGCGATAAAGGAACATGTAACGCCGGGAAGCTACCTTGCAATAGGCGGATTCGGAGGCGTACGCGTCCCTGTTGCCGCCATGCACGAAATTGTCCGTCAGGGCATAAAGGGGCTCAAGCTCTCGGGACACACCGCAACTCACGACTTTCAGATACTCTCGGCGGGCGAATGCTTTGACAAGTGCGATGTAGCGTATGTGGTCGGGTTAGAGGCCCGCGGAGTTTCAAAGAACGCGAGAAAATATTTAGAGAGCGGCAAGGTCGAATGCACGGAGTGGACGAACGCCGGCATGGCGTGGAGGTTCAAGGCGGCCGCCCTTGGCATCCCGTTCCTTATCGGTCGCCAGAGCCTCGGAAGCGACGGCATCAAGTGGAGCGCGAGCAAGGTCATAACCTGCCCTTACACCGGCAAAAAATTCGCAACGTTCCCCGCATTATACCCCGATATCACCATCATTCACGTTCATGAGGCAGATATCTACGGCAACGCGCTCATTCGCGGCATAACGATAGTCGACGACGACCTGGCGCGCGCCTCAAAGCGCCTTATCATCACCTGCGAAAGGATCGTGCCTATCGAAAAATTCCGCGACAACCCGAACCTTGCCTCCATCCCCTACTTCTGCGTCGACGCGGTTTGCGAGGTTCCATACGGGAGCTATCCCGGCAATATGGCCTACGAATATTTCTCAGATGAAGAACACATAAAAGAGTGGCTCGATATCGAAGAGGATCCGGAGGATTTCAAAAAGTTTCTGCAGAAGAATATTTACGGGGTCAAGGACTTCAATGAATATCTAAACCTTCACGGCGGCCTTAAAAAGATGCAGGAACTTAGGGATAAGGAGTGCTTAATAGGATAGCATTGTCGCCATCGCGAAAGCGGGGACCTCGGGCATATGCACTAAATTCCCGCTTACGCTGGAATGACAATCGAGGAATGAAAAATGGTACAATATAATTCGATGGAACTCATGATATGCACCGCGGCGCGCGAGATAGAGGACGGTTCCTCCGCAGTAGTAGGCACGGGGGCACCGTGCGCGGTCGGCATGCTAGCCCAAAAGACCATAGCACCAAAGATGCTCATGCTCTTTGAGGCGGGCGGCATAGCCCCGCTTCTCCCGGTCATGCCGGTATCGGTCGGCGACTCCAGAACGTTCTATAAAGGCATTGAGGCCTCTTCGATGACCGAGACCATGAGCCTTACGGCAAGGGGGATGGTCGACTACGCGTTCCTTGGCGGCGCTCAAATTGACATGTACGGAAATTTAAATTCCTCGATGATAGGCACCGATTACCGCAAACCAAAGGTAAGGCTTCCCGGTAGCGGCGGCGCGGCCGACCTTGCCACCAACTGTTGGAAGGTGATGATAGTAACGCCCCACGAAAAACGCCGTTTCGTCCCCAAGGTCGATTTTATAACTTCCCCGGGCTATTTGACCGGCGGAAATTCACGTTATGAGGCAGGCCTTCCCGAAAGGACCGGCCCGTTCAAGATAATAACCGACCTCGCCATCATGGACTTTGAAGAGAAGACCAAAAGAATGCGCGTGATATCGCTCCACCCGGGCGTCACCGTCGAAAAGGTGAAAGAGAACACCGGATTTGAACTCCTTGTAAAAGAGGACCTCGTAACAACGCCGGAACCGCCCGAAGATTGGCTCAAGATCTTAAGAGAAGAGGTCGACCCTCACAAATATATAATAGGAAGATAATATGAACCTTCTTGAACACGAGGTCTACGACCTCCTCTCCAAACACGGAATTGCACACCCAAAATATAGATTCGTTAGCAAGAACGACGAACCAAGGCTTGACGAAGGAAAGCTGTTCGTGGCGAAGATATCGGGGCGCGACATCCTTCATAAAAGCGACGGCGGCGGCTTGATCTTTGGCGTGACCTCAAAGAACTCATTTTCCTCGCACAGAGAGCTGGTAAGCAAGTTCGATGAGGCCGAAGGCGTCCTTTATGTCGAGACCGTCGAATATGGACACACCCCCGAACTTATCATCGGCGCCTATGTCGATGAATTCTTCGGGCCGCTTGTGACGGTAGGCTTTGGCGGCACAGGCACAGATTATCTAAATGATGTGATGAGGCCGGGGAAGGCCAAGGCGGTATTTCCTGCCTCCGCCTCAAAAGAGACAGTCAAGAAGGTTCTCTTAGAACTTCCTGTGGTAAAGATGGTCACCGGTAATATTCGCGGATATAAAAAGCTGATAGAATCGGACAAATTGATCGAGACGGTCGTCAAGCTCCAGGGCCTTATCACCGAGGAATATAACGGGAATGTCATTGAAGAGGTCGAGGTGAATCCTGCGGTCTGTTACGGTGGAAAACTACTCGCGCTAGACGGCGTGCTCCGCTTCAAAGAAAAGAGACCCAAAAGGGCCCCCAAACCCATTCAAAAGATAGGGAGTCTTTTAAACCCCTCTTCCGCATGCATAGTCGGGGCTTCGGGTAAGAACCCTTACAATCCGGCGAACGTTATCTTGAAAAATCTCCTGTCCGCCGGACTTGAGGCAAAAGAGATCTGTCTCATCCATCCAAAAGAAGAGAGCATTGAAGGGATAAAATGTACGCCTGACCTTAAGACAATGCTTTCGCAAAGGGGCGGACGTCCTGTCGACCTTATGGTCGTGGGCATCCCTGCCAAATCGGCGGCCGCACTTATCACTGAGTCGTTCGAACTTAATGCCGCGAACACCATTCAGGTGATATCGGCTGGCTTTGGCGAGACAAAAGGCGGCAAAGAACTTCAAAAGGACCTTGAAGACAAACTTCATGCACTCGAGTCAACGCCCGACAAACGTCCGGTGATGAACGGCCCCAATACACTTGGCAACATTTACCTGAATAAAAAGACCCTCTTCACCGTCCCAAGAAAGTCTTCCGGCACAGGAAAGGGCCACACGCAGGCGGCACTGATATGCCAGAGCGGCGCCTTCATGATAACGGCCATCTCTAACCTTGCGAATATTATAGCTCCGACCGCCTCGATCTCTGTCGGAAACCAGATGGACATAACGGTCGGTGACTGTCTTGAATATCTGCTTGACGACCCAAAGATCAAGACCTACGGCCTTTATATCGAAGGTCTCAAAGAAGGCGACGGCCGCAAGCTTATGGAGCTCTCGAAAAAAGCGAAAGAAACGGGCAAGTTCGTCGTAATATACAAGGCCGGCCGCACAAAAGATGGCGTCGATGCCGCAAAGGGCCACACGGCCTCCATGGCCGGCGACTATTCTCTCTTTGAAGGGCTCCTCGCAATGAATGGGGCGCTGATAGCCGACACGTTTCAGGAGTTCCAGAACCTTTTGATGCTGACGGCGCTTGTCAAGCCTATCAAAAAGATAAAAGAGTTCGGTGTCGCCGCGCTTTCTAACGCCGGTTATGAAAAGTGCGCGATAGCGGACCACTTAATGATAACGGGAGCCAAGAAATTCACTCTCGCAAATTATTCGGATGATACTAAAGATAAGATAAAGGCTATTTACGAAGCTCATAAAGTTTCCGGCATCATGGATGTTCACGATATCCTGGATCTGACGCCAATGATGGACGATGCAGGCTTTGAAGAGATGATAAGGGCAACTCTTTCCGATCCAAAAACAGGGTTCGGAATATATTCGATAGTCCCCGAAACGCTCATGCTTAAAGTTTGTGAAGAGGGCTCGAACAAAGAAGAGACGGACGAAGGGATACTTGCGCGGCTCATTAAAATTCACGCTGAATCCGAAAAACCTTTCTGCGTATCGATGGAATCGGGCTGGAAGTATGACAATTTCGCCCAAAAATGTCTGGATGCCGGCATCCCCTGTTTCCGCAGGGTCGACGCCGCCGCAAGATGCGTGGCTAAACTTTGTTCTGTAGCCATTTCTTGAGGGGTATTAAACCTTTGGTGGCGGTCTCCCAGACAATATCGACGTTAACCCCCATATAATCGTGAATGAGTCTGTGGCGCATGCCTGCTATCTTGTCCCACGCTATCGGAGAATCCTTTGTCATTATGTCATACACGTTCTAGACATAGGTCCGGAAAGGGTGTTTTTAGGGGTTCATGCCGGCTGTAAGGGCCTTAAGGTTCGCCTCGATCACCTTTTCGCCCTTGCCGGCGAATTTCTTTTTGATGGAGCCTTCTATCGTATTCTGGAGGATACCCATCTTCTTTAAGAGCGCCCCAAGAACCGCTATATTTGAGACCCTTGGATTGGAAAGTTCCGAGGTGATCTTTGCGGTATCGACGACGATTGAACTTTCACGTTTTTTTATCCTGGCGATTATCTCGCCTTCATCAGGATATGCGATATTTTTCACAGGCTGGTTGCTAGTAATAATGGTCCCGTTGGGAGAGAGATATTCGACATATCGAAGGGCCTCCATCGGCTCCGTTGAAAGGATATAGTCGGCCTCCCCTTTCGGAATGATATCGGCCCAGATGGGTTTGTCTGATATGCGCACATGACAGGATACCGCACCGCCTCTTTGAGCCATGCCGTGAACCTCGTTCTGTTTGGCATTTAGCCCTTCGCGCGACGCCGCCTCCACCACCATCGCGGCCACGGAGACTATACCCTGACCGCCAACACCTGCAAAGATTATGTCGTATTTCATGATCGTCCTCTTACTTTATCTGCAAACATTCGCGTTTTGCTATTATCACGCTCGGACCTTTGTGGTCGAGCTCCTCTTTTATGACCTTGGTGTTCGCCTCGTGGTTCTTGGGCAAAGCCTCGATCACACGAAGATGCTCGCGCGAAAGCCCCATTCCAAGTATGAGATCCTCCAGCTCTTTACCTATGCAAAGGGTCTCCTGTCCGCCGGTCATTGCGGTCGTGGAATTATCAAGAATGATGGTCGTGAACGGCGTCTTCTGCTTAACGCCTTCGAGTAGCGGCGTAATGCCCGAATGGTTGAAGGTCGAATCTCCTATCACACCAACGGAATATTTGAGCCCGTTCTCGCCCGCCGCCTTTGCCATCGAGATAGAAGCCCCCATGCAAAGGCATGAGTTAATAGCTTCGTACGGAGGATAGAACCCGAGAGTATAGCAACCGATGTCCGAAAATACCGACCTATTTTTCTCCCCTTCAAGCGCCGCATTAAGGGCCTTGAACGTATCGCAGTGTGGGCAACCTTTGCAAAGCTGTGGCGGCCTGTCGCGAAGAAGATCGCTCACGTTCTCGCCCTTGGGTTTAATGTCCGCAAGGCCAAGCGCAACTCTCACAATGTCCGCGTTGAGCTCGCCCGCCTGAGGAAGGGTGCCGGTCAGCTTCCCCTTAACCTCGATCTTTTTCCCGCTTGCTACGATGTTCTTCCAAATTGAACGTTCGACCAATGGACAACCCTCTTCGATCACAACGAGGGTTGAGACATTCTTTAAAAGCTCGTTTATCTTCTTCTCAGGCAACGGATATGTCGCTATCCTTAAGTATGAAGGCTTGAAACCGCCGCCGGCATTTTCCATGCACTCCATGAAGTAGTTGTATCCAAGTCCGCTTGCGATGACGCACACGCTCGCGCCGTTCTCAATGTGAAGGATGTTGGAACTGTGATTGTTCGACCACTCAACGAATTTGGGCTGTTTATCAAGGAGCCTTTGATACTGCGCGCGCGCGTTGCTAGGAAGAACGGTCCAGCGCTTGTAGTCGCTGGGAAGCGTCATCTTGTTCTTCTCGCGTGCCGGCGCGAACTTTACAAGGGACCTTGTGTGCGAAAGCCGCGTGACCGAGCGGACCATAACGGGGAGCTCTGCCTTTTCAGAAAACTCGAAAGCCTCGCGCGTGAGGTCGTAAGCATCCTGGGCGCTGACGGGTTCGAAACACGGTATCTGCGCGAACATTGCATAAAATCTCGAATCCTGCTCGTTTTGGGACGAGTGCATGCCGGGGTCGTCCGCCGGAGCTATAACAAGCCCTCCGCCGGCGCCCGTTATCATTGCGCTCATAAAAGGGTCCGCCGCAACGTTAAGTCCCACGTGTTTGAACGTGACCAGCGAACGTAGTCCAATGAGCGAAGCGCCTACACCTGCCTCAAGCGCCACCTTTTCATTTATGTTCCAGCGCGCTATTATCCCGCAATCGGGAAATGCGGCAACATATCTTTGAATAGCCTCCTGGATCTCTGTTGCCGGCGTCCCGGGATATGCGTACGCCGCAGAGATGCCGGAATGTATCGCCGCCATCGCTATCCCCTCGTCGCCCAGGAGCATCATCTGTTTCGGTTCCATTTTTTTGCCTCCAGAACCGCTCATGGTGAGCCTGTCGAACCATGAGCGGAACAAACTACCCCTTCATCCTTATTCCCTTATCCTCGTTAATGAATATCCAGCTGACAAGTTTTGATATAGCTATCGAATAGGTCCCGTTCTCATCTTTCCAGTAGTGCGGACCCTTTGTGTAGAAGCTAGATGAGTCTGTCTTGGGAATGGCGCCGGTCTCCGACATTATCGTCTTGAACCTCTCCTGCCATTTTACGATATTGGCGTTCCTCATATCCAGCCAGCCGTCGTGGGCGCATTTATCGACAAAGTCCCGGGATATCTCGAAACCTGCGTTCGGTTTTCCCGGGACGTCGGCGGGGATGGCAACATAGCTCCCGCGAAGAAGTTTATCACCACCACTCAAAAGTATCGGAATGCCAATAGAGATTATGCGTGCGCGAAGGTCGCTGTCAGACATCAGCTTGTCTTCCATAGCCTTGGTTATGGCTTCCGGCTTTGCTGCCAGGACCTTTTCAAAAGATCCAAAGCAGAGCTTTAACAGATGTGCTTCGTAGAGGAGTTTTGAAAGTCTCGGGGGCCCTAATTGTTCGAAGGCTACGCTGTCGATGCCGGTATCTGCTATCACCTTACGAAGTTCGGCCAGCGCCCCCTGTCTCATATAACCTGCGCGATATGTCGGCCCCATTGTGGAATTATCGAGCGCGGCAACTATGTCGTGACCGGTGTTCATACCGGTTATCTCCCAGATAGCGCACCGGGCTATCTCTTCGGGCGTAATGAACTCCATCTGTCCCTGATCGGTAAGCGCCTCGAATTCTCCAAGGGAGAAGAACCCGTTCTCGCCGGTATCTATAAATGGCGCAACGAGCGGTTTAGGTTTGCCGTTCTCCTCCAGATGCTTGGGCGCGCTCTCCATCTTTTTGACGAACACACCCTTTAAAATAACCGCATCGTTATCTGTAACGTCCTCTAAAAGGACCTCTTTCCCCTTCTTTCTTATCGCGCCGAGCGCCACCTTCTTCCAAGCGATGGCAGCGGCGGGTTTTATCTCTTTAATGATGGGGCCGCCTGGGGTGCGCGCCATAAGGAACATGAGAAGTGAATGGCCTCCCGCAACTGCGGATTTGGAAAGAAGCATTTGCGACGGCTTGTCTTCACTGTGAGTATAAGGGATATTAAGGCCCATTCCGCCGGTACCGCAGGTACCTATCTTCAAATAGAACTTGGTCTTATGCTCGACCATCGACTGCAGGAATATCTGAACGTGCCGGATGAGCTGCGGCAGATATTGCGTGCAGAGGAGCTTTTCAACTACACCCTGTATCTCGTCGGTCGTCTTGTTCTCTTTTTTATCGAACGCGTTCCTCACCTCTTTGGCAACGCCGTAGATGTTCTGATATGCAATGCCCGTTGCGGTATTTATGGAATCTACAACGATGTCCGGTTTGAACTTGTTTAGAATCTGATAGATGGAAGAGCTGGCAAGGATATCTTTATTGAGCGGGTCCAATATATCGCTCGCAAGCAGCTGTCTCTTTTCCGGGTTGCCAAGAATTTCCGTGAGCGGCGTGTCTTTAAAGTCGTTCCTTACGAAGACGTTGCCCCACGCCCTGTGAATTTTTACCTTTGGATAGCCCTTCTCCATCTCGGCCGCAAATTCAGCGGTCTCTCTCTCAAAGAGAGAGCATATAGTTATCTCGCCCACCCCTTCGTCCGCCGCGAGCTTGCATATCGGCTGACCTACAAGCCCCGCCCCGCCAAGCACCAAAAGCTTTTTGCCATGAAATTCCATGAAGGTCTCCTTCTGTTATATACTTATCTTTAGAGCACTTTCCGAGTTCCTTGTTAAGATATTTTTATTTTTTAACTTTGCCTCCCGCGCCTTATATAATATAGCCCTTTACATGATACAAAGAACCATTGTTCCCTACAAGATCAAGAGCATTGAGCCGATCACCTTACTTTCAAGAGAAGAGAGAGAAAGGGCGATAACAAAATCTGGGCATAATCTATTCAGACTCCGATCCGAACAGGTATATATCGACCTTTTGACCGACTCCGGCACCGGGGCCATGAGCGCAAAGCAGTGGTCGGCCGTTATGGTGGGTGACGAGTCGTACGCCGGGTCATCATCATTTTACAGGCTTGAAGGCGTTATTCACGACCTTATGGGTCTTCAGTATCTTATACCTGTGCATCAGGGCCGCGCCGCGGAACATGTGCTGGACCATCTGCTCGTCTCCAAGGGGATGATCATCCCGGGGAACACACATTTTGACACAACAAAGGCGCATATTGAGTTTCGGGGCGGACGCGCCATCGACTGCACCATAGAAGAAGGGAGAACCCCTTCAACCGACCACCCCTTCAAGGGAAATGTCGATCTCACGCTTTTAAAACGTGCGGTCGAGACCAGCGGAAGCGAAAATGTGTCTTATGTGCTTTTGACCATCACCTGCAACTCCGGCGGCGGACAGCCCGTTTCGATGGCCAACATTAAGGAGGTGAGCAAATATTGTCGAAAAGAGAACTTACGCCTCTTCTTCGACGCCGCACGCTTTGCCGAGAACGCATATTTTATTCAGCAACGTGAGGAAGGCTTCAAAAATACCTCGATCAAAAAGATAGTGAAGGAGATGTTCTCCTATGTTGACGGTTGCACAATGAGCGCAAAGAAGGATGGCATCGTCCCCATCGGAGGATTCCTGGCTGTTCGCGACGAGCAGATCTATGAGGACCTTAAACCCAACGAGATACTCTTTGAGGGCTTTTACACCTACGGCGGAATGAGCGGCATGGATATGGAGAATATGGCTCAGGGCTTAACCGAGGTCGTGGACGAGAACTACCTTGCTTACCGCATCGGACAGGTGAAAGAGCTTGGCGAAATGCTTGACTCTTGCGGCATACCGGTCGTGAAACCGATAGGCGGACACGCTGTGTTCATAGACGGAAGACGCTTCTATCCGAACGTCCCCGAGGACCAGTTCCCCGCGCAGATGGTATGCGTTGAACTCTATAAATATGGCGGCATAAGAACGGTCGAGGTCGGCTCTTCGCTTGCCGGCCGCGATCCCGATACCGGCAAGAACCTAAGACCCGCCATGGACCTTTGCAGACTTGCGATTCCAAGGCGCGTTTATTCCAAAGAACATTTAGACTACGTGGCCGATATCATTAAAGAAGCGCACAAAGAGACCTGCACAAGAACCAAGGGCCTTGCATTTGAAAAAGAGTCCAAAGGGATCCGCCACTTCGACTCCACCTTCAAATATCTGTAATTTCACTGCTGTCCGGTTATTCTGAGGGTCCTGACATTGTAAAGGTTTGCAGATGGTGGTTCACATATGGCAATGGCAAGACCGCTAAGAATCGAATATCCCGGTGCAAGGAATGAAACCCGCCTGACGGCTATATATTTGATCAGGAAAATGACGGGCAGTTCCTTACGGGCTGGTGTGCGGACTATGGATAACTTTCTTCAACTCCCTCCATTCTCTATCCAACATATACCTTATCCTCTTTATAAGGGGGATACGATGTCTGTTCCGAGTTCCAAGTGAGCCAAAGATTATGCTGGAAATATGCCCCTTTTTGGGTGTATACTGCCCATTCAATGAACACCCACAGCGATCTCATAACCATCAAGTCGGGCGCGCATATTGAGTTCGTTGAAATAAGGGACAAGGTCGCCGCCGCCATAAATAGATCCAATGTAAAGAACGGAATTGCGATACTCACCACTCAGCACACAACTACCGCCGTATGCATCAATGAAAAGTGCTCCCGCCTTCAGGAAGATATGAAAGAGGCTCTGAAATGTCTCGTACCTGTCAACGCCGATTACAAGCACGACCATTCGAGCGTTGACGGAAGAAACAACGCCCACAGCCATTTAATGTCGCTATTTCTTAAGACCAATGAGATAGTCCCCATTACGGACGGAAAGATGGCGCTCGGGACATGGCAGAGCATATTCTTTATAGAACTTGATGGGCCAAGACCCGAAAGAAATATCAGAGTTACTATAATTGGTAATGACGAATGACCAAGCCGCAATGACGAAGGAAATCCCAATGTTCCAATATCCCCCAATTGGTCATTGAAATTTGGGCATTTATTTGTCATTGGGATTTGGTGATTGGAAATTGTCCTTATGAGCTTCTTTGCAGACGGAGACATCAACCTAGACGACTACATAGTCGAGACCTACTTCTTTGAATCGACCATCGACCCGAAAGAGGCGGCGGAACATTTGTGTCAGGAGCAATCGACCGCACAGTGGAAACGCGTAGGAGTTGACGAAGATCTTCGCACAAAACACGGCGCCAAGATACTTGATCTAAGGATAATAGAAAAATCGCCCTCCGAACCTGCGAACCTGCGAACCTGCGAACCTGCTAACCCATCATGGTGCGAAGTGAAAATAGCTCACCCACATATAAACTTCGGTGCAAAGATACCGAACCTCCTTACCGCCGCGGCCGGCGAAGGGGCGTTTTTCTCGCCGGGAATAACGACCATCAAACTTACCGATATCGAATTCCCCGAAAAGTTCGTGAATCAGTTCGAAGGTCCCATGTTCGGGATCAAAGGTTTAAGGGGTCATTGTAACATCATCAATCGCCCGTTCTTTATAGGCGTTGTTAAGCCTAATATCGGTCTTTCTCCAAAGGATTTTGCCAAGCTTGCCTTTGAGGCATGGGTAGGCGGGCTCGATATCGCAAAAGATGACGAAATGCTCTCAGATGCCCCATGGTCGTCCCTTTCAGAGCGGACCAAACTTTGCGCCGAGGCCGCAAAGAAGGCAGAGGATCTAACAGGCGAAAAGAAGATGTTCCTTGCCAATATAACGGACGAGGTCGACGAGCTTTTAAGACTTCATGACTTGGCGGTAAAGAACGGCGCCGGAATGGTTATGGTAAATGTCATGGCGGTCGGGCTTTCGGCCGTACGGATGTTAAGAAAACATTCAAAGGTCCCGATAGTTGCCCACTTTGATTTCATTGCCCCAATGTCTAGGCTCCCCTTTCACGGAATATCGAGCGAACTCTTGACCAAGCTTCAAAGAATTGTAGGTTGCGATATCATTATAATGCCGGGTTTCGGAGAAAGAATGAAGACCTCCGATACCGAAGTCCTTTCAAATGTCAACGAGTGCAACAGACATTTAGGAAAACTTAAAAGCTCACTTCCAACTCCAGGCGGAAGCGATTGGGCTGGAACTCTTCCTTCGGTATATGACAAACTAAAGACCTTCGATTTTGGTTTCGTCCCGGGCAGGGGCGTATTTGGCCACCCCATGGGGCCAAAAGGCGGGGCGCAAAGCCTTCGTCAGGCGTGGGAAGCTATCTTAAATGGAATATCACTGACGGAACACTCAAAGAATAATCCGGAGCTCAAATCAGCTTTAGACCTCTGGTCTGCCAGATCCTAGACCCTATCTGCCGTATTTATTAATATTTTCTTCGGCTTATTTCCCCACTACTTCGCGATGGCCAAAAGCTCCTTTAACTCCAAAAGAAACTCCTGCGTGTTGTAAGGCTTTCTGAAGAACGCGTCGGCCCCTAACTGCTTGGCGGTGACCTCAAGCGCCGTATCGTCAAGACCGGTGAGTATTACTATGGGAATATGCTTCGTATCAGGCGCATTTTTAAGGTCCTTTAACACGACCGAACCGAGCCCTACCGGCATCTTCCAGTCGAGTATTATCAGGTCCGGCTTTTTATGATGGGCAAGCTGTAAGGCCCTTATCCCTTCGTATGCTATTACCGTATCGTAACCTACGCTTGTGAGTCTTTCGGATAATATCTCTACAAATTCCTTGTCATCATCAGCTATCAGGATCTTTTTGGACATAATTACGCACCTCCGTAGATGAATTTATACAATATTTACAATGTATATGCCAGCAATTTATGAGCCTTCCGCAACATTGGACAATTAGACAAGGGGGGAATGGGGCGTCTATCTCGAGTCCGGCGGCTCATTCAAACGCCGTTCGCCGCCCGTAGCTTCGAACGACGGTCGCTCGAATACCTTACCTCCCCCTGAAAATATCTATTAGTTCGGTTCTGATATCGGGGCTCTTTATCACTTTTTCCGCGTAGCCAAGGTTTACCATCTGATCAGGCGAGAGCTTTTCTTGCTCATATTCCTTTATCAGGTATTCTTCCTTTTTCTTTCTCTCCGCGGCATCCTTTATCGTTGAAAGTTTTTTGCCGTGAAGGACCCATACAGCCCCTTTCGCCCCCATGACCCCTACCTTCGCACCTTCCAATACAAGCCCGAGCCTTTTGGGCCCTAAGGTCTTGAGGTTCGCATGTATCAGGCGGCCACCGTAGTTCTGATTAAGTGTCACCGCCACCTTTAGGTTGCGGCTGAGGCACTCTTCCCTTATCGACTTTCCCCCTTCACCCTGGATACCTGCGTGTTCCTGTGCGCTTCCGGGGGTGAACGCGGGCGAGTCGTTGAGCTCGACCAAGGGGATGCCAAAGCGTTCGCAATATCTGTTGAATCTTGTGAACTTGGATATTGAATCCATCCCTTGCGCCCCTCCGGCAACATCCGGGTCGTCCGCTATCACACCAACCTTCTTCCCGCTTAACATGGCCGTTCCCGTTATGAGCGGCTGGACATCGTTCGCGTAGAACTCAACGAATGAACCTTTATCGAATATCTCTTTTATACGTTCTCTCATCATGACATTGCCTTTACGATATTATCGAACGCCTCTCTCACATCCGCCGCCACGAAATGCGCCACAGCGCCGGCCGCCCTCTCTTCGTGTTCGGTGTCATCTCCCCTTTTTACGCAAGTTACAACATCACATGCCTCGAGAACAGGAAGCCTTGCAGATGCGGCGCCGAGAGCTATTCCAAACCTCGGGATATCGACCTTGTTAAGGAGCCGGTACATCTCATTCCTCTGATAGAGGTCGTGCGGCGAGCTCCATTCATTTAGCATATCGAACGTTTTTCCGGTAACGAGGATCAGAGGTATCTTTAGGTCCTGCGCGGCCGAGATGGCGGCACCTATCTTTTTGAACGATGCCGAACGATTGGCGCCTCCGTCCGTTGCCATCGCCGCTATAACAACGGGCTGCCCCGCTATTCTTGCGAGTCCCGTTATGACCGCACCGGCATTTTCGAGCTCTTTTCTTGTTTCATAAAAGAACCCTCCGTCAACGTTGGCAAGTATCGCGTCGCGCCCGAAGATGATGCTTGCAGAAGTGTCTATGCTGGGCTGGGGGTGAGTTGAGAGGCGGGCGATGCCATTAATGTTTGGACCCGGCGAAAGAAGGGCCAGCACCTCCCTTGCCGATCTTATCGCCGACTCTTCGCTTGGCGCTACGATATCTATATCGCCGCTCTTCTTTGCATGTGCAACACTTCCACCGAGCTCATAGTTGGTCGCCTTTTCTCCTATCGCCTTTTCGACCGTGGCAGAACCGGTAAGGACGCGGTAAACCTCCGGATGGTCGACCATTATCGAAAGATTTGAAATTGATGCGCCGTACACGAGCATGCCGACGGCGGCGCCCAGGTTCAGATGAATATGAGTTAACGGCAAATGGGTGATCGGTGGTCGGTGATCGGTGATCTGAAAATCAGAGATGCCAAAATTTGTAAGCACCTTTTTGAAATAGGCGCTGTTGTGATGACCGCCGAGCCATTCACAGAATTTTTCATGGCTGGAAAAACCGCCGGTATTCGCGGCGGCCCCGAAATATGCCCCCGCCCATCCAAGAGAGGCCACCGAACCCTTGATATTGGCGCCGGCGCCGTCATGAATGCCTATTAGGGGAACGCCCATGAGATAGGCGACAATGACGCTTGCGGCGAGTTTCTTCCCTTCGTTCTCGCCTAAAGCGCCGCCTTGTATCCTGTAATCGCCTGCGTAGCAGAGAACGTCCCTCCCAAATATCTTTCCCTTATAGACATTGAGGCCTACCTGCACACCTTCCGGCACCATAAAGAACGAATTCGGCACCTCTTCAAAAACGCCGCCGTCAAAAAGGAGCTTTGCCCTGTCCTTATTTATGAGCTTACCAAGCCTTTGCTGTCTGTCGTTAAGGACCCTTTCCGGATCGTTCTCTTTTTCTATCTCCCTCTCGTTTACAGAATAGGGAGGCCTTCCTATCACGCCGATGCTTCCCGCATGCCTCACCTCAAGTATCGACCTGAACGGTTCACCCCTTTCATTTTTGAGGTCTATTATAACTTCCGTAGCCGAAATGTTGAGCCCGTGCGCAAAACCGGCGACCCTCTTTGAGACCTTTTTCACCGCCTTTAAGCTAAGGCTGAACTTCTTATCATCGCCGCTCCATGGGACCGTGAAGCCTTCGGGCGTTACAATGAAGACATGATTAGGTCCGCATCCGGTCTCCGTCCCTGCCTTGAGCGCAATGTATGCGTTGATCGCTGCACGCTCGATAAATGGTATCGCATGTATCTCTCCGTCCCTTATCTCGGGCGCGTTCATTTTGGGCATTGCGATACTTATGAGCCTTTTCCCGGCCCGAAATAACCTCACATCTTTAAGCGCAAGGGGGAGTTCCATTATCTCGAACCCCTTGAACCAGCTGTTTATCGGTTCCGGAAGAGAGCCGTTCCTTGGCGGTCCGTTTATAATCTTAGATGCCTGGGCCGTAAAATCATTATATTCGTTAAGATACCCGGCGGCTACCGGAGGTTCTTTCAGATCAAAGCGCAAAAGAATGTCTTCAAAAAGGCCGAGTTTCTTTAGCGCCTTTAATAGTCCGTCGTTCACGCATCCACCTTCAACGGCAATGAAAGATACAAGTTCGTGAAGGCGCTCTTTTTTGACCTCTACGTTCTCAAATATCTTTCTAAAGAACGGAATGACACCGATACAGTTCTTTACATCCCTTCCATAAAGGAACTTCAGGACCCTCGACAGGATATCTTCCGTTGCCTTTGGTATCTTTTTGTCGGGGAAATTGCCGACGCTTAAAGAATGCTCGTCGGAAGAGAGCTTTAATATATCTTCGAACGAGGTGATGAGATCCGTCAAGAATGTAGCCGCCTCATTCTTTTGATCCGTGATGTTTCTCCCGGCAACCCTCACCGAATCGGCCGGAATATCGAAACCCGCAAAATAGTTCTTTATTATCAGAAAGCGGTCCTTTGAAGCCTTGTTATCTAATAACGCCAAGGGCTCCGCAATGATCCTTGCGAGCGATGAACTTTTAGGCATGTTTTTCACGGTGTCGAACCTTGTTTCTTTTGTCGCTTTGTTTTCGTAAGCTTCGAGCTCAAGTTCCAGGACCTTGTCGAATGCCTCAACAACATCGTCGGCAGAAAGGAGTATGGATCTAACAATACCGTTCGCGGCCGCCTTAACGGACGTCTCCATCTTCATCGCTTCAACGACAAAAAGCGTGTCGCCTTTTTTGAAATGTTCGTTCGGCCGGACCTTTATTGAAGATATCCTGCCGCCGGTAGGAGATGCGTGCCGGTCCTTTTCTTCGCCTCCGGCGTTGAACGAGGAGACCTCACAGAAATATGATGAACCGTTCACAAGGACGTGATTAACGCTTCCGTTGATATAGGCATGGGCCCTTACGATACTGCCGGATGAAAGGGCAAGGGTATAGATATTTTCCGAGATCTTTCTAAGCTCGGCCTCTATAGGGACCTTATTAAGAAAGGTGACGAACCTCTCTTCCGATACGCATTTTGTCTCTGTCTCGAATCTCTTCGCCCCTTCCGTTATAAGGAGCCGTTTTTGATCGTTCTTTTTGTATTTAAGCACCGAGACGAGCGTCAGCGCCGCCCAAAGGTCTTCACCATTGTGAAGGAGTTCGCTCATGTTCCTTTTTATGAACTTTGTGTCGTAAGAACCTTGGGCGAACTCGTTGTGAGAGATGATCTTTTTGCAAAGGGTGATATTTGAAGGAAGGCCCAAGATCACCGAATCCGAAAGAGCTTTTTGAAGAGAACTTATTGTAGCCTCTCTATCATCTCCAAAAGCTATCATCTTCGCTATCATTGGGTCATATTTTGACGACATCTCACAGTCGCCACCCTCAAAGCCGGAGTCGACCCTTACATTTTTACCCCCTGAAAGACTTATTGCCCTTATCTTTCCGGAGGCCGGCCTGAAATCGTTCGCCGCGTCCTCTGCATATATCCTTGCCTCGATCGCGTGACCTTTGCGCTCTATTTCTCCCTGCGAAAATTGAAGGGGACGGCCTTCGGCTATCTTTATCATCTCGCCAACGATATCCACGTTCTTTCCGTTTACGAACGTGGTCTCTTCTGTGACCGGGTGTTCAACCTGAAGGCGGGTGTTTACTTCCAGAAAATAGAGCTTGCCTTCAGAATAGAGGAACTCGACCGTTCCTGCGCTTGTGTAGCCGACCTCTTTGGCGAACCTGCACAAGCGCTCTATCGTCTCATTTCTCAATTTGTCACTCAGCGCTGGAGACGGCGATTCTTCTATCACCTTCTGATTTCGCCTCTGAATAGAACAATCCCTTTCGCCAAGCACGGTAACATTGCCGCAATTATCGCAAAGGATCTGAAATTCGATATGGCGCGTATCTTCCAACAACTTTTGAACGACCACTTCACCGCTTTTGAACAGAGATTCACTTATTCTAAATGCCTTTTCCAGCGCATCTTTGAACTCTTCTTCCTTTCGCACCACCACCTGCCCCTGCCCTCCGCCGCCGGTTGCGGGCTTTATGATAAGAGGATAATCAGTGATCGGTGATCGGTGATCAGCAACCTGTTTTGCTTTTATTATTACTTCGGGTATCGTTGTAAGTCCTGCCGCCTTGGCCGCCTTGCTTGCCTCGCCTTTATGGGCAAGGAGCTCCATGACCTTTGGGTTCGGGCCAATCCAGATAATACCCGCGTCACACACCTTTTGCGCAAATGACGCATCTTCGGATAAGAACCCCCATGCGGGCCATATTGCGTCAATTTTATGGGCCTTTGCGGCATTTATTATCTCGTCCGGTGAGAGATAGGACGAAATTTCGGCAGAAAGATCGCATCTGGAAATTGCGTGGCTGTATCTGTCATCTCCGCAATATACCCCGCAGACAGCCATCCCTTTGGATTTACAGGTCTTTACGGCCCGAAGGAGCGGTTCGCCCCTGTTGGCGACAAGGATCGATCTGATCTTTTTGTGCGACATTTACAGGGGCAATAATAAAGGATGGGTTATATTGACGCAATACTCGTCGCGTCATGAAAAGACTACCAAATGGAAAACCGGACAACTCTCGACATATTGGAGCGTCCCGGCGCCCCTGCCATCGTACCCATCACAAATAAAGGGAAGATCGTCGACTCAGGGTCTCTCTGCGGCCTTCTTTTTCTTAAAAAGTAGCCTCGAGATCATCTGCTTCATAAAGGCCTTGCGCTCCGAGACATGCCTCTTTGAAAGGACGTCGAAACCCGTGATGGCGCTTATGAACGGGGCATCCGAGAAGAACGAGAGCATGGAAAGATATACGGTTATAATGAACTGCCTTTCATCTATTTTGTTAAGCCTCCCCTTTGCCGATTCGTTACTGATATGATCGCAACTTCGCTCGAACAATGGCTTAAAGAAGTTGCGGAGCATGTTCTCAAGATAGCGCGACTCTTTGCCGGCGCTCTCGACCGTCGTGAGGCGGGCAAAGTGGCGGTGCTTGGCGGAATAATCAAAGAACGCGTCAAAAAGGCCGCCCACCAGCGCTTCTCCTTTGAGCCCCTTTTTCAACACGTCCTGCGCTATCTGGATCAGCTCAAAAAGGAGTCTGTCCATCACCGCATGATAAAGACCTTCCTTGTTCTTAAAATAATAGTGAAGAAGGGCCTTGTTGACACCGGCCTTCTTTGCGATCTCTGCGGTCCGCGCGCCCCCAAAACCTTTGAGCGCCAAGATCTCTTCTGCCGCATTTAGGATCTTATCTTTTGCGTCCATTATTTCATCCACATCTTAACGGCGATTATCACCAAAAATATGGCAAAGACCTTCCGGATGATCCCGTCGGGGATCTCCTGCACGAGGGTTCCGCCTATCCAGCCTCCGATAAAGAACCCGCACGCAAGTAGAATTGCCGCCTTAAAATCAACATTACCGGCCTTCCAATACATGAGCGCCGCCATGAGACCGATGGGCGGTATCATGGCGGCAAGGGTCGTCCCTTGGGCCATCTTCTGTGAGAATCCCAAAAAGAAGACCAGCACCGGTATCATTAATACCGCACCGCCTACCCCCAAAAAACCGCCAAGGACACCTGCCAAAAATCCGGTACCGACCATTATGGCACTGTTCATACCGCACCTCCAAGGTTTGCCCCTTTTTTGGGCCAAATAACGGAAGCAACTATTGATAACGCCAATATCACCCCCACAACTCCAAGGGCGATACCGACCGGTATCTTATAAAAGTTGACAATGAGCATCTTGACGCCTATGAATGAAAGGATGATGGCAAGCCCGTAGTTCAAATAGTGAAAGAGGTCAACGATCCCAGCGAGCGCAAAATAGAGCGCCCTAAGGCCCAATATCGCAAAGACGTTCGATGTATAAACGATGAAGGCGTCGCGCGTGATGGCAAGTATAGCCGGTATCGAATCGACCGCAAAGACGACATCGGTTGTTTCAATGACTATCAGGACCACAAAGAGCGGCGTTGCATAGAATACCCTGCCGATCTTTTTAAAGAACTTGCCGTCGTTAAATTCCGTTGTCACAGGCATTATTTTCTTAAAAAGCTTTAACACAGGGTTGTTCTCTGGGTGTATCTCCTTGTCCTTTTGGAACGCCATCTTGACGCCGGTGAATATAAGAAAGGCTCCGAAGAGATACATCGCCCAATTGAACTTTTCTATGATGGCGACGCCTGAAAAGATAAAGATGGCGCGCATTACAAGCGCACCAACGATACCCCAATAAAGTATCTTGTGCTGATATTGCCCTTCGATCTTAAAGTATTGAAATGCGAGGAGGAAGACAAAGAGATTGTCGACGCTTAAGGACCTCTCTATCAGATAACCGGTAAAGAATTCGACGGCGGGACCGCTCCCCTTCCAGAAATATATGCCAACATTAAAAATGAGCGCGACGATCGTCCATATAAGGCTTAAAATAAGCGCTTCTTTAAGTTTTATGGTGTGCGCCTTCTTATGAAAGATGCCGAGATCGATGGCGAGAAGGACAAGTACGAGAAGATTGAAAAGTGTCCAGGGCAGAAGAGTTGCTATCATAAAATATGTTCCAGCAATATCTTAACACCTATTCCTATGAGGACCATGCCTCCCACAATCTCTATCTTATTCTCAAAAAAGTGACCGAACCTGTTACCGATATAGGCCCCCGCAAAGGAAAAAGCAAATGTAATGCATCCTATTATAATGACGGGTACGACTATGAGAAGGTCCAAAAGTGCAAAGGTCGTGCCAACGACCAACGCATCGATGCTTGTCGCCACCGCCAGAAGGAGAAGCGTGAATAATTTGAACGGGTCGCTTTTTGCGTCGTTTTCGGTCCTCATCTTAAAGGCCTCATATATCATCTTAAGACCGATGATGGTCAGAAGTCCGAACGCTATCCAGTGGTCAAGCCCCGAAATATAGCTCCGAACGCCGACCCCGGCAAGCCAGCCTATAACAGGCATCACCGCCTGAAAACCGCCGAAAAGAACGGCCATTTTCAATGCGTTCGAAAGTTTTAGCTGTTTTACCCCGACGCCGCTGGAAATTGACACAGCAAAGGCGTCCATTGAAAGGCCTATTGCTATGATGATTATAGTGAACATCACGAAAGTTCGACTTTAAGCTCATGGTCCGGCCAGATGACCTTGACCGTTACTTTTTTATCCGTGCCGGACGACACAAATCCCCACGCCATCGCCAATTTTTCCAATTGAACCGACGGGTCGGTCTTTAAAGACTTCCCGAGCACTATCTCGCCTGCGCCTAGGTCAAAGGCCGCCTTGGCGGTGGCGTAGATCGGGTCTGTGGCCGGCACCACGATAGGAATGACCGAGGTCCCGTGCTTTTCGGCCACGGCAACTATGTTGGTCAGCAGAATGCGCTCGTCCGAGGGAAGACTTTCAACCCCTCCCTCTTCCAGCACCGGCCCCTGTCTCACGGTCATTACCATTACATCGGTAGTATCGCTGTCCGTTTTTTCTAGAACATCTTTTAAATGATAGAGATTATTGGGATCGCGCGCTGCAACAAGTATCCTGCTCTGGTGTTTACAGCCGCAGTTCACCGCATTCGCCACATCCTGAAATTTCAGGTTAACCTCTTCAAGTTCATGATCCCCGCCTGACTTCTTTCTCTTGTTCGAGTATTCAAAGCCCAACAGAACAAAGTAAAAAGCTATCGTAAAGATTATTCCAAGCTTCGTAGCGATCGTCTTTGTGAAAAGGTTGACTATGGCAATGCAAAAAAGAAAGAGGAACGTAAGCCCTATCCCTATTGGGAGATAGACTCCGCCGAACTTGATATTGAACGGGGCCATGAACTCCCTTGGGGTCCTGTCCTTCCATCTTAGTATCAGGACCGCCAGCGTCTGACTCACGAAACACCAAATAACGCCGAACGCATATGCCTCACCCAGGATATAAACGTCGCCTTCACACAAGAGGATTATGACCATTTGAACTATCGCAATGGAAGATATGAATCTGTACGTAGTGCCGTAGCGCGGGTGCGTTTTTCTGAACCAGTTGGCAAAGATACCGTCCTCCCCCAACCTATTCAGATCGCCGTTGGCGCCTACCATGGCGGTATTAACGGCACCCGAAAGGAGAAGCACCCCGACGATAACGATAAGCCCCTGCATCGCCATTTTTATCGTGGTCGGACCTATCAAGTGCATGGAAAGGCCGGAAAGAAGATTATTATAGTACGCTGGCCTTACCTGGTCGGGAATGATCATCATCGCAAAAAGGGAGACGAGACCGGTAAAAAGAAAACTAAATACGAAGATAACAACCGCCGCCCTTTTCAGATTCTTGATCTTTGGCGAGGCTATCTCACGATAAAGCTGGGCCAACGACTCCTCACCGCTCATGGCGAGTATCGAATGCCCGAGGGCCACGAATATACCGATAAGACCGATCCCCCTTACCCATGGAAAATGTCTTAGCCAACCCATGGCCTCATCTGTAGGATGCGGGGTAAATGTAGGGAGCTCAACATGCGTGAACATTATCGTTACAAGGCTCCAAACGAATATTATGCCGATAACAAGTATAGAGAGCTGGACTATTCTTAAGGACGCCGCACTTGATTCGCGGATACCTATGATGTTCTGGCGCCAGAAATATAGGGTTACTATAATGCCAAAGATAACGGCAAATGTAGGAGGACTGATATAGATCCCGGTAAACCCTATGAGCGCAAAGAACTGGTTCAAAAATCCCGCCAGATAGTGACCGGCAGAAACAGAGCTTATGGGTCCGGTCAACGAATAATCGAAAAGAAGGGCCGAAACCGACATTTTGGCAATGGGCCCGCCCAGCGCCTGTTTCACTACCTTATAAACACCGCCACGAACGAACATGGCGCACGATTCCATGTAAACCACACGAACACACAGCGAAAAGCACATTATGGCTATAATGAACCACGGGGCCGCCTTGCCTATCGCCTGTTCGGCTATCCCGCAGGCATAAAAGGCCGATGAACCAAGGTCGCAAAGGACAACCGATGCCGCGCGCCATGCCGAAACGAAGGTAAGCATCGCCGTTGTAATGACCACAGCGGTAGTTTTAGTGGAATATTTGGATAATTTATCCATTTTTGGGGGAATAGGGACTACTCTTCTATCATCTCCCGCTCTTTTTGCTGGATGGCGGAGAATATCTTATCAATATCGCCCAGAGAAGCCGTTTCCTTTACAAATGACGGGTCGCGAAAGACCGAAGATATCTTTGCAAGAAGCTTTAGGTGCCGGCCGAACTCCTTTTCTTTAACGGGAGAGAAAAAGAGGATGATCATGTAGGTCGGGTCCGAATCCGGTGTCTCTTTGAATCCACCCGGCACAACTCCGGCCACAAGGGTTATTTCTTCCACATCTGTTACCCTTGCGTGGGGAATGGCTATTCCGGTCGGAAGAAAGGTGGAACCTTCGTATTCGCGGTCGAGGATCGCCTGCGCCAGGCGCTTTTCGTTCCTTATACTATTGTGCTTGCAAAGTTCCTCTGTCAGACGGGTGAATACGGTGTCGCGGTCGGTTACGTCTTTGAGGATAACGACGTTAAGAGGCGTTAAATAGTGACATAACATCATAAGATAATAATAAAAATCCAGAAGAGCGCTTCTTGTGCCTTCTGGAATGACGCCCCACCTACCATAACCAACATGGCTTGTCAAACACCCTGATTTATTCCGGGGACACACACTTAATTCTTAAGTGTATGTCCCAATTAAAAGAAGTCGGCGCTCCCAAATGACCGAATTGTTTGAATATATTGATCGATCGTCGTTTCATCCATCCCCATGTGGAGAAGTATATAACGCCCCATCTCAACGCCGGCCTCTAGCTCTTCGGATATAACGATATCGGCGCCCGCGGAATAAAGGTCCTCCACCTGGTTCCTGAACTTGGCCCTTGTTATTATCCTGATGCCGGGATTCATCGACCTTGCCTGCGTGATTATCGCCATGCTATTCATATAATCAGGCGCTGTAATGGCCAGGGCCGACGCCCTTTCTATGCCGCTCTTATAAAGTATCTCCTCGCTTGCGCCGTCGCCAAGATAGACCGGCCTTTCGGCATCTTTGGATTTGAGCTTTTTTACAGTAGCCGGGTTTAGCTCCAAGACAAGGTACTTTCTCCCCGCCTGCTCCAAGATACGTCCGACACTGGAACCAAGCGGCCCGAACCCGCATATAATGACATGGTCCTTAAGATGCCCCGCCTCTATCTCCGCCCCCCTCTTTTCACAACGTATCCTCTGTATCGGAATGATCCTATCGATGAACACCGACAGTTTTGGCGATATTGCCATAAAAACAGGAGTGAGAAGGATGGTAATGAACGCCGCATTTATCGTAAAATCATAGAGTTCCTGGGATATTATGCCGGCGCCTCTTGCAATGAGAGCGATCAGGAAGGAGAACTCTCCGACCTGTGAAAGGGCGAGCCCCGCCATCACAGAGACGCTCATGGGATATCTAAACAGGAACACAACGATGGATGTGATGAGAGTCTTACCTAATGGGAGCGCCAAGGCGATAAGCAGGAGTATCCACCAGTGGGAAAGCAGGAACGCCGGATGAACAAGCATTCCGATGGAAACGAAGAAGAGCCCGTTGAAGCAGTACCTAAAAGGTGCGATCTCCGAAAGCGCATGGAACCTGAAATCGGTCTCGGCAACCATCAACCCCGAAAGAAAGGCCCCAAGTGCGAACGAAAGCCCGAGCCACGAGGTAAAATATCCAAAACCGAGCGCCATGACCAGAATGGATATCAAAAAAAGCTCTTTGCTCCTTGTAAGAGTTATCTGATGAAGCAACGGAGGCAGCACGAACCATCCACCCAAAATGAAAATGCCTATGACCGCCGCCGCTTTGAGGAGCGCGTAGAAGATCACCGGGGATCCAGAAAAACCCAAAGGTGCCGCAAGGATGGGAAGAAGGGCTATCATTGGAATGGCGGACATGTCCTGGAATATAAGTATTCCGATAGCGATCCGCCCATGCGGGGAATCGACCAGCCTCTTCTGCGCAAGGAGATAGTAGACGATGGCCGTGCTCGAAAGCGAAAGGGCACAACCCAGGAAAAGGCCCTCATGCCATGTAAAACCGGTCCACAAAGAAAGTCCACAAACGACCGCAATTGTAAGGGTTATCTGAAGAGCGCCTCCAAGAAGAGCGACCTTTTTTATCTCCCCGAAATGTTTGAGCGAGAATTCAAGACCCAAAGAAAAGACAAGGAGCGCAACTCCTATTTCGGCCAACAGATTGATACGCTCGGTATCTTGGATGAACCCAAGTCCGGAAGGTCCGATAATGAAACCGGTTACCAAAAGCCCTACAATGGGCGGCAGCTTCACCCTGTGAAAAAAATAGACGACGGGCACCGCAACGGCAAAGATTATCAGGATATCGGTTAGAATAGTATGTGGCATTTCCGTGACAAATTTTATTAGTTGCAAGGCTTGTATCACAAATGATAGAACATGTGAATACAATTCACTAGTTACAAGTTACGGGTCACTAATATGATACTGGGCATAATGAGCGATACGCACGGACACCTGACCGAGATGCGGGAAGCGGCGTCACGTATGGCAGAGGAGTTCAACGCGGACGTTATTATCCATCTCGGTGACGATTCGACCGATGCGGACGATCTTAAAATATCTTTTAAGAACGTTGTTTCGGTCCCCGGCATCTTCGAGACTAGGTATAAGGACCCGGCATTCCCCAACAGGATAATAAAGGAATTCGAAGGCGTTCCATTTCTTATAACCCACACCCCTGTCAAAGACGCGCACGACCTTGAGGAAGACATCAATCCAACTGAGGCCGCACAGGACGGCGACGTGAAAATAGTACTTTACGGACACACCCACAAACCTTTCATAGGAGAGAGGTACGGAGCATATTACATAAACCCCGGTCATATCCACCCCAAGGACAACAGGGGTTCGTCCATGACATTTGCCATACTTGAATTAAAACCTCATAAGCTGGAAGTAAAAATAATAGAGCTAAAAGGTAGCGTCATCGACCAAAAGACATTCTTCATTGAATGACCACCTAAGCCAGATCGAACTCGTCCAGATAGTTTGGAATGACAACGTTCCAGTTGAAACGATCCTTGATCCTTGTCGCAAGGGCCTTTGTGGAATTGGCCTCGCCGTGAACCAGAAATATCGCCTTTGGCTTGCGCCTGAAATTTGAGAGCCATTTCAGGATATCCTCGTAATCACCGTGCGCGGAAATGGAATCTATGAGCTCGATATGACAGTTAAGCGGAACCGGCTGTCCGTGGATCTTTATGCTCCTTGAACCGTCAAGTATCGCCCTGCCCCTGGTCCCTGACGCCTGATAACCGACAAGCACAAGGGTTGAGTTGGGGTCCGGGCCGTACGCCTTCACATGATGAAGCACCCTTCCGCCTGTCATCATTCCGGAGGCCGAGATTATGATAGCAGGGCCTGGCATGAAGTTCAGGTTCTTGGACTCTTCCTGCGTCCTTACCATCTTCATATTGGGAAGAGTGAAGGAATGCTCATCCATTTCATCTTTAAAGAACCCCTCTTCATTTGAATGCTTCGTATATATCTGCGTGGCACTTATTCCCATCGGCGTGTTCAAGAACATGGGCACAACGGGTATCCTCTTTTTATCCTGAAGTTTTTTGATTATGTAAATGATCTCCTGCGTCCTGTCGACGGCGAACGCCGGTATAATAATTTTTCCGCCTCGTTCTACCGTTGATCTTATGATATGCTCCATCCTGTCGAAGACATTCTCATCAGGATGAAGTTTGTCTCCGTAGGTCGACTCCATGACGATATAATCGACCTCTTTTATGGTCGCAGGGCCCTTGTTGATGACCGAATCGTACCTGCCTATGTCGCCTGCAAAGAGAATGGTGCGCTGATACGGCACCTGCGATGTGATGTGAACGAACCTCGCGCCTAAGATGTGGCCCGCCTCTACGAGGCGCACTTTAATTCCGTGTCCAAGGTCGAAAGGCTTCCCATCCGGAATGGCGGAGAGATAAGGGAGCGAGGCGACGGCGTCGCTATACGTATACAAAGGAAGTGCCGGCAGATGTTTTGAAAAACCCTTCTTTGTCGCGAAGACCGCGTCTTCTTCCTGCAGAAAGCCCGAATCGGGAAGTAGTATCTTGCAAAGTTCGACTGTCGATGTGCTAGCGTAGGCCCTGCCTCTGAACCCCTGTTTTACGAAGACGGGGAAATATCCGCTGTGATCGATGTGTGCATGTGTAAGGATGACCGAGTTGATCTCTACGACAGGAACAGGCAGAGGAGCCCAGTTTCGCAGACGAAGCTCTTTGAGCCCCTGAAAGAGCCCGCAGTCTATCATATATTTTGCGGATGCGTTATAGAGAAGGAACTTGGAACCGGTCACCGTCCCAGTCGCGCCCAAGAATTGCAATTTCAAACCGCCTTTATCGCGCCTCTTTGCCATTTGACATTTACAGTCTAACACAAAGAGTCGTGCTTAACAAGCGTCTTTTAAGTCACTGTGTCGTCACCCGCGAATGCTGGGACCTCGTTCGTACACTCTGGATCCCCGCTTTCGCGGGGATGACAACTATTTCATGATCGCTTTCAAATCATTTTCTGCCGTTGTTATCGGCATTATATTATAATTATCAACGAGCACCTTTAGAACGTTCGGCGATACGAACGCGGGGAGGCTGGGTCCTAACCTTATATTCTTAATTCCAAGATGGAGAAGCGACAGAAGTATGCAGACCGCCTTCTGCTCGTACCACGAAAGTATGAGCGAGAGCGGCAGTTCGTTCACCGAACAGTTGAACGCACCGGCAAGGGCGGATGCTATCTTTATCGCCGAATAGGCATCGTTACACTGGCCGATATCGAGGAGCCTTGGAATGCCGCCTATGTCGCCGAAGTTAAGCTTGTTGAAACGATATTTGCCGCACGCAAGCGTCAATATCACGCAATCTTTGGGAACTTTTTCGGCGAACTCTGTGTAATAGTTACGTCCGCTCTTTGCCCCGTCGCATCCACCAATGAGGAAAAAGTGTTTTATCGAGCCTTTCTTGACCGCCTCTATAACCTTGTCCGCAACTCCGAGGACCGCGTTGTGTCCGAAGCCGACGGTTATATACTCCTCCGCACCGTTCGCAGTAAAACCTTCCGCTTCAAGCGCCGATCTTATGGCGGGAGCAAAG